>Ga0073932_1004704_pt1 | contig 15794 bp, 23 predicted proteins | sample DewCreD2012metaG_FD_76967 | JGI IMG/M metagenome (GOLD analysis project Ga0073932, IMG submission 76967) | Hot spring sediment bacterial and archeal communities from British Columbia, Canada, to study Microbial Dark Matter (Phase II) - Dewar... ... | reverse complement strand
GGCCTGCGTTGACATCTCGACGAAGGCAAAGCCCTTGGACGAGCCCGTATCACGATCTTTGATCACGGCCACCGAGGTGACCGAGCCCGCCTGCGCGAACAACGTGCGCAGTTCATCTTCGCTGGTGGCGTACGACAGATTGCCTACATACAACTTGACTTCCATGTTTATTCAATCTCCTTAGATTGACCGGCTGTGCGCCGGAAAGAAAAAGCCGCCAGACCGTAGAAAAGGTTTGGCGGCTGACCACACACGACTGCCTGTTAAACGTGCTGTAATTATACCACACCTGCGGCCCGTATTGCTGGGCGCCTAGCCCAATCCAAATTCCGGCGCATACCGCAGCACGCCGCTGACGCCGTCCAGCGCGCCGTCAAGCCTTAACCAACCGGCGGCCAAGCCTCACCCCTATTTTTCACCTGTGGTAAAAAGTAAGTCAAATTGGATATTGACTTACTTTAGTTTCGATGCTACACTTGTGGCGGCAAGGAGGAATTCAGGCATGGAAACCACCATCACCAGCAAGGGGCAGATTGTCATTCCGGCCCGCATCCGCAAGAACTTTGGCATCGAAGAAGGCACGCGCATCGAGTTGATTGAAGACCGGGCAGCCGGGGTCATCATCTTGAAGCCGGTCACGCCGCAGTACGTCCGCAGTCTGCGCGGCATTTTGAAAGGGTCGGCGGCGCTGCAGGCGTTGAAGGAAGACCGCCAGAAAGAGAAGGAACTCTAATGGCTAAAAAGCCCCGCGTCCTGGATAGTTGGGCCATGCTGGCCTTTTTTCAAAACGAACCCGCCGCCGAACAGGTGGAAAAGATCATCAATGACGCGCACGCCGCCGGCGCAGACCTGATGATGTCCGTCGTCAATGTGGGCGAACTCTGGTACACCATCGCCCGCGCGCACTCAGCCAAACAGGCCGACAGTATCATCGCCGAACTGCGCACGCTGAAGATTGCCTTCATCGACGCCGATTGGGAACTGACCCAGCAGGCCGCCGCTTTCAAAGCCAAAGGCAAAATCGCTTACGCCGATTGCTTTGCGGCGGCGGTCGCCAGGAAGTTCAAGGCCGACCTGGTGACGAGTGATCCGGAGTTGAAGCAGGTTGAGGGTGAAGTGAAAGTGTTGTGGGTATAGGAGATCAAAGGGTGAACTATACGACGGGGTTGGCGTTATAGCCATTCCGGTGCGACTAGCGTTTGACCCGCGCCTGCATTCTCGCCATACTTGCCACAGCTTTTACAACCTCAGCATGGAGTCATCATCATGTCGGTCAATGCGGACAAAGTTCATCTTTGGAAGGCCGATGTTGCCAAATCAGTTGACTTCTACAACGATTGGTTTATGCGCTTTGCGCCTAGGACCTATCGCGGCATGCGCGTTAAAACTACTCTTCAAGTCAAGTCTGCTCTGGACAAAACCGCCAATCTCACCGATATTTCGCCCGAGGTGCTGAAAAGTGCTCCGACCATTCTGCCGATTTTGAGAATGGTGACGGCTCCGCCATTGGCGCGTGATCGCTTGATTGGCTTGGCCAGTGTTTCGCCTAATTTGGTCAAAAGCATGGAAATCGATGGACGTTTGCCGCCACAGTTAAGCGACACAGCCGTTGATAACGAACTTGCCAAGATTGGCCAGATCATTCGACGCTTAACGGATCGGGACCTTTTTCCTTGGTTAGCCAGCAAAAAGAAGCCGGCTGCGATGGATGTCGAACGTGCCGCTACGATTGTCGCAGATCGATTGTGCGGTGCAATGACCGATCCCATCATCCGCAATGCACAAGAGCAAAGGCAGTTAAATGCCCTTAAGCGCTGGCTTGAGGAACGTGGCTATACCCACTTAGCCGACTATAAGGGAAAGTTCAATGAATTGCCACCAGGGAGCTTTGTTTTCCGACTTAACATTCAGGTCACTCAAAACAACCGCGCCCGTTCGATCAATATCCCCATCGATGCCGTGGTCATGCCCTTGCGTGCTACAGCCAATGAGCTGCCGCTGCTCATTGAAGCCAAATCGGCTGGCGATTACACCAACACCAACAAGCGCCGTAAAGAAGAAGCGACTAAAGTCTCCCAATTGATCGGTAGCTATGGTGCAGGCGTGCGCTTTGTGTTGTTCTTGTGTGGCTACTTCGATAGCGGCTATTTGGGCTACGAGGCCGCTGAAGGCATCGATTGGGTTTGGGAGCATCGGATGGACGATCTGGTCGAGTTTGGACTGTAACAATGGCGCTAAGTCCTGTTCTGGAATCAAGTCGGCTGGCGTTACAAAGCCAATTAGACGCAGCCAAGACGACCCTCGAGCGTAATCGGCTAGGGCAATTCGCAACGCCGCCTCAATTGGCGGCTGACATTCTCGATTACGCCCGCGCGCTTCTGCCACCCCGCGCCCGCATTCGCTTTCTCGATCCAGCTTTTGGTCTGGGATCGTTTTATGCGGCCCTGATCGATAGTTTTTCGGCAGGCCGCATCGCAGCAGCAGTCGGCTACGAAATTGATCCGCACTATGCCGATGCAGCCCTGGAGTTGTGGCAATACACCCGCTTAATGCTGTATCGCTCAGATTTTACGCGCGTTAATCCGCCGCAGTCCAACGCCGACAAATTCAACTTGCTCATCTGCAACCCGCCCTACGTTCGCCATCACCACTTAACTCAGGCCGACAAAGCGTATTTATTATCCACTGTGCAGCATTTGACGGGCCTTCGATTAAACGGTCTGACCGGGCTGTACGGTTACTTCCTCTGCTTGTCGCACGCTTGGTTAGCAGACGGAGCACTTTCGGGGTGGTTGATCCCTAGTGAATTTATGGATGTCAACTATGGTCGCCCGCTGAAAGACTACTTGCTCGGTCACGTCACTTTATTGCGCATTCATCGCTTCGATCCGGCCGACGTGCAGTTTCAAGATGCGCTTGTGTCATCGGCCGTAGTGTGGTTTAAGAAGGAAACGCCGCCTACTGATCACAAGGTTGAGTTCACCTATGGCGGTACACTGACTCGGCCCGTCGTGACTAAATTGATTTCAACCGACGTGTTGCGGCGAAGTCCCAAATGGACGAAATACCCGCTAGCCTCTGAGGATGTAGCAACTCAGCAGGTGGGTCTCAGATTATCTGACCTGTTCAAAATTCAACGTGGCATTGCGACTGGCGCAAACAGCTTCTTTATGCTTACGCCAGATCAAGTGGCCGCGCATCGCCTTCCGTCCGAATGCTTATTGCCTATTCTTCCCAGCCCGCGTTTCTTAACGACTGATGAAATTGATGCCGACGTTCAGGGCCACCCGATCATTGATCGCCTGCTCTACTTGCTTAACTGCAATCTACCCGAAGACGTGGTGAAGCGACAATATCCAACCCTGTGGGCATATCTGCAAATAGGTGTAGCTGCCGGTATCGATAAACATTACCTGTGCCAGCATCGCACCCCGTGGTATGCGCAAGAAGTGCGCGCCCCTGCGCCCTTCCTGTGTACTTACATGGGCCGTCAGGACACAGGCCGTGGACGACCGTTCCGTTTCATCCTCAATCACTCACAGGCGACCGCGCCGAACGTATATTTATTGTTATATCCTAAACCCGATCTAGCGCTGCATCTGAAAGATCATCCGCGCCGAATCAAAGCCGTGTGGCAAGCTCTGAACAGTATTGAATCCGAAATACTTACTGGCGAGGGGCGGGTGTATGGCGGCGGATTGCACAAGATGGAGCCAAAAGAGCTAGCCAATGCTCCAGCCGATCGAATCCTCGCTGTCTTACCAGGCTTGTCGCCCAACTCGACTGGACAATTAATACTCCTTGAGAAAAAGGCGTCGTATGATGCGGGCGCAGGTTCAAGACGAATCCGCAAATCGTCTAACTGATCGGAACAATCGCCGAGAAGATCGGAGGGATCGCTCACAAATAGTTCTTCAAAAACCTCCCCGCATACCCCTCTTCCACCTGCGCGATCTCTTCCGGCGTCCCCTGCGCCACGACAAGACCGCCTGTCATGCCGACCTCCGGCCCCACGTCGAGGTTGTGTTTGATCACGGCGGCTGTTGGGCAACCGACAGTTTGCTCGTTCGGCGTATTATATGGTATAACCCTCTCTTGAAAATAAACATCTAGCACAACTATTGGGCTTGGTCTGACATCGAGATTGCTTGGATTCAAGATTATTTTGAGTAACGTCAAGCGAAGGCAAAGTAACGCCAGGTAGCCATAGAGTGACTTCAAGCAGCAGTCGAGTAACATCAAGCAATCTTTGCGTAACGTCAAGCAAGAGTCGAGTAACCTCAAGCAGTCGTCGAGTAATTTCAAGCAGTCTTCGCGTAACGTCAAGCAATGGTTAAGTAACGCTAAGGGTCAGCGGGGAACCCTTAGGGAAAAATATGGTACGCCGCCCAACACGGGCAAAATCAATCGTAAGATTGACGCAACCGCAAGGTTGACATATCATCCCAAAGGAGAAATCGCATCATGCCAACTCGACCGATGACGACGACCGCCCAGCAGTTGACCGCCGCGCAGTTAGCCATCACCAACTCCCTCGCCGACCCTGAAATCAAGTCTGCTGTAGCCCAGTACGGTTACACCACCACCAAGTTGAACGCGGGCAAGAAGCTGTATGACACCGCCCTTGCCGCCGTCAACGCCCAGAAGTCTAGCCGAGGCAATCAAAAGACGGCCACGGCCGATCTGAAGGCCAAAGGGAAGGACGCCCGCGATGCGTATCAAGCGGCGGCTAAAGTGGCGCGGGCGGCGCTGGACAAGGACGACCTCGCCAAGTTGGGGCTGGCGGGCAAAGAGCCGCGCGATACGGCGGGCTTCATCGCGGCAGGCTATACGCTGTTCGACAACGCCGCTGAGAGTGGGCTATTGGCCGAATTCGGTTACGACGCAGATCGCCTTGCGGCCGAACGCGCCAAGATTGAGGCGTTCGATCAGGCCAATCAAGCACAGGAGATGGCGAAGGGCGCAGCCCAGCAGGCCACGCAAGATCAAGAGGCGGCGCTGAAGGCGATGAATGATTGGGTGGCGCAGTATCTCAAGATCGCCAAAGTGGCGCTGCGCGGCAAGAAGCAGCTGCTGGAGAAAATCGGCGTGACGGCGCGCACCACCAGGACAGCCGCGCAGCGGGCCGCTCCCCGGAAGGCCGCGGCGACGCGCGCGGCGAAGAAAGCGTAATGCCGCGCTCCGGCGGCGCAGGCTCCGGCAGACAAAACGAGAGGGTTGACCAATCCGCGCACTTCATCACGTCGAGGTTGTGCTCGATCACCACGACGGAGTTGCCCGCATCCCCCAACTTTTGCAGCAAGGTGAGCAAGCGCGCCACATCGGCCACGTGCCGGCCCATCGTCGGCTCGTCGAGCAGATGCAGCCGCGCCTCGTACCGCGCACGGCTGAAGTGGAACCGGCCATCAACGCACAGCGGCGAGTCGCCATGACTCGCCGCTGCCATTGTTTCACGCGCTGCGCGTCGGAATTTTCACGCCCGGCATCTTTTGCGTCTGAGCAGTTCAGTTCAGGCTGTCGATCGACACAAATGCCGAAGCCGAGAGGTTGGTCACGCGCAGGTGCGCGCCATCGGCCGCTTCGACCAGAACAAACTTCAACGGCGAGCAGCACCCGGCCGCACGTTGCAGCTCCGCCACTTTGGCGCGCATCTCGGCCACATCGCCGGCCAGCCGTAGATCGTAGCCCCCCTCGATTGAATCCATGTCCACCACGCGGCCGATCAGATCGTCCAGGCCGTCGATCGTCAATGCGCCCACCGTTTCAAATTCAACGCCGGCCGGCATCTCGCCGGTCGGTTGCTCGTCGGCGCGCGGCTTGCGCGCCGTGATCGTCGCCGAGAACGGCACCCCGATCGGCAGGGCGGCCAACCATTTGTCCGTCGTATCCTTTGGTTGCACGCGCACATCCACCAGCCCCGCTTCAAGCAGGCCGCGGGCGTAAGCCTGCACCGTCAGCGCGCCCGCCACGCACGCGCCCCACGCCGCCATGCTCTGCTGCACCGCCTCAGGCAGCTCGCCGTTCGTCACGATGTCCGACACGGCCACACGCCCATTCGGCTTGAGCACGCGCGCAATTTCGCGGAAGACCTGCGGCTTGTCTGGCGACAGGTTGATGACGCAGTTGGAAATGATCACGTCCACCGTCGCATCGTCCACCGGCAGCGCCTCCAGATAACCTTCGCGGAACTCGACGTTGGGATAGCCGAGTCGCTGCGCGTTGCCGCGCGCCTTCGCCAGCATGTCCGGCGTCATGTCCACCCCGATGACGCGCCCCGTCTCACCGACCGCCTTCGCCGCCAGAAAACAATCGAGACCGCCGCCGGACCCCAGATCGAGCACGGTCTCGCCCGGCTTCAACGCGGCAGTCGTAATCGGGTTGCCGCAGCCCAGCGAGAAGCTGCTGATGTCCGACGGCAGATCTTGCAGCAGCCGATCGTCGTACAGCGTGTTACTGCCGCAACAGGAAGCGGCGTTGCGCGCGCGCTCGGCATAGTGTTCGCGCACGTTGTCATGGATCGAAGTGGGTTGCATGCTTATCCTCCAGCGGATGTGTTATATAGACACATGTCTATACGATTAAGCCCAAAAAACGGGCTGATCTTCACCAGCCCGATCGACGAGCTAGCTCCCGGCCGCCTGCTTCACGGCCTCGGCGGCTTCGGTTTCCGGCGCAAACACCTGAATCAACTGCCCGCAGCAGAGCGCCATGCGATCCTGGTTCAGCGTGTAATAGGTCTGCTTGCCCTCGTGGCGGACGGTGACCAGCCCGGCGTCGCGCAGGATGGCGAGATGGTGAGACACCGTGGGCTGCGACACGTTCAGCTGCTCTACGATCTCGCTCACCGACAGTTCCTGGCAGCAGCACAGACTCATGATCTGCTGGCGCGTGTCGTCGGCGATGGCCTTGGCAAACTCAACGGGGGTGGTCTTCTTCATATCGACATCCATCTATGCGTTATTATATCGATGATCGTCTATCTGTCAAGGGGTAATTTTGAAAGAAAAGACCCCGCGCCGGCGGCTGCCAGGCGAGGTCGGATAAGGCCGTGCGCCGAACCGGCCGACGCCGGCCGGTTCGGCGCGTTAAGGAGAAAAGCGCAATCGGGACTAAGCCCGGGCCGGCTGCGGGGCCACGAGCTTGTCCACTCGCCCCTTGATGATCGGGTACGGAGCTGCGCCCACAATGCGATCGACGATCTGGCCGTCGCGGACAAACAGCAGCGTGGGGATGCCCTGCACGCCGTACTTCATCGCCCACTCGGGATTGTCGTCGGTGTTCACCTTGGCAACGATCAGTTTGTCCTCATACTCGCCGGCGATCTTCTCCAGCACGGGGGCCACCATGCGGCACGGCCCGCACACGGCGCCCAGAAATCCACCACCACCGGCACGGCTGATTTCAACACTGCTTTCTCGAAATTCTCATCGGATACGTGAATCGGCTCTTTCATTTTCGATCTCCTTGATCTGGCTCCATTAACTCAAAATCAGTTGTGATGGCAGCCGTGCCTCGCAACGTGGCGGCCACCGAACAGTATTTTTCTTCGGCCAGCTGAATGGCCTGTTCCACTGCCCTGGGGGTCAGGTCCTGACCGGCCATCTTGAACGTCATGTGGATCTTGCGGAAGGTCCAGGGCGGATCGACATCCTGCTCGCTGCAGGTGACAATTTCCAGCGCACTCAGCGGCATGCGCTTCTTTGCCAGAATCTCCACCACATCCACCGCCGTGCATGAGGCCAGCGCGATGAGCAGCAGATCGGACGGTTTGACACCGATACCCTCATCCTTGCTGGACACCACCACCGAATGCTGGGTGGAATCGACGCCGACGAAGCGTTTGCCGGACAGCCAGTGAACGGTTGTCGACGACGTGTTCATGCCGTCACCGGCTCCGCTTCGACGATGCGATAGCGGTGTTCGATCGTCACCGCTTTGTTCAGCATCTGATTGACCGAGCAGTACTTGCTCAGCGATAACTCGATGGCGCGCTCTACCGCTTTGGGATCGACACCATGGCCGGTGACTACGTACTCCAGCTCGATCGCCGTAAAGACCTTGGGATGCTCCTCGGCCCGCACGCCCGCCACCCGCACTTCAAAGCCGGTGACCTGCTGCTGCTTCTTCTGCAAAATCGAAATCACGTCGGCGGCCGTGCAGGCCGCCGATGCCATCGCCACCAGCTCCATGGCGCTGCCGGCTGCCGGGCCGGAAGGACTATCGGTGCGGAGGGTGTACCCTGAGCCGCCCTGCACGGTAAATGCCAGCCCGTGTCCTTCCCACACGGCCTGCGCCGTCTTGATGTTTTCGGCCATCTTTATAAATCCTTTCCGTCTCGCTCCCGGCTATGGCGCTTTGCCCAACAACCCAATCAAATCGTCCACCAGCATTTCGCGTGTCGCCTTGTCGGTCTTGTCCACCGTCATCAGGCAATCCGACGCATACTGCTTCATAAACATCAGGCTCGCGCCCTGCACCGCCGATCGGATCGCGGCCAGCTGCTGCACGATCTCGTGGCAATCGCGGTCTTCGTCCAACATCTTCTGGACACCGCGCACCTGACCCTCGATGCGGCGCAGGCGCTTTTGCAGCTCTTCCTTGGTGGCCGAGGTTTGCACCTTCATACCCTACCCCTGTATCTATCCGCACACGGCGGACGGCTCAGCCCGCTCAGGAAAAGCGGCCGCCGCCGCCACAGCTGCCGGCCAAAGCGCCGCTGCTCGACGAACCGCCGCTCATGGCAAACGCCGACAGCTTTTTCTGAGTGTGTCGCTCCCCGCATTCCGGGCATTCTGGTACCACATTCGCTTCTGAAATCCGCACCAGCTTCTCAAACTCGGTATTGCAATCTGGGCAGTAATACTCGTAAATCGGCATGCTCCCACTCCGGATTGGATGGCGCCCCCGCACCCCATCCGAATACTGTAGGGGAGTATAGCATCCGTGGGCGGAATTGTCAAGCTAAAATTTTGTCAGCGCGGGGACTTCACCACCAGCGGCAGCCCGGCCACCATGAACAGGACCTCGTCGGCCACGGCGGCCAGCCGTTGATTGGCGCGGCCCAGCGCGTCGCGGTACACCCGCCCCAGCGGATATGGCGGCACCAGGCCCAGCCCGACTTCATTGGACACAATGATCCATTCCGCGTGGCTCGCCGCGTAAGCCCGCAGCAAATTTTCAACTTCTGCGGCCAGCGCAGCCTCGGCTTCGGCGGCCGTAACCGCGTCCGGCAGCAAGGCGAGAACGTTGTTCGCCAACAGCGTCAGGCAGTCGATCAGGATCACGCCGGCCTGTCCTGCGCCCGATTGGATGGCCGCGCCGACCGCGCGTGGCGCTTCTAACGTCTGCCAGTGCGCGGGCCGCTCGGCACGGTGCGCGGCAATGCGATCGGCCATTTCGTCATCGCCGGCCTCGGCCGTCGCCACGTACACCACTGCTTCACCGCGCACTGCGCGCCGAACGGCCAGTTGCTGCGCATAGGTACTCTTGCCGCTGCGCGCGCCGCCCAGGATCAATGTCAATCGTTTGCCCACACCGACCTCGCACTCCGTTCCAGCGCTGCCAGCGACGAATAGAAATCGTCTTCGCCGAAGATCTCCAGCGTCAGCACCCCCGCATATTTTTCGTGAAGCAAGAGTTGGACAACCGCCTCGATCTGCTCGCGCGGCATATGCGCCAGCGACTTGTGATCGCGCCCGGCAACCCCGTGCAGGTGGATCACCTGCGTGCGCGGCAGCGCCTCGCGCAGATACGGCACGGGGTCATGCCCGTCCATCCACAGATGGCCGATGTCCACGCAGCGGCCGACGGACAGGCTATCGATCACGGGCGCGACGAAATCCGGCGGGTATGACTCCAGGTTCTCCACCGCCAACCGATCGGCGCCGCCCGCCCACTCGGCTACCAGCGCCAGCGCGCGTCGCGATTGATCCTGCCAGCGCCGCAGCGCCGCCGCCGTCGCGCCGTTTCTCACTTCCCGCCCATCGAGGTGCAGGACATACGCCCACGGGCGCAACGCGCGTGTGTGATCGATAACCCGGCGCGCCTTGATCAGCGATATATGCTGCTCGTCGCCGTCGGCGCCCAGGCGCAGATCGAGCGGCAGATGCACCGTGTAGGTCAGATCATGTCGATCGGCCAGCGCGATCAATTCAGCGATCACATCAGTAGACGGCAAATTGTTGGGGCCGTCGTCCACTTCAAACAACACCAGTTCAATATCCTGCACCTTGTCGGCCAGATACCGCGCATTGGGCAGGATGTCGGCCGGAATGATGTACGATGTTGTGCCGAGTCGAAATGGATAGTGCATTGGAAGGTCCCTTCAGACGGCGACCTGCTTTGCCGCAAAGACCAACAGCACGATCAGTTCGCTCACTTCGACGGTTAGGCCCAACACGTCACCCGTCACGCCGCCGAGACGCGAGCGGGCCGCGTGCCCGATCAGCATCGCGCCCAGATGCGCGGCGACGGCGGCGATCAACGCCCGCCAGCCACCGAACGCGATCAAGATGATCGGGCCTACGGCCGCGCTCGCATATACCGATCGATTCACTCCCCGCTTGAACGCCTCGCCCAAGCCGCCCGGCCGCGCCGAGGGCTGCGCGGCGACGATCAAGATCAACCACCGCGCCGTCGCGGTCGTCAGCACAAACGCCATGATCGAGGGCGCTGTGAATGATGCAACCGCGAATGTCTTCAGCAGCAGATGCAGGATCAACGCCGCGCCGCCGAACGTGCCCAACCGTGGATCGCGCATGATCTCCAGCCGGCGCTCCCGCGAAACCGCCGCCAGCAGACCATCGCCGCAGTCGGCCAGCCCGTCCAGGTGCAAGCCGCCCGTCAGCGCCGCCCAGGCCGCTACGATCAGCGCCGCGCTCAGCAGCGGCGAAAATACCTGATTCAGCGCATAGTGCGCCCCGGCCAGAATTGCGCCGAGGATTATACCCACGATCGGAAACCAGCCGCCCGCGCGGCCCAGATCGCCGGGCTGTGGCGTCGGGGTTCGCACTGGAAACGAAGTCAGGAAGCCTAACGCGAATAACAATCCAGTCATCACCGCCAGCCGATCGTCGTTCCGAGGTGTTGTGCGGCGCGGCCGCGCCGCTCGCAATGACTCATCATTCTTTGTTGCTCACGCCCGCTTCCGCAAACGTCGCCATCTCGTTGAGAATGCGCACCGCCGCTTCGATCAGGTTAAAAGCCAGCACCGCGCCCGTCCCCTCGCCCAGCCGCAGATTCAGATTGAGCAGCGGCTTCAAGCCTAAATGATTCAAGATGGCGCGATGCCCGATCTCAACCGATTGATGCGCGGCGATCAGATACGGTTTCACGGCCGGCGACAATTCCGCGGCGACGAGCGCCGCCGCGCCGGAGATGAAACCGTCAATCACCACCGGCACGCGCCGCGCCGCCGCGCCGATGATGACACCCGCCAGCCCGGCGATCTCAAAACCGCCTACGCAGCTCAATACTTCCAGCGCGTCATTCGGATTAGGACTATGCAATTGCAGCGCATGTTCGATCGTTTTGATCTTGCGCGCCAGCCCCGCATCATCCACACCCGTGCCGCGCCCGGTGACTTCGGCGACGGGCCGGCCCGTAATCGCCGCCACAATCGCCGCCGACGGGGTGGTATTGCCGATGCCCATATCGCCGGTCGCCACCAGGTCAAGCCCCGCGGCGATCTCGGTCTCGACGATTTCAATCCCGACCGCGATCGCCTGTTCGGCCTGCGCGCGCGTCATGGCCGGCAGCGCCGCCATGTTCTGTGTGCCGCGCGCGATCTTGCGAATCTGCAGGCCCGGCATTGGCGGAATGTCGCCGGCCACGCCCATATCGACCACGATGACACGCGCGCCCGCCTGCCGCGCCAAGACGTTGATGGCCGCGCCGCCATGCAGAAAATTCAGCACCATCTGCGGTGTCACTTCCGACGGGAAGGCGCTGACGCCTTCGGCCGCCACACCGTGATCGCCGGCCATCACGATGACGGCTTTGTTTGCCAAAGACGGGCGCAATTGGCCCGTCATCGCGGCGAGTTGAATCGATAGATCTTCCAGTTGACCCAGACTGCCTGCAGGCTTCGTCAGCTGCGCCTGTCGCGCCCGGGCCTGGGTTTGAACGTCTTCAAACAGCGGAGGAATTGAAGGCAGAGTTAGCATGATCACCTTTCTGAGGATAGAGTCTCTCCCCGCGCGATCACCGTCGCCGCTTGCGCGCTGTCATTGTGAATCGCCAAAATCAGCTGCGCCTCCTCCCGGCTGCAACCCAACAACAGTTTGATCTCCGTATCGCGTTTGACCAGATCGACCGTGCAGACGATGGCGGTCACCGCGCGATCGGGCCGCGAGCCGATCCACACATCGATGCCATCGCCGTCGGCGGCCGTTGTCCCCGCCAAATAACCGTAGTCCAGTGGATAAACGAAGTCGGGATAGCGGGGATGGGCTGTGCCGCGCGGCCGATCGATCACGATGTCCGAGTCAGCCACCAATTGATCGAGTGTCTGCCAGAACGTATTCATAGCCGCGAATTCCACAGCCGCTCAGTCGCACCGCGGTGTTTATTCTCGTAGCGCGCAATCACAAACAACAGATCGGACAAGCGATTGAGATACGCGGCCACCCACCGCCCGATCGGTTCTTCACGCGCCAAGGCGGCCACGGTGCGTTCGGCGCGGCGGCAGACCGTGCGCGCCACGTGCAGCTGCGCCGCGCCGGGCGCGCCGCCCGGCAGGATGAAGTTTTGCAGCGGCCCTACGATCGCGTTGAACTCGTCGATCCAGGCCTCTAATTGCTCGATATGGCGCTCTTCGATCTGCGGCAGTTGATACTTCGTTTTGTCCGCTTCGAGGAAAGCCAGGTCTGATCCCAGATGAAACAGTTCATTCTGAATGATCGGCAAAATCTCCGCCAGACGCGGCGCCAGGCCGTGCGCCAACGCCAGCCCGATGACCGAATTTAACTCATCGACCGTGCCGTAGGCGTTGACGCGCGCCGAGTCTTTGGACACGCGCTGCCCACCGCCCAGCGCCGTCGTGCCGTCATCGCCTTTGCGGGTGTAAATTTTGGTCAACCTTGGCATACCTGGTCTCCTCTGAAAAGTGAGGCGTGAAAAGTGAAATCATGGCGGCGATCACCGCTTCACTCTTTACGCTGGATTTTCACTTGCTGTCTGCCATCACCCACGGCCCGCCGTTCGCGGGATGTTCGTACACACTGATGCGCAGCCCGTATACCGGGCTGAGCTGTTCGGCGGTGAGCACGTCCGGCGGCGCGCCCAAGGCAACCAACGCGCCATTCGATAACAAAGCCACCCGGTCGGCGTACATGGCCGCCAGATTCAGATCGTGCAGCGCAATCAAGATCGCGAAGCCTTCATTTTTCGCCAGTTCGCGCACCAGCGATAGGATGCCGGCTTGGTGCTTGAGATCAAGATGCGCCGTCGGCTCGTCTAGCAACAGAATCTTGGCCGACTGGGCCAGCGCCCGCGCGATCAATACGCGCTGCTGCTCGCCACCCGACAGCTCGCCGATGCGGCGTGCAGCCAGTTCAGTCACACAGGTGCGCTCCATCGCCGCCTGCGCGATGGCCAGATCCGCGGCCGTCTCGCGGCCCAGCCAGCCCAGATACGCCGTGCGCCCCATCAGCACCGTCTCGGCCACCGTGAACGCCTCAGGCAGATGCACGGCCTGCGGCACGACGGCGACCAATCGGGCGCGCTGCTCGATCGGGAGGCGCAGCAGATCGCGCTCGTTCGCCCGCACGCGCCCGCCCGCGATCGGCACGCCGCCGCTGATCGCACGGATCAACGTCGATTTGCCCACCCCGTTCGGGCCGATTAGCGCGACGACCTCACCCGCCTTCACGTCGAGCGAGACATCGTGCAGGATGGTGCGCTGGTTATAGCGAATGGTGATCGATTGAAGTGAGAGCATGACAACGAGTAACGAGTAACTTACGCCTTACTCGTTAGGCCTTACCAAAACGCCTGTTGTTTGGCCCGCCGCAACAGCCACACAAAGAACGGCGCGCCGATCAAAGCCGTAACCACCCCCACTGGTAGTTCCTGTGGTGCCAGCACCGTGCGGGCGATGAGGTCGACCAACAGCAGCCCGGCCGCGCCGCCGATGATGGACAGCGGAATCAGCCGTCGATAGTCACCGCCCCACATCAAGCGGATCAGATGCGGCACAGCCAACCCCACAAAGCCGATGATGCCGGAGAACGCCACGGCCGCCGCCGTCGTCAACGACGCCGCGATGATGACTACGCGCTTCACGCGATCGACGTTGAGGCCCAGCTGCCGCGCCTGATCGTCGCCGAATTGCAGCACGTTGAGCGGACGACTCACCACTAGCAGCACGCCCAACCCCAGGATGATCTCCGGCAGCACCGCCACCACCGGCGACCAGCCGCCCAGCGCAAAGCCGCCCAGCATCCAGTTGATGGCCCGGCGCAGCTCGCCCTGCGCGCGCAGCATGAGAAATGTGCTGACCGAGGTCATGAACGCACCCACCGCCACGCCCGCCAGGATCAGCGTTGAAATGGGCGTCGTGCGGCCCACCCGCGCCAGCGCGTAGACCAGCAGCGCCGTCAGCACCGCGCCGACAAACGCCGCCATCGGCACGGCGAAGAAGCTCAGTGCGCTCGACGGCCACTGGATCGCCATCGCCACCACTGCGCCCAATCCGGCGCCCGAGGCCACGCCCAGCAGATACGGATCGGCCAGCGGGTTGCGGAACAGGCCTTGATATGCCGCGCCGCTGCCCGCCAGCGCCGCGCCCGTCAGCGCCGTCAGCGCCACGCGCGGCAGACGGATGTCGAACAGGATCGTGATGAACGTCTCGGGCGCGTCCACTGAGATGGGCAACACCCGCGACAGCAACAGACGCGCCACGTCCAGCGGCGGGATCGATACCGCGCCGATGGCGGCGCTCAGCAGCAGCGCCGCCATCAATGCGCCGAAGCACCACAGATACGGCGACAGAGAGACGGAGAGAGGGTGGGCGCGACGGCGGGATAGAGAGCGTTCGTCTCTCTGCCCCTCTTTCCCTCCGTCTCGCTGTCTCGCCTTCATCCCCTGACCTACTTGAACAACTCAGGATGGAATAACTTGGCAAACGCCTCCAACCCGTCGATCAAACGTGGACCGGGGCGGCTGACCAGATTATCGTCGAAGGTGAACACCGCGCCGTTCTTCACCGCCGATAGTGCATCCCAGCCCGCGCGCTGCGCGATCGATTCCGGCGTCACACCGTACAGCGAATCGCCCAGCACGATAATGTCGGGATCGATCTTGACCAATTCCTCTGAGCTGATCTGCGCGAATTGATCGGTCAGCGCCTGACCGATGTTGTAGCCGCCCGCCAGATCGATCAGCTTGTCGATGAAAGTGCCGGGGCCGGTGGTGTACGGCTTGGTCGGATCGGTCGCGTCGATCTCGTAAAACACCGACGGCTTCTTCGACGACGTGGCGACTTTCTCGATCACCGCATTGTACCGCGCCTCGATCGATTTGCTCAGCTGCTCGGCTTCGGCCGCCCGACCCGTCAACGCGCCGACGATCTTGAGGTTTGCCGTCAGACCGGCAAAATCGACCGGGTTCGCCAGCCAGTACACCGTCAACCCCAGGTCTTCCAACGTCTTCACCTGCTCCGGCGCGTTGATCTCGGCCGCCAGGATCAGATCGGGTTTCAGCGCGACGATCGCTTCGGTGCTGAGTTTGCCAAACGCCGAGCCGATCGTCTCGATCTGCTTGGCGGCTTCCGGGTAATCCGATAGATCATCGCG
>Ga0073932_1004690_pt1 | contig 15833 bp, 9 predicted proteins | sample DewCreD2012metaG_FD_76967 | JGI IMG/M metagenome (GOLD analysis project Ga0073932, IMG submission 76967) | Hot spring sediment bacterial and archeal communities from British Columbia, Canada, to study Microbial Dark Matter (Phase II) - Dewar... ... | reverse complement strand
TTCATGCCGGATCACGGTTTCCGCGCCCGCCGAGACTGGGCAGCACTCAAGCGTAGACTGCGCGAACTGAAGATGATCGCCTGGGGTGCGATCCATGTCGAGCACCCCGTCATGGCGCACATCGTCCCGATTCGCCGCTGCAACCTGTCGTGCGCCTATTGCAACGAATACGACGACGTCTCCCGCCCGGTTGATACCGAGGTGATGTTCGAGCGCATCGACACGCTGGGGCGCCTCGGCACCTCCATCATCACGATCAGCGGGGGCGAGCCGCTGCTGCACCCGGATCTCGACCAGATCATCACCCGCATCCGCCGCAACGGCGCCATTTCCGGGTTGATCACGAACGGCTATCTGCTCACCAGCGAGCGCATCGAGCGCCTGAACCGCGCCGGGCTCGATCATATGCAGATCTCCATCGACAACGTCATGCCGGATGACGTGTCGAAGAAGAGCCTGAAGGTGCTGGACAAGAAGCTGCAGCTTCTGGCGAAGCACGCGCTGTTCCACGTCAACATCAACTCCGTTGTCGGCGGCGGCGTGCGTCACCCTGAAGACGCTCTGGTGATCGCGAAGCGGGCCATCGAGCTCGGCTTCAGCTCCACGATCGGCATCATTCACGACCACACGGGGCAGCTGAAGCCCCTCAGCGACCGCGAGCGTGAAATCTACGTTCAGGTGAAGGCGCTGGAGAAGCGCAACTACTCGCAGCTGAGCTTCTTCCAGGAGAACATCGCCAAAGGCCTGCCGAATCGCTGGCGCTGCCGCGCCGGCGCGCGCTACCTGTACATCTGCGAGGACGGGCTGGTGCATTACTGCTCGCAGCAGCGCGGCTACCCGGCCAAGCCGCTGTCGGAGTACACGCTGGACGATTTCCGGCGCGAGTACGTCACCGAGAAGGATTGCGCCCCCCACTGCACGATCAGCTGCGTGCACTACACGTCGTACTTCGACTTCTGGCGCGGCCCGCAGACATTGCCCGATCCGCGCCGCTCTCTGGAAGCCCAGACGCGGCCGCCTCTCGTGCAGATCACGGGCGCAGGCCGCTGAGCCTCAGGCCGCGCGAGACCGCTCCTCAGCCTTGGCCTTGTGCAGGCGCGTTCAGCTGCTTTGCAGAAAATGCTCCCCGATGGCTGCGACGCACCGCGCGGCCGCCTGACCATCCCATAAATCGGGAGTGCGCGCCCCCGGACGGCGCAGCCCATGCCGCCTCCAGGCGGAAAGGATTGATTCCCTCGTGGTGCCCGCAAGCACGTTGGTGCCCTGAGTGAGAGTGACGGGCCGCTCCGTATTGTCGCGCAGCGTGAAACAGGGGATTCCCAGGACCGTGGTCTCCTCCTGAATGCCGCCGGAATCCGTGAACACGGCGGCGGCATCCGCCATCAGACTGAGGAACTCGAGGTAAGACAGGGGCTCCAGCAACCGGATCCTGCCACCGTCCGCGCAGCCGGCGCTGGCCAGCCGGGCTCGCGTCCTCGGATGGACCGGGAACACGAGCGGCAGCCCGGAGGCGATCTCCTCCAGCGCGCCGAGAATCCCCTCGAGCGCAGCGGGATCGTCCACGTTGGCCGGCCGGTGCAGGGTCACCACTCCGTACGAACCCGCCGCCAGTCCAAGGCGCTCCGCCACCCGCTGTTCCCGCGCCTGGTCCAGATGCCGCCGCAACGAATCGATCATGAGATTGCCCACCAGACGCACTCTGGCGGCATCCACGCCCTCGCGCGCCAGATTCTCCAGACCGCTGGGTTCGCTGACCAGCAACAGGTCTGAAATGGCGTCCGTCAGAACCCGGTTGATCTCTTCCGGCATCGTGCGGTCGAAGCTGCGGAGGCCGGCTTCAACGTGGATCACCGGAACGCAGAGCTTGGCGGCCACCAGCGAACAGCCGAGCGTCGAGTTGACGTCGCCGACCACCACTACAGCGTCGGGCCTGGACTCGAGAACCACCGGTTCGAAGCTCCGCAGGATCTCCGCCGTCTGCTGCGCATGCGAGCCGGATCCGACCCCCAGATAGTAGTCCGGATCGGGAAGCTCCAGATCCCGGAAGAAGGCGCCTGACATCTGCTGGTCGTAGTGCTGCCCAGTATGCACGAGGAGCGGATGGAACCGGCTGTCCGCGCGCAGTGCGCGCCACAGTGCCGCAAGTTTCATGAAGTTCGGCCGGGCGCCTCCGACGCACAGCAGCCTGAGTGAGCGTGTCGACTGGCTCATCGGGTGTCCTTCCAGTGTGCCATGAGCCGCAGGCCGGCTCTCTGCGGGCCGCCCTTCAGACCAGGCCGAAAGACGCGCACCTGACCAGGAGGGGGCAGCGGGCCAAACAGAAGGCCCGCCCGGGCTCCTGGCCGCGGGCGGGCCTGTCTGTTCTTTATCAGTGCTGCACCGCTACTTCTTGAGAGTTCGGATGAAGGCGATCAGGTTGTCCAGATCTCCGGGCTGGAGCGTCTTCAGAAGAGCCTTATGGTTGGCTGCTTCGTTGAATTTCTTCGTGATCTCGGCGTCTTTCATCGCCTGCACTTCTTTCCCTCCGAGCGGCAGGAGCTTCTCGCCGAACTTCTTCTGCATGGCGGGCGTGCCGGCGCCATCCTCGGCGTGGCAGCTCTTGCAGCGCTTCATGTACAGATCCTTGCCTTTTTCGGCGTCTCCGGCGCCCAGAGCGGGCAGAACCACCATTCCGGCAAACACAACGGGGATGAACAACCGCAGCAGTTTGAGCATGAATCAGACCTCCTTGTCCATTATACGCACCCGGCGGCCGGCAAGTTGCCGCCTGCGGGGTCGATTCGCACGCATTTCACCGTCTGGCCACGTGATCCGATGGAGGACTTCCCGGGTGGCAGTTCCGGGCCCGTGCCCTGTTTTCTGAGCTGGAAGGCAAGCCGCCACGGCGATGTGCCGCAGGGTTTTCCGGTTCTGTTCGCGAGAGCCACTCGTCGGGCAAGGGGCACGAGGGGCCGCTGACTCCGGACGCTGCCGCAGCCTTCGGGCTCGCCCCAGAACGCATGATGAATCTCATCGATGCCGATTTCCCGCAGGGTCATGGCGCGAACGTTCGTGCCCTGAGGGTTTCCCCTGCCTGCTGCCGCGCTTGAGCTCGAGACCCTTCAGAGCAGGGTGGCGTCCTCAGCCGCGGTCCGCCGGAAGCCTTGCAAGGCAAGTTCGCGACAGCAAAGTCTCCCATTCCGGCAGAGCTCAGGAAGGTTGTCTTCTGATACCCGATCCACCCAGGCTGGGCCGCAATACGGCACGCCCGCCCTTTGTGTACTGCAGGCCGGGAAATGATCCGATTACTGCCCGGACCGCCGCCCCGGCAGCGTGTACTGGATTTCTTTCGGCCCGTCCTCCGCCCCGACAATCCGGATCGTCCGCACCTTTGGCTCCGGCGCCGCCGCCGGCAGGGTCACCACGCCTCCCGCATTGCCCTCGATGCCCGTGCCACGCGCGACCGGTCTGATGCCCGCCGGTGCGGCGCCCGATTCAGCGCCCAGCCAGGCATCCAGAGCCTGCCGGCCGGCCTGCATCATCATGTCTTTTCCAGCCGAGATTCCCGCTTCGAGTTCTTTGGCGGGAATGTCCAGGGTGAGTGCGAGCTCTTCGCCTTTGAGGTCGACACGCAGCTGCCGCAACCAGCCTGCCAGCGCATCGTCTCCGCCGAACGCTCCAGCGAACTGCATCAGCCCCGCCATGTTCTGCGCGGATTGGGCGCTATCGGCCACCAGAACTGCCGAGAGACGAAGGCCCTCCTGCAGGCTCAGACCGAGCTCGGCCTGTTTCAGACCCGAAAGCGGATCCGGCTGTTTCCCGTCGGACGCAGCTGCCGGCGTCGCGGCGACGAGCCAGATGTCTGCGCTGGCGGCCATGCGCATCGCCCGCCCGGACAGATTCGCATCCCGCGCCCCGCCCTTGCCGGACAGGATGATTTTCAGTGCCGCGCGGTCGCCCATCAGCATCAACCGGTCTCCGACGACCGCAATGAGAGGTTCGGTCGGCTTCGCCCGGGGCGGCACGTACAGGTCAGCCCCAAGGAATTTCTCGACCGCCGTTCCGGGTGGAAGCTCCTTCTTCAGCAGCGCGCGGTCCAGTTTCCCCTCGATAGCCATCACCAGGCCTTCGGGGTCCGCGCCCCCAGATGTTTCCATGGAGATTCCAGATGCGAGGATGCGATCCAGAGCGACGACAGCGCTGAATCCGAACCCTGATGTCTTCACTTGGTTCTCGGCGCCCGCGAACTGCCTTTTCAGAATCTGCGCAGCCGCCGAGTCCCGCGTCCGCGCCCAGTCCACTCCGAGAATCCACTTCGCCTGCGGATGGACAAACCGCCACGGGTCGTCGCCCAATCCGGATGGCTGCACGGCCGGGGCCGCCGCCAACGAGCAGGACATTGCCACAAGCGCGATGATCAGCCGCATGGTTCTCCTCCTCCGTTCCATCGGCGCTGACCTGAGCGGACTTTAGCATACTGCCGGAATGGTTCCCCGCCGCCCGTGCCGCGCGCCTCCGGGCAGACCGGTGACCAACGGCCCGCCCTCAGCATATTCCCGCTGTCCGCAGCGCATCTTCTCTCCTGCTCTGTTCTCCCTTGCAATCCGCTGCTCACACTGGTCCGTCGGAAATCGTGCGTCAGCCGAGGCCGTCACGGCGACATTTCCATCGATCATGGCGCGCCGGCCAGGACCGTGAAGGGATCGCTCGCTCCCGGGCGCTTTGCATCCTTCGTTCGTGACTGCAAACCTGCAGCGATTTTCATCGATGTTGCCGGCCCGCAGCGTCACCGCCGCCGCCTGTCCCGGCGGGGATCCCCGTCCTCTCTGAATTTCCACTTTTCGCTGGCGCCCGCATGACCGGGCGTTCCCACTGCCGCCTGTTAGAAAATGAAATTTCTGGACTGAGTCCCGTTCGAAAGGAACCGTGATTTTTGGCTGAACGTGCACATCCGAACGACCCCGGTTTTCAGGGCACGGTTGACGAGCTCCGGATGCACGAACGCTACGAGTTCGCCTCCCGGTTCGTGCAGAGCAAGGACGTTCTCGACGTCGGTTGCGGCATCGGGTGGGGCTGGCCGGATCTGGCGCGACCGCGGTCGGTGACTGGGATCGATGTGTCTCTCGAAGCGCTGGCAGAAGGCCGCCGTCTGGGTTACATCACGCGAGCCGCGGCAGCCGACATGGAGCAGTTGCCTTTCCCTGACGCCACTTTCGATGCCGTCACCTGCCTCGAGGCGATCGAGCACATTCCCGCCAGAGCTGCACATGCATTTCTTCAGGAATGCATCCGGGTTCTGCGTCCCGGCGGCATTCTCGTCCTCTCCGCGGCTCTGCGGAGGAACGGCCTCCACTCAGGCAACGCCTGGCACTTCGTCGAGTACACGGAAGAAGAGATCCGCAGCCTCGTGGATCCCTCCTTCGATTGCCTCGACGCCAGGGTGGATGCCGGGGGCGATCCGCCGGTATTTCTCTATGCTGGCGCCGTCAGGCAGGAGCATGCCTGCCGGCCGCGCATCCACTGGTCCGAGTCCGGCATCCATGCCCGCTGTGAAGCCTGGCTGGAAAGCACATCCACTCCCACAGGCTTCCGTTTTACTACCGGGGGATTTGAGACAGTCACATCCACCTGCATGGGCGTCCTGATCGCAGAAGGACTTGGGCTTCAGCTTCCCAACCGCGACTCCATCGTCAGCTCGATTCTGGAGGCTCAGGATCAGGCCACCGGCCGGTTTCTGGAACCGCTTGCCGGCAGCATTCCGCCAGCCGGGGAGCTGCACGACAGGATTTATCTTGACAGCAAAACCACGTATTACGCGCTTCACGCGTTAGATGCTCTCGGGGCGCAGCCCAGGTATCCGTTGCAATTTCTGGAGGAGTATTCAAGAAAGGAGCGGATCATTCAGTGGCTGTCGGATCTGGATTGGGGAAATCCCTGGCGCGAAAGCAACCTCGTCATGCACATGCTTTCCGCCCTTCTTTTCTCCCTGCGCTGGGAGGGAAATCTCTGGGCCGCTGAACGGTATCATGATGTCCTCGACTGGCTCGACGCCCGCCAGGATCCGCGCACCGGGCTTTGGGGGACGGAGCGCGGCGCCTCGCTGCTGAACGCCGTTGCAGGCGCTTATCATTTCATCCCCTTTTACCGCTATGCCCGGCGCCCGGTGCGGGGCTGGTCGAAAATCGTGGATGCCTGTCTGGAGCTGCAGAACGGGGACGGCCTGTTCGCGCCCTATGCAGGCGGCGGCGCCTGCGAAGACGCGGACGCCATTGACCTGCTCTGCACCGCTGTGCGCGTCACCGGCCAACTCCGCTCCGATGTCCGGCAGGCGCTCGCCCGTGCATTCTGGGCCATCTGGAACATGCAGCGTCCCGACGGAAGCTTTCCCTATTCGAACGTGGAAGACGAGTCCTCATACTGCTATTCCAGCTGGCCGGCCATGGAGGCCCGGATCGGCGGCGGGGATCTCTGGGCAACCTGGTTCCGCCTCTGCGCCCTTCACACGATCCACGCCCTGCTGGGGGAAGATCTTCCAGACCCGGGCCGGTGGACGTTCCGCCGCATGCCGGGTCATGGCTTCCATCTCCAGGACGCCGCGATCCTTCCCGATGCTCCCCCTGAGCACCGTCCCATCTGGTTCCGGCCGCTGCCAGCCCGTCTTGAGCCCACAGAGCCCCGCGTCTCTGTCGTCGTCACCTGCTACAACCTGGGCCAATACCTCCACGAATCCCTCTCAAGCGTCTGCAACCAGACTCTTGAGGAGATCGAGACTGTCATCGTTGACGATGGCTCCACCGATCCCTACACGATCGCCCGCCTGGACGATCTGGCCAAGTCCGGCTGGCGTGTTCTGAGGACGGAAAACCGCGGTTTGCCAGCAGCCCGCAACCTGGGCATCCAGAACACGCGCGCTCCCTACATCTGCTGCCTCGACGCCGACGACCGCCTCCGCCCGGAATACCTCGAGAAAGCTGCCGCCGCCCTGGAAGCCAATCCGCGCGCTGGTTTCGTCAGCTGCTTCTACGATCTGTTCGACGAAGCCTCCGGCGCCTGCCGCTACCCCAGGCCGCAGCTGCCCCGCATGCTCGCCCGCAACGAGGCGGTCGTTTCCAGTGTCTTCCGCCGCGATGCGTGGGCCGAAACAGGAGGGTACTGCCAATCCCTTCCGGCCATGCAGGACTGGGATTTCTGGATTTCGATTCTTGAAAAAGGCTGGGAGGCGGAGCAGCTGATGGAACCGCTGTTCGATTACCGCATCCGTGCGGGATCGATGTACTCCGAGACGAAAAAACCCCATCGCTATTCCCGGATTCTGTCGCTCATTCACGCCCGGCATTCCGATTTGTATCAGAAGCATCTGGCGGAAGTACTCCGCCTCCAGGCCCGCTTTTTTGCGGAAAACGTCGAATTCGCAAGCCGCCAGGAAGCCTCCTGGTCCCAGGCCATGCGCCAGCTGCGCCAGGAGTTGAACCGCCGGAGCCTGGCGGCACCGGCAGCCGAACCCGCGACGGAAGCGGTTTCTCCCGAACCCGGCCAACCAGCGGAAGAACCCGCCCCCGCCGAAACAGAACCGCCGTCCCCCGACGCTTCCAAAGAGCCCGCGCCTCCGCCTGCGCCTGAAGCCTCCGCCGACGCGTCCGTCCATTCCCCCTCCTGGATCCGGACGATACTCTGGGCTCTCCCGCAGGTTCTCCACCCCCGCGCAGGCTGGCGCGGCGCACGGAATCTCGTTTTTTACGTCCGTCTCCTCCAGTCCCGCCGCGCCCGCGCCCTTTGGGATTCGCTGTTCGATCCCTCGTCCTACGCCGCAGTCAGGCCTGACGTCGCTGAAGCCCGGCTCCATCCAGACGTTCATTACGCTCTGGCCGGAGCATGGGAGGACACCGATCCTTCGCCCGCATTCAGCACGGCCTTTTACCTGAAGCGTCATGCCGACGTGGCCGCGCGTGGCATCAACCCGCTCCTGCATTACGCGCTGTTCGGAGTGGCGGAGGGGCGGATCTTTGCCTCCCAATCCGCCAGTTTTGCGGAAGCGCCAGCGTTTTCTGGCGAAATCCGCCAGTCTGGCGGTCCACTTTGCGAGCCTCTGGTATCGGTCGTCATCCCCTGTTTCAATTACGGCCGGTATCTGGAAGAAGCCCTGCATTCCGTCCTCAGGCAAACTTTCTCCAACCTGGAGATTCTGGTCATCGAGGGCGGTTCCACCGATTCCGCCACTGCAGCCCTCGTCCGGCGTCTGGAGCGGGCGAACCTGCCGCGCGTCCGCTTCTTTTACAGGGACTCGCCCTGTCTTGCGGGCGACAATCGCAACTACGGGATCGCCCGGGCGCGGGGCCGTTACGTGTGCTGCCTGGACGCCGATGACCAGCTCGATCCCGTTTACCTCGAGGCTGCCGTCTTTTTCGCGGAGCTGGGCGATTACGACTTCGTGTATCCCTCGCTGCAGTCGTTCGGCGAGGACGCTCTCGAGTGGCTGGTGGACGACCCGCGCTGGCCCAACATCCTTCAGGAAAATCAGGTCACCACCGTGGCGCTCTTCCGCCGCACCATCTGGGAAACGCTGGGCGGATACCGCGACTGGGGCAAGGGCTCGACCCACCTGCCCGAAGACTGGGATTTCTGGATCCGCGCTGTGGGCGCGGGCTTCCGGGGCGCTGCGATGCGGGCGCGCATGATGCGCTACCGCGTCCAGTCATCCAGCCTCTCCCGTCACCGCACCTCCTCGTACAGCGAATGGGCTCGCAGGCTCGCTCAGGAAAACCACTCTCTGGCCGCCCTGGAACGCCCTCCTGCCCGCCCCCTGCCCGAGGTCCCGCGCGTTTCCTGGACCAGCCTTGAGGATCCCTCGACTCAGCCCGCCGTCCTCATGGCCCTCCCTTTCTTCACTGAAGGAGGCGCCGAAAAAATCTTCCTCGCCCTCGCCAGGCGCTGGCGCGCGCAGGGGGCCAAGGTCGTGGTGGTCACGACGCTCGAACTGAGCCCGGCATCACCCGACCGCCTGGACGTCCTCCGGCGCGTCACCCCCTACGTGTTTGACCTTCCCCGGATTCTGTGGAACCGCGAAGAATTGCGCGCGGACTTCATTTATTACCTCCTGCGAAGGCATCATGTTTCCCTGATTTATTTCGCCGGATGCGACCTGATGTATCAATTGCTGCCGCAGGTCCGGCAGGAATTCCCGCAGATCGCCGTCGTGGACCAGCTTTTCAACGACGAGGTTCATTTCCATACGAACCGCGCCACGGCCCGCTGGATCGACTGCACCATCGTTCCTGGAGAGCGCATCGGACGCCGCCTGCGAGAAGAATTCGGCGAGCCGGAAGAGCGCGTGGCGGTCATCCCGCACGGCGTCCGTCTGCCGGAGGGCGGGTGTCCGGCCAGTCCCGCTCTCCCGCCGGGTTTCGAGAACAGGCCTCTTGTCGGATTTTTCGGAAGGCTCTCTCCGGAGAAAGCTCCGCTCGATTTCATCCGCATCGCCGCGGCCGTTCACGAAAAAGCCCCCGAAACGCGTTTCATCATGACCGGAGAAGGGCCCGAGCAGGAAGCCGTCGAGAAAGAGATCCGCCGGCGCAGGCTGACCCGCGTCGTTTTCACCCCCGGCTTCGTCCCGGATGTCCGCCCGTGGATCGCCGCCTGCGATGTCGCCGTTGTCCCCTCCCGCCTCGACGGAATGCCGCTGATCGTCTTCGAAGCCCAGAGCTTCGGCCGGTGCGTCGTCGCGTCGCGCGTCGGCAGCATCCCCGAGGTCATCTGCGATGGCGAGACCGGCCTGCTGTGCGAGCCGGGTGATATCGAGGGCTTCGCCGCCGCGATTCTGAGTCTGATCGCATCGCCCGAGACCCGCCGCCGCATCGGCGAAGCGGCTCGCCGGCGCGTTTTCGAAGAGTACTCCCAGCAGGTCATGCTGGACCGCTATTTCCGCCTGTTTGACTCGCTTCTGGCCCGCCGGCGCGAAGGCCAGTCCTGATGAGGCGCAGCGCCTTCGCGCAAAGCATGGCGGGCCGGTGTGAGAGAATATGCGGTGTCCAGGAGGTCAGTTGAACGCATGCTTTCTTTCTTCGCCCTCGGCCTTTTGACCTTCGCGGCGCCCGCCGCCGCCCAGGAAACCATTTCGCCTGACGAACTCATCGAGAAACACATCGCCGCCGTCGGCGGCCGCGAGGCCCTCGAAAAAGTGAAATCCATGGTCATGACGGGCTCCTTCGAGCTGCCAGCCATGGGCGCTTCCGGAACCATCAACGTCTACGCCAAGGCCCCCAACAAGCGGATGGCCGTCATCAATATCGATGGCTTCGGAGAAATCTTCCAGGGCTTCGATGGCGAGCGCGGCTTCAGCGTCAGCCCCATGGGCTCGGTCGACGCCAGCGGACAGATGCTGGAAGACATGAAGCGCGACTCCATCCTGCATGCCGCGCTTCAGTTCAGGCAGATCTACCCGAAGATCGAAGTCAAGGGGAAAGAGAAAGCGGGCGAGCGCGAGGCCTGGGCTGTCGTGATGACGCCTGAGAAGGGAAGCCCCATGAAAGCCTGGTTCGACGCCGAGACGTTTCAGCTGCTGAAAACTTCGGGCGTCCGCGTCACCGATCAGGGTGAGGCCGAGATCACCACGGAGTTCAGCGACTACCGGGAAGTGGCCGGAACGGGTATGAAAGCCCCCTACATGATGAAACAGATCATGCCGTTCGGCGAAATCATCATGCGCTTCTCGGAAATCAAGGCGAACGCCGAGATTGACGACGCCCGGTTCAGGAAGCCCTGAACTCCGCCGCGCGGCCTGCATTTGAGTCCGCCGCCTCCGAGCCTGTCTAATTGATAGGAGTGAGCGGCTTTGCGGCACTTCTGAGCCGGAACCGGAATTATCGCAACCTCTGGCTCGGCCAGGTGGTCAGCGAAATCGGCGACCACTTCAACTCCATCGCCGTCCTCTCGATGGCGCTCCACCTCACCGGCAGCGGCGCCACCGTGGGCGGCGCGATGCTCGCGCGCGTCGCTCCCGCCTTGCTGGCGGCGCCCCTTGCAGGAGTGCTGCTCGACCGCCTGGACCGCCGGCGCGTGATGATCGCTTCCGACCTTTTCCGCGCCGCGATTGCCATCGCGCATCTGCTGCTGCTCGTCTATCCGAAAACCTGGCTGCTTTATCTTCTCAGCGCGCTGCTCACGTTCGCCGCGCCATTCTTCAACAGCGGCCGGGCGGCCATTCTCCCCCGGCTCGTCAGCCGCGAAGACCTTCACGCGGCCAACGCGCTGACGCAAACCACCGGCTGGCTCACCGTCGCCGCCGGGACCATGCTGGGAGGTTTCAGCACGAGCTGGCTGGGCTATCAGGGCGCCTTTCTGATCAACGCCGCCAGCTTTCTCTGGAGCGCGTGGGCCATCCGCTCGCTGAGCGTCGACGGGGGCTTCGCCGCGCAATCGGCGGCGCCGCCGCAGCGGGGGCCGAGCTCCGGATGGGAAGAGTTCCGGGAAGGCGTCCGCTACATTGGCGCCCATCCGCTGATCCTCGGCATCCTGCTGCTCGGCGCGGGGTGGGCCACGGGCGGGGGCGCCGCGCAGATCCTGTTCACCCTGTTCGGCGAATCCGTTTTCGGCCGCGGTCCGTCCGGCACCGGCATTCTCTGGGGGTTCGCCGGACTCGGACTCGTCGCCGGAGGGCTCGCCGCACGCCAATGGGAAGGCCACATCAACTTCCGCCTTTACAAGCACACCGTCACCGTTACGTTCCTCTTTCATGGCCTGTTCTACATGCTTTTCAGCATCGCCCCGTCGCTCTGGCAGGCGGCGGCGTGGATCTTCCTGTCGCGCCTCTGCGTCGCGATGAATTCGGTGATGAACCGCACGATGCTGCTGCTTCATGTGCCGGACCGCCTGCGGGGCCGCGTTTTCACAGCTTCGGAGGGCATCGTTAACGGCGTCATGATGATCTCGATGGCCGCAGCCGCCATGGCCGCCGCCAGTTACAGCCCCCGCCAGATCGGCTTCGTCGCCGGCGCTCTCAGCGCCTCCACGGCTGTCTTCTGGGCGTGGGCCAACGCCGCCGGCAAACTCCCTGAACCCGCCCGGGACTGGCAGGAACCCGAGGGCGAGTTCCGGGATCCTGTCACGATCGCCTGACGCACCAGCCCGAACCGGCGCATTTCTCTACGGTAGTGCGCACTTCTTGCATCTCAGATAAAAAGATCGTATGGTATGAATAGCCGCGGCCGCGTCCGCGCCGCGGCGCACGGAGTATCGCCCATGACGTCATACGGTTGGCTGTTCGACCCGAAACGCTGTATCGAGTGCAGCGCCTGCGAAGCGGCCTGCAAGCAGTGGAACCAGGTGGAAACCGGCGTCAACGTGCGCTGGCGGCGCGTCCTGCGCCAGGAGTCCGGCACGTTTCCCAATGTCCGCGTGACTGCCCTCTCGATGGCCTGCAACCATTGCGAGAACGCTTTTTGCCAGAAAGTCTGCCCGGCGCGCGCGATTTGGCGCCGCGGCAGCATGGTGCTGATTGACTCGGAAAAATGCCTTGGTTGCGGGCAGTGTTATGCCTTCTGCCCTGTCGGCGCTCCGCAATTCAATCCGGTCACGCGCAGGACGACCAAGTGCACGATGTGCTTCGACCGGGTCGAGCAGGGGCTTCAGCCGGCCTGCGCGACAGCCTGCCCGACGGGCGCCCTCCAGTGGGGCGAGTGGAAGGACATCGAGAACAAGGGCTCGGACCGGATCCCGGGCATGGCCTATCCGCGGCAGATGCAGCCCCGCATCCGCTTCGTGACCGAGCCATGGCGCGCATAGAGGAGGCAAAGCGATGATTACCCGCAGAACCGTTCTCCAGAGCGCTGGAACAGCCGCCGCTCTCAGCTTCGCTCCCTGGCGCGAGGCGTTCGGCGCCTATTTCGAGCAGTCCCGGTCCGTCCCTTATCCGCCTGAGTCGATCGTCACCGCCTGCGGCTTCTGCGATTCCGCCTGCGGCATGCGGGCCACCGTGCAGGACGGCGCCATCCGGTTCCTTCAGGGTTTGCCTGAGGATCCGCACAACGAAGGCCATCTGTGCGCCAAAGGCACCACGGCAGCCTGGATCAGGAACGACCCCGACCGGCTCAAATTCCCCATGAAGCGCACCAACCCGCGCAAAGGCGTCGAGGAAGACCCTGGCTGGGTCCGCATCTCCTGGACCGAGGCCCTCGACACGGTTGCCGCCCGCTTCGCCGAGATCCGCGAAAGATACGGTCCAGAAGCCCTGCTTGCCGTCTCGCGCAGCAGCCCCGCGTGGTTTGCCCGTCTGTTCAGCGCCCTGGGCATGGAACGCGTCGACCACAACGACCTCTGCTATGGCGTCGATATCGTGATGCAGCAGCGCACCATCGGCGCCCACTCTTTCGCCTGGGATCTTGAAAATGCAAAATACATCGTTCTGTTCGGCTGGGACTTCATGGCCCGCGCCAAACTGAGCCTCGCCAACCGCCTGCTCCACGCCCGGGAAAACGGCGCACGCGTCATCAACTTCAATCCTCTCTGCACCCCGACGGCGCGCTTCTGCGACGAGTGGCATCCGGTGCGCCCCGGCGGCGACCTTGCCATCGCGCTGGCGATGATTCATGTCCTGCTCAAAGAGAATCTGTTCGACAGGGACTTCGCGGAAAAATACACGAATTTCCCCCAATACGAAGCGGAAATTCGCACCCACTTCGAGAAATACACGCCGGAATGGGCCGAAACCGAAAGCGACGTCCCGGCCTCCGTCATCCGCCGCATCGCCCGGGAATACGGCTCCGCAAGGCCCGCCGTCGCTCCGATGCACAAGAAGACCCTCGCGGCCAACTATGAGAACGCCGCCCCCATGTGCCACGCCATCGCCATCCTGAACATTCTGGCAGGCAACATCGACCGCCCCGGCGGCCACTACTTCCCGCGCACGATCTCCATCCCGGCGCTGGACGCAATTTATCCCCCTCCGGCCTATCCGAGGCTGCCGTCGAAACGCGTCGATGGCCGGGAGAAGCTTCCCCTCGCCGGCAGCTATGGCATGTTCTCTACCCTGGCCGATGGCATGACGCGTGTCTATCCGGACCGCGTCAAGGGCATCTTCTGGTCCGGGTACCACCTCAACAGCTTCCCGCAGCCGAGGCTGCTGGCCGAGGCTCTGAAGAAGGTGGAGTTCATGGTCATTGTCGAAATCCTTCCCATGGATGCCATGTACTTCGCCGACATTGTCCTGCCCAACACGATGTTCCTCGAGGGCAGCGACGTCCTCTCCCGGACCTACAACGCCAGGTCGCCCTTCGTCGTCGTCCGCCAGCCGCTCACTGCGGCCCCCTTTGAAACCCGTAGCTCGGCCTTCATCGCCATTGAACTCGGCAAGCGCCTGGCGCCCGACTACTTCCGGAAAGCCGATGGCGCCTGGATCAGCTCCAGCGAACTGCTCGACGAGCAGGTCAAGCGCGCAGGCATCGCCGAGAACTTCGCCGAGTTCCGCAAGATGGGCTTCGTCGCGCGCGAACAGCCTTTCACGCCGCGCACGACGTTCGCCACGGCGACCGGAAAATGCCAGATTTACATACCTGAATTCGCCGCCCGCAATTACGATCCCCTTCCTGGCTGGCGCCCGAAGCGCGAACTGCCTTCGGCACAGTTCCCCTATTACCTGATCACCTACCTGCCGGGAGAGCACAAACGGAACTCCACCCAGAACAATCCGATCCTGATGGAGATTTCCGGCCCCATGCGCGTGCAGATCCACCCCTCGACCGCGCGCAGGCACGGCATCACCCACGGCGCGCCGATCCGCGTCCGCTCCCGGGTCGGCCAGCTCACGGCCATCGCACAGCTGACGGAAACCGTCCGGCCCGACGTCGTCGTCGTGCCCCACGGATACGGCCACAAGTCTCCGTGGCTGAGCGTGGCCCGCGGCATCGGCGAGACGGACAACGACCTGATCCCCGCTCTCCGGATTGAAGACCTCGTGCAGAGCGGCAACTGGCTCGGCTCCGGCTGCATCATGGATGCCGTCGTCGCCATCGAGCCCGCCTGACAGACCGAAAACCCTTCCCGCGCGGCCCGCACCCCAGGGCGGGCCGCGCTTTCCCCGGCAATCCCCCTGCACAGGCGCCCGCTGTTCTGGCGGCCCTCCCGCACCCCCTGCGGTAGAATGAAGTGAAAGCCCCGCATCCAGGATTGACACCCTTCTGACGAAGATCTGTGTCACGAAGCACGAGCTCGAAGTGAAGAAGCTCCGCCCGATCGTACAGTCCATCAACAGCCTGGAGCCTTCGCTGCAGAACCTCTCCGATGCGGAGCTCGCCGCAAAGACTTCGGAGTTCAAGCAGCGCCTCGCCAACGGCCAGCCGCTCGACGATCTGCTGATTGAAGCCTTCGCCGTCGTCCGCGAAGCCTCCCGGCGCGTGCTCAACATGCGCCACTTCGACGTCCAGCTGATCGGTGGAATCGTTCTGCACCAGGGCAAGATCGCGGAAATGAAAACGGGCGAGGGAAAAACGCTCGTCGCCACGCTGCCTGTCTATCTCAACGCCCTCACGGGCGACGGCGTGCACGTCGTCACCGTAAACGATTACCTCGCGCGGCGCGACTCGGAGTGGATGGGGCGCATTTACCGCTTCCTCGGCTTGAGCGTCGGCCTCATCGTCCACGGGCTCGACGACGAGGAGCGCCGCGCCGCTTATCACTCCGACATCACCTACGGCACCAACAACGAATTCGGCTTCGACTATCTCCGCGACAATATGAAGTTCCGGCTGGAGGACTGCGTCCAGCGGGAACACAACTACGCCATCGTCGACGAAGTCGACTCCATCCTGATCGACGAGGCGCGCACGCCGCTCATCATCAGCGGCCCCTCGGAAGAATCGACGGAC
>Ga0073932_1004688_pt1 | contig 15842 bp, 11 predicted proteins | sample DewCreD2012metaG_FD_76967 | JGI IMG/M metagenome (GOLD analysis project Ga0073932, IMG submission 76967) | Hot spring sediment bacterial and archeal communities from British Columbia, Canada, to study Microbial Dark Matter (Phase II) - Dewar... ... | reverse complement strand
CTGGTGATCGCGCCGACCTGCGGCGTTCAGGACACGCTGCGACAGCGCGGCGTCACGTCGCCGATCGAGGTGCTGCCCACGGGAGTGGACATGCGCCTGTATGAGCAAGCCGACGGCGCCGGCATACGGGCGGAATGCGGGATTCCCCCCGGAGCGCCCGTGCTGGTCCACGTCGGGCGGCTGGCCCGCGAGAAGAACCTGCGCTACCTGCTGGGGGCGGCGCTGCGCTTTCTGGCCGGGTCGCCCGAGGCTCATCTGTTGATCGCCGGCGAAGGGCCGATGCGCGCCGAAGTCGAGCAGACGATTCGCGACGCGGGCGAACCCGGACAGCGCGCGCATCTGCTGGGCGTCCTCAAAGGACGGGCGCTGGCCGACGCGTATGCGGCCGGCGATTTGTTTCTGTTTGCCTCCCAGACCGAGACCCAGGGCATGGTCCTCGTTGAGTCCATGGCCGCCGGAACGCCCGTGGTCGCCCTGGACGCCGAGGGCGTTCGCGACCTGGTGCGCGACGGCGTCAACGGCCGGCTGCTGCCCGCCGGCGTCGATGAAGCCGGCTGCGCGGCGGCGCTCATGGACATCTGGGCGCGCGGCGACCAGACGATCGCGCGCTGGCGCGCCGGGGCCCGCGCGACCGCCCGTCAGCTGGACATGCCGCTGCTGGCCGGGCGCCTGCACGGCATCTATCGTTCGCTCAAGATCATGCCCAATCACCGTCTCAAGCGCGAGACGATGTCGTTCGGCCTGATTCGCAGCTACTTCGAGACCGTCTGGGAGGACATCGAAACCTGGCTCAACCGCGCCTGAGCGCGCGCCGGCCTGCGCGCGTTGGCGCCGGTTCGCGCCGCTTGTCTGTGTCCGAGGAACCAAACCGAGAGCCTCCCGCGACCATGAATCGAGCCAATCCCATCATACCCATCGACCGCACGCCCTTCCGCGCCGTGTCGTCTTTCGAGCCGGCCGGCGATCAGCCCCGGGCCATTGACGGTCTGGCTCGCGATATCGAAGGCGGCGTGCGCTTCCAGACGCTTCTGGGCGTCACCGGCTCGGGCAAGACTTATACAATGGCCAAGGTCATCGAGCGGACGCAGCGCCCCACGCTGGTCCTGGCGCACAACAAGATACTGGCGGCCCAACTGTATCGCGAATTCAAGGACTTGTTCCCCGGCAACCGCGTCGAGTATTTTGTCAGCTATTATGATTACTATCAGCCCGAAGCCTATATCCCCAGCACCGACACCTACATCGAGAAGGACTCGTCCATCAATGACGAGCTGGACAAGATGCGCCTGTCGGCCACACGCTCGCTTCTGGAGCGGCGCGACACCATTGTCGTCTCGAGCGTCTCGTGCATCTACGGCCTGGGCGCCCCCGAAGAGTTCCTCAGCCAGACCGTCTCCCTCGCCGAAGGCCAGGCGATGAGGCGACAGGAACTGCTGATGCGATTGGTCGGCATCCAGTATGAGCGCCACGACCTGGATTTCTATCGCGGCGCCTTCCGCGTTCGCGGCGACGCCGTCGATATCTTTCCCGCCTACGAAAACAAGACCGCCCTGCGGGTCGAGTTCTTCGGAGACCAGATCGAGGCCCTCTGGACCATCGACCCCCTGACCGGACGCCGTGACCAGCGCCTGCCCAACATCGTGCTGTTCCCGGCCAACTTCTATGTCGTCAGCAAGGACCGCATGACCCAGGCCATCGAGGCCATCCGCGCCGAACTGCGGGAACGCCTCCAGCAACTGCGCGCCGAAAACAAACTCCTCGAAGCCCAGCGGCTGGAACAGCGCACGCTCTATGACCTGGAGATGATGGCCGAGGTGGGGACCTGCAAGGGCATCGAAAACTACTCGCGCCATCTGACCGGACGCGCCGCCGGCGAGCCGCCCTTCACATTGCTGGACTTTTTCCCCCATGACTACCTGCTGTTCATCGACGAATCGCACGTCACCGTGCCCCAGGCCGGCGCGATGTATAAGGGCGACCGCTCGCGCAAGGAGACGCTCGTTGAACATGGTTTCCGCCTGCCCTCGGCGCTGGACAACCGTCCCCTGACATTCGACGAGTTCCGCGCCCGCATGAACCAGGTCGTCTTCGTCTCGGCCACGCCGGCGGCCTTCGAACTGCAACTGAGCCAGGGCCACGTCCACGAGCAGGTCATCCGTCCGACCGGCCTGATCGATCCGGTCATTGTCACCCGTCCGGCCAAGGGGCAGGTGGATGACCTGCTTGAGGAAATCCGTCTGCGCGTCAAGAAAAAGCAGCGCGTCCTGGTCACAACCCTGACCAAGCGCCTTGCCGAAGACCTCACCGAATACTACCGCGACACCGGCGTCAAGGCGCGCTACATGCACTCGGACATCGACGCCATCGAGCGCGCGAATATCATCCGCGATCTACGCGCCGGCGTCTTTGATGTCCTCGTCGGCATCAACCTGCTGCGCGAGGGTCTCGACCTGCCCGAGGTGTCGCTGGTGGCCATTCTGGACGCCGACAAGGAGGGATTCCTGCGTTCGACGGTCTCGCTCATCCAGACGTGCGGACGCGCTGCCCGCAACATCGAAGGCACGGTCATCTTCTATGCCGACGCCGTCACCGATTCGATGAAGCGCGCGATCGAGGAAACCCGCCGCCGCCGCGCCCTGCAGGAACGCTTCAACGAGGCCAATGGCATCACGCCGCGCTCGATCCAGAAGAACATCACGGACATCCTGCAGACCGCATACGAGGCCGACTATGCGCCCATTCCATCCATCGCCGAGAAGGCCGAAGACTATCTCAGCCTCGATCAACTCGGTAAAAAAATCGAAGGGCTGAAGAAAAAAATGTTTGCCGCCGCCGCCGCGCTGGATTTTGAGAAAGCGGCCCAGTTGCGGGATGAAGTCTTTGCGCTGGAAGAACGCCTCCCCGCCCTCGCCGCCGGCGGCCCGGCGCGTTCGCCTTCGCATCCGGCGCCGGACGGGGAGGAGCGCGCGAAAAGCAGGCCCTATGGCGTGTCAAGACGAAGAAGACAAAGCGCGTCGGAACGTTGACCCGCATGCGGTCGCGTTCTCAGTTTGTCAATCATAGCCCCGAATTTGCGGCTTGACGAGCGAGCGTAAGCCGGTGACCATCGCAACATCATTATGTAAGTTCGGTCTGTCGCTTTGCCGCCGATGAGCGCAAATAATTGAATTTGCGATAACGAAATGGGCGGCGCTTGATGCAATCCATTCGTGGGATATATAACGGGAAGACGGTTGTGCCGCTTGATACGGCGTATGCCCCTCCAAACTCGAGGGTAATCATCACCTTTCTTGATGAACCCGCGGACTTGGCACTAACGGCGATCGCGGCGGACCATGCGCTATCTTTTCTTTCAGGCTCATGGCAGGACACCCGTAGCGCCGAGGAGATCGTCTGTGACATCTATGAGTCTCGTGTCCACCCAAGCCGCGAAGTAAATATATGAGATACTTGCTCGACACGGACACCTGCATATACTTTCTGAACGGAGATACCGGTGTGTCAGCCCGGCTGTTGGCCAGCGACGCGAATGACCTTGCAATATGCTGCGTTTCGGCCGCGCAATTGCGGTATGGAGCTTGAGAGCCCGAGGCCGCGCTATCGGAGATTTTGACCTGTTGATCGCCTGCTTCGCTTTGGTTCATTCGCTGATTCTCGTAACGAACAATGCGGCCCACTTTCAGCACATCCCGGAACTTCCGATCGAGAACTGGAAAACACAAACCATCTCTAGAGGGTAGAACCTCCATCTCAATGCCCATCGTCCGCGTCCGCATCGCGCCTTCGCCCACCGGCGACCTTCACGTCGGAACGGCGTATATCGCGTTGTTCAACTACTGCTTCGCCCGCAGCCACGGCGGCCAGTTCATTCTGCGCATCGAGGATACTGATCAGACCCGCTCGCGCCGTCAATACGAGGATCGCATCTACGAGGGCCTCGAATGGCTGGGCCTTCGGCCCGATGAGGGGCCGCATGTCGGAGGACCGTGCGGGCCTTATCGCCAGTCCGACCGCTCCGACATCTATCGCGAGCACTGCGCGCGCCTCGTCGCATCGGGCAACGCCTATCCGTGCTTCTGTTCGCCCGAGACGCTCGACCAGATGCGCCGCGAGCAGCAGGCTGCCAAGGCGATGCTTGGATACGACGGGCGCTGCAAGCGGCTCGATCCGGCCGAGGTCCAACGCCGCCTCGCCGCCGGCGAGCCCCACGTCATCCGCCTCGCCGTCCCCAAGGAGGGGGTCTGCGTCATCCACGACCAGCTCTTCGGCGAGGTCCACTATCCCTTCGCCCAGATCGACGACCAGGTTCTCCTTAAATCCGACGGGATGCCGACCTATCATCTTGCCAATGTGGTCGATGATCATTTGATGGGGATCACCCACGTCATCCGGGGTGAAGAATGGCTGCCATCGACTCCGAAACACATCCGCCTGTATGAGGCCTTCGGATGGCAGCCGCCGGTCTGGTCGCATATTCCGTTGTTGCTCAATCCGGACCGCTCGAAACTGTCCAAACGCAAGAATCCCACCTCGATTTTCTATTATCGCGACGCCGGCTTTCTGCCGGAGGCGCTGCTGAACTATCTTGCCCTGATCGGCTACTCGCGGCCCGGCGCCGGCGGACAGGCCGATGAGATGTTTTCCATCGACGACCTGATTGCCACCTTTGACCTGAAAAACGTCAGTCTGGGCGGATCGGTCTTCGACATGCAGAAACTTCTCTGGCTCAACGGCCGTTACATCCGCGAGAAAATGACGCCCGCCGATGTTCTGGAGCGCATGAAACAGTGGCGGCTCAACGACGCTTTCTGGCTGCCGATCATCCAGATGATGCAGCCGCGTCTGGAGACCTTTGGCGACATGATGGGCAAGTCCAAGTTTTTCTTTCTGCGTGAGACGCCCCTCGATCCCGCCGCCGTTGTTCCCAAGGGGCGGGAAGCCGCCGATCTGGCCGCCGCGCTGCAATGCCTGTTGTGGGAGTTCGAACACAAGGACGACTGGTCGGTCGCCGGCGTCGAGGCCGCCATTCAGGAAGTCGTCGCCTATCTGAACTGGAAGACCCGCGACCTGGCCGTCCCGCTGTTCGTCGTCATCACCGGCGAGCAGGTCGGCCCTCCACTGTATGACTCGATGTCGCTCCTTGGGAAGGATTTGTGCCGGATGCGCCTCATGACCGCCATTCAGCAGCTCGGCGCTCCCGGGAAAAAGAAGCTCGCCGAACTTGAAAAGGCCTATAAATCGCGCCCGCCGCGCGCCTGAAGGCCCCGGCGGGCCGGGCCGCCCTCAAGATCGGCAGTGGGGGCAATATTGCCGTTGACACTCGGCCCCGTCGTTGCCCAGCATCCCACCACGATGAAAGCGACACGTCTGCGACAACCCGTAGTCTCGTCTTTTCAATGAGAAACGGGCTTGGCGGCGCGGGCGGACTTGATGTCAGGGAGACTCACACATGGCCGAGAGCGGCATGCAGAGGGTCAGTGGCAAGAGCATCGGCGAAATCCTTGTTGACCACGGCATTGTCACCCAAGAGCAACTCGAAACCGCCCTGGCCCACGGACGCGCGCACGGCAAGCGACTCGGTGAGGCCCTCGTGGACCTGGGATTGATTTCGGGCGACCACGTTCTATGGGCGCTGGGCGCGCAATACGGCGTCCAGCAGGTCGAAATCCTTCCGGACATGATCGTCCCCGAGCTGGTTCGGACCTTTCCCATCTCCGTGCTCCGCGAGCATTGTCTGTTGCCTCTGATCGAAATCGACGATGAACTGGTCGTCCTGACGGCTGATCCGCTGGCCACCGACGGCGTCGAGGCCCTGCGGCGGCTACGGCCCCACCGGAAAATCACGCTGCAGCTGGCCAACCGGGCGCAGATCGAGCAGGCGCTCGATATGATCGCGCCGCGCCCCGCGCCCGGCGGGCCTCCGGCCGCCCAAGACCTGACGCCCTGGCTGGAGGCGGGGCCGCCGGCCGTGGCCGGATCGATGAACATGGTCCGCTGGCTGCTGGCGCAGACCATTGCCGCCGGCGGAGAACTGATCGTTTCCCGCGAGACGGCCGGCCGGGCGCGGGCGCGTTGCGTTTCGGGCGGGGCCAGCCGGGTCTTGGGGGAGTTTGACGCCGCTTCGTTCGACGCCCTGCGCGAACTGATCCAGTCCGCCGCCGTCGAGACGGCCCCGGCGATGCCGCGCCAGTGGGTCTGGCCGGGCCTGGTCATGTGCTCCGGGCGCCACTACGCCATCGCCGTGTCCTTTCTGCATTCGCTGAGCGCCAGTCTGATTCGGTTGCGGCCCCTGCGATCGCCGGCGTCGGCGGATGAGCCGCTCGATGAATACGCCCTGCCGGACGAGGCGGCGCGCGTCGTGCAGGCGGCCGCCGAACGGTCTTCCGCCGGCGTGACGGTCCTTGTTGTCGAGGGGGCGGCCCAAGGCGACGCCGTTCTGTTCCAGTATCTCGGCGCGCTGGGCGCCCGGATGGGCCACGCGCTCTTCATAAACACCACGGCGCGATTCGCCGCCCCCGGGGCGTTTCAGTATTCCGGCGAGGGCGAACTGTCCTCGCGGTTTCTCGCCTCGCTGGTGGCTGCGACCGGGGCGGGGCATGTCGTGTTCGACGGTCCGGCCACGCTGGACGATTATCTGACGATCCAAGCCGCCGGCGGCCGCCCCGTCGGCATGACCGCCACCTACCGCCTTGCCCCCGGCGCCGGCGGGCGATGGCAGGCGCCGGCGTCCCTGCGCCAGCTGCTCGAATACAATCCTCAGGCGACCGTCGTGCGCGCGAGTGCGGCGGGCTGCGAACTGCTGAGCGCGGCCGAAGCCCTCGAATCCCTGGCGGAACGGAGATAGCCCAATGGACCTTGCGGACCTGTTGATTGACACCCTGAAGAAAGGCGCGTCCGACCTTCACCTGACCGTCGGCGCGCCGCCCACCCAGCGCATCCACGGCGCCATCACGCCGATGCCCGATCTGCCGATCCTGACGCGCGACACCCTTCACAACCTGCTGTATGATATGCTGACGGATGACCAGCGCCGGCGCTTCGAGGGCACGCTCGAACTGGACTTCGCGCTGGAACTGGGCAAGGACGCCCGATTCCGCGTCAACGTGTTCATGGGCCGGCAGGGCGAAGGCGCCGTCTTCCGCGTCATTCCCACCAAGATTCTGACCCTCGACGACCTGAAGATGCCGCACGTCCTCAAGGAACTGTGCCGCAAGCCGCGCGGCATCATCCTGGTCACCGGTCCGACGGGCAGCGGCAAATCGACGACGCTGTCCGCGATGGTGGACTTCGTCAACACCTCGCGCGCCGAACACATCCTGACGATCGAGGACCCCATCGAGTTTGTGCACGAACACAAAAAGTGCATCGTCAACCAGCGCGAGGTCGGGCCGAACACCAAGTCGTTCTCCAATGCCCTGCGCGCGGCGCTGCGCGAAGACCCTGACATCATCCTCGTCGGCGAAATGCGCGACCTTGAAACCATCCAGCTCGCCCTGACCGCCGCCGAAACCGGTCACCTGGTCTTCGCCACGCTGCACACCAGCAGCGCGCCCAAGACCATCGACCGCCTGATCGACGTCTTTCCGCCAGAACAGCAAAAGCAGGTCCGCATCATGTTCAGCGAATCGGTCCAGGCCGTCATCTGCCAGACGCTCATTCCGCGCATCGACCGCCCCGGCCGCATCTGCGCGATGGAGATCATGGTCGGCACGGTGGCCATCCGAAGCCTGATCCGCGAGGCCAAGACGCACCAGATTCCCTCCATCATTCAGACCAGCGCCAAATATGGCATGCAGAGCCTGGACCAGGAACTCAAGCGCCTGGTGCTCGAACGGATCATCTCCAAACAGGACGCGCTCGAACGGGCCAACAACAAGGAACTGTTCAGCGACGGCGAAGGCGCGGGGGGCGCGCCGTCCGCGCCGTCCGCCGCGCCCCAGATGTCGCTGCCGCCGCGGGCGCCGGCCATGGCTGGCGGGGCGCCCGGACTTCCCCCGCGCGCCGCGGCCGCCGCGGGCGCCGGCGGCGATGACAGCTGGAAAAACATGTTCGGAGGCAAACGATGAGCGGACGAACTTTGGACGACATGCTGGCTGAAATGGTGGACAGCGGGGCCTCGGACATCTATCTGTGCTGCGGCGCGCCGCCGTCGATCTCCGTCGATGGCAAACTCGTCCCCATCGACAGCGCCCCCATGGAACAGGAGGACATGATCAAAATCGCGCGCGGCCTGATGGACGAGGAGCGGTGGAAGGATTTTCTGACCAACCTCGAAACCGACATGGCCTATTCGGCCCACGACGAGCGCTTCCGGCTCAGCGTCTATTTCCAGCGCAATTCGATCGCCCTCGTCGCGCGCCACATCCGCCAGAACATCCCCGACTTCGCCGCGCTGAACCTGCCCGAGACGTTCAAGCACTTCGCCATGCTCGAACGCGGACTCATCCTCATCACCGGCGCCACCGGCTCGGGCAAATCCACCACTCTGGCCGCCATCATCGACTACCGAAACCGCAACGGCACCGGGCACATCGTCACGGTCGAGGACCCCATCGAGTTCGTCCATGAGCATCGCCAGTGCATCATCTCGCAGCGCGAGGTCGGCATCGACACCAAGTCGTTCCACTACGCCATCCGCAGCGCCCTGCGCCAGGCGCCGCGCGTCATCCTGATCGGCGAGGTCCGCGACACCGAGACGGCCCAGTTCTGTCTGCACGCGGCCGAGACCGGCCACCTGGTCTTCTCGACGCTGCACACCACCAACGCCAACCAGACCCTCGAACGGCTGCTCAACTTCTTCCCGGCGTTGCAGAAAGACCAGGCCCTGATGCAACTGTCGCTCAACCTGCGGGCCATCGTCTCGCAGCGGCTGGTCCCCAAAGTCGGCGGCGGGCGTGTCGTCGCGCTGGAGGTTCTGCTCAACTCGCCGCGCGCCGCCGAACTGATCGAAAAGGGCGACGTCACCGGCCTGAAGGCGGTCATGATGAAGGGCGCCAACGAAGGCATGATGACCTTCGACATGTGCCTGTATAACCACGTCAAGGCGGGACTCGTCAGCGAAGAAGACGCCCTGCGCTACGCCGACAGCGCCAACGACCTCAAACTGAGGCTGCGCGGCCTCGGCGGCTCGGGCTTCGCGTGAGATCGCCCGCCCCGCCGGGCGCCGCTCGCGGTTCACAGGACCGCGCCCTCAAGCCGCGCGCGCAATACCTTGGCCGGTTGGGCCGGTCGGGTGTTCCCTGTCCGCCCCCGGCTGCTCCCGCTTCAGCGCGGTGTGTCCGAGACGCCCCGAAGGTCCGGATTGCCCGGCCCGAAATGCTTGAGGATCACCAGAGAGTCTGACAGTGACGCGTTAGCGATCCGCACGCCTTGGCGGGCCGCCGGTTCGCTGACGAAATACTCGTCATGGGTCTGCTGGCCGTGTCGGATGAGGGCGGGCGACTCGATGGGCCAGGGCCCCAGCTGGCCATGCCCCTGCATGCAGATCAGGCCGTACGCCCCGGCGTCGCGAATGACGGCGCTCCGGCCGGGCAGGACGGTCAGTTCCTTGGCGCTGAAGGCGTCGGAACGGTAGCAAATCCACGTCTCGCGCCATCCCTCGGGTTCGGTCTGCGCGAAGGGGTGCGCCGGGATGGGCGCCATGAAGTTGCGCGCATGGAAATCAGGATCGACGTTGCGCTCCCAGTCGATCACTTCCATGAGATAGTCCACGTCCCCCTTGTGTTCGGGCGGGCAGTCCTTCCACAGCAGTTCATTGGGCACGACGCGGCGGTTCATGATGACGGACTGATACATCGCATAGACATCGGAGGCCTTCTGCGGCTCGTAGGTGCACAGGCTGCCGGGGGCGTGCAGCACGCCCGGCGGCACGTTCCAGCCCGTGCCGGGTTGCAGGCGATAGGCGCGCGACAGGGCGGTGATCCGGTTGTCGCCTTTGGCGAAGGCGGCGAGGCAATCGCGGACCTGCGCCTTCGTCGTGCCGGGATTGAAGCCGAAGAAGGTGAAGGGAAAATCGCCGCCGTGATTGTTGACCTGAACCGGAAAATAGTAGGCCTCCGGCTTGCCCAACTGACCGACTTTGGCGGCATGGGCGTCGTCGTGATGGATATGATGCGGCAGGGGCTCCTGATTGTCGAAGAACTTCGAATACATCGGCCAGGCGCCGTGGTCCTTCCACAGTCGCTCGCCGATGAGCTGGCCCTTGAGTTCGGCCACGGCATCGCGCAGCGTCGCCTTCTCGACGCGCCCGCGATCCTCGAACACAATGAAACTGAGCCCCTCGTCCGGCGCCGTCAGCGGGCCGTTGTCGGCGGGCGTGGTCGAGGCGAACCAGCGTTCGTCGATGCCGCCGCGTTCGCCGCCCAGAGCGTAGTAGTCGTCGGGGTGAAGTTTGATGCGCCGCCCCGGAATGCAGAACGACCGCGGCACCCAGTTGGGCGCCAGATGAAGAATGCCCTGCCCCTGTTCCATCGCGTTTTGAATGAGTTGTGTGCTGCCCATGGCGGCTCTCCGCTGATTCAAAGTAAGGGACAGGTTCGGCGATCCTGCAAGCCGTAACCTGGATCCTCAGGTTCTGCCACTCTCATGTGCAGCTTCGGCCGATTTACCAAACGAAGGCCGCGGTCTTGCTGCGACACTTTGAGGCGATCAAAGAGACGGTGCAGGTCGTGACCGCATTCGGCAGCCAGACCATCCTGAATTTCCAAAAGTTTCTTGAGTATAGGGTCAGCCTGTTGACAATACTCGTGTACTACATATGTGCGATTCTACAAGTGACTGTCGTGAAGTGCTATTGACCCGAAATGTGTAAACCATCTATGATGAAATGTATAGTGATTAGAACAAGCCAAACCGCTGTAATTCGATTCATGAGGCGATGCGTAGTCCTCTCCCCATTTGTCGACAACCACAATGTCCCACCGATCACAAAAGGCAGAAGAAGCCATCCTACTCCCGCGCCGAGAATATACGCTATGTAGCCAGGACTACTGCGATTAGGTGTGACAATAATTGAATAGAGCGTCGAGGTGATATATAGGCACAACCACCAAACTTTGTGGTCTCCGAATGGCCGCTGTCGGAGAGCGCTCTTACGCGCGCAATTATTCTTATTAATCTCATCAAGACAGTGCTCTTGAATATCGGTTGTTTCATCTTGTGGCAAGCATTGAGCATTCGCGCTGGTACTTGAACTCTTGGAATATGGTGTTGTCTTGAAATCAGAGGACGAAGTACCGCAATTCGTACTTCCAGATGACTCTGCATTGGTGAGCCATCCGCTGTGTATTGATGCTATTGCAACGGACTTCTTAGACGTGAAGATCAGAAATGCTGCCATTGCAGCTGCGGTTATCCATTCTGGTGCGGCAGATTTTGAATCATAAAAAGATATCGCCATGAATACAGACCAAATAGGCGCAATGATGCCAGCCGCAACCAGAATAGACATGGGTTGGCGAACAAAAAGTTTTCGAATAATAAGACAGACGATAATTACTGTTCCCAGAATAAAGGCGGTATAGAGATACTTTGAAAACACCGCTCGATAAGCCGCGTCTTGGTCTTTCAGTTCATTATGCTCTGTATTCAACACTTCTTGAACGTCCGGCCAGAAGACGAGACTTGAAGAGATTAATTGAAATAAGTCGTACATGTTCTGAAAATCATCTGGTGAAGTTCGAAAAGTGACTGTATAGGCAACGCCATGACATAGGGTCAGCAGCTGAAGATTTCGCATAGTTACATTAATATCTAAGGCACTATATGTGATGTCCATGACAAAATAGTATGCGGGCTGGTTTCCTAAGGTGGTAGACCCGTGATCAAGAAGAAGTGCTTTTCGATGAATTTTCCGAATGGCATCCATGTAAGTATTGGAATTAATGCTTTTGACATATTCTTCCGGTCGCATTGATAAGATACTGTCAGATTTGACAGCAACAACGCTCATGTCGTCACCGCCTCGGCCGTTGTCGCTTACTGCTTTGAAGCAAGTCTCGGGGAGGGAGGCTTCAACTTTAGCCCACGATTTGGGGTAACAGATTGAGAAACGAAATCTGGCGTCACGATATTGCACGTATTCGGTACTGTCACTTGAGATTGGTTGTGCCCAAGATGTAAGAACGCATGGAATGATTAAGGTCAGGAAATGTAATAGGCGCAGGAACGACGGGCAAAGCCTATAAACAGAAAAGTCAATCATCGAATATCCGTTTTCCATAGACTGGCTCGCGTTGAAATCGGATTTGGACGTTTGACGCATGCTTGCATGAAAGACTCTGACCATGGTTGACTCTCCTTCAGGGCCATTGCGCTAATATTATTGATTGTCTTATCCTTGCGACAACCGGCCGCCATAGCGTCGCCTCAGACTCGCGGTACGAGAGAACAACACTGATTTCCTGGCTATTTGTATATATTCCGTTGTATTGCACGATGACGGGGCCCTGTTGGCCAGAACGCAAATATTCGATCACAATAGCAGGGTGACCACTGATACTGTCTTTCCGAATCTCATAGAATTGCAGAATCTGATTGTTTTGGACCTTCAGCGCTCTTTCCAAGCCTGCACGCATTTCACTTCCAATGTCTTGGAGGCCAGCTGTGGTTACTGCCTGAATATCGCTTGGGCTCATTGGCGAAGGAATAGTTGAGTTGACGCGGACCGCAGCATATGTAGTGCGAGGCATTGAATTTGCTGCGAGTAAATTCGTCTTGTCGCCATCAGGTAAACCAATTCCTGATAAGTCTAAAGCTACCGTTGAGGAGGTTTGAATCATATGATTAATCTCTTTTCCCAACAACCACCATCCCTTGGGGATTTGCAGTTGAACCCCTCGCGACAACTTAAGGGTTGCAAAATCGTCTTGTCCAAAAGAAGTCAAAGGAGCCAACAGGCCAATTACGAAAACAAGAGTTCGTCGAGCAGGCATAAAATACTCCTCTCTCGGTTAGGTATGATTTGGACTAAGACCGGACGTTGCGCCGCGTTTGCCGCCTATGACATACTAGTTGTGGAAATGGATATTGATGCGTGCTCCGGAATGTAGAAAAACCGTGGCACCCAGGTGGGGGCAGACGGAGAAAGCCCAGCCCATGTTCCATGGCGTCTTGAATGTGTTGTGCGTTAGTCATGGCGCCTTACCGTTGATGTATCGCTCGATGAAAAGCGCACAAAAATACAGGGCGAAGGCTGCCGTCTGCGAGACCGTGTTAATTCGGTTTTTAGCACGCAAGTCGTGATCTGTGAGTTGATTCATTATTCAAGCTCTGATCCCGCCGCGGCGCTTCGGTCCCGGCCTCTCATGAGCGCGCTCACCCCCTTAGCGATTGCCAACCAATTCAGCGTCAAACGCCTCGTTGTCCACGAGCAGTTTGATCTTGGCCTCCGGAAACTGGGGAGACTTCTTTCGGATGATTTCAAGTTGTTCCTTGGTGTAGCGTTTGGCAAAAATGATGACATCGGTCATTGTCAGTGGTTCGAGAAACATGAGATCGACTTTGTAGATGGAGCCGTTGTCCAGAATCAGCAACTTGCCTCCGCCTTTGGCATCAGAAACCTTCTCGACGGTCGCTGCTTCAATGATGGTGTACCCGACCATCTTCTGCAATTCCCGCGCTGAGTCGCGTGCCGACGCAGTTGGAAGCGTAAGGTAGAGGACACTCACAGCCACGAGCGACAGACTCTTCATTGTTCTCATCTTGGTCTTCCTTTCTCGGCGAACTTGTGTTAATAGGATTTCCTGGTAAACCCGCATAGCGATCTTATTGTCCGGTAGAAGGCCGTGCCTGACGTCGCGCAAAGAATTTGTTGGGAATAGCATACATGGTTTCTCTAGAAGCAGTTTCATAACCTCCGAATTGCTATCATAGCACAGGCAATATGCACGAAGGCCATGTACATCGTGTCGTACCATTCGTAGCGAGCCACCAAGCGACGGAAATTGTCGAGCCACGCAAACGTGCGCTCGACGATGTAACGCCTGCAGTAGCGACGCAACGCGCGCCCATCCTGCCGCGCAGGACGGACGCGATTGGAGCGATGCGGACAGACCAACTCTACGCCTTGGTCGGCGAGGTTGTCACGCAGGGTGTCGCTATCCGCCGCCTTGTCGTAGACAACGACGTCAAAGTCCTCCATTCCGTTGGGCGCTTGCCGGAGCGTCTGCTCTATCAGGGTCGCTTCCCCCGGATTGGCTGGCGCAAGCAGGGCTGCGACTGGGACGCCCAGACTGTTGACCGCCATCATCAACTTGTTGCCTTTGCCTCGCTTGGTGGTTCCGATTTCGCTCCCGCCCTTCTTGGCTGCGCGGAAGGCGCCGTCGGCGTACGACTCGTCGCGGCCCGCCTGCAGCGGCGGATCAAGGCACGCCAACGCCTCATGCCACAGTTTCTTCCAAACGCCGAGGCGCTCGAAAAGCCGCAATCGCCTCCAGCACGTGCTGGGGCTCGGGAATTCGTCGGGCAAATCCTTCCAGCGCGCTCCCGTCCGCAGCACCCAGAAGATGCCGGCAATCACCATTCGCATTTCGGACCAAGGGCGCCCTCCTTTGGGGCTCTTGGGCATTTCAGGAAGATGCGGTTCAATGCGCTTGCAGAGTTCGTCGGGCAGTGGATTTTCGCGAAGGGCCATCGGTGTGTTACCTCCGGCCCCTACATTTTCACCGAATTCTTCTCAAAAGCTAGCTAAAAACGTGCCAATGCAAATATCTGTAAATGCGATACTTAGGCGATCGTAGGTTATGAAACTGCCACTACGAAGAATGGCTCTTTATGTAGTTGTCGCATAACGCGCGCCGCTCTCTGCCTGAAAACTATCCAAGGGGCTCTTAGCGCCTCTGCCCCCATTGCTTCGACGCATTCGAATACTTGCGGTCAAGGGCGTTGGCGAGCGGCATGCTGCCGCAGCCTTCATCCAGATCGCGGTCGTAGTCCGCAGGGACACGCTTCACGTGTTCCTGCATCAAAGCATTGAGTGACTTGGGCAGCGTGGCGATCCGGCATTTAGCGCCCTTAGTGTCGCGGACGAGGATTTCATCGCGCGAGCAGTCACGGTCTTCGCCGCGCAGGGCCTGACGCAGGGCGCCCAGAAGGCGCGGTCTAGGTGTGGCCTCCGCCGCCGGTATTCGTGGCGGCATCTGGACCGGTTCATCTCTTGGGCTGGAAGCGTGAACGATTGCGTGCGCCGAGAAAGTCGTCGCGTCACGGATGTCGAAAGACAATTCGGCGCTTCGCTCCATCGCCGCCGGGCACACATTCGCCGGGTTCATAGTTGCGGTGTTCATTAATGCTCTCGCCAAGTGCAAGTTCAGTCTAGCCCCCGACGGCGCCCGTCTGTCAAGCCTTTTTCAAGTCTTTCGCTTCCAATCTTTTCTCGATGGTGTTTGCACCGATTTGGAGTGCGGCGGCAAGGGCGGTTTCGCGACGCCACTTTGTCCCCGGGCAGGCCTGGCTCTTGAGTGGACGGACTCCCATTTGCTGACCCGCGTGGCGGGCGATTTTCGCGAGTGGAAAGCGGTTTGGCCGTCCAAAGCGGCGTCGCGAAACCGCCCTTGCCGCCGCACTCCAAATCGCGGGCGCACGTCTTATAGGCCAGAGCGCCATTCGGCCCACCGAAGCGCTCAGGAGTTTTCGCGAGGGGACAGCGGACTGGCCGTCCAAAGCGGCGTCGCGAAACCGCCCTTGCCGCCGCACTCCATGTCGCGGGCGCACGTCTGACCCTGAATCCGGCAGTTGTGGCCCGCGGAACACGCGGAATACGCGGAAAGGACGGGATTTAATCTTGAATAACGTCTCACCCAATGGGTGAGTCAAACATGAGACTTCCTGTCCTTTGTTTCCGT
>Ga0073932_1004679_pt1 | contig 15869 bp, 7 predicted proteins | sample DewCreD2012metaG_FD_76967 | JGI IMG/M metagenome (GOLD analysis project Ga0073932, IMG submission 76967) | Hot spring sediment bacterial and archeal communities from British Columbia, Canada, to study Microbial Dark Matter (Phase II) - Dewar... ... | reverse complement strand
GCCGCACCGGCGGGCACCTGGCCGCGAACCTGGGCGGGGTGGATCTGACCGTGGCGCTGCTCAAGGTCTTCGACCTGGAGCGCGACCGGATCGTGTGGGACACGAGCCATCAGTGCTACGCCTACAAGATTCTGACGGGGCGCAAGGAGCGTTTCGAGACGCTGCGGCAATACGGGGGGCTCTCCGGGTTCCTGCGGCGGGACGAGAGCCCTTACGACGCCTTCGGCGCGGGGCATGCCGGGACGGCGCTGTCCGCGGCCCTGGGCCTGGCGGTGGCACGGGACCGACGCGGCGGCGCCGAGCGCGTGGTGGCCGTGCTGGGCGACGGCGCGGCCGGCTGCGGGATTTCCTTCGAAGCCCTGAACAACCTGGCGCAGACCACGCGGCGCCTGATCGTGGTGCTCAACGACAATGAAATGTCGATCGCCGAAAACGTCGGCTCGCTCTCGCGCTACCTGGGCAGCCTGCTGTCGAGTCCGCGCTACAACCGTTGGAAGCGCGCCATCGAGGCGCTGGCGCTGAAATTGCACATGGGGTGGCTGCGGGGGCGCTACTACCGGATCGAGGAGGCGGTCAAGAGCTTGTTTTTGCGCAGCGTGATCTTCGAGGAATTCGGCCTGCGCTACATCGGGCCGATCGACGGGCACAGTCTGGCGGCGCTGACCGACGCGCTGACCACGGCGCGCGATTCGGCGCAGCCGATTCTGGTGCACGTGTCCACCCGCAAGGGGTTCGGCTACGCGCCGGCGGAAGCCGAGCCGGAAGCGTGGCACGGCACGACGGCCTTCGAGATCGCGACCGGCCGGCGTCTGGCGCCGCCGGCGCCGCCGGGTTATGCGGAGGTCTTGGGCCAGACGCTGGAACGGCTGGCCGAGCAGGACCGGCGGATCGTGGCGATCACGGCGGGGATGAGGGCAGGGACGGGGCTGACGCGGTTTGCGCAACGCTTTCCGGAGCGGTTTTTCGACGTGGGCATTTCCGAGGAACACGCCGTGGTTTTCGCGGCGGGGTTGGCGGCGGGGGGGTTGATTCCGGTGTTTGCCGTGTATTCGACCTTCGCCCAGCGGGCGATCGATTGCATCATTCACGACGTTTGCCTGCAACGGCTGCCCGTGGTGCTGTGCTTCGACCGCGCCGGCATTGTGGGCGACGACGGGCCGACGCATCACGGCGTGTTCGACATAGCGCTTTGCCGCCCGGTGCCGGAGCTGGTGTTCATGCAGCCGAAGGACGAGGCGGAGCTGGCGCAGATGCTCTACACCGCCATCCGGCTGGGAGGGCCGGCGGCGCTGCGCTATCCCCGGGGGGCCGGGCCGGGCGCGCGGCCGCCGGAGGCCTTCGCCGCCTTGCCGGTCGGCAAGGCCGAGGTGTTGCAGGACGGCGCGGACGTGTCGTTCTGGGCGCTGGGCGACATGCTGGCCCCGGCCCAGGCCGCGGCGGCCGCGCTGGCGGCCGAGGGCTGGAGCTGCCGCATCGTCAACGCGCGGTTCATTCGGCCGCTGGACACGGAGTTGTTGCGCGAGGACGCGCGGCGGGCGCGGTTGATCGTCACGCTGGAAAACGGCGTGCTGGCGGGCGGATTCGGCAGCGGGGTGGAGGAAGCGCTGGGCGCGGCCGGGCTCCGGACGCCGGTGCTGAAGGTGGGCTGGCCCGACGCCTTCGTGCCCCACGGCGCGCGCGAGCAACTGCTGGACGTGTACGGGCTGACGGGGCCGGCGGTGGCGGCGCGCGCGCGGGAGCGGCTGGGGCCGAGGCCGGCGGCCGGCGGGTGAGGTGCGGCGCGTGGGAGCGGCCAAAGAACGTTTGGACCTGCTGCTGGTGGCGCGCGGGCTGGCGGAGAGCCGCGAGCAGGCGCAGCGCTTGATCGGCGCGGGGCAGGTGCGCGTGGCGGGCCAGGCGGCGCTGAAGGCGGCCCAGCGCGTCGCCGTGAACGCGGACCTGGCCGTGGCCGAGCGGCCGCGGTTTGTCAGCCGCGGGGGCGAGAAGCTGGAGGCGGCGCTGGCGCATTTTGCCCTGGAGGCGCGCGGCCGGGTGTGCGCGGACATCGGCGCTTCGACGGGCGGGTTCACGGACTGCCTGTTGCAGCGGGGCGCGGCCAGGGTGTACGCGGTGGACGTGGGGCGGGGTCAGTTGCACTGGCGGCTGCGCCGCGATCCGCGGGTGATCTGCCGCGAGGGCGTGAACGCCCGCTATCTCGACCGCGCGGTCATTCCCGAGCCGCTGGAGCTGTCCGCGGTGGACGTGTCCTTCATCTCGTTGACCAACGTGCTGCCGGCTGTTATACGTCTGCTCGGCGCGGGCGCCGATTTGGTGGCCTTGATCAAGCCGCAGTTCGAAGCCGGGCGCGGCCAGGTGGGCAAGGGCGGGGTGGTGCGGGATCCGGCGGTGCGCGCCCAGACGGTGGAGCGGCTGCGGCGCTTCGGGGCGGCCATTGCCGGCCTGGAATGGCGCGGGGTGTGCGAATCGCCCCTCAAAGGGCCGGCGGGCAATGTGGAGTTTCTCGCCTGCTGGCATTGGAGCGGCGGGGAAAGCGGCGGGGCGGAACGATGAAGACGTTGGCGGTGATTGCGAATTGCGGAAAGCCGCGCGCGGCACAGGTGTTGCAGCGGCTGGCCGCCAGGGCGCGGGCGGCGGGCTGGGCGCTGGCGGCAGACGCGCCGACCGCGGCCCTGTTGCCGGATGCCGCGGCCTTGCCGACGCCGGAGCTGTTCGAGCGGGCGGATGCCGTGCTGGCCTTGGGCGGCGACGGCACGATGCTGCGCGCCGTCCGGGAACTGGACGGACGCGACAAGCCCGTGCTGGGGGTGAACATCGGCGGGCTGGGGTTTCTGACCAGCATCGGCGAGGAGGAATTGGACGGGGCGATCGAAGCCATGAGCCGGGGCCGCATGGCGTTTCGGACGCATGCGATTGCGGAATGCCGCGTGGAACGCGCGGGCGCGGAACCGGCCGTGTACCGCGCCCTGAACGATGTGGTGATCACGCGCGGCGCCTCGCCGCGGATGATTACGCTGGAACTGGCCGTCAACGGGGATGCGGTGACCTCGTATGCCTGCGACGGCTTGATCGTGGCGACGCCGGCGGGCAGCACGGGGCACTCCCTTTCGGCCGGCGGCCCGATTCTGGCGCCGGAGACGGACGCGTTCGTGATCACGTTGATCTGTCCGCACACCCTCAGTTCCCGCCCGCTGATCGTGCCGGACCGCAGCGAGATTGCCGTGACGGTTGCGAGTCTCGGCGGTCCGCAGACGTTGTCGGTGGACGGCCAGGTGGGGCAAGCCCTGCGCGATGGCGACCGGGTGCTGGTGCGGCGCAGCGATCGAAGCGTGCGGTTCATGCATTTGCCGGGGCACAGCTACTTCGCGGTTCTGCGCCGCAAGCTGCACTGGAGCGGTTCGAACGTGCAAGCCCGGCAGAGTCGGAGCTGAGTCCCTGCGGCCGCCAGCCGCGCGCCACGGCGGGACACGAACGTCCGACGGTCCGGCGCGGCAGGTTTACAGCAGACAACGGATGGGGAGGTGAAACCGCCATGGCCCTGAGCGCTGCCGGAAGACGGCCGAACATCGTGTGGATTCTGACGGATGATCAGGGGTATGGCGAGATCGGAGCGCACGGCAATCCGTACATCCAGACGCCCAACCTGGACCAGCTTCACGGCGAAGGCGTGCGGTTCACCGACTTTCATGTCGGCACGACCTGCGCGCCAACCAGGGCGGGACTGCTGACGGGCCACCATTGCAACAGCGCGGGTGTGTGGCACACCATCGGGGGACGCTCGCTCCTACGGAAGGACGAGTGGACGCTTGCCGATGCGTTGAAAGAGGCCGGCTATCGGACGGGGCACTTCGGCAAGTGGCATCTGGGCGACGCGTCGCCGTTTCTGCCTCAAGAGCGAGGATTTGAGGAATCGGTTGCGCATGGCGGCGGAGGGATCGGCAACACGCCTGACTATTGGGGCAACGACTACTTCGACGACACCTATTCTGTCAACGGCCGGCCGGTGAAGTTTGAGGGGTTCTGTGCCGATGTGTTTTTCGCCGCCGGGTTGAAGTTTATCGAGCAGCATCGCAAGGAAAATTTCTTTTGCTATGTTGCCAGCAACACGCCGCACGGCCCCTGGAATGTGGAGCGCCGTTACTGGGAACCTTACGCCGCCGTGGCCCCTTCCGAACAGCGAGCGCGGTTCTACGGCACGGTGAGCAACCTCGATGAGAACGTCGGTAAATTGCGCGCCAGGTTGAGAGAGCTCGGCATCGCCGACCGTACGATCCTGGTCTTCATGACCGACAACGGCTCGGGCGGCGGCGTCACGTGCGACGCGCAAGGCCATGTGGAAGAGGGGCCGTGCAATTACAATGCAGGCATGAGGGGCGTGAAGGGCTGGGAGTATGAGGGCGGGCATCGCGTGCCGTTCTTTCTATACGGTCCTGCCGTCGGCGCCGCTGGCGGGCGGGATATCCCGCACCTCACCTCCTATGTCGATTTCATGCCGACGATGCTGGACCTCTGCGGCATCGAAGCGCCGCCAGAGCGTTCCTTCCACGGGCAGAGTCTGAAGCCGCTCATCGCGGGACAGCCGGGCGGGAATTGGAACGAGCGGCTGCTGGTGGCGGATGTTCAGCGGGTTGCCAGGCCGGTCAAGTGGCATAAGAGCTGCGTGATGAAGAACCGCTGGCGGCTCATCAACGGCAGGGAGTTGTACGATTTGGCCGCCGATCCGCGCCAGACGCGCGACGTGGCAGCCCGCTATCCCGGGTTGGTGGCGGAACTGCGCGATGGCTATGGCCGATGGTGGGACCTGGTCTCCGAACAGTTTGACCGGGACATCCCGTTTTCCATCGGCGAGAGCGATGCCGAGGTGGTCCTGACAACGCACGATATCCGGAACGAGGCCGCACAGGCGGTCTGGAACCAGGGGCAGGTCCGAAAGGGACAGATCGTTTCAGGCTATTGGGAGATCGATGTCCGCCGGGCCGGACGTTATCGCTTTGAGTTGCGGCGCTGGCCCCGGGAATCTGGCCACCCGCTCACACACGGTTTTCGGGGCGCGGACGTGGAGATACGATGGGACTGCCTGAGCGAGCGATGGGCAGCCTTCTACCGCGATGGGGAAGCGCTGGACATCCGTTGGGCGCGGCTGGAGATTGGCGATCAGGTCCTGTTCGCCGAGGTTGAGCGGGGAGCGAAGAGCGTGGTCTTTGAGATGGACCTGCCGAAAGGTCCGGCGCATCTGTACCCGGCGTTTCACGGCGGGCACACTCAGACGATGGCGCCATATTACATCTATGTTGTCAAACGTTGAGGGACCCTGATGCGACCCTGGCGCGCCACCTGCGCGGCGCTCATGGCGGGACTGGGTGCGGCTCTTTACGCGCCCACGATCCGCAACGGCTATACGATGGACGATTTCTTCGTCTATGCCCGCTGCGGCTTCGTGCGCAGTCCCGCGGCGCTGCGCCATTTGTTGACCGCGGATTACTTTCGCTTCAGCAACGAGGCCAGCTATCGCCCCGTCGTCACGCTGACGTACCTGGCGGACGCCCGCCTCTGGCGGGAATGGAGCGGCGGACCTCACGTGACGCAAATCGCGCTCTTCGTTGCGGTGCTGCTCCTGTTCCACGCCGCGGCGCGGAAACTGCTCGATAACGCGCGCGCGGCCGATCTGGCCGCGGTGCTGTTTGCCGTGCACCCGATCCACCACGAGGTTGTTGCGAGCCTTTCCTTTCGCGAGGACCTCCTCGTGCCGCTGTTTCTCCTGTCGTCCTGGCTGCTGTACCGCCGCAGCCGCACGGCTCGGTCGCCGGCGGCGGCTGCCGGCGCATTCATCGCCTACGGGCTGGCGCTGTTTTCCAAGGAATCGGCGGCGGTCTATCCGGCGCTGTTCCTGCTGCTGCAGGGTTTGGATCGCGAGCCCGCGTTGCGCGCTTCGCGGCGCGGGTTCTGGCTGCATCTGGCCGGCCTGTTGGCGCTGACCGCCGGATTTGCGCTGGTGCGGTTCCGCTGGTTGCGGCATCCCGGCGAGGCGGCCGTGCCGGCGTTGGCGGATGATCCGCTGGGGATGTTGGCGCCGCTGACGAAGATTCAGGGGCGCTATCTGCTGCTGTTGTTGTTCCCGCTTCGTTTGCGGGCCTTCTATCCGCCGTCGTTCTACAGCTCTGGTCTCGACGCTGCGTTCTGGCTGTCGGCGCTGGCGTTGGCCGCGGTCGCTGCGGCGCTGGCGCGCTGGCGCAGGGCGCGGCCGCTGGCGTTCGGCGGCGCTTGGTGGTTTGCGGCGCTGGCGCCGGCGTCCAATCTGTATCCGCTTTTCAACCCCATGGCCGAACGCTATCTCTTTCTGCCGTCGCTGGGTCCGTGCCTGGCGGCGGGGTGGGCAGCGGCGCGGGCGCTTGCCTCCCGGCGGGGCACAGCGGTGCGCGCGGCGTTGATCACGGCCGCGGCGGCGATGGCCTGGGGCACCTGGGCGCGTCATCCCGTCTGGCGTTCGGACCGAACGCTGTGGGAGAGCGCTTTTGCCGAGGCGCCGGAAGACCCGGCGGTGCTGGCGAATCTCGCGGCCGCCGAGTATGAAGAGGGACGCTACACGAACGCGCTTGTCCATGCCGCAGCCGCGCTGCGCGCCGCGCCGCGGTTTTCCGGGCGCTTCAATCCGGGCCCGGCGCACCTGGTTCACGCCTGCAGTTGCTACGTGCTGGGACGGCGCGAGCAAGCCCTGGTGGAGGCGGAACGCGCCCGATCCTGCACCCCCATGCGCTCCGATCTGGATGCCGCCGTGTACAACCTCGTGGGGCGCATCCACGAGGACGAAAAACGATTTCCGGAGGCTCTTGAGGCCTACGAACATGCCGCCCGCTCGGATCATTTCAACGCGACCGCATGGCGCGGCGTGGCGATTTGTCGCTTGTCTCTGGGCCGGACCCAGGCTGCCGCAGAGGCGTGGGAAAAGGCGCGCGCTTTGAATCCGGCCATGCCGGCGTTTGCGCGGGTGTTGGAGGTGTGGGAAGGGGTCGAACGACCGTGAGCGTTTTCGGCGGCCGTCGCAGGCGGGCGAAAGGTTTCGCGTCGGGGGGAGCGCTGGGCGCATGAATCTGCTTTGGCAACGACGTTTGGACCGGTGGCTGGGAGTCCCGATGTGCCGTCTTCTGTCGGTAGGGGAGCGCCTGCGCCCTGGGCGGCAAATGCCGTCCGAGCCGCGGAAGATTCTGGTCATTCTGTTGTCGGAAATGGGGAGTCTTGTGCTCGCCATCCCCATGTTTGAGCGGTTGAAGCGACAGCATCCGCAGGCCGAAATCTACGCGCTGGTGTTTGCCCGCAACCGGGAAGCCCTGGAATGCATCCGCCAGATTCCGTCCGACCATATCCTGACGTTGCGCGACACGTCGCTGGGCGTCCTGGTGCGGGATGCTGTTGTCTTCGCCCGCGCCGCCCGGCGGCTGGGAATCGACACGGTCGTGGATGCCGAACTGTTCTCGCGCGTCAGCAGCATCCTGGCCTATTTGAGCGGCGCTCCGCGCCGGGTCGGTTTTCATCCGCATCGGCAGGAAGGATTGTATCGGGGCGGATACATCAATGTTCCAGTGCTCTACAATCCCTACCTGCATATGGCGGCGCAGTTGGTCAATCTGGCGGAAGCCATCGGCGGTGCGGGTATGCCCCGGGTCAAGACCCGGCCCGTGGCGGTGGAAACGCTGGAATGGCCCGATCCCCCGTTTACGGAAGCGGAATGGCGCGCCGCGCGCGCCGCGCTGGAGCGCGATTTTCCGCATCGGACGGGGGAGCCGCTGGTGTTGTTGTACCCCGGCGGGGGACTGATTCCGCTGCGCGCCTGGCCGGCGGACGGCTACGCGGAAGTCGCCGCGCGTCTGGCCCGGCGCGGGTGCCGGATCGGCGTCATCGGGCCGGCTTCCGACCGGGGGCTGGCGCAGCGCGTGCTCTCCCGTTGCCCGGCGGATGCCGCCTTAGACTTGACGGGCTATACGCCCGCCTTGCGGGATCTGATCCGGCTGATGGCGTCCGCTTCGTTGTTGATTACCAACGACGGCGGCCCCGCGCACTTTGCTCTGCTCGCCCGCGTGCCGACGGTGGTTCTGTTCGGGCCGGAAACGCCGGTGCTGTATCGGCCGTTAGGGCCCCGGGTCCGCGTGTTGTACGCGGGTTTGAGCTGTTCGCCCTGCCTCACCGCCTACAACCACCGGAATTCCCCTTGCGACGGCGATGCCGTTTGCCTGAAGCTCATTGCTCCGGACGAAGTTTTCCAAGCGGCGCTGGATTTGCTGGCGGAGAAGCCGTAACCGCGGCAAGCGCGTGAGAACAGAGCGGGCCGCAGCCTCTTGTCAGGGGGTGGCAAGGGACACACCTTTTCCTCGCTTGCAAGGGACACACCTTTTCCTCGCTCTGACATGCCGCTGACGTAGAACTTTCCGGTTTCATGCGCGGCGTTCAATTCAACCTAAAACGAGCAGTTGGATTTACTCCGCTGGGAGATTGGGGCCAAAGATTAAGGCGAAAGATTAAGGCAACATCGAGATTCTGCCCTAATCGTTAGCCTTTGATTTCGCTGAACAACGGCTTCGGAAGACGGTCGGGACAGAGCCCGACCCTCCAGAATGCACACCACACGGCATGTTGACCGACGCTGGAGGGACGACCTCCGTGTCGTCCGCTATGTTTTTCAGCGCCATCAATCTTTCGCCTTAATCTGCACCCAAGGGGTGCGGGATTCGAGTTGAAAATAGATTCCCATAACCGACTGTTGTTCAAAGCATTGCGATTTACGTCGGCAACTGCGGAGCAGTTGAACTGCCGGATATAGGTTCAATATTGGATACGGCTCCTTCGAAAATCACCGGACCGTCAATGGTCGTGTCGGTGATGCTGTGCCATAGCCGCACCCGTACCCCGTCCTCCGCTGACTTCAGATAGAGGTAGTGAGACTGACCGAAGGCAAGCGCAGCTGCGACTCCCTCTGCGCCGAGCTTCTCCGGCAGTTTCACGGCGTCTGCGCTTTGCGCAAGCAACTCAGGGCGCGGCGCGCTTGGCAGGGCTGAAAACGAGAAGCGGCTCTCGGCCCCGTCGAGAGGTGCGGTCAGAAGGGAGAGAAAAGTCGCCAACGAGACAATACCGGTCCTCATATCGTGTGCCATAGGTCCACATTGTCCCCCGTTCAAGGCTCCTCGGTCTTCACGAGTCTGTTGAAATCCAAAACCAGCTTTCGGTCGCCCTTGCTGATGGTCACGATGCCGCTGTTGTAGTCGGCGTTGAGGAACGGACTGTCGAAGACCTTCTTCGGCGCGTAGTTGACCGGCTCGCCGTTGATCGTCGGCGTTTTCTGATAACTGGTATCCAACGTCATCTTGTCGCCATAGATGCTGCGGTAGTGCAGCACCGGGCCGTCCATGTTGAGCGGACACGCTTTCACCTTGGCCTTGAAATCAGCGAAGCTTTTGACGTCGCTTTTGGCCATGACTTCGAGGATGACCGGCGCGTATTCGTTCTCCGGAGTCAGGATATGCCCCGGCGGTGTGGCGAATGGAGTACCTTCTTCCTTCGTTCCCTCGAAAACTCGCTCCGCCAGTTTGAAACTTCCCTGGGCAACCCGGATGGCTGCGTAGGCGCCGGGCGCTTCGACAAAAACAACATTGTCCTCCACAACGGGCTGGCTCAAGCCGTTCTTCGAGATCCACACCATCATCTCCGCCGCGCCTTTGTTCGCCTTTAGTTTCTGCGTGATCAGGCTGCCTTTGCTCTGCACGGACCAGAACTGATTGTAAGCCACGCGGTTGTCCTCTGGCCGGGGCACCGGAACGATGCGCGGATCTCCTTCACCGGCGAAGATCACCCCCTGCCACCGATTTTGGCTGCTGATCGCGACCCAGTCCGACGCCGGCCGGGCCTCTGTCATCGGTGTTCCCAGGATGAACGATGGATCGCAGTAGCTGTAGCGCAGGATGCCTCCGCCATCGGTTCGGAACTGGTTGGGCCTTTGGTCCGGCCGGTCCATCCGCGGGAACGTGTGCCCCTGGTAGCCGAGTCCTTGCACGCGCTGCCGGATCTCGTACCGACCGCGGCCTTCCGTGTCGCGCGCAATATCGGCCACGACGGCCGGTGGCCGGTAACCGCTGAGCAGGGCGCCGACATCGTGGCCGTTGAGCTCGGGCTGGGCTCCGATCTCGAAATACAGCCATGCCAGGACAGCGTTCGCGTGGTTGCGGTTCTGGACGAATGCACTGTTTCCCTTGAGACGAGAGGCCCCGCCGCCCATGTGCCCCATGATCTGTTCCTCGGCCCAATACGCGAAGTACATGTCCAGGAACATCCCCGCGGCCTTTTTTAATCGCTCTTCCCCAAAATCGTAGAAATTGTAGAACCCCTTGATCAGCGTGGAGTTGTAACCGTCGCTCCGCATTTCGACGCAGAGCCCCCGTTTCGCGCGTTCGCGACAGTACGCGACGATGTATTCGTTCCAAGCGCGGTAGTGCTCGGCCAGAGTCGCGCCATCATCACACTTGAGATTCTTGTATTCGGGCCGGTCCTTGGCGTACTTGGAGAAGTGCCAGTGACACGTGAAATCCATCGCGTGATGGTTTTCGGAACTATAGACATTCCAAGTCCGGGTCGTCTGGTCATCCGCCTTCCCGAGCCAGGAGCATTTCTTCGTGTAAATCCACATCGGCTCCAGGACCTTGGCCTCGGTCGCTTTCGTGATCCGTCCCGCGTGCAGGCTGCCGTTCGGTCCATACAACTCGAGCAGGCGCAGGACAATCTCGGCGTGCCAGTGGAAGCTGTCCCGGTCAACTATTGTCAGCGGGTTGTCGAAGTAATACTGCGCATTTTCAACGAGCGCGGCATTCGCCTCGTCGAGCATCTCATTCAGGTACAGACATTTCGCGGCGAATGCCACCATCGAGTAGGAATACCCGCGCACATACTCGCCGCGTCCCGGCCCCAGCGGCGGGTTCTTCTTCGCACGCGTGAGTGGCTTCCCGGCCTCAGCGCGAAAAATCGCATCCGCTCGTTTTGCAATTCCCGCCAGCCGGTTTTCTGGCGGCATAACATCCCCCTTGTTTCCCGTGCCCAGTGACAGCGCAGTCGTCAACAATACCGCACATCCTATGCTCCGCATAAGTCTCTCCCGTTCTGAATTCTATATTCCCCGTCCAGCCATGCGGCACCGAAGAATGGCAGCAGGTAGGGTGGAGCCGTGAATTCAATCCTGATGACAGGGGCGAGGTCGACCGGCGGCGACGACGGCAGCCCTGAGATTCGCCAGCGAGCATTGCTCATGCGTTCCACCTTAGACGGTTCACCCGTTGTCGTCAATTCGGCGCTCCTGATATCGGGGACATGACCTCCATTTTCCGAGCCACTTTTGACCTTAGTCCACCCCCCTGTCGAAGACTGCTTTTTTGGGACAGGGCGGTTCACGGCGACGCCTTCCCGATCCACCAGCCTCCGACTTCCGAGAAACGGATGCGCCACGTCCAACGCGTCGATGCGCCGCATGATCCTCAGGTTCTCTTTCGGTTCACCCACCGGCTCGTAGTAGAAGCTGCCTCGGCTCAGCCCCCGCAGCTCACACTGCCGCCGAATGCTCAATCCCGCCTGCGGCTCAATCAGGGCTCGCTTCTGTTCAGGACTCCCCTCCCACTCTTTTTTTGAGCCACTCCAGCTCCAGTTCCAGCCGACCGATCTTCTGGTAGAGCTCGGCGCGCAGTGCCTCCTCTTCCTTCACTGCCCGCCCCCGCCTTTCCGCAAAACCGGGACCACTATACCGCAAGACGCCTGTGCCATGCAGCGAGAGGCGCAAGAAGAAATGCCGGCCGTCTTCTATTTCCTTCGCGCTCTGCGATCCGTGACGGCCTTACGACCTCTGTGTCCCTTGCCTGATCCAGAACCGGAACCGTGAACCCGTCCCACTCCCTCAGGGAGCGAGGCGCACACGCAGACGGTAGAAGGCGTTGGATGCCGCGTCGGCCAGGTCGTAGAACCGCACAATTCCCCAGGGGTCGGGGGGGATGTTGGTGTCGAGAGGCACGGGGGGAGCAAGAATGTCCGGGGCGCGGTAGAGTTCGTAAACGCGGTCCGCGGCGCTGGGCCAGGTCAGCGACACACCCCATTCCGTTAGTTCCAAGGAGAGAAAGCGCAAGGCCGACAACGGATCGGTAGGCGAGGTGTCGGCAATATACTCCTGCCAGCCGGCCATGCCGTCGCCGTCGGTGTCCGTGCCGTCGGGGGTTTCGAAATCGTTGGTCGGGCCATAGAAGTCCGCCAGCCACCACAGCGGCGTGCCGCGGGACGTGACTGCGGCGCGAAAATGGGCCGTGACGGCGCGCGTCCGGTCCATTTGCAGATCGATGACGGCAAGGTTGGTATCGGCCTCGTCCAGATCGCCGCTCCAGCCTTCGAACGTGAAATAGGCATCGGGACGGGACGTGACCGAGGCCGCCGCGCCGAGGGACAGCCAGCGGTTTCCGCCATCGACCGCGCCGCCCGGATCCGCGGCGGCGCTCAGCCAGACGTTGGTCGTCCAGTGCCAGACGATGGCCGAGTCGTTGCTCAGCGCGAAGACAGGCGTGGCGGTCCCGCCGCCCGCGGCGGGCACCGAGCCCGTGCCGCTCCAGGACTGGCAAACCACCTGGGTGCCTGAGCCGGCGGCGACGGGCGAGTCGAGAATCCGACACGAGAGTTCGCTGAGGTAGCTGAGCCAGTTGGTGCCCGCCGGCGGGGCGGCCGTGCCGTGGGGTGTTTCGACCACCAGCCGCATGGCGTCGCCGGCGATGACGTGCCGCGCGCGCTGATCGGCCAACGCCACGCCGGGCGAGGAATTCGTGAGCGCCAGTTCCAGGGTTTCGTCGGGTTCCATTTCCGGGTCGGACAGGATCGTGACGGCAAAGCTGCCGGTCGTCGCCAGGGGCGGCAGCAGCAAGTTGGTGGCGGCGGGGACATAATCGGAGCCGGCCACAGCCTGCGCGCTGGAGATGGCGACTTCGACCGCCAGGCTATTGGTCAGCGGTCGGCTGAGGGCCACCGCAAACACGGCGGTCGTGCCTTCGGGGCCGGAGGAGGCGGGAGGCGCCAGCGCCAGACGCAGGCATTCGTTGGGTTCGCCGACCACGTAAAGCGTTGCGCCATCGGCGGACAGGGCGAGGCCTTCGGGTTGCGAGAGCGGGAGCGGCAGCGTGGCGCGCACCACGCCATCGAAGGCGCATTCGATCAGCCGGTGGCTTTCGTCGCTCAGCAGATAGAATCGGCCGCGGTAAGGGTCGTAGGCGAGATCGGAAAGATCGGTGGCCCAGCCGTCCAGGGCGTTCGTGGCACCGAAGACGGCTTCGGCGACAACCGTTTCTCCGGTGGGCGCGACGCGCAGGAGGGCCAGCGGGGCATACCAGTGCCCCGAGGCGTAGTAGCCCTCGTGAACGAGGTAGAAGCAGTCGTTGGCCGCGTCCCAGACGATGCCTTCGAGAGCTTTGTTGGGCCACTTGCCGAACGGCAGGTTGACGTGGATGACCTGGGCGTCGGTGTCTTTGTCGATCACCGCGGTGTTGGTGGCGAGCGTAAAGATCGAGATGTCGTTGCCCGCGCCCTCCTGGACCACGGCGTAACGGTTGCTGGCGGGATCGACGAGGCAGATGCCCTCCACGTCGTCGAAGTTCGTGAGGGCGATGCCGCGCAGATAGAGGCCGTTGGTGTCGAAGACTTGAATCCGGTACCCGGCCAGGCCGCCGCGGCAGACGACCAGCAGTTCGGCGCCGTCGGGCGAGAGGGCGCACCCGGAGAAGTCCGTGGTGTAGGGCGCGGAGACGCGCGGCAGGTGCAGATTGGTGGTGTAGCGGTCCACGGCGGATGGGGCGGCGAACGAGAGGCGCGGCGGATCGCCGCCCGTGTCCGCCACCTCGACCGTGGCGGTGGCGGCGAGTCCCGAGGCGGTTTGGGCCGAGATCGCGACCGTTCGCGGTCCGGCCGGCACGGGACGGCGGTAGAGCTGGAGGTCGAAGGCGGCGGCATTCGTGCCGGCGGGGATCGTGACGGCGTTGGTCACGCCGAGGGTGGCGGGGTCGTCGGACTGCAACGCGACGGCGAGCGCATTCGAGACCGGGCGGGAAAGGGTCAGCCGGCCCCATTGCGGCAGCCGGTCCAGGTTATCGGCCAGCAGGCGGGTTTGGAACGACAGGGACAGGGTGTTGGGCTTGCCGGCCAGCGCGACTTCGTCGAGCGGTTCGCCGGTGTCCACGGCGTAGGCGCGGGCGGCGCCGACGCCGGCAGCGGGGTCGAGGTCGATGACGACAAAGGTGTGGTGGGCGGTGTTGCAGGCGTCGGGCGGGGGGTAGGGGGTATCGGCCAACAGGTTGGTGTAGAGGGAGGCGCCGGTGCATGCCACCACGTGCGGGAGAGGCTGGGTCCAGGCGTCGTCGTAGCGGGTGTCGAGGAGGCGTCGGGCGTAGAGGTGGTCGTGGCCGGCCAGGAGCAGGCTGCACTGGGCATCGCGCAGAATCTGGAGGAAGGCGTAGAGGTCCGAAAGACTGGCACTGAGGCAGTCGTTCGAGCGGGCCACGCTGGTCGGGCAGGCGCAGCGGTGGGTCAGCACGATGTCGAACGGCTGGGGCGAGGCCGCGCCGATGACCGTTTGCAGCCAGGCGCGTTCGGTCGGATGGACGTACGTCACCTGATTGCCGAAATAAGCGTACTTGCCGCGGGTCACGCTGTCCAGGACGATTACCCGCGCCGCGCCGACATCCACGTAGTAAGCCAATTCAGTCCAGTTCGCCGGCCCATTGCCGGGGAACTCGAAGGTTTGGCTCCACAGGGCGTACCAGTTGAGCACGGAGACATCGTCGTGACCGATGGCGCAGTAGTACGGAATGCCGGCGGCGGTCAGGCGCGCCATGGCGTTGGTAAATCGCCAGAACCCTTGATCGGGATTGTTCAGCGTGGCGACCAGGTCGCCGCCGACCAGGACCGCGTCGGGCGGGGGCGAGAGCGCCAGAATGCGGTCGATGGCGTTGCTCAACACGGCGGTGTTGACGTAGTCGGACGCGGACGTTCCGCGTGTGTCGGCGATGGCGACGAGGCGGGTCATCTGGGCCGACGCCAGCCGGCAGCAGGCGAGCAGCAGCAGCCAGACGGCCCAGCCGGCCGGTCGGCGCGGCAGAGGCGGCGCCCCTGCAAGGCGACCCGCGGCGGCGGTCGCACAACGTCCGGCGTTTTTCATTCGGATCATGTTAGCACAGCGGCCGCGGGCGGCCAAGTCAACTGAAGCGGCAGACAACTGAAGCGGCTGTCCTGCCGCGCCGCGGCGAAGAGGCGGCGCGCGCCGCAGCCGGCCCTCCGCGGCGAGGAGATCGGAAGTTGCGTCCGGCGCCGGCGGGTGTGTATGCTGAGGCGCCATGAACGCAGCCGCCGGAAACGTCGCGGCGTCGTCCCGGCCGGGGGCGGCGAGGGGGTGGCTGGGCGCGGTGTTGCTGTTGGCGCTCGGACTGCGTCTCTGGCAGTTCGATTTTCGTCAGCCGCACCTTGGCCGGCCGAGCGGCGGGGACGACCTGCCCAAGATCAAGGCCGCGTTGCGCGTGGCGCAGGGCAAGCTGCATCCGCCGCACTTCAAGCAGCCGGGCTACCTGATCTACTCCACCGGGCTGCTGATCCGGCTGGCGGGTTGGCAGCGCGGGCGCAGCGGCGACGACTTGTGGCGTTTGACGGCGCTGACGATGATCGGCTACTCGGTCTTGACGGTGCTGGCGACCTATTTCCTCGCTCTGGCGGCCGCGGGCGAGCGGGAAACGGCGCTGCTGGCCGCCCTGTTGCTGGCGGCGGCGCCGCTGGACGCGGTGGGCAGCCGCTACTTCAAGGAAGACGTGCCTCTGGCATTCTTTGCCACG
>Ga0073932_1004677_pt1 | contig 15870 bp, 10 predicted proteins | sample DewCreD2012metaG_FD_76967 | JGI IMG/M metagenome (GOLD analysis project Ga0073932, IMG submission 76967) | Hot spring sediment bacterial and archeal communities from British Columbia, Canada, to study Microbial Dark Matter (Phase II) - Dewar... ... | reverse complement strand
CGTCGTCGTTGCCGTTGGCGTTGTCGTCGTTGCCGTTGGCGTTGTCGTCGTCGTTGCCGTTGGCGTTGTCGTCGTCGTTGCCGTTGGCGTTGTCGTCGTCGTTGCCGTTGGCGTTATCGTCATTGCCGTTGGCGTTATCGTCATTGCCGTTGGCGTTGTCGTCATTGCCGTTGGCGTTATCGTCATTGCCATTGGCGTTATCGTCATTGCCATTGGCGTTGGCGTTGTCGTTGATGACACCGTCGTCGTCCAGTTTCACGCGGCTGAGGCTCAGCGTGCCGTCGGCCTCGACGAGGGCCTTGGCCTCGACCGTATCGCCGATTTTGACTTCGTCCTCAATCTGAGTGTCGGGCGCGATGCGCGCAGTCTGGCCCGAGATGGTCCAGGCTTCGGGGCTCATCGCCTCTACCAGTCCGGTGAACTGGACTTCAGTCCCGGCCTGCGGCGCGCCAGAGGTCGCCGGCAGCGCGGTTGGCGCGTCGGTGGCGATCGGGCTGCACGCGGCCGCGACCAGGGCCAGGAGGACGACCGGCGCGAAGTAGAACTTGCGGATAGTGCGTTGGGGTTTCATGTCTGCTCCTAAGGAGATCGTCTCAATCTCGGTTTCTATTCAAACAGTCGCAATCCGATCGCAAAAGTTACGGCCGTGATGGCAACACAAAGCCGCGAGGGTCTCTCGGCGGCTTCGTGTCCTTGCGCCAGGCTCTTGCACAATCACGGAGAGACAATATAAGAGCAGCCGACCGGCTGCTCTTATGCGGGGCAGACATGGCGCTGGCGCAGGCTAACGGACGACCTGGAGGATGACGCCTGTGTCGTCGCGATACACCTCGCGCAGCGCGGGGTCCGACCGGGCCTGCCTCAAGAAGTCGCCGTGCTTGAGGTCCGTGAACACAAACTCGGCTCCAAACCGGTCGCGGATGGCGGCGCCCGGCTGCGCGACCTGGCCGCGTGTGATGCTCACCCACTCGTCATACAGCGCCGGGTCGTAGAACTGCATGTAGGTCGGGTCCAGGCCGATGGTGTACAGGCTGTCGGTGTTGTAGAAGAACAGGCGCGGGAAATCATCCCAGTCCGTCTGGAACAGCAGGCTGCCGGGCGCGGCGTGCGCTTTCAGCCAATTCATGGCGGCGGCGTAGCGGTCCGGGGGCAGGGAGGTCTCCATCAGACCGCGCGCATCACGCATCGTCAGGGCGAGAGGCAGCGCCAGCAATGTCACGGCGCCGACGGCCGCGGCCCGCGCCCAGCGCGCCCGTTCGGCGAGCCAGCTCTCCACAAGCGGCGATACGCTGAAGGCCGCGAAGATCAGGGCGAAGGCGGGCGCGTATTCCACGAAGCGCCGCGACTTGAAGAGCAGGTAGCCGAACACGACGGCCAGCGCGAACGCGGTGAGCGTGCGCCGGTCCAGACGCTGGCCGCGCCAGCCGAGCGCGAAGGCGCCGATGATGAAGGCCGCCAGCGCGCCGCCGGAGTTCTCCACCAGGGTCCAGGTCGGGTAGGGATACCACTCATTGCCCACCGAGGTGGCCGTGGCCTCCGGCCCGATTTTGGGCAGGACGTGCTGGATGATGAAGGCGATGTTCTGAGGAAAGTACGGGTTGACGATCAGGCCGAGCGCCAGGCCGATGAGGGGGTAAACGACGGCCTTCCATTCCACGCGCCGCTCGGTGACGAAAGCGGCGGCGGCGTAGGCGCCGGCGACGACGGCCAGCAAAGGGAAGGCGTTGTACCACCAGACGTACACGAACCCGAGCGGGATCAGGGCGGCATAACGGCGCTGGAGCAGCCAGTGCAGGCCGAGGGCCAGGATGAGCAGGGACGCCGACTGGGCGCGCGGCATGCTCATCCGGTACAGGAAAGCCTCGGAGACCGCGAACAGGGCCAGCGCCCACAGCCCGGCCCAGCGAACCCCCTGGCCGCGCAGCAGCCACCAGACGGCCAGGAAAGCCAGCGCCGGCATCAGGGTGCTGGCCAGCTTGGCGCCGAGGATCAGGGCGTCCGGCTCCGGGCTGCCCGCGAACAGGGCCAGATAGACGTGGTGCAGGAAGTGATGGTCGTAGTAGGCCGCGGGGCTGAGGAGGCTGAACGGCAGCCAGACGAAGTCCGGTTTGAGACCCTGTTCCCACATGAGTCGGGCCAGGCGCATGTGATAGTAGCCGTCGTGATCGGCCAGGCCCGGCGTCGCGAACTGGATCAGGGCCATCAGGCCGGTGAAGAGGAACAGCAACGCCAGCCCTTCGGCGACGATCCGGACACCGGCACGGCTTTGCGACCACCATGGGAGGGGGCGGGTTAGCGCAAGCGAGGCGGGGGGGAGGGAGATGGCGCGCATAGACGTGGTTGGACTCGGCTGATCTGGGCCGGCGTTGCTCTTGCTCTTAAGTCGCCCTTTCCAACTGAAAGTTACGGCCAGGGGCCGCCCTGGTCGCGGGATTGACATATCGGCAAGATCGCGGAGAGGTCGGGCGGCCGAGACAGCGTGGTTCAGGGCGAGCGCATGACGAGGGGCAGGTAGAGTTTAGGGCCGGTCGGGAACGGACCCCCATCGGCTGCGGCTTCGAAGGCGCCGATGTCGCAGGCGACGCCCAGCGGACGGGCGGAGCCCCGCTGGTCGGTCAGCAAAGGGCTGCCGACTGCATCGACACAACCGGCGGGGTCGCCGCCATCCAGAGCCGGGCTCCCGGCCGGCAGGGCGTGGGTCAGGGTCGGGCCGCCGTTATCGGCCAGGTCGCCCAGGTCAGTCGCGACGCCCATCTGGTCATGCGACCCGCCGTCCAAAGCGCAGCCGGACGAGGTGGTGATGAGGTTGTAGCCTTCAGAGGCCAGGGTCCCGGCGCAGTCGTCGGGTTGGGGGGCGCCCGGGGTTCCGGCGAGATGAGCGTTGAGCCCCAGCAGCGTGTTCCGCAGGCTGAGCGAACCGACGGCGGACTGGAACAAGCCGCCGCCGCTCTGGCCGGCGCCGGCCCGGTTCATGGCCACGGTGACGTTCAGCAGGCGGGCCGCGCCGGCGTTCCACAACCCGCCGCCGTCGCCGTCGTTGGCGGTATTGCCGCTCAAGGTGCTGTTGACGATGACCAGCGTGGCGCCGGCGGCGTTGTACAGGCCGGCGCCGTTCAGGTCGGAGGAGTTGTTGTTCACGGTGCTGGCGATCACCGTCGCCTGGCCCAGGTTGGCGAGCCCGCCGCCATGACCGGCGGCGGAGTTGTCGGATAGAGCGCTGTGGGTGACCGTCAGGACGCCCTGGTTGTGGAGGCCCGCGCCGCCGATACCGGGCTCATTCGAATCGTTCCCATTCACAAGACTGTGATCGAGGGTGAGATGCCCGCCGGCGACGTTGGCCGCCCCGCCGCCGGTGAGCCCGCCGGCGTTGCCGGTGATGACCACGTTCAGCAGGGTCAGCGCGCCGGCGTTGCGCAGGCCGCCGCCGACGCCGCTGGCGGCGGTGCCGTTCCGCAGCGTGACGCCCGAAATCGTGACCGTGGCCCCGCCGCCCACCGACAGCACCCGGTCCGGGTTGGGCGCGCCCATCCCTTCGATGATGGTGGTGGCGGCGCCGGCGCCGTTGATCGTCATCGACTGTTGAATGTTCAGGTCACCGTTGATCTCCAGCCCCTCGGCAGTGCGCGGCAGAGACAGCGCATAGGTTCCAGCCGGCAACTGGATCACGGCGCCCGTGGTCTGGTTGGCCTCCATGATGGCGGCGCGCAGGGTGCAGGCGCCGGCCGCCGCAGCGCAGACACCGTCGCCGGGCAGCGCGTCGACGGCGTCCGCCGGGCTGTCCACCACAAAGATCGGAGCGGCCTGAGCCGGCGCAGACGTCAGGGCCGCGATCAGGCTCAGAAGCGCGGCGGCGAGGCGGGCATACTTGAACATCGGCAATCTCCGCGCGCGAGCAGGCCGGCTTACGGTTTGCGTCCGTCGGCGTGACAGGCGAGGCAGTTCCCGGTGTAGCCGTTGATCTCCTTGTGTTTCTCGTCCATCTTGCCCTGGTCGTGGCAGGCGGCGCACGTCCAGCTCGCGTAGTTGTTGCCCGGATGGCAGGTGGCGCAGTTGCCGTTAGCGCCGTGATGATTGATCGGAAACGAATGGTTAAAGGTCGCGTTACGCCAGTTGCCGGTGTCGGAATGACAATCGCGACAGGCGCCCGGGAAGTGGTTGGCCGGCGGCTGGTGACAGGTGGAGCAGTCCGCGCCGCCGATGGCGCTGTGATCGAAGCTCGCGTTGCGCCAGTTGCCGGTGTCGCCATGACAGTTCCGACACGCGCCGGCATAGTGGTTGGCCGGCGGCTGGTGGCAGGTGGCGCAGTCCGCGCCGCCGATGACGCTGTGATCGAAGCTCGCGTTGCGCCAGTTGCCGGTGTCCGCGTGGCAGCGCGTGCAGGGCGCCGGCCAGTGGTTGGCCGGCGGCTGGTGGCAGGTGGCGCAGTCCGCGCCGGCGACGATGCTGTGATCGAAGCTCGCGTTGCGCCAGTTGCCGGTGTCCGCATGGCAGCGCGTGCAGGGCGCCGGCCAGTGGTTGGCCGGCGGCTGATGGCACTGGGCGCAGTCCACGCCGGCGACGACGCCGTGGTTGAACGTGGCCGGCGTCCAGGCCGAGGTGCTGTGGCACAGGCCGCACTGGCCGTCGTAGTGTTGGGCGGGGCGGACGTCCCTGTGGCAGGCCTGACAGTCGGTGAAGCCGGCGTGGTTGAAGGTGGCCGGCGTCCAGGCCGAGGTGCTGTGACAATCGGAGCACTGGCCCGGATAATGCTGGGCGGGCCTGGCTTTGGTGTGACAGGCGGCGCAATCGGTGAAGCCGGCGTGGTTGAAGGTGGCCGGCGTCCAGGCTGACGTGCCGTGGCAGAGTTCGCACGCGCCCGGATAGTGGTCGGCCGGCCGGACGCGGGCGTGGCACGCCTCACACTCCCTGGGCGTGCCACGATACAGGTCCTGTGAATGACAACTGCCGCAGGCGATCAGGGTATGCTGGCCGACCAGCGCGAACGTCGAGTGCGCGCCGGGGGTGGCGTTGGGCGGGAAGGGCACGCCGTGAGGCGCGATGAAGATGGGTGTGCGCGTCGGCGGGGCGGCCATCCCGCGGGCCGCGCTCACCGGGAGCGCGCCCCCGGTTTGACCTGCCGGGGTCTCACCCGAGGGCAGCCCGCCGGTAGCCGCCAGGATCAGGCGGGCGCTCTCCACGGCGCGCGCGGCGCGGTCGGCTGGCGTTATGCCGAGGCGCTGGAGCAGCGCCTGCCAGCGGGCGGCAAGCCCCGCCAGCCGGAGTTTGAGCGGGCCCCGCGCCGACGCAGGCGCGGCGCTGATAGCGGGCACTGCCTGCTGGAAGGCCTCATCCACGGCCTCCAGGGCGGCGGCCTCGCCGGGCGTCCCCAGGCCGGCCTCCAGGTCGTCCAGACGCCGCTCCACCAGGTCCAGCAGGCGCCCGGCCAGTTCCACCGGATCGCCGATCAGGGCCAGGCGCAGCTGCTCCACGCCGGCCTGGACCGGGAAGAGCGCGTCCCCGGGCCGGAAGGGCGCAATGAAGGCCAGCGATGACGCCGCGCCGCCCGCGGCCAGCGTCAGCACGATGACGGCCAGCAGGAGATAGGTCAGGCTGCGTTTAAGCATAGCGAACCCGCTTTCTCTTATCCGGCAGCCGCGGCGACTGCCGGCAGGCGGTCGGCCGGCAGGCTCTGCAGCCGGAGATAGAGCTGGCGCACCAGCCAGGTCATGTCGGCGCCGCCGCGTTCAAGAATTGGTCGGATCGGGCGGATGTCGATCTGCTTCTCGATCAGGAAGCGCAGCGGGTCGGCCAGCGTCTGATCGCCCACGACCAGGGCGCCGACCAGCCGGTCGCCGCTGAGGGCCAGCCGCACGGTGTTGGGCCCGGTCTGCGACCAGGCGCTGGCGTATGCGTGCGGGCGCGTGGCCCAGGTCTCGGATGAGCCGCGCGAGATGTGCTGGACGACCTCCGGCTCGTCGGCGTCGCGGCTGCCGCCCAATTGCCCGATGGCGGTGATGTGCAGGCCGAAGAGCAGGCAGGCGTTGAAGGGCGTCCCCTTGACGTGCGCCGTCCGCCGCCCGGCCATGTTCAGGCCGGCGACGCGGCCCTGCGCCACCGCCGTCGGCCAGAGCACGTCCAATGAGTGTTTCTTCGTCCACGGGTCCCAGGCTTGCGCGCAATCGCCGGCGGCGTACACATCCGGGACGTTGGTCTCGAGGAACTCGTCCACCAGGATGGCCTTGTCGGTCTTGACTCCGCTGTCTTGGAGAAAGCCGAGGTCTGCCTTGACGCCGATACCCGCGCCGACCAGGTCGCAGGCCAGGGTGGCGCCGCTTGCCAGACGGACGCCGGCCACGCGCCCGCGCTTGTCGCCCATGATTTCGGCCGCCTCGGTGTTGAAGTGGAGGCGCACGCCGTGCCCGGTCATGCGTTCCTCCAGGAGCCTGGACTCGGCTTCGTTGAAGACGCTGGCCCACAACACGTTGCGGCGCAGGAGGTAGTGGGTCTCCAGCTTGTGGTGGGCGAAGCCCTCCGCCATCTCCAGGGCCGTGATGCCGCCGCCGATGACGACCGCCCGCCGGGCTTTCCGGACGCGCCGCAGCAGGTCCTTCGTCCCGTCCAGGGTGTCCAGGAAGACGACGCCATCCAGGGCCGCGCCCGGGTAGGGCAGCGGCGCGGCGCGGGCGCCGGTGGCGATGAGCAGCCGGTCGTAGGCCAGTTGCTGGCCGTCGGCCAGGTGGACGCGGTGCGCGGCGGGGTCGATCCGCGCGGCCGCGCCGTGCACCAGGCGCAGGCGGCGTTCACGGTACCATTCCGGCCCGCGCGCGATCACCTGGCGCTCCGGGATCTCGTCGATGATGACGTAGGCGAGGCCCGGCCGCGAGTACATGCCGTACGGCTCGGCGCTGACCAGGGTGATCTCGCCGCGCGCGTCGTGGGCGCGGATGGTCTCGGCCGCGGTCGCGCCGGCCGCGCCGTTGCCCAGGATCAGGTAACGCGTCATCGCGGACCTCCGCCCGGCGCCAGCGCGGGGTAGGCGGCCAGCACGGCTTCCAGCTCGGGCGACGTCTCCAGCTGGGGCGGCCGGGGCGTCGCCCAGCGCAGTGTGCCGCGCGGGCAGGCCTCGATGCACTGGCCGCACTGCACGCAGTCGGCGGCGTCCACCACTTTGCCCTGGCGCGCGTAATCGCGCACGGGAATGCCGACCGGGCAGTTGTAGCCGCACACGCCGCACTGGACGCAGCGCACGCCATCGGGCGTGACGCGCGCGTCCGGGGTCGGCGCCGAGTGTGGGTGCGGCGTCAGCCCGAGGAGCTTCTCGAAGAAGCCGGGGCGCTTGCGCCTGGAGACCATGGTCACCGTCAATCGTCTCCTTCTTCGCTTTCTTCTTTGCGGCCGGTGGCGTGGCAGCCGGCGCAGTCGTCCAGCGTTTTGCCGGCCAGGTTCACCTCGTCGTGCTCGGCGCGGGTGTCGTTCGGCTCGTGCGCGTGGCAGTTGAAACAGGTGTAGGCCGTGTAGGCGGCGGTGTGGCAGGTGGCGCAGGGGATCTCGCCGGCCTCGCCGTGGTCGAGCGGGAAAGTGTGCTGCGTCAGCCGGGCAGGCGCCCAGGCCGCCGTGGCGTGGCAGGCCTCGCAGCGCTGGCCGAACAGGCCGGCGTGGATCTCCGGCTCCTGGTGGCAGCCCGCGCACTCGCGCGGCGTCCCGCGGAAACGCTGTTCCGTATGGCAACGCTCACAGGCCAGAGCGGCGTGGGCGCCGTCCAGCGGGAAGAGACGGGCGTGGTCGAAAGCGCGCATGTTGCCGGCGCCGTCATGGCAGCTCACGCAGTTCTGTCCGTAAGCCTGGACGTGCGGGTCCATGAAAGCGGCGTCGGCGGCGCGGTGACAGGCCAGGCACCGATCCGGCAGCGGCGCGAAATCGGGCACGGCGTGGCAGGCCGCGCAGTTCAGGGGCGCGCCGTCGAACCCCGCCGAGTGGTTCACAAGCTGGAAGGCGGTCTGTGCGTGGTCGAAGGCCGTGAAGCCGGGCAGGCGCCCGGGTTTCCAGTCCACCGGCTCATGGCAGGCCGCGCAATCGTCGCTCAGAGCGCCGAGGTGGCTGGCGGGGGGGGCGTGGCAGGCCGCGCAGGTGGTGGCCACGTCGGCAGGCGGGACCGCGGGCGAGTGGCACCGGGCGCACGGCGCCGCGGCGTGCCGGCCCTCCAGCGGGAACTGCGTCTGGCTGTGATCGAACGCGTCGGTCCGGTCGGCCCCGTCGTGGCATCCCGTGCAGGTTTCGCCGAACGCCGCCGCGTGGTCGGGCATGAACTCGGGCTGGGCCGGCGTGTGACAGGCGGCGCAGCGCCCGGCCGCGAACGTGTAGCCGGGCGTGGTGTGGCAGGCCCGGCAGGGCAGGGGGCCGCCGTCAAAATCCACGACGTGCCGCGCGAGGCTGAACCCGGTCACGGCATGATCGAACACCTTGACGGCGCGGGCGCTCGGATCCAGATCGGGGCCCTGGTGATCATCGTGGCAGCGCCCGCAGCGCCCGGCTTCGGCCGGGTCCAGGCGGCCGTGCAGCCCCAGACCGGCGGCCCGCTCGTCGCGCACGGCGGTGTGGCAGGTCTCGCAGCGCTCGGCCGTGACGCCCTGGAACGGCGCGTGGCACTGCCGGCAGTCCTCCTGGAAATCGGCGTGGGAGCGGAAGCCGTTGAGCGGCTGGCCTTTCTCGGCGTAGGCGGTCAGCGTCCCCGGGCTGAACATGGCGCCGCCGGAAAGCACGACGGCCACCACCAGGCCGGCGATCAGCACCGCGCCGCCCAGGCAGCCGATCCGCGAGAAGAAGGGGTGCTGGCGATTCATCCCAACAGCCCGGCCCGGAAATAGATTTCGGCCGCGACGTGGATAGCGACCGACGTGAACAGGGCGACGCCCATGGGCACGTGGGCAATGTGCCAGGCGCTCATCAGGCGGCGGGCGGCCTGCAACATGCGGATCTGGCGTTCCAGGTCGCGGCGGCGCCGCAGCAATTTCTCGATGTCGCCCAGCTTCTGCTTCTCGGTCTTCTCCAGCTTTCGAACCGCGCCGTGCAGCCGGGCGCGATAACGGAAGTCGTCCCAGCCGCGCAGCAGCACCAGCGCCCAATCGCCGCGGGCGGCGCGCCGGCGCTCGGCGTCGGCCTGCACCAGGGCGCGCACGGCGGCGGAGCGATGCTGGGCCAGGTCGGCCAGGGCGTTCTGCACCCGGTTGATCTCGCCGGCCAGGTCGGCGGACGAGGCCTCCGCGCCCGCCAGCGAGCGCGGGATGGCCGTGTACAGGTAACGGCCCAGGAAGCCGCTGCCGACCACCAGGATCGTCAGCAGCATGGTCAGCCCGGCCAGGCCGCGGAACTCGAAGGCGGAGTGCATGAGCACCATGAACGGGCCGACGATGCCGGTAAAAATATGGACGGACAGCCAGTAGCGGACCGGGCCCCACTGCCGGAACAGGCCGGTGCGTTTACGCAGGCTGTAAAGGACCTCGGTGGCGACCATAAGCACAGTGCCCAGGATGCCGAGGGTGTGGCCGAAGGGGTGGCCGCCGTCGGGCGTTGCCAGCAATTCGTAAGCAACGTAGACGAGGCTCATCAGCAGGCACACGGCCAGGCTTAACTTTAACTCACGCGACTCGTCCATATTGTCGAGAAACGGCCCTGGCCGGGCTGTCAGTCCGGCTGCGCGGACAGGCCAGGTCGAGATGGTTCTCCCCCTGCGCCGCCCGGCCGCAGGGAAAGGGCGAGCAAGAATAGCGGGGCTGGACCGCTATTCACGTACAAGTCGGAATGTGCGGCAAAAAGTTGCTGGCGGCAAGTTGCAATTTGGTTGGAAAACTGTCCGGCGGTCGGGGAGGGGGTGGGCCGTCAGCCAGGCCAGGGGGTCGTTTTCGAATTCGGGTAATTTCCCACCAGCCGGGGCGCACGGCCGTGCGCCCCAACGCGTTTACACAGGCATCGGGATACAGCCAGGCCAGGGCGGGCCGATTCAGGGGGGAGGGGGCGCGCCGGTGAGGCCGTGATCACGCGCATAACTGGCGACTTCACGGCGGCTGCGCAGGCGCAGTTTGGCCAGCACATTGCGGACGTGGTTCTTCACCGTATATTCACTGATGACGAAGCGTCGGGCGATCTGGCGGTTACTGGCGCCGCGGGTCAGCTCGCGCACAATCTCGATCTCGCGCGGCGTCAGCTCGGTAGTCAGGCCGGGGTCGGCCGGGCGGGGCGGCGGCGTGCGCGAAAACTCGTTCAGGATGCGCACTGCCAGGGCCGGCGCCAGGCCGACCTCGCCGCGCGCCACGCTGCGGATCTGCGCCAGCAGGTCATTGGCGCGCGTGTTCTTGAACAGGTATCCCATCGCCCCCGCGCGTATAGCCGCAAACAGGCGCTCGTCGTCATCATGGACGGTGAGGCACACGATCCGGGTTTCGGGCCGCTCGGCCAGGATGGCGCGCGTGGCTTCGACGCCGGTGCCGTCCGGCAGCGTCAGGTCCATGATCACGACGTCCGGCTGCAGCGCGCGGGCCAGGGCGACGGCCTCCTGGACGGAGCCGGCCTGGCCGAGCACATGGAGGTCGGTCTGCGCTTCCAGCAGACCGGCCAGCCCCTGGCGGAACAATTCATGATCGTCCACCAGCAGGACGCGTATGGGCGCGCCTTTCTCGTCTGCGGGGCGAGGGCTGGGCAGCAGCCGGTCGGCGTGCGCGCGGCTCACCGTCTGGGCCGCCTGCCGCGAGAGGCTGACGGCCGCCTCGCCGAACTTGGACGCGTAGCCCTCGGTCAGCAGGGTCACGCTGTTGAGCGGATCGCTCTGATCGTACTCCAGCACGCGGCCGTCGTCGTCCACGACCAGGCCGGGCACCTTGCGCGCCAGGGCCAGCGCCACCGGCCCGCCGATCAGGCGCATGAAGCGCTGGATGATGGCGGTGAGGACGGCGCGATAGGGGATGTCGGAGGAGCCGGGCAGGTCGGCCATGAGGTTGGGCAGTTCAGTCTTCGAAAGCGCGGCGCATGCGGAACAGGCCCCACACAATCAGCATGAAGCTGGCCACGACGAATAACCGGTGGATCAGCTCGTTGAGTTCCACGTCGATCTTGAAAAGCAGAAAGATGCTGGTTTCCAGAAGATGGGCCGTGCCCATCAGGATGATCCCGATCAGCAAGACGCGCAGACCCTTTTCCATCTGGCCGCCGACGCGCGGGCGGGCCACGTAAGCCGCGATCGGGAAGATGACGAGGAACAAATCCAGGACATAGGAAGCGGTGTGGATGTGCATGTCGGCGGGGCTCGCGCGTGAATGGGCTGGGCGGATCTGGCGCTCAGAGGGGCAGTTGGAAACGAAGCTCAGTGCCCGCCTGAGGCGTGCTGTGGATCTCCAGGGCCCCGCCAAGCTGCGCGACGTCTTCGCGCATCATCGCCAGTCCGTAATGGCCTTCCGGCGCCACCCGGGCCGGGTCGAAGCCGATCCCGTCATCACGAATGCGGAGCGTCAATTGCCGGTCCAGCCATTCCAGCGAGACGCTCGCCCGGCTGGCCTGGGCGTGGCGGTATGTGTTGTGGACGCCCTCGCGGATGAAGCCGAGAAGGTGCTGGACCAGACGGGGCGGCATGGGGCGCGGCGTGCCGCTCGATTGGAAATCAATCGGGAACTGGATGCGGCGGCTGATCGACGCCAGGTAAGGCGGCAGGGCTGTCGCCAGGTCGGCCGGCTCGTCGCTGCGCAAAACTTCCAGCAGGTTGCGGACCTGGCGATAGGCGTCGCCGGCCACATCGCGCAGCCGTTCCAGTTCCTCCCGGCGCAGTTCGGCCTGCCGCGGCGGGCCGTCGCTTGAGAGACGGTCCAGGCTGAGGTGCAGGAAGCCAAGTTGCTGGGCCAGCGCGTTGTGCAGGAAGTGGGCGATCTCGCGCCGCTCGCCGACCTGGGCGACCTCCTGCGCGTGCTCCATCTGCTTGGGGAGGGTGAGGGTGATGGCCGCCGCGCGCGCCATCTCCGGCGCCAGGTCGCCCAGGAAGTTGGCCTGAGCCGGCGTCAGCGCCGCGCCGGCTTCCAGCTCCAATCGCAGGACGCCGACCAGCAGGCCTCGGAAGACCAGGCTCAGGCACCAGCCCGCGCCGGCCGTCTCGCCGTCGCACCGATGGATCAGGCGCGACCGGGCGGCCAGGCAGGCGGCGCAGCGCTGGCCGTGGAGGGGCCGGGGGCCGAGCGGCGCCGGGCCCGCCGCCGCCGTTTCCCAATCATCCACATATTCCAGCCGGGCGTTAGTGTGATCGTACAGATACAGCGCCGCCCGCCGCACCGGAAAATGAAGCGTCGGATACTGGGTGATGAACCGGGCCAGGCCGGCCCAGTCCTGATATTGAGAGAGTTGGTAGGTGAAGCGCCGGAAGCGCTCGAGGTCGTCTACGGCCCGGCTGTGTTGCGCCAGCTGGCGCGCCAGGATGGTTAGCAGCAGCCAGCACAGGCCCGGGATGGTCAGGCCGAGCAGCAGGACCTCGGCCACCAGGCTGGCATCGACCAGGCGGTGGCCCTCGATGACCTCCACTGCCAGGGCCGCGATCAGGCCCAGCCCGAGGATCAGCCATCGGGCGCGGAGGATGGCATCGTGAGAGACGCGAAGCGTGAGGCCGGAGACCGGGAGGAGGTCCTGACGTGTGGTGTCCACGATGGCCTGAGTCCCCTATATTGATCGTTAAACCCGCTTATGTGACGATAACCTATTCTAAACCAGGCCTAATCTTTACGTCAGAGTACTTTGGAGCTAGCCCGTCGCCGCGCCGTTTCAAAAAAGAACTAGTTCTTTCGCCCCGCCAAGATAGTGCTTCGGTAGTTCTTTGCCTTAGCTCGCAGGTGATAGACGCCGCACCCCGGCCGCCTCAAAATCAGACTGGCGGGAGGGGGATTTTCCCGACCTGATCTTCAAGTTCATACGTGTAGAGGGCGCTGGCCGACCGTTCAGCCGCGCCTGGGTGCGGCCCGGCCTGTTCGGGCGGCGTCGTTTCTCTTCAGTCAGGAGGACCTCTGATGAGCTTTCATCGTCGCTTCTCATTCTTCAGGCGCCTCGACCGGCTGGCGTCGGTCATCACGGCGCTGGCGCTGGTGCTGGGTCCGCTGAACCAGGTCTCGGCGGCGCCGTCTCAGCGCCCGGCCGCGGCCCCGCTGCAGCAGGCCACCACCGACATCGTGCAGCTCAGCGTGGTCAGCGCCCGGGACGAAGCGAACCGCCCGGGCGGCGCCGTCCTCCGCGGCGACCCGGTCCCGGAGTACCGCTACCTCATCAACGTTGACAACACGGGCGACCCGACGCAGGACCGCGCGGCGGGCTGCTCGCCTGAGAACCCCGGCTACCCGGACAGCTGCGACTGGCCGTCCATCCGTCAGGTGCCCGGCGCGGCCCCGATCTACACTCAGGGCACGCAGGACGACTTCAACGGCGTCCTGGGAACGGGCCTCCAGCTCCCGCCCGGCAAGTACCTGGTCTCGGTCGTGGCGGAGGGCTACAAGATCGGCGGCGCGCACTTCAGTGTGCCGCTCGAAGCGCCCGGCGTCGTCACCGTAGAACTACAACCCCACCCGCTGCCCCCGGCGACGATGCGCATCAAGGTCTTCGAGGACATCTCCCCCACCAACGGTCAGTTCGACGCGCCTGCCGAGCAGGGCCTGTCCGGCTTCCGGGTAGTGATTAATGACATCCTCGGCCAGGTTTCGGTGGACGTCTTCGGCAACCCGCTCTGCACCACCTACGACGCGAACGGCGAGCCCAACGGCCAGACGAACTGCCTGGTGAGCGACGCCAACGGGGACATCACCGTCCCTAACCTGGGCCCCAACCGCTACGACGTGTTGATGAGCGCGCCCAACGGCCAGACGTGGATCCAGACCACGACCCTGGAGGGCTCGCAGGGCTGGGACACCTGGCTGCAGGAAGGCGGCACCGGCCTGGACAACGAATTCGTCAACGCCGGCGAGCCGTTCCCGTGGACGATGTTCGGCTTTGTGCGGCCCACCGACACCCTGAACGACCCGGGCGTCACCGGCGGCGTCAGCGGCACGATTGTGGCCGTCTCGGTCTACCTGCCGCAGTCCGGCGGCCAGGCCTACTATGGCGGCGAATGGGGCGGCCTCAACGGCGCCAGGGTCACCGGGCCGGTCACGGACGCCTGGGTGGCGCTGAGCAGTTTTGCGGCCGGCGACACCGCCGTGTACGTCGGCAAAGCGAACCCGGACGGCAGCTTCCAGATCAACAACGTGCCGGACGGCAACTACCTGTTTACGTACTGGGACGAGCGCCAGCATTACATCCTGGACTGGATCCAGGTGACCGTCAGCGGCGGCCAGATGTATGACATGGGCACGCCGTACCTGACCGGCTGGTTTACGCGCGTCGAAGGCTATGTCTTCAACGACCAGAACAGCAACGGCCGGCGGGACCCGGGCGAGCCCGGCGTCGGCAATTACCTGGTCGTGCTCAAGGACCGCGACAACACCGAGATCGACCGCATGTCCATCGCGGCCACGACCGACGCCAGCGGGTACTACGTCTTCGAGAAGGCCTACCCGATGGGCTCGTGGATGATCCTGGAGGCCTACAACGACCGGTACTACACGACCGGGGTCACCTACCAGGTGGAGAACCAGCCGACGCCGACCACGGTGCTGGGCAACGGCGTGGATGTCGGCCTGCTACCGATCCTGGGGCAGGGCGGGCGCCTGGACTGGGGCGTGCGCCCGTACGCGCCCGGCACCAACGGCGGCATTGTCGGCACGGTCTTCTACGACACCACCCGCAACGAGCTTGATCCGCAGTACGCGGCGGTCGAGGGCTGGTCGGCCGGCATCCCGGGCCTGACCCTCAACCTGTATCAGCCGGTCCTGTGCGGCACCAATCCGGGCGCGCCCTGCGACCCGACGGAACGTTACGAGCTGGACCCGGCCAACGGCAACCGTTATGCCCGCGGACCGCTCCTCAACACCACCGTCACCGAGACCTGGGAACAGCCCACCGACTGCATCGCCCTGGACGTCAACGGCGAGCCGCTCACCTATCCGGACGATCAGCAGGTGCTGCCGCTGACGCCCGGCAGCCGCTGCCTGGAAGGGCCGCTGGTGGGCACGCAGTTCCAGAACGGTTTCGCGGCGCTGGACGGCAACTGGGGCTTCACCGAGATGGTGAACGATCCCGTCACCGGCGCGCCGCTGGCGGCGCCTCAGCCGCTGCCGGCCGGCGATTATCTGGTGGAGGTCGTCATCCCGAACGACGTGCGGGGCCGGCCCCTGTACCAGGTGACGCGCGAGGAAGACATCAACGTCTTCGGCGGCGACGAGTTCGTCCCGGCCGTGCCGCCGCCGGCCTGCGCGGGCGCCCTGCACACCGTGGACGTGGCCGGAATCGGCGCCGACGGCCCGAATGCCGTCGTCAATCCGAGCTTCGCGGACGCCGGCGGGAGCCCCTATGAAGGCCAGGCCCGCCCGCTGTGCGACGTCAAGCTGGTGACGCTCAGCAACGGCCGCTCGATCGCGCCGGCGTTCACGCTCTTCACCGATGTCCCCATCCCGGGCAAGTGGAAGGGCTACATCATCGACGATCTGACCCTGTCCACCAACCCGCGCGATTTGTTCTTCGGCGAGAAGGCCGGCATCCCGAACATGCCGATCGGCGTCTACGACTTCACCGGCCGGCTGGTCACCACCATCCAGTCCGACCCGAACGGCGTGTACGAAATCCTGCTGCCGTCCACCTACTCCATCAATTGCCCGACGCCCTCCGGCGTCTGCCCGGGCATGTACTACATCCTGGGCAACGACCCCGGCCAGCCCGGGCGCCTGAACCCCACCTACAATCCGCAATACCGCACCATCGGCGCTACCTTCGAGATCTGGCCCG
>Ga0073932_1004676_pt1 | contig 15872 bp, 15 predicted proteins | sample DewCreD2012metaG_FD_76967 | JGI IMG/M metagenome (GOLD analysis project Ga0073932, IMG submission 76967) | Hot spring sediment bacterial and archeal communities from British Columbia, Canada, to study Microbial Dark Matter (Phase II) - Dewar... ... | reverse complement strand
TGCGGCCGAGCCGGACGAGGTGCACCTGGTGCTCTCCAGTGCCGCCAACGAGAAGAACATTTTGCAGGCGGTCGAGCGGTTCAGCGAGGTGCGGGTAGACAAGATCGTCTTTACCAAGCTGGACGAGGCGGTCGGCTTCGGCGTGATCCTGAACGTGCTCAAGCGGGTGGACAAGGCCCTTTCGTACATCACGATGGGGCAGGACGTGCCGGATGACATCGCCACCGGCACACGCAGCGAACTGGCGTCGTTGATCGTCAGCGGCCAGCCGACGCTGGTGAATCGAGGGCTGACTGTCTGATGCTCCAGCAGGACCAGGCAAGCAAGCTTCGCAAGCTGGTCGCGCAGCAAAAGGCGGCGCGGACGGCGCGCGTCATCGCCGTGGCCAGCGGAAAGGGTGGCGTGGGCAAGACCGCCATCGCGGTCAACCTGGCGACGTGCCTGGTGAGGCAGGGGCGGCGCGTGGTGCTCTTCGATGCCGATCTCGGCCTTGCTAACGCCGAAGTGATGATGAACGTGGATCCGGCGGCGACGGTGCTGGATGTGCTCGACGGCCGCAAGACGATTCGGCAGGTTGTGCTCGACGCGGCCGGCGGCGTGCAGTTGATCAGCGGCGGGTCCGGCGTGGCCAAGCTGGCGGACCTGTCGGAGTTCGAGCGGGTGCGGCTGGTGGAGTCGCTCGAGGAACTCGAAGGCGAGGCGGACATCATCATCATCGACTGCGGCGCCGGCATCGCCCCGAACGTCCTGTCGTTCGCGGGCTCGGCCGACCTGACGCTGATCGTCACGGCACCCGAGCCGACGTCATTGACCGATGCTTATGCCCTGATCAAGGTGATGACGCAGCGGTACGACGACGGATGGTGCCCGCAGTTGGTGGTCAACCAGGCGGCCAGCCGGAAAGAGGCGCAGGATGTCTACCAGCGCATCAGCCGGGTGAGCTGGCGGTTCCTGAAGGTCGGCATCCAGGATGGCGGTTACGTGTTGCGGGACGAGGCGATGGTGGCGGCCATCAAGGCGCGTTGCCCGGTGGTCCTGCAAAAGCCGCGAAGCGCGGCGGCCCGGTGCGTGGAGGCGCTGGCGCGCCAGATCGACCGCTCGCTCGTGCCGGCCGAGAGGCGCGTCGGATTCTTCCGTCGCGTGCTTGGGCTGTTCGGCTAGAGACATTTGATGCAACCTCCTGTCAGATGACTTGTCGTTCGGCTGGAAGCGAGTATGCTAGCAAAACTGCTGGCCGGAATTCTTGGATTGATGGCTTTCTTCCTGTGTATCGCGGGAGGATGGCTGGCGGGGACTCGCGCGGAAGTGGCGATCGGTCGCGGGCTCAAGGCCATGCTCATGTTCTGCGTGCTGGGCTGGTTGATCGGCTGGGCCGCCGAGAGCGTGATCTACGAGCACGTGCGCAAGGAAGCGCTGGAAAAGGCCGACGGTGAGTCCGACGGGCAGCAGGATGCGGCGACAGGCGAGCCGGGCGGTGCGCCGGCTGCGCCGCCAACGCAGGTGCGTTCGTGATGACGACGTAAGAGTTCTTTTTGTGTCGATGCGATTGATTCGCCAAGGAGGGCGAGCATGAGCACGCAGCGCAAAAATGCCAATCTCGAGCCGGTCTGGCAGCAGTACAAGCAGACTGGCGACAAGAAACTCCGCAATATCCTCCTGGAGAGTTACCTTCCGCTTGTTCGCTACAACGCCGAGCGCATCTGGGCCAAGCTGCCCGACGAGGTGGACCTGGATGACCTGGTCTCGGCCGGGGTGTTCGGCCTGATGGACGCGATCGACGCGTTCGACCTGTCGCGCGGCGTGAAGTTCGAGACCTACTGCTCCGCGAGGATCCGCGGGGCGATCCTCGACGCCCTGCGCGATCTGGACATGGTGCCCCGGCTGGTGCGCTACCGCGCGCGGATGATCGACCATGCCATCCGCGAACTGGAGATGGAACTCGGCCGCGACCCCCGCAGCGACGAAATCGCCCGGCACCTCAAGATGAGCGAGGAGGAGTTCGAGAAGCTCGAGCGCAACGCCACGGCCGTGACGTTCGTGTCGCTGTCGCGTCCCTGCGTGGAGACCGACAACGACAAGGACCTGCGGGAGGTGGATATCGTGGAAGACAGCCGCAGCGAAAACCCCGTCGTGGAACTGCAGAAGAAGGACGTTCGCGACCTGATCACCAAGGGCCTGTCGCGGGCCGAGCGGCTGATCCTGCTGCTGTATTACTACGAAGAGATGACGATGAAGGAGATCGGCGCGACGCTGGACCTGTCGGAGTCGCGGGTCAGCCAGATGCACTCGGCGATCCTGGCGAGGCTGCGGGACCAGCTGATGCAGCGCCAGCGCGAGTTCAGTGCGTAGGGACACAGAACCAGTCGCCCGCGGCTGACCACCAGCCGCAGACGCTCAAACAGGGCCGGGAGTGGCCGGGACTTTCCAATAGCCCCGCCCATGCCTGGCCCTCGGTGCATTCCGGGTGGGCGGGAAAGGCGGCTCAAGAGGACAGGAGTCGTAACGGGAAGGGTAGTTCCTGGAATAGCGTCAGTAGTATTTGGGAGACAGATCGTGACCTTCTGACCCCGTTCCCTTCAAATCGTTCGACGTGTCGGATGCCAGCGGGTCTGTATCGCTGTGCTGGTTACTCCCGCAGAGACCACAGCTCCCGGTCAGGCTTATATCTGGCTTGTATCCCCCTTGTATGAGGGGGCCGGGCGAGACCGAGGGAACACGTGTCTTCTGTTCAATGAACTGTCTGGTACTACTGTTTCTCATTTTTCCGTTGGCACCACGGCTGCTTCCCGATATCGTACTTAAGCGCTCAGCACGGTTGCATCGCCGTTACGCCGTCGCCTTGCGAAGCCCCGGCGCCGCCAGCCCCGGGCCGGCCAGTTCTCCCGCCCGCAGGTACCGCTGCACCGCGCCGCCGGCCTTGGTCAGGAACTCCTCCACCGAATAAATCTTCCACGGCGACCGCGGCGGTGCCTGGTACACCTCCACCGCCTTGGTTCCCAGGTTCCAGAGCCACTCCCGCATCGCCCACACCGAGCGCACCCATCCGGCCATGCCGAAGTACTGCAGAAGCGCATCGTACAAGTTCATCGGGTCGCGGAAATGCATGGCCTTCTTGAACAGATTGACGGGATTGTAGAACGCCACGTACGCCCCCAGCAGCTTCAGCTGGTGCCGGAAGGCCTCCTTCGGGGTGCACGCCAGCACGTGTTGGCCGTCGTAGAAGTAGTCGTCCACCGGCATGTTGCCGATCCGCCGCGCCACCTGGCCGTTCTCGAACGGCTCGTCGTACATCTTTGTGCCGACCGCCGGCGTCAGGAACGTGATTTGTACGCTGCCCGCCCCGTACTTCTGCAGGTACGACACCTGGTTGGCGATGCCCTTGAGGCTGCCGCGGGTGTAGAACGGCTGGCCCTCGTAGTGCATCAGCATCGGCATCGGCCAGACGCCCCAGCGGCGCATCAGCGGAAATAGCTCGGCCACCTTTTCCGCCGACTGCCCCTTCTTCACCAAATCGCCCGTCATGTCCTCGATGCCGAACCAGATCGCCCGTAAGCCGCCCTTGCGGCACAAAGGCAAGATGTCTTTTGAACGGTACACGTCGTGCAGCGTCGCTTCCGTGCCATAGAAGATCGTCTTGGAAAACGGCTTTCCGTGCACCTTGCCCCTGGCGAACTCGGCGAAAATCTCGGTGACCGCCTGCTCGTTGTTGAACATGTTGTCATCGACGCCGAAGAACTTGGTGATCCCCGTCTGCTCCGATATGCGCTGGATCTCCCAGCGCAGCCGCTGCGGGCTCTTGTGACGGAAGATGCGGTGATTGTTGTCCGGAATCGGGCAATACGGGCAGCCGAACCGGCAGCCCTGCGTCGTCAGCACCGGCACGAAGGTTGCATACTTGCGGACCTCGCTCAGCGCCAGCGGCCGCGGCGCCATGCTCACGCCTTTGTGCCACGGTTCCAGAACCGTGTAACCCAGCAGCGGATCGGGCAGTTCGTCCAGGTCGGTTAGCAACTGCTGCTTTCCCGTGTGAACCAGTTCGATGTTCGGGCCGCCGTCGTCCACGCGGTAGACCAGCCCCGGCAAATCCAGCAGCGCCCCCTCCCGCCGCGCCCGCTCGAAGGCCTGCCGCATCGTGCCGCTCCGGCCGCGGTAGTCCAGCAGCCGGTCCACAAGCTGCAGGAACACGCTGACCTCGCCGGTGACCACCGCGTCGACCCCGCCATCGGGCCAGAACATGTCCCACGGCTGGTGCATCGCCTTCGGCCCGCCCGCCAGGATCAACGGCCGTTCCGCGCCCATCGACTGCGCATCGTTGATCAGGTCGTACATCGGAGCGCTGTGCATCTGCATGCCCGAGACGAGCACCATCTCGAGCTTCCGGCCGTCGATCTGGCTCTGGCTCGGCCGGACGTTCCGCGCCCACTGCTGCAGCACCACGCGAGTGCGTTTGAACCCGCAGGCCACCAGGCTGGCGCCCAATGTCAGTACGCCCGCCGACGGCAGGCGCAGATCAACGTAGAGAAACGGCCCCAGGCGCGTGCGATAGTCAAACCCGCAGAACACGCCCGTGGCGATATCCTCGCACTCCGGGCGCTGCGAGAGCTTCTGCTCGAGTTCTCTATGAAAGTTGGGGGCGAGGAACTTGCCCCGACCGGCCCACGGTACCCGCGCACCATCCTGGCCTGGCACCGGTCCACACCCCTTTGTAACTCCTATGGTCTGTCCAACCATTCAAACCTACCCCTATCGACTTAATTGCTCGACTGCGAATGCCACAAGCGCTAGACCGCCCAGCGCCACGCCTGACCAAGCGGCAAGCCTCTGAATGCCATTATATTGCACGTACAACCCTCGGACACCTAGCAACCCGGTGGCGATGGCCCCAACTGCCACAAGAGGAACGGAATAGGTTGCCAGTGAAAGTATACCTAGCATGACCGAGGCCATCGTCCAGCCGTCCCACGCGCCAGCAGACATGCCGGTGCCGGCCTCTATGGTAAATGGTATACCACATGAGCGACACGATTCCGCGTCAATCCCGCTCATTGTACCACAACGTCGGCAGCGAATCATGGCCTTGCCAGATTCATCCTGCACAACTTCGGGCGCCATGTCGCCAGCTGCGGCATATGCGTGTACCGCCATCCGCTCGTCCGGGGCCTGACCGACCCGTAGCGTACGCTCCGGCGCGCGTCTAAGTCTGGCCAGATCGGGCACATCGAACGCGACGCCACAGGTCGGACACTTCGCCGGCCGCCCCGCCAGCCCCGCCGCGACCTCCAGCCGGCTGCCGCAGCACAGACATACCAGGTAATATTTGTCGTCCGGCAATGAATTGTCTCTTGTGCCTGGCTGATTCATGTGTCCGAATGCCCGGCTGCCACGGTCTGCCTGCGCCGGGTGTCATGCTGACCTGACATCCACAAACCGGCAATTGCTGTTGGCTCTGCTGCCCTACTGACTTCTGTTCCCCTGCTCCGCCGTCACACCCATTGTAACGCCAGCGGTCTGCCTGAATAATACCCAGCCAGATACACAGGAGACTTGCCGCCATGACCGAACGCGAACGCTGGCTCAACACGATGAACTACAAGCCGGTCGACCGCTGCCCGATCTGGGACTTCGGCTTCTGGGCCGAGACCATCCCCGCCTGGCAGGAGCAGGGCATGCCCAAGGACGTGAGCAGCGACGACTTTTTCGGCATGGACACCCAATGGCGCGGCCTGGGCGGCAACCTCGGTCTGCTGCCCGCCTTCGAAGAGAAGATCCTCGAAGACCGCGGCGAGACCCAGATCATCCTGCAGAGCGACGGCGTGGTCGCCCAGCAGAAGAAGACCCACAAGACCATCCCCCACTACATCGATTGGACGCTCAAGGACCGGGCCAGTTGGGAGAAGGAGTTCAGGCACCGCCTCGACCCGGGCAACCCTGCCCGCATCCCGGCCGACTTCGCCGACCAGTGCCGCGCGAATGCCGACAATGTCCGCACCTGGCCCCTGTCCGTCGGAGCCGGCAGCATCTTCGGCAAGCTGCGGGACTGGATGGGCTTCGAGAACATCGCCCTGCTGGCCTACGACGACCCCGATCTGCTGCAGGAGATGATCCGCACGATGGGCGACCTGTCGGTCGGCGTGCTGGAGAAAGTCCTCAAGATCGCCAAGGACAACGGCGTGACCTTCGACTTCGCCGGCATGTGGGAAGACATGTGCTTCAACCAGGGCCCGATCATCGGCCCGAAGATGGTCGAGAAATGGATGAAGCCGCACTACTGCCGGATCAGCCAGTTGCTCCGCAGCTACGGCTGCAACTTCATCGTACTGGACTGCGACGGCAAGATCGACGAACTGATCCCCATCTGGCTGGAGGCCGGCGTGAATGTGATGTTCCCGCTGGAGATCGGCACCTGGGGCGCCGACGCGGTCAAGTACCGCCGGCAGTTCGGCAAAGAGATGCGCATCATGGGCGGCTTCGACAAGCACATCCTGGCAAAGAGCAAGGATGCCATCACGAAGGAAGTGTACCGCCTTGCCCCCTTGGTCGAAGAAGGCGGCTTCATCCCCTTCTGCGACCACCGCGTGCCGGCCGACGTCAGCCTGGAAAACTACCTGCACTACATCAAGCTAGCCAAGCAGGTCTGGGGCAAGAACCTGGCCGACTTGCGCCCGACGGGAAAGCCGGTGAAGCAGTCAGCGTGAGGCGGGGTGTCGAGGGTGGCGGCGCGGCGGGGGGCGAAATTCGGCCCGGGGCGGACCCGAGGGCGGGTAGGAGAACCCGGCGGCCGGCGGGTTCGGCGCCGATAACGGATTCATAAGGCTATGTAGAATCAGGACTTGCAGGCTCGGCGGTGGGCGAGGTTGCTGGGTGAAGCGGGTAAGCGCTGGGTGCGCCGCCGGGGGTCGAGGCCGGTTTTGAAATGGTCGAAGCGGGGTGCGGGGCGGGAGCGAATCGGGTATCAGCGCGGGGAGGCCAACGTTGCGTAGAAATAGGTGGCTGTCCCAGGTTATCGGCGAACTGCTGACCGCCGTTGCCGCTCCAGTCGCCGGCTCAGCCATTCGCCTCCTGCCGGCGGATGTGATGCTCCTGCTGCTCCCGACTCAACATGGTGAAGTATGCGCACCAGCCGCCCATGCGGACGCGGAGGGACTTGTACTTTTCCGGCTCGCGCTGGGCGGCGCGGAGCTCTTCCGTGTCGGCCACCGTCAGCGTCATCATCGCCCCACCGGTCTGGACGAAGCCGCGAAGCAGGCCTGCCATCCGCTGCGTGCCTTCCGGGCCGTGCACGAGCTTCCGGGCTAGCCGCAGGTCCAGCGGGCCACCGGCCGGCAGGTTGCAGTGATGCATCTTCGAGTACGACAGGATGGCCGCGGACAGGCCCTCCACGTCGCGCCCCAGGGCCGGGGAGAAGTTCGACGAGACGGGCTCGCCCTTGTGCCGGCCGTCGGGCGACGGGCCGAGGCCCTCGCCGATGCCGATGTACCACGAAAACGTGCCCACGCCGCAAGGAAACCGGATCAGCGACCGATGCGCCTCCGCATGCCTGGCAACCGTTGCGGTAAAGGCTTCGATCAAATCCCGCCCGATCGCGTCCGCCCGCTCGTCATCATTCCCATACTTCGGCGCCGCCAGCAGCGCCGCGCGCAGCGGCTCCTGCCCCGCGAAGTCGGCATCCAGCGCATCGCACAACTGTGCCATCGTCGCCCGCTTCTGCTCGAAGATCACCGTCTTGATCGCCGCGAGCGAGTCGATCGCGTGCGCCGCGCCTTCGGCCAGCAGGGCGAACGTACGGAACTTCGCTCCGCCGGCCGTCATGTCCCGCCGCGACGCGATCGCCCCGTCGATCAGCGCCGACAGCAGCGGCACCGGGGCGATCGTGCTGCGGTCGTTGATCGTCTCGACCACGTGGGCCACCACGCCCGCCACCAGCCGGTCCAGTTGTACCTCGAACGCCCGCCATACCTGGTCGAACGACCCGAACGCCCGCGGGTCGCCGGTGTCGCAGCCGCCCTGGCTGCCGTCCAGCCGCGACCGCCCGCGATTCAGCGCGTACTCCAGCGCCAGCATCACGCTGACCCGCTGGAAACCGAAGTCCGTCCGCCCCGGGATGATCACCTCCCAGCAGCCGTCGTTGGTGTAGTCCCGGGCGTCGGGCGTGGGAATGCCCATCCGTTCCAGGGCCGGCACGATCGCCTCGTCGTTGAAGATCGCAGGCATTCCTCCGCCGTCCTTCAGCGTCTGGCACACGCGATCGACCAGGTCCTGCGGGCTCTGGCGATGCAGGCGGACCGTCAGCAGCGGGTTGGTCATCTGGTTCCGCCGGTAGCTCCGCAGCAACAGGTGCGTCAGCGGATTCGTCCCGTCCTGCCCTTCTGGCGTCAGGCCACTGACGACGATGTTCTGCAACCAGTGATTGGTCGCATCCACGCGGTCCCGGTTGGTGCCCAGTTGCGAGGACGTGTAATGCCGCGTCCGCCGCGAAGAGTCCGGCGCCTCCGCCTGACGCGCCTCCGGCCGCTGATCCTCCGTCGTCTTCGCCCGCTCGTTGAACTTCAGGCAGAAACAATCGACCAGTTCCGCCGCGGTCGCCAGGTCCACCCGTCCCGCCTCGAGGTCGGCCCGCAGGTACGGCCACGCATACTGGTCCAACCGGCCGGCCGCGTTGCCGTCCATCGTCGAATGAAACACCATGTGGAGCAGCCACACCGACTGCAGGGCCTGCCAGAATGTCAGCGCAGGCCCTGCAGGCACTTGCCGCAGGTTCGCCGCCATCTGCCGCAGCTCCTGGGCGCGAACCGCATCAGCGCCCGAACCTACGGCGGCCCGACCGGCGGGCGCCGGTTTTTCGGCCAGCGCCGCCTCCGCCTCGCACCGCTCCGCGAGCCGCCGGGCGAACCCCATCACCGCGTCCAGCGCGACCATTACAGAATCGAGAAACGCCTCCTCCTGCGGACAGGTCACGTTCGCCCGCTGCTCCCGGGCCTCGGCCCGAATCCCGCGCAATCCCCTGGCGAGCAGCTTCGGATAATCCGGCACGATATGCCCGAACACCGACCCGATTCCCAGCCCGCGCTTGGCCGCCTCGGCCCGCTCCTGCTCGGTCGTGTAGTCAGGAAAACCCCGCTCGGCATGCACGCGAGGCGACTCGAGCGTCATCGACCCGGCGATCAGTTGCCCCGCCCACAGGTCCGTCGGCATCTTCGACAGCTTCAGCGCAATTGCCCGCGCCTTGCGGACGGCCAGCGGCTCGGCCATGTACCGCTCATCGATGCGAGCCGGGCAATCCCACGCACAAGGCGGCTGCTCCATGGCCGACCGCACGCGCTGCCGAAGATCAGCCACCCGCGGGCTGTCCGATAGATCCCAGATCTGTCGAGCCGGCACCATTTCGATCCCTCCGGCGACATCAGTTGCGGCAGAACCGCGTGCGGACAAACTCGACGGTCCGCACGCGTGCCTCGTTCGTCCACGCGTCGTTCGGGCTGGCTTCCTTGAGCAGCAGGCACGGGTCTTTCAGGATCGCCTCGTGCAGGATCCGGTGGCAATCCCGGACCTTCATCAGGCACACGTCGGCATGGCCGATCCGCCCGCGGCGGATGATGCCGCTGTCGTCGAGGACCTTCTGCGACTTCGAGGCCTGCCGGTAGAAATCCCGCGGGCCGGCCGGCGCCTTGCGGCACACGACTTTCTTCGGCTGGCCATCAGGCCCGTTCACCCATGCATGCCGGTCGGGCATGTACGGCAAGTCCATCCAGTCCTCGACCACGTGCACCGTGGTATTCGTCCGGTTATCCGTGCCGAACCAGCAGATCCAGCCGTCCCAGTCGTACATTCGCCCCCAGGGCCCGCGGCGGTCGAAGGTCGTCGAATCCTCCGGCTCCACGCAGAACTCCGCCGCCCGCGCACCGATCGCCGCCACCGAGTGCGTGGGGTGCGTGCCCCGCACCGCCTGGGGCCTGTGCCAGAAGATGTTAGTGATGCTGCCCACCCGGCTGGGGGTTTCCTTCGGATCGAACACCAGCCCGGTGTATGGCGTCTGGCCCGTGTCGGCCGTCTTGGTGAACGTTGGAAAGATCACCAGCCCGCCGGGTCCGACCGCCTCCAGGAAGGCATCGATGATGACATCCGCCCCGCAATTGGGCAGTTTCACCAACTCGCGGGCCGGCCCCAGGGCCCGCAGGTCGCTGTGAACCAGCACGATGTCGTCCTTGCCCAACCCCAAGTCCGCCAATCCCGAGCGGATCGATTTTGTGTCAATCGCCATCACAGAGTCTCCCAACGCTGACAAGACGGGTAACCCAAGCCGAATCGGCCGAAAGCATAGAGCAGCGAGCCAGCGAATGCAAAAGCAATCGGCCTTGTGCGAACAGGACGAACCGGCCGGAAGCTCTTGCCGAGACGGGGCAGTTGCCAAGCGGCCAAGCCGCCTGGCACTGCGCCCCACGTTCGACACGGGCGGTCGATACGCCGATTGTCACCGGCACGAAGTGCCAACGGGAAACTGTGCAATGGGTACTGGACTGCGTGTCTGTCCAAAGGAAGCAGGTCTGATGGCCGAGGCCGGCCAGAGCAACACCTGCCGCGAATCTTGCACGCTGGACATGCTGTGCAGCATATCGACGAGGCCATCAGCATCTCGCGATCCCTTCGGCTTTGTGCCGGACCAGCGACCGCAGCGGTACGATCCGGCCTCCGGCTTCGGCCTGTTCCGCATCCACGAAGGCCTGGGGCCGCTCGGCGGCCGCCTGGAAGTCCAGAGCGAACCCGGCCATGGCGCACAGGCGACCACCACGCTGCCCGTGCGACAGGTCAGGTGCATGGCGCCCCTGCCGACCCCCGAACGCCCATAGGGCCTGCTATCGCTTCAGATCTCCCAGATCCTGGCGAATCTCGGGGCGGAGGTACACAGCGTCAAGATCGAAATGGTCGGCCAGTGCCAGCAGGACGCGTTCGTAGGCAGTTTGCGGGTCGGCGTCCATGTCGACAAAGAGCATCGCTTTGCTGCGGAGCATGCAGAGGCCACCCCCAGCGCCTTCCATCGACTCGTAGCGGACGTTGGCGCCGAGGCCTTTGGCCAGTTCGACCAGCAGGTCCAGTTTCTCCTGGGCGGTCATGGGCATGTCTCCGCGGATGCCTCGCATCCATACCACGCGGCCCAGACCGCGGGTCGACGGGCATCAAAGGTCGAACGTCAGATAACCATATGCGATATCCCTGGTCAAGCCCCCCGGAAGGCAATGCCGATACCGTAACTATGCCTCACTTGGCAGGAGAACGTTCTATGCCGTCCGAGATGACCCGGGATGTGGCGAGCATCAGCCAGACGGCTGGGCAGATGGTCGAGGAGCAGTTCAATCGCCTCACCGAGCAGATCGACAGTTTGCGCAAGCAGTTGCGCGAAGCGCAGAGGCTGGCGGCGCTGGGCACCATGTCGGCCATGATCGCCCACGAGTTCAACAACCTCATGACCCCGGTGATCTCCTATGCGCAGTACGCGATGGAGAAGGGGGACGAGGCCCTGATGAAGCGGGCGGTGGAAAAGTCCCTGCAGCAGGCCAAACGGGCCAGCCAGATGTGCGACCGCATCCTCGGCCTGGCCAGCCAGCAGCATCTCGGACCCGGGCCGGTCGAGGTTGCCTCGCTGGTCAATGAGACGATCGCCAGCCTGGGCCGGGACCTGTCCAAGGACAATATCCAGCTGCGGCTGAACGTGCCGGAGGACCTGCGTGTCAAGGCCAACGGCAGCCAGCTTCAGCAGGTGCTGTTCAACCTCGTGCTCAACGCCCGACAGGCGATGCTGGGCCGGCCGGGGACGCTCAGCGTGTCGGCCGAGACGGTTGGCGACGACATGGTGAGCATCCGCGTCAAAGACACGGGCTGCGGCATCAAGCCGGAGGACATGCAGCGAATCTGGGAGCCCTTCTTTACGACGCGTCGGCAGGCGGACCGCCCGGACCAGCGCGGCATCGGGCTGGGCCTGACGATCTGCAAGGATATCGTCGAAGAACTGGACGGCACGATCGCGGTCGAGTCGCAGCCGGGCATGGGCACGACCTTTACGATCACGTTGCCAAGGATCTGAAGCATGGCCGGCACCGGGGGGCTGGTGCCACCGAGGCGGCGGAAGATCGGGGTTTCGCCGCTGCCAGCCGTACCCCTGGTACGAGCATAGGCGGTCCAACAGCCCGTTTACGCTTCGCCTGTCAAGGTTTGCAAACGTTCAGTAGACAGCCACGGCCGGCAAGGTTTGGCAGCACACTGACAGGTTCATGGCAGCTCTGTCAGCGGCGTGGCCCATGCCTCGAAGCCGGCGTGCATATTAGCAGCCGGGTCGCATGAGCACCATGTGATGTGGGCGATCGTGCCGCCTCGGCTGTCGTCCAGGGCTCGGCGGACGCGGGCGACGTCCCGGCGGACGTTGTCGGGCGTGCCGAAGGGCAGGGTGTGTTGGCGGTCGAGTTCGCCCCAGAAGGTGATGCGGCCCTTGAAGCGACGGGCGATTTCCTCGATCGGCATGCAGAAGAGCTGGCTGTTGACGGCGTCCACGCCGATTTCGATCAGGTCCTCGTAGATGTCCAGGATCCAGCCGTCGCTGTGGAAGAAGATTTTTTTGCCGGCGGCTTTGGCCATGCGGCAGTATTCACGATACATCGGCTTAAATATCCGTCGCCACTGGTCGGGCGAGATCAGCAAGGCGGTCTGGCTGCCCCAGTCGTCCATGAAGGAGATGGCGTCGGCGTCGGTTCTCAGCGCCAGGGCCAGTTCCTGCTGGCTGAAGTCGTGGACCATGTCACGGAGGCGGAAGAACTCGGCGGACTCCTCGCCGAGGTCGCAGAAGAGGTTCTCGCTGCCGCGGAGGAACTGCATTCGCTCGAACGGGCGGATGGACGTGCCGCAGATCATGAACTTCGGGTTGTCGCGGGCAAGGTTCTCTTGGCAGGCGCGGTTGGCCTTGTCGAGGTCTGCGTGCTCGATCATCTCCCACGGGGGTTGGAACGTCGCCAAGGCCGACCAGTCGGCCAGGATCGGCTCTTTCACCTCGCCGGTGACACCTTCCTCGTTGACGTGCCAGACGCTGCCCCAGTCGTCGGTGTAGACGCCCAGCCGGCAGGGTTCGCCTCGGGCGCGGTCGCTCTTGCCCAGGATCCAGCAGCCCGTGAAGTCCATGGGGAAGCGCTGCAACAGGGCGTCGAGTTCGTCGGCCCGATGCCAGTTGATGTAGGGTACCGTCCACAGGTCGCGCGGTGCGCGATCGGGGGTTCGGAACTCCAGGGCGCGAAGGACACGTTCTCGGGAGGTCATGGCATCTTTTTCCTTCGCCACTACCAGTATCCTTCGGCCAGGCCCAAGGCCAGCGAAGCGTCCCATACAGCCAAGCCAACGCGCATCTCATCTACTCCTGCTGGAGGGTAAGGATCTGTCAACTCGGGTGCCACCAGGCCCAGAGTGAGCGAAATGACGCAACCAGCGATCAGTGTTGTGATCAGCACTCTTGCAACGATGGCAGTGGTCGTGGAACCGTTCACAGGTATTCCCGATCACCGCTCCAGCGGTGCTTCCCACGCCTCGTAAACGGCCTCGATGTTCTCACATGGGTTGTTCACACCCCACTCGCACTGGGCGATCAGGCCGCCTTTGCCGTCGTCCAAGGCCCGGCGGACGCGCAGCACGGCCTGGCGGACGGTCTGCGGGGTGCCGAACGGCAGGATGTGCTGGCGGTCGATTTCGCCCCAGAAGGTGATCCGGCCTTTGAAGCGTTGGGCGATCTGCTCAATCGGCATGCAGAAGAGCTGGCTGTTGACGGCGTCCACGCCGATTTCGATGAGGTCCTCGTAGATGTCCAGGATCCAGCCGTCGCTGTGGAAGAAGATTTTCTTGCCGGCCTTTTTCGCGATGTCGCAGTACGTGGCGTACATCGGCTTGAAGATCTTTCTCCACTGCTTCGGCGAGATCAGCAGGGCGGTCTGGCTGCCCCAGTCGTCCATGAACGTAACGGCGTCGGCGTTGGTCCTGGCTGCCAGCGACATCGCCTTGAGTTCGAAGTCGTGCACCATCTCGCGCAATCGGAAGAACTCGGCGGACTCTTCGCCGAGGTCGCAGAAGAGGTTCTCGCTGCCGCGGAGGAACTGCATTCGCTCGAACGGGCGGACGGGCGTGCCGCAGGTCATGAACTTCGGGTTGTCGGCGGCCAGGTTCTTCTCGCATGTGCGGTTGGCGGCATCGAGGTCGGCCCGCTCGATCATCTCCCACGGGGGCTGGAACGTCGCCAGGGCCGACCAGTCGGCCAGGATCGGCTCCTTGATCTCGCCGGTCACGCCATCCTCGGCGCAGTGCCACAGGCAGCCCCACTCATCGACGTAGGTGCCCTTGCGGAAGGGTTCGCCCCTGGTGCGGTCGCTCCTGCCGAACACACTGCAGCCAGCGAGGTCCATCGGGAAGTGCTGACGCAGCGCCTCGAGCGCCTGGGGTTGGTACTGACTGACCCACGGCAGCGCCCACAGGTCGCGCGGCGCGCGGTCGGGGTTGCGGAACTCGAGGGCGCGGAACACTCGTTCTCTGGATGTCATCATCGGACTCCCTTTGTCTCGGCATCGATCGCGACTTCCACCGTGTCCAGAAACGGAAACGAGACGAAGGCGACCACCAGCACGCCCACCATCGTACCTTGCATGAACCACCGGCCCATCGGCGGGGCCAGGTGCAACTGGTGCGCCGGCTGCGCGCAGGCGGCCAGCAGGCTGCCCGCCAGGATCAGGGCGAGCTGCCGTTTCTGGGTGGGCTTGAGCACCCGCCCGCACGTCGGGCAGGGCCAGCGGTCCCAAATGGTCCCGCGCAGCCAGCGGCAGGCCCGGCGGATCGGCGCGCCGCACTCCGGGCCGGCGGCGCCATCCAGGTGCGGCGTGTTGTGGCTCGATCCGTCCCTGTTCGTCCGCATCGTCATCCACCGACTAGCCGGGCCTGCGCGGCATCTTCGCCCGGGGCAACTCCGCCAGCTTCTCGGGCGGCAGGACGTCGACGCGGCCGAGGGTCCGCGCCAGGTACGTCACCCTCGCATAGGCCTCCACCACTTCCATCAGCATCCAAGCGCCTTCGAGGGTATCGGACCAAGCGGTCGCGCCGTGGTGCTTCATCATCATGACCTGGCAGGCGGTGCAGGCTTCAGCCACTTGCCTGGCCAGATCGGCTGAACCGGGTTTTCGGTAGGGCAGCAGCGGCACGCTGACCATGTAGCCGAGTCCCTCGGGCAGCATGTCCATCGGCAGGGGGATGTCCGCCACGCCCAGGGCGGTGGCATAGGGCGGGTGGGCATGGACCACGGCGGCGGCGGCCGGCTGGGCCTGGTAGATCGCCAGGTGCATCGGGCATTCGCTGGTGGGCCTGAGCGGGCCTTCCAGGAGGTTGCCCGCGGGGTCGATCCGGGCCACCTGCTCGGGCGCCAGGAAGCCCTTGGAGACGCTGGTGGGGGTGCACAGGAAGGTGCCGTCGTTGAGCCGAAGGGAGATGTTGCCTTCCGCCCCGGAGATGAAGCCTCGCTGGTGCAGCCGGCGACCGATTTCGCAGATCTGCCGGCGAAGCGTCTGGTGGTATTGTTCGGTACTCATCAAGACGATCCTGTTCGCACCGTGCCCCCCGGTTGCTATCGGGGGCACGTCCCACAGGCGTGTATGTTAGCCAGCCGGGGCCACAATACAATTGGCAGGAGTCGGGCGGTTCTGATATTATCCAGGCATGGGTGAACCGGAGTACCAGCAGGAACTGGAGGCGTTGCGCAAGCGGATCGACGAACTGGACCGCCAGATCGTCGAACTGCTCAACCAGCGCGCGGAGATCGTGGTGCAGGTCGGCAAGATCAAGAACGCCGGCGGCGCGCCCATCTA
>Ga0073932_1004672_pt1 | contig 15878 bp, 21 predicted proteins | sample DewCreD2012metaG_FD_76967 | JGI IMG/M metagenome (GOLD analysis project Ga0073932, IMG submission 76967) | Hot spring sediment bacterial and archeal communities from British Columbia, Canada, to study Microbial Dark Matter (Phase II) - Dewar... ... | reverse complement strand
TGGCGCGCCAAGCTGGCCGCATCTTCGGAAATTCCGAAGATGGACACCCGCACGGTCTCGCGCCAGGGCAGGACCTATCAACAGCGGACCACCCAGATCGGCCGGCGCCGTGACGCGAAGGTCTCCGCCCTGGATGCGGAGTCGTCGGAGCCGACGCATTGCTCGCAGAACCTGGACGGCCTTCTCCGCGCCGTCGCCGTGTTTGCAGATTGCGAAGCCGCCCCTTCCGGCTTTGCCCGTGAAATCCTTGCCCGGCCTGACCGGGACCAGATCCTTGTCCAGATGGAGAAAACTCATGCGTTCTTTACCCTCTGCATCGACGAGATCCGCAATGCGCACGCCTCTGGCTGCGAACGGTTTGTCAAGGCGCATGCGGATGATGGTGACGCCAGAACTCGCCAAACAGTGGCTTGAGGCGAACACCCACAACCGCCCATTGAGCGAACAACTGGTCATCGCCTACATGGTCGACATGCTCGACGGGCGCTGGCAGTACAACGGCGATGCAATCCGATTCGACCACACGGGCCGCCTGATCGACGGCCAGCATCGGTTGCGCGCATGCATCGAGGCTGGAGTTCCGTTCGAGACCGATGTCGTCACGGGGCTGGCCCCTGATACCATCCGCACGATTGACATCGGGCGGGTGCGCACGGCGGGCCACATTGCACATCTCGAAGGCGTCGAGAACGCGAACGTTGCCTGCACCATCGCGGGACTGGCCGTGCTGCACCGGAAGTACGGCATCGAGCACATGAATAACCCGCGATACAAGCCCACCAAGACGGAGGTCGTCGAAGCGGCGCGGACCCTCGCCGGGCTCGACGCCGCCATCGTACGTGCCAGGGCGCTTGGCTACAAGATCGCACCGCCGCGCGTGGTGGGATTCTGCTTCTGGGCCTTCGCAGAACAGGACCGCAAACTGGCCGAGCGCTTCTTCGACGAGCTGGCGCACGGGCTGAACCTGAGCCAGGACAACCCGGTGTATCACCTGCGCGAACGGTTGCTCTCCAACCGCCGGTCCAATGCCAAACTGCCGCAGCTCGAGCTGATGGCGCTGTTCTTCAAAGCATGGCTGGCCTACCGCAAGGGCCGCCCGATGCGGCGGTTGTTCTGGAAGAACGACGGCCCGACGCCCGAGAAGTTCCCCTCGCTTGTGGAGGCGGACCGATGAGGGCCCGTCGTACCCGGCGCAGCAATCCGGTGGTGCGTGAGTCGACGTTAGTAGCCGCGATCGTCGAGGCGCTCCGCGCGGCGCCCGGGCTGGTCGTCCGCAAGCGGCACGGTACGGCATGGGGTTTTGCTGGCGACCCTGACCTGACGGGCTGCTACCAAGGGCGGCATTTCGAACTCGAAGTCAAGACGCCCACGGGACGGCTCACGCGGCTACAGCAGATTCGTCTTACCGAATGGTCGCGCGCCGGAGCGATCACTGCGGTGGTGTGCAGCGTCGAGGAGGCACTGGAGGCTCTTGGTCATGGCGTGGATCAAGTACACAACCACAGATGAAATCGCTTACATCGATGGTCTGGCGCGGAAGAATCCGGCTGGTGCAGTGAAGTATTGCCAGATGGTGCTGCGCACAGACCGACGATGGGACCCCAGTGTCGACGTGGACGCAGTGCGTGCGCACTGCTTAAAGGTGATCCAGATGCTCGAGTTGGAGGGCCCACACCGGTGACGGCGCCTACCTATAGCCTCGCAGCGTGGCGCAAGCATCGGGAGGCGCAGGAGCAGCACGGGCACGGATTGCCTAACTCGCTCGCGCTGGCAGATATCCCGCCCGACGCGCCGATGGATGGCGGCATCGTCCTTGGTTGCTGGAACGGCGAGCGCTTTGTTGCATGGCAAGAGTGGATCGTAACCGCGCCAATCTTGCTGGCTGAATCCAAGCCAGCATTGCCAGAAGATGCGCGCCTGGCGACAGCAATCTGTGGCCAGACGCGCATCTGGATTGCCCGCGACGGAGACCGCTGGCTGATGTTTGCAGGGACACAGATGAACCGTCGGATGGATTTTGCATCGCCATTTCTCGATCACGCGATCCGCACCGCCGAGGCCTGGTATGGTCCGGCCTCCGGCGGTTGGCAAGTGGAGTGTAAAAAATGACACCACAGGAATTTCTCGAGGCGCTGTGGGCTGACAAGCCGTCGGATTGCTATATTCTGATCTGGACGCTTGAGCACAAGCGATCCCGCTGGTTCCGCGACCTGGATGCCGCGGTCTCTGCCGCCGAAGCGCTGGCAGACCAAGATGTTTACGTCGGCGTGGGCCTATCCCGGAAGGAGTACGGCCCCTCCCATCGGTGCACATCGGAGGAGATCGCCGGCGTCGCGGGCCTCTGGGCGGATTTTGACATCAGATCGGAGGCGCATGCGAACAAGGCGCTGCCGCCGACCATCCAGGACGCACTCACCATCATTCCCGAGCCGATGCCGCCGACGATCGTCGTCGCGACCGGTAACGGCGCTCACGCCTGGTGGCTCTTCAAAGAGCCACACATATTTGATTCTGACGAAGAACGGCGCCAGACGGCTGACCTGGTTTATCGGTGGCAGACGCTGCTGAAGTTGAACGCGAAGCAGAAGGGGTGGTGTTTCGATCGACTGGCGGACCTAGCTAGGGTGCTCCGCATTCCGGGCACGGTCAATCGAAAAGACCCTGCCAATCCGAAGCCGGTGACGCTGTTCTCTCACACTGGCCGGCGATACAACCCCTCCGACTTTCACGAACTGCTCGAGCTATATGCGGTTCCCGACACGGCGGCCGATGTGCATGCGGGCCGCGACTGGGCCGAGCGCTTCAAAGACAAGCCGCTTGTCATTAACCTGGACGCCCGTATTCCACAGGAGATGATCGACCGCTGGGTCGAAGCAGACATGCGCTTCCGCAACACATGGTTTCGCCAGCGGCACGATCTGAAGGATCAATCTCAGTCTGGCTACGACATGGCGCTTGCCGATTTCGGCGCGGATGCGGGATTAAGCGACCAGCAAATTGTAGACCTGATCATCCACCACCGGCGCATGCACCGCCAGAAGGCCCGTACACGGATAGACTACTACGAGCGCACGATCACGCGGGCGCAAAAGCGAGCGTGCGAATCCAGCGTCATCGATCCAGGTGTGCAGGCGCCTGCGCCAGACCAGGAGGCTGCAGGACAGACCAACGGCCAGGCCGGCGGCCAACCCGAAGGAACGGATGACGGTGTCAAATCGCGGAACCGTGAACAACTGTCGCGAATTCTTGGAGTCAGAGTTCTTCAGATCATCAAGATTACCGGGCAGGACCCCAGCTACCAAATCCGTCTGGACGGCGTGAATATCGAGTGCCCTACCGTCGAGAAATTCACGTCTCAGAAGTTCATCCGATTGAGCATTGCGGCTGCTACGAACAGGATGCCCCCCAAGTTCAAGCCGAAGGACTGGGATATGGTGATCGATCTGCTGATGGGCGCTGTCGAGGATCAGTCTGGCGGACCTGAGACTGAGCTGGCTGGCGAACTGGGTGTGTATCTGGATCGATATCTGTCTGAGACGGCATTTATCGATCGGATACAGGAGCAGACGCCCAGTACGATTCGGCGCCCCATGGTGATGCAGGACCGTGTGGCAGTAAACGCGGTGGATTTACAGCAGTATATCGCGAAAAGTTTTGGGATCTCGCTAGGGATTAAAAAGATTGCCGCAATGCTCGCCGCGGCAGGCGCAATCAATATTTGCGTGCGCGACGAGCGCGGTGGCCGGCAAGGTAGGTGGCTTTTGCCGGCGGCTGATTTTCCGCCTCCAATTTACATCACACAGCAACAGGAGACTTATGAAACCAACAACGACAGTATCAATTAAGCCGCCGAATTTTGGCGTCGCGGAGTTTGGCCTTATCGGGATTGCGCCTCTGGTGATCCATCGATTCTCAAGCAAAACAAAGATGGAACTGAAACAGAAGATGGAGACCGGCAAGGCATCCTCCAGCAAAAAGAACCGGGAAGCGAAAAACACAGATGACCTGTTCGAGGATGCGCGTTACATCTCGCGCGAAGGATGGGACGGCGTGCATGCAGGCGCGTTCCGGGCTGCGCTGATTAGCGCGTGTAGATTAGTGAATTTTAAGATGACGCTCGCCAAACTGAGCATTTTCGTTGAGGCGGATGGCGTAGACGCTAGGGAGCCGCAGATCCCGTTGGTGCGGATCTACGGCACGCCAGTGAAACAAGAGGACACGGCCCGCGTTGCAAGCGGCGATCCGTACGTGACTGTTCGAGCGGCGTATCACGACTGGCGAATCAGGCTTCGGTTGCGGTGGGATGCAGATCAATTCACGCTGGGCGACCTCACGAACCTGCTGGCACGCGCGGGCTTACAAGTTGGCATTGGTGAGGGCCGTCCAGATTCGAAGAATTCCGCTGGCATGGGATGGGGGCTGTTCCGTATTGAGGAGGCGCAATGAACGATCCAATCGTATCGGAATTACTGCGCATTGCACAGGAGCATGGTGGCATCCTGCGACCCGAAGACGTCATTGAGGCGGCTAAGGATGCTCGCTCCCCGCTGCATGATCAGTTTGATTGGCGCGACGATGTGGCAGCGCACAAGTGGCGTTTACATCAGGCGCGCAATCTGATCAGGGTCTGCGTGCGGCAGATCGAGTTACCGAACGGCGCCAGCACGGAGTGCCGGGTATGGGTGAGTCTCTCGCCGGATCGGGCGCTCCCCGGTGGCGGGTACCGAATGATGGAGAGCGTATTGGCCGCACAGTCGTTGCGGCAGCAGCTGCTTGCGGATGCGATGCAGGAGGCCGAGTCATTTCGCACGAAGTACGCGTCACTGACCGAGCTAGCTGAAGTCCACCGAGCCATCAGCCGGGCGCTCAGCGAGTGGCGGCGGGGGTTGATGGCGACACGGGGGGCATCGGCTGCGGATTAATGGATGCGGCAGGCAAGGCGAGGCATGGCTTGGCAAGGTGAGGCGTGGCGCGGCAGGGCATAACGCGGCAGGCGGGGCGAGGCATGGTACGGCATGGCAGGGCAAGGCCTGGCGCGGCTGGGCACGGCAGAACGCGGCAGGCGCGGCATGGCTGGACGAGGTCCGTCGCGGCGCGGCGGGGCGAGGCAGGCACGGCGGGGCGCGGCGGGGCGCGGATTGGCAAGGCGAGGCCTGGCGCGGCAGGCGAGGCGGGGCAAGGTACGGCATGGTACGGCATGGCGATGCAGGCGGGGCGGGGGGCGAGCCCCGGCGTGGCAATGCAAAGCAGGCGGGGGCGAGGCGAGGCGCGGCGTGGCAGGGCAAGGCAGGCGCGGATTGGCACGGCAAGGCAGGCGCGGCAGGCGCGGCAAGGCAGGCGCGGCAGGGCAAGGCGCGGCTGGGCATGGCTTGGCGCGGCAAGGCAGGCGCGGCATGGCGAGGCAAGACTTGGCAAGGTCAGGCGTGGCGCGGCATGGCATAACGCGGCAGGCTTGGCGCGGCGCGACATGGCTCGGCCTGGCCGGGCGCGGCAGGGCATGGCAAGGCAAGGCAATCGCGGCAAATGGAACCACAAGCAATGATTGATGCACGCACAGCGGAACACGAATATCGTATTTTTGGGCCTCCCGGTACGGGCAAAACCACATACTTATCACGGCAGATTCATCGAGCAGTAGAGCGGTTTGGACCAGATACGGTATTGGTGACCAGTTTCTCTCGCACCGCCGCCGAAGAACTGGCCAGTCGCGACCTGCCTATCAGCTCACAGCGTATTGGTACGCTGCACTCCCATTGTTGGCATGCGCTTGGTGGGCCACCGATTGCAGAGGCTCATGTCCAGGACTGGAACCGATCCAATCCCCACCTGCACATCACAGCAGCGAAGCAGCAGCAGGCGATCGATGGAGAGACGTCGGGTGAGGAGGCCCCAGTGCAATCTGGCGATGGTGATCGCTGGCTTCAAGAGTTGAACCGTTGCAGAGGCATGATGTTGCCCGAGGCGGCTTGGCCCGCTGCCGTCCGGGAATTCGCTCGCAAGTGGCAGGAATATAAGATTGCACATGGGCTGCTCGACTTCACGGACCTGATCGAGACAGCTCTTAACGAGATTCCATTAGCTCCGGGACAGCCGTCTGTCATCTTTGCCGACGAGGCACAGGACCTGAACCGGATGCAACTCTCGCTGGTTCGAAAGTGGGGACAGCACACACAGTATTTCATTGTCGCGGCAGACGATGATCAGGCCATTATGTCATTCACCGGGGCCACTCCAGACGCCGTGTTGGACCCGGACATCCCCGACGACCACAAAATCATCTTGAAGCAAAGCTATCGGGTGCCAAGGTCTGTGCATGCCTTGTCCCAGCGGCTGATCCGCCAAGTCAGCCGCCGCCAGGCTAAAGACTATCTGCCGCGGCCGGCGGAGGGCGAATACCAGTATCTGAGCGGCACGTATCAATCTCCAGACTACTTGATCCTGAAGACAGTGCTGGCTCACCTCGATAAAGGCAGGACCGTCATGTTGCTGGCGTCCTGCTCGTACATGTTGGAGCCGCTCATCGCCGTGCTGCGGAAGCATGGCATCCCCTTTCACAACCCCTTCCGGCGCACCAATGGTGCGTGGAACCCCATACGCCGGATACGCAGCACTACGGCGGCCAATCGCGTCCTGGCTCTGCTTGCGGCGCATCCGGTGATGGGCAAGGAATCACGTCCGTGGACGTGTAGAGATTTGTCGCTCTGGGCTGAGTGGCTGACTGCGAAGGGCGTTCTCAAGACCGGCGCGAAAGCGACAATCGCATCGGCAAACCCTGAAATGACGGTGTCGATAGCATTGCTGGACGAACTATTTGAGTCCAGTGCGCTCGAGTTGCTGCTCGATGCCTTCGAGGGCGACCACCGGCGCCTGCTCGAGTGGTGGCAACAGCGATTGACCGCGAGCATGCAGGCGCGGGCGCAGTTTCCTGTTGCGGTTGCGCGCGAGCGCGGGCCGGCTGCGCTGGCAGAATCGCCTAAGGTAATCATTGGCACGATCCATTCGGTGAAGGGTGGCGAGGCAGACACGGTGTTCCTATTCCCGGATTTGAGCCAGGCAGGCGACGCGGCGTATCAGCGATTTGGGCGTTCGCGGGATGCCGTGATTCGCATGTTCTACGTTGGTGTGACCCGTGCACGGGAGACCCTGTACATCTGCGAGCCGCAGTCTGCTGCAGCAGTGAGGATCATATGAGTGGACGCATCACCATCCCGGAGATTGCGGAACGGTTGAGGGTCGGACGACTGACAGTGTACGCCATGCTCGAGCGTGGCATCATCCCAGGCATCCGGATCGGCCGGCGATGGATCGTTACGCGGTATGCCTACGAGGAGTGGGAACGCAGTTGCGGCTGGAGCCCACGGCCAGATAGAGTTACTGTCAACAGCGTATGTCAGTAGGGAAACGTACTAACCCATCGGGCAAAACAGTATGGTTTTATCGCTTCAGCGCGCCAGGATCGACGCGCGAGGATCGCCGGGAGATCCGGCAGTTCGGATTCGCGACAAAGAAAGAGGCAGAGGCGGCGGAAGCGGCACGGCGGGTCGAGGAGCAGCAGAAGTACGAGATGGCACGTGCTGGTGTGGGTCCGTCTGCTGCCGTACCTACCACGCTCGGCGCGCTCCTCGATGAGTTCATCGCGCAGCACGCACGGGAGAAACTCGCGCCCAAAACGATCGAGCGATATCGCGAGCTTGCTGGCTACCTCGATCTTGGTCTCCTCGCGATGCCGCTCGCGGAGATTACTCCGCTGCACCTGTACCGCGAGTGGCTCCGGCTCATAAAGTCTGGCGGGCACACGCGCAAGGACAACAAACCGCGCCCGTTGAGCCCAAAGACGGTGCGCAATATTGCCGGTGTCGTCTCTGCGGCTTTCGGGCGGGCGATTAAGTGGGGATTGGCCACCTCGAACCCAGTGACATCAAGTGAGCCTCCTAGAGTGCAGAAGCGCATGGCGGCGGCGCTGTCGCCGGCGCAGATGGAGGCGGTGATTGATGCTGCTACGTCGCCGTGGTGTCTGCGAACGTTCCTGATGCTCGCCGCTGCGACAGGCTGCCGGCGTGGCGAGCTGCTTGCTCTACGATGGTCTGACATTGTGGATGGCCGCATGGTGATCTCCCGGTCGCTGACGCAGACTCGGGATGGGGTGATCTTCAAGGGGACGAAGACAGAGACGCCGCGCGTCGTGGTGATGCCGCGATCATCGATTATTGCGATCGAGGAACACCGCCGCAAACAGGACGAATTCCGGCGGCAGTTCGGGCCGGATTACCGGGCTGATCTGGATCTCGTCTTCGGGAATCCGGATGGGACGCCGCTGCGGCCGGATTCAGTCTCGGCTGCGGTGTCAGCCATTTTTCGGCGGCTGAAAATTCCAAAGCCAAACGGATCCGCGCTCCATTTACTGCGCCACTCGCACACGTCCGTGCTGTTGGCTGCAGGCGTGCCGCTTCCGGCGGTGGCCGCGCGCCTGGGACATAGCTCCGTGCGGACTACGCAGGAGATCTACGCGCACATGATCACCGGCCAGGACGAAGAGGCAGCCAGGAAATGGGATGAGTACCAATCTCGTAATCAGTGTAACCAGAAAGGACAAGTTCAGTGAGCCGCACCAAGATCGAATGGGCAGCAGTGAGCTGGATCCTGATTCGCGGCTGCACTCGCGTCAGCGAGGGCTGTCATCACTGCTACGCTGGCGCACCAAGGATATAATCTGCGCGGTACGAATGGCCGCAGTGTGATGCTGGAGAGCGGGCAATCCGTTTGATGCCGAGCAAGACTGACCGATCTCTTTGAAAACACGCCAAATAAAGATCGGAAAAGCGAGCAGATTTCCCTTGATTGTTTCGTAGACCCGAGTGATGAATGGTGTCGAGGATAAGCAGACGGCAACAACCACGAAGAGAACACGGACCAGCCAAAAGCCCAGTTTTGGCGATCTGATTAATAGTTTGACAGTGCTTTGCCAAGCCGAAAAAGGCGGCGAGGTGTTTTGCCATTGGCTTAGCCTGGCTGTAGGCAGCTACGATGATGCGCTCACGTATCTGCCGCAGGTTGTCGCGCGCACTGACAACCCAGTCATAGCGATGCTTGCAAAGCAGGCGATGAAGGCCCGCTAATCGCCATGGGATGCGGGCTCTAGTCGATCCAGATGAAGGATAAGTTCAGTGAGATGTGTGACCAAGAGAAGCAAGATCAGCGTGATGTCATGAGGCAGGTGCTCAACCGGTGTTTGGCCGTGTGTGCCAGACGCCTGCCGTGTGCCTGCATGCCGTACCGCGGCGGCACGACTAAGGCATATCATTGGGATACCTGCCCATGGTCTGGTTTCCTGGACGGTTTTCACGCCGCTGCGGAGGCCATGGGCGTAGATCCTGACTCGCTTTGGACATTTGAATTAGAGCCCCTGCAAGTAAGGGGGAGTGGCAGTGGCCAAGACTAAGATCGAGTGGCATAGGTCATGAAAATCACATACGACGACCTCACAAAACGGTCTCGCGCAATCGTGCGCGGCACTCAGGATCCGTCGTCTGGCTGGTACAACTCGCCCGACGACCTCGAGTATGAGATCCACAATGCCCTGCACTGGGCATACTGGATGGGTGTACGGGCAGTGCGCGACGCATTGGCGCCGTTTGCGTTGCGTGCGGCTGAGCAGTCGGCTGGTGCATCGTACCGTGCGCTACCAGACCGGGTATGGAAGCAAGCGATGGATGCGTATTTCGCCGCTGGTGGAGTCCTGGACGAAGATGCACATCGCCGCATCGAGCGGGCGCAGGCATCTATGACGGATCCAGACTTTATGGAGATAGACGATGCGTAAGCTTTCTGACGAGGAGATCGCAATGATTATGGAGGTTGTAGAGGCGCGAGAGATGGCCAGACTATGCAGGTGTGGGCATTCGCGAGTCGCGGCCAGACGTGGCAGATTCTGTGCGAGTGTCTCAAAGTTAAGCGCTTTTCCACTTGATCTTTTCGGCGACTGGAGCAATGAATGGTCGTGAAAGGAGATAAGCATGCACGTGGGCGACAAAATCACTGTTGACCTCGGAGGTGAGTGGGCTGTCGTCCGGCGCGGCCGGCCAAGCGCAAGGATCCGCATCCTGCGCCGATATGCGATCCAGGAGAGAGCACAGGACCGATTTGAGCGCGAGTTTGCATCCATGCGCCAAGGGATACTGGCTCTGATTGATCCGGATGGTAGGATCGTGCAATTCGCCACCGCGCCCATGTGCCGCACCCGATGGTAGGATCGTGCAATTCGCCAACGCGCCAACGTGCCGCACGCGATGCGTCTCGGCCAGAGCCGTCTCGGCCAGACGTGGCCGATTCTGTGCGTATGGATTGGATCGAGACTACCGGATTGGCGTTGCGCTATGACTGGATGGCTGCGATGTTAAAGCAGCCTGCATGGTACACACTCGGCAAAGGGCCGCAGTACAAGCGTCCGCGATATCCGACGGCGCGGGAAGCCATCGACGCAGCATTGTCAGAACGCGCATCTCTTTGACAACACGCCAAATAAAGATCTGAAAATTAAGCAGATTTCCCTTGATTGTGTCTGCGACCCGAGTGATGAATGTCTGTGCAAGGAGACAATCAGATGCAAACAACCACAGACAAGCGGATACGCAGGCCCGAAGGCGCAGGCTGCCCTGCTTGCAGCCACAGGATCGCCACGATCGTCCAAGGGCACGCGATGGTGTACCGTTGCTCCAAATGTGGCGCGATCTACGGATCGTGCTACCTCGGAGAAAGCTACTCCTTGGTACTGCCTCAAATGACGGATGCGGAAGTTCCCGAAGAACGGCTGCGATACTACGACCTCGACTGTCTGGGGTCCAATGGTATCATCCGCCGCCATGGATGGTACGACACAGCGACAAAGCGGATCGTCCAGATTGGCTGACGCCAGCCTCCCGCATCCCGCAGCCATCCACGCCCGAGCCCGCCTGGCCACTGGCCAGGCGTTTTTTATTGGCCAATGCTTGCGCCCGGGTGGCGCACTGGGCGGGGGTGTGTGTGGGTGGTAGAACTACGCCACCTAGCGGCCGCGACGCGCTAGTGGCGCGATGGTGGCCTACTGGTGGAGAGATTGACCGGAGGCCGATGCGTCTCGGGCAGGGCGTCCGGAGCCGGGCAAAAATGGCACGGCGGGAGTGGCGTGCGCACTTGTGCGCACTTTTTATTCTGTCGCGTCGGTAAATGCTTGAAAATAAAAGACAAAGTGGTAGCGCTAACGGGATTCGAACCCGTATTTGAGCCTTGAGAGGGCTCCGTCCTAACCCTTAGACGATAGCGCCGGTACGCTCTTCAGTATAACATCGCGGGTAACCGGGCCGCGATACAATTGTCGCGATGACTTGGCATCCTTTTCTGGCTGCATTCCTGGCGGCGGCTGCTTGGCTCGCATCGCGGCCGGCCGATATCCCGTTCGAAAAACACACGCTCGATCTCGGCGCGAACGAAACCTGCGCCGTTGCGGACCTCAACGGCGACGGCCGGCCTGACATTATCGCCGGCGAGAACTGGTATGAAGCCCCAGGGTGGAAAAAGCATAAGTTTCGCGCGCTCCCGTTCACCAACAACTACATCGACGATTTCAGCGACCTGGCCATCGACGTCAACGGCGACGGCGCCGTCGACATCGTCTCTGCCTCCTGGTTCTCCCGCAAAATCTCCTGGTGGGAAAATCCCGGCAAACGCGGAGGAGTGTGGAAAGAGCACCCCATCGAGACTTGCTGCAATACCGAATTCGCTTTTCTCGTGGATCTCGACAACGATGGAAAGGCCCGCGAATTGCTCCCGCAATTCGGAGGCAAGGCGCCCCTTGCCTGGTATGAGCTGAAAGGCGGACAGTGGGTCAAGCACATCATAGCCGAGCAGGGTTTCGGACACGGAATAGGCGCGGGCGATGTCAATGGCGATAAGCGCACCGACATCATAACGCCCAAAGGCTGGCTCGAAGCTCCCGCCGATCCCCGAGACAAATGGACCATGCACGCCGATTTCGACCTCGGCTCAACCGGGTTCCTTTACGTCCTGGATATCAACGGAGACGGGCGCAACGACATTTTGGGCGGCATGGCTCACGACTACGGCTTGTTCTGGCTCGAGCAGATGCCCGGCGGGAAATGGGCCAAGCGCGTGATCGACGAAAGCTGGTCCCAACCCCACGCCCTCACGCTGGCCGACCTCAACGGCGACGGCCAGCCCGACTTCGTGACCGGCAAGCGCTATATGGCCCATAACGGCAAGGACCCCGGAGAGCGCGAACCTCTGGGCGTGTATTGGTACGAGTGGCTCCGTTCGCCGGACGGCAAGCGCATCGAATGGGTGCGGCACATTGTCGATTATGGAACCCGAGCGGGCGGAGGAATGCAGATCGCGGTGGCGGATCTGGACGGGGACGGCGATCTCGACCTTGTCACGCCCGGCAAGAGCGGACTGTTCCTGTTCCAGAATCTCACCAAGCAGCCGGCGAGGAAGAAATAGCGCGCCTCATTTGGCGACCTTTTTTCGGCTGGCGGCTGCGCGGGCTTGGAAAGATGGGCGCCGCCAGACTGTGGCGCAACCAATCGCAGCGGAGGAAGGCCTGAGGTCCATATCTTGTTACCGCCCACTGTATCAAGAATCGCGCCGGGACTATGACACAATTCTATTGGTGGAAGCAGATGAGCTAAGGCGGCGCGTGGCCGCCATCCAGTGGTATCAGACCATCGACCTTGGCGGCGGCATCGTCACTCCGGGAGTCGACAACACCCCGAAACGGCTCCGGACGCTGGGATTGCCGGAAAGCCTTGCGGGGAAGACCGTGTTGGACATTGGCGCTTGGGACGGCTTCTTTTCTTTTGAGGCGGAGCGCCGCGGCGCGGCTCGCGTGGTGGCCACGGATTACTTCTGCTGGAACGGACCGGGGTGGGGCAGCAAAGCAGGATTCGAGCTGGCGCGGGAGCACTTTGGCTCGTCGGTGGAAGATCTGGACCTCGATGTTTGTGACCTGCGGCCTGAGAATCCCGGCGTATTCGACCTGGTCTTATTTCTCGGGGTGCTCTATCACGTAGAGAATCCGATGCTCGCGCTGCGCGCGGTCCGCAAGGTCACCGGCGAGCGGCTCATCCTCGAAACCGTCTGCGACTGGATCACCGCCTCCGATCCGCGCGCTGCCTACTATCCCGAGGCAGAGCTGAACGGCGACCCTACGAATTGGTGGGGCCTCAACCCCGCGGCGGTCACGGGAATGTTGCGGGCCGTGGGATTCCGCAAGGTCGTTACGCATTACGTCCAGCCGCCGCATGAGCGGTGGGCGCACGCGGCGCTCAAGAAATGGCAGGGCAAGGCGCCTTTCTTCGCCACCGCGCGCCAGGGAAGAGCAGTGTTCCACGCATGGGCGTGAGGGAAGCGGTCCGCTATGCAGATCGATTGCTGACCGCTTCGTCAGAACCCGATTTCTTTGAGAATGTGGTTGGCTTCATAGACCCGGCGGAGGGCTTCCACAATGGCTTGCGAGGCGACGTGCACGCTTCGCTCAGCCTTCTCGCGGTAGACGAAGCGGTTGGGAAGTCCTTCGAGGTTGCCGTCGAACAGGATGCCGACGATTTCTCCCTTGGTGTTCACCGTGGGGCTGCCGGAGTTGCCGCCGTGCGTGTCGTTGGTGGTGACGAAGTTGAAGGGCGTGGCGGCGTCGAGCTTCGCCTGCGCCTTGAGCCATGACGGAGGGAGGTTGAACGGCTCCTTGCCGGTAGCGCGCTTGAAAACGCCCCCGATGCGGGTCGTGTAGGGAACGTCTTCGCCCTTCGCGTTCTTGTAGCCGCGCACCGGACCATACGAAAGGCGCAGAGTGAAGGTCGCGTCGGGGTAAGCCGACGCGCCCAGCAGATTGAAGCGCACCTGAGCGATGCGCGCCGCGCTCGAGCGCTGCACCGCCTCGACCTTGTCCTCGAACATCTTGCGGTAGCGGCGGGCGGGCTCGTCGAGCAACCGCATCAGGCGGATCATCCCATCGTCGCTCTGGCGAACGGCCTCCAAATCACCGGCGAGTCTCTTGCGCACGGCGACATCCTTCAACTTCGATGAACGAACAAAGGCTTCGGCAGCCTGCTGGGGCGTGCGCCCGGCGAGGATGGCTTTGACTACCGGTTCCGACGCCCCGAGTTCCTTCGAGAGGAAACGCAGGTAATCCGCGATGACCGCAATCTCCATGGAATCTTCGATCGGCGCCGTGGTATACATGGCGCGCTCCAGGCTCGGCAGCGCCGTCTCGCGGTAATCCGTCAGCCGCTGGTCATTCGGCTTGGGCTTCTCCTCGGCGTAGCGCAGCACCATGCGGGCGATGTCCATCAGTTCCGAACCTCGGGTGGCGCCTCTTTCCAGCAGCCAGAAGGGCTTATAGAACGTCGCGAACTCGCGGTAGGCTGCCGCCACCTCGTCCCACAAGTTGGCGTATTGAGACGCCATCTTCGGGTCTTTCTTTACCGCTTCCCGAAGCTTCCTTTCCTCGGCCAATTTCTGCTTCATCAAAGACGGATCGCGCAGTCCGGCGAGGAACCCAGTGTATGCCTTATAGCTGTTCTGCTGGGATTGCAGATTCTCGGCGGCAATGCGTTTGTTGTCCGCGCTGCGGGCGCTGTATGCGAGCAGCGTGTCGATCATCGACTTGAGCCGGGCGTGGATCAGCGGGTAGGATACGTCGCGATAGAACTCCAGTTCGGCGTAAGTGGCCAACCGGCCCGTGGTGCCGGGGTGCCCCGACACGAACGTCAACTGGCCATCCTGCACGCCCTCTTTGCTCCACTTCAAATAATGCGATACGCGGGCGGGCTTCCCGTTCTCGTACGCGCGGAAGAAGGCAAAATCCAAACAATAGCGCGGATATGTGAAATTGTCCGGATCCCCTCCGAACGCGGCTATGCTGGTTTCCGGAGCGAACACGAGACGGATGTCGGTGTACTTCTTGTATTGGTACAGATGGTACTGTCCGCCTGCGTACAGAGTCACGACGTCGCAGCGGTTCCCCGTGCGGGTGTTGCAGTCCTTCTCGATGGCGGCGATGGCGGCGTTGCGGAGCCGGTTGGCTTCCGCGGGGGGCGTGCCGTCCTTCACCTTTTCGTTCACCTGCGAGGTGACGTCGTCGATCTGAAGCAGCACGTTCACCTCGAAGTCGGGGCAGGCTTTTTCTTCCGCGCGGGTGCGGGCGTGGAATCCGTTTGCGTAATAATCGTTCTCCTTGGAGCTCAGTTTCTGGATGCACTCCGCGCCAACGTGGTGATTCGTGAACAGCAGCCCGTCGGGAGATACGAAAGAGCCGGAACCTCCGTTGTTGAAACGCACTGACGACTGCCGCAAGTGGCCGAGAAACTGGTCTGTGACCTCAAAACCGTATTTCTTGCGGACTAATTCCTTGGGAAACTGATTGAACAACCAGATCCCTTCATCAGCGCACAGGGGCGCGGTTACGCACGCAAGCGCACAAAGTAAAAGTTTGGGTTTTCGCATGGAAGTAAAGACGGTCTTACCTAATTATTGTCGCGCACCTGGACGCGTTCGAGCAGGACCCCGTCGAACGGTTCGAGCACCACTTCCGCCGCCGGACTGCCGTCGTTATAGCGGTTCGCGGATCTCACCAGGATGGCGTCAGCGATCAGCGCTCCGGCATCCTCGCTGCGAACGCGCACGCGGGGTTGCGCCTTGGCGGCGAGCGCCACTTCGGCGATGGAATGCCAGCGGTCGCCGGGCGAGGTTTGATCGAGGACCTTGGTAGCCACCACTTTGCCATCCGCCACAACTTCGAAAACCGCCCGGCGGGTCCAGGCGCTTTGTTCGGGAGGCGACGCCCACCAGGCTTCGATGGTGTAGGTGTCATCCTCGGGAATTCGCAAGTC
>Ga0073932_1004666_pt1 | contig 15895 bp, 11 predicted proteins | sample DewCreD2012metaG_FD_76967 | JGI IMG/M metagenome (GOLD analysis project Ga0073932, IMG submission 76967) | Hot spring sediment bacterial and archeal communities from British Columbia, Canada, to study Microbial Dark Matter (Phase II) - Dewar... ... | reverse complement strand
GGCGGCTGTCCTCCAGTTCGCCCTCGAACACGCTCTTTTGGACGTGCGCGAGGTACTCCTTCATTTTGCGCAACAGGCGTCCCCGACGCCGATTCTGGACCACATCATAGCAAACGACCAGATACATGCAACCCCCCATGTTCAGGATGGGATAAAGGGGACGTAGTCGGGCTGTTTCTGTTCGATGACCCGCGCGAGGTGGTAGATCTGCTCGCGGACGATGTCGCGGAACTCCAACGAGGCGTCGCGCGGGGCGTAGAACATGCGTTCGCGAAGGCGGTGAAAAAATTCGGTCAGAAAGACCTTGCGTCCGGTCGCGTTGAGGTAGACGCCGACGATGGGCGCGGCCTGGTCGCGGGGCGGGGGTTCGGCGTCGGGTGCTGAGGAATCGGCGTCGGACGGGGCTGGCGGGGCGTCGGCCCAAGGGGGCGCAGCGACCGCGGGGTTGGCCGGCGGGGATTCGCCGAGCAGGATGTCGATCGGCTCGGTCGGCTCGCCCTGCGGGGGCTGGTCCACGAGGATCTCGGCCAGCGACTGGCCGGTGCGGCGGTCGAAGTCGCCCGGCCCAAGCTGACGCCGGTTCACCACGCGGAGTACGAGCTGATCGACGAGCGGGCGGAACTCTTCCAGCAGATCGAGCATGAGGGAGGGTCTTCCGGAGTCGGGCTGGTGGAAGAAGCCGAGTTGGGGGTCGAGGCCGCAGCGGAGGATTTCGGTCTCCAGGACCGAGCCGAGCACGGCGTAGCCGAAGGAGAGGCAGGCATTGACGGGGTCGCGGGGCGGGCGCCGGGAGCGACGCTCGAAGCGGAACTGGTCGTTGCGCAACAGCTTGTCGAACTGGCCGAAGTACTCGGCCGCGGCCTGGCCCTCGAAACCCCGCAACACGTCGAGCGACTCGGCTTGTTCGGCCCGCCCTTGAAGCAAGCGCAGTTGGCCGAGGGCGTTGGCCAAAGGCTCGTCCTGCAAGCGGCGTTGGGCGCGGAGGAGGACCTCGCGCTGGTGTTTGATCTTGGCGGCGACGACGGCGCGAGCGAAGCGGAGGCAAAAGTCGGGTTCGGCGGCGCGATGGAGTTGGGCGAGTCGGAGGGCGGCGTTCCTGGAGCCGCGGCCCACCACGCGACCGCGAAAGCTCCCTTGGCTCGTCAAGAGCACGCAGTCGATCCCGCGGCGCAACAGCAGGGCCAAGGCCCCGGAGGACAGCTCGATGCGTCCGAAGACGAGGAGCTGATCGAGTTCCTCCGCCCGGGCGCGATGGACGACCGCGTCGCCGCGTTGGACCAGGAGCAACTCGCCGTCGGCGTGGAGCGAGAGGCCTTGTTCGGTCAGGGCGAGGGTTCGCATGGCGGTTGGGAAGCGGGCGTTGGGGGTTCGGCGGGGTTCGGCGGGGCGTCGGGATCGGGCTGCCAAACGAGTTCCTCGACGCCTTCCTGGACGATCAATCGGTAGGCGCCGCCGGGGCACGGCGCGGCGTGGTCGGGCAGCGCGCGGAGGGCGTCGATCAGGGCCTCGCGGAGCCGCTCGCACTCGGCAAGGATTTCCACCCGGCGGCGCTCGAGCACCGCGTAGCGCTGGGCCAGTTGGGCGAGTCCGGGCGCGACGGGAGATGGCGGCGGCGCAACCTGGTCGGGCGGGAGGGTCAGGAGGTGGAGGACGGGCGAGGGGTAGCGGTCGGCGGCGAACTCGAACGCGCAGCGGCACGTGACGCGGCGGGTGATGTGGGGGATTTTCTTACGGATCGAGGGGCAACTGATCGGGCTGCCCTTGAGGCGGTCCTTCATGTACTTTTCCGGGCCCACGTCCACGCAGCGGCCGAACAAGTAGTTCACCGCCTGGGGGCCGCCCTCCAGGTGGCCCAGCGAATGGATCAGGACCAATTGTTCCTCGTGGCTGAGGCGTTGGCACTCGTCGACCTGGGCCTTCAGCGCGGCCAGGGTGGGGCAATGGGCGAGCACGTGGCGCACGCGGGGGTCGGTCTGGAAATCGGCCTCGGTCCAGGCTGGCGGCGGGGCGGGGGGCGGAGGGCCGGGAGGCGGGGAGGGCGGCCCGGCAGGGAGCTCGCCGCGAGACGCCTCTTCCCACGGCGGCGGGGGAAGCTCGGCAGGACCGCGAGGCACGAAGGTCTTCAGGCGCTGGATCGCCGCCACGAGGATCTCGCGCGACGCCCGAGGCACGGTCTGGAGGGCGTTGAACGGGTCGGCAAGCGGCTGGCCCTGGTCGTCCAGCAAGCGGCTGCGGTGGCCTGTCCGCCGATGGATTCCCAGAGGGAGCTTGATCAGATTGCCCAGCCCCTTTCCCTTGAGGCGGGGCTGCTTGGGAAAGAACTCCAGGTGGAGCCCCGGGGCGAGTTGCGGGGCCTGCCAGGCGACCAACAGACGGCCGAGCAAGTGCAGGGTGTCGGCGGTCTCCGGCTGCTCAAGAAAAACCCAGTAGTGGCGGCCCTTGTAGCCGGAGTTTTCAAACAGGGGCTGGAAACCCAATTCGCGAAGCACCCGAAGGAGTCGCGGCCCCTCGGAGCGGAGCGTGTCGCGGAGCGATTGGGCGTAGACGTGGTCGCCGTGGGCCCTCTGGAGGGCCGAACGGTCGATGTCCAGGTCGAGGGCGAAGAACGTGGCCGTGTTGTCCAGGCGGAGGGGATAGACGCCGATGGTATAAGCGCCAAGCAGGTGGTTTCGGGCGACGGCGGGGGTCAGCGGCTCGTGGACCGGGCTGTAGCCGGTCTCGCCGTCGCGGCGGACCCATTGCCGCGCGTACACCCCTTCCTGGCCCGAAAACAGGGAGCAAAAACGCACGCAATCGGCATCGGTGGGAATCGGTTCTGGGAGGGGGGCGGCTTCGGGCGGCGCGGGGGGCGAGCCGGGACGGCGGCCCAGCGCGGCGCGGAGCGCGGCCGCGTCGGACGGCGGCAGGCCGTGCTGTTCGGCCCGTGCGATCGCCTCGTCCGCGCGGGGCTCGGCCCCGTCCTCGACGAGGATTTCCACCAGCGCATCGAGCCAGGGTCGCCGGCCGGGGTCGGTGGCCAGGAGGCGTTCGAGCAAGGCCAACGCTCGGCGCACGTCGCCCCGCTCGCGATAGTGCAGGGCAAGGTGGTAGGCCGCCTCCTGGTCCTCGGGGTCGTCGCGGAGGGCGAGCTGGAACTCGGAGAAGGCCAGCGACCATAGGCCCGCCTGCTCGCACAGCAGCGCCCAATCGCGGTGGCCGCCGCTCTGGCCGCGGCGGGCCACGACGGCGTTCTGGATTTCGGCCTTGAGTTCCGCGGGGTTCTCCCCGGCCTGCCATCGCGCGGCCAGGGCGGAAAGCAAGGGATCGGTCATGGGGGCCTCGCTCGTTTGTCTTGTTTGTATTCTATCGGCGGAGGGGGCAGTCTCCGGGAACGGTCGGATCGCGCACGGGAGGGGGACGGTCCCCGGTTGGCGTGCAAAGGGGGACAGTCCGCGGCGGGCGGTAGCTGGGAGGGGGACAGTCCCATTTTCGCGGGCTGCGCCACGAAAATTGGGACGGTCCCCGACGGGCGAAAATCGGAAGCGTGCGGAGGGGGACAGTCCCATTTTCGCGGGCTGCGCCGCGAAAATCGGGACAGTCCCCGGCGGGGCGAAAATCGGAAGCGTGCAGAGGGGACAGTCCCATTTTCGCGGACTGCGCCGCGAAAATTGGGACAGTCCCCTGGGGGACGGTGCCCGTGCACCATGAACCATAAGGCGCACCTCGCGACGCTATCCACCCTGGGATGTGCCGGCCGGCGGCTGCACGTCGAGCACCTGGCCCTCGCGAAATTGTGGGCAATGGGAGGCGACGATCACCGCCCCGAGCCGTGGATCGTAAACCCCGATCGCGCCGGCCGGGGAGCCGTGGAGCCGGTGCCAGGCCAGCGCATAGCGCCAGATGGGCGCGCGGCCCTCGATCACCACCAGGGACCCACGGGGAATCGGGGGCAATGGCGGCAAGGGGGCGTCGGGCGTGGTCGGTTCGGCGACGCCGATGCCGTAGAAGACGATTTCCGGTTCAGGCATGGATAGCTCCTGTTCAGGGGCGGGAGGGTCGGAGAACAGTTGGCGGATGTTGGCGATCAGCCGTTCGGCCTCGGTGGGATTTGGCCGCATCCCGGCGTGGTCCACGTCGTTGCGCACATTGGGGACCTTGAACCACAAGTCGAACGCCGGTTCGGCGGCGAAGGAGGCGAGCCACTGGGGTTCCGTCGGCCGCGGCTTTTCGTCGCGGCGCGCGGCGTAGCACTCGCCGAGCACGCGCTCGATTTCTTCGCGTTGGCCGCCGTCAAAAAGCCCGCGGCCCTGGACTCCGGCGGCCTGGCACGCCTTGCTGATGATCCACTCGCGCAGGAGCGTGATGGCCAAGACATAGAGGCGGCGGTCGTTGTAGAAGCGCGCCAGGTTGTAGTGGGCGTCGAGGTCGGTTTCCGGGCCTCGGGCGATCTCGCGGAGCACGGCCTGGATCGGCTCCAGCATGAGGGAAAGCGGTTTGGCCCAGCGGCCGGCCTCGTCGCGGAGTTGCGGATTGGCCAAGGCGTGGAGCAGTCTCGGCGCTTCGGTGAGCACCTCGCGCACGCGGCCCAACAGCAAGGCGTCGGTCAATCGCTTCACGGCGTTGCCCGCGTTTTTCAGTTGGGTTGGCCGCTGCGGCGATGGACTCTGGTAGGCTTGCCCCTGGATCTGGTCGAGCAGGCGCCGCAGCGGCTCGCCGTCCAGATGGTGGCGGAAGCGCTCGACCGCGGCCAGCCATTCGAGCAGGTTGACCATCGGGGTCAGATCGAAGACCGGCGCGACCTCCGGATCGCCAGTTCGCGCCTCGTAAGCCCCGTAGACCAGGGCTTGAAGCTGGATGTCGCGGGCCGACCAGAGATAGGCGACGGCCAGGACGCTGATCAGCGGGATGGAGCGGAAGGCGTGGGTGATGTCGAACACGACGCGGCAGTCGGGCGGGACCGCGTTGACCACCTTGTCGAAGATCTCCCAAAGCTCGTCGGCCGAACTGCCCTTGGGAATAAGAACGTGTTCGGGACGCCAGCCGTCAGGCCATTGGGCGTCGAGTTCCTGCCCGTATTTGGCTTCGGATTCCTCGGTGACGAAGACCGTGGCCGAGCGGATTTCGGGCAGAAAGCGCGGCAAGGCCGTGGGGAAGAGCGAGGTCTGGACCTGTGGGCCGTCGGGCCAGCCGTAGAAGACCCGGTCGTACTTGCTGGTGCCGAGAAACGTGATCAGATGCGAGGGGCGATCAGACATAATTGATCTCCTTCAGATTGCAGATGGCACGGGCAGAGACCCCGGTTGCGTTCGGAATGCGGATGGAAGGCCGAGAGTCCCCGGCGGGCGGTAGCTGGGAGGGGGACAGTCCCCGGCGGGCGAACGTCGTGTAGCTGGGAGGGGGACAGTCCCCGGCGGGCGAACGTCGTGTAGCTGGGAGGGGGACAGTCCCATTTTCGCGGGCTGCGCCGCGAAAATTGGGACAGTCCCCGACGGGGCGAAAATTGGGACAGTCCCCGACGGGGCGTTCCGATTGCGGATGGGAGGGGGACAGTCCGCGGCGGGCGAACGTCGTGTAGCTGGGAGGGGGACAGTCCCATTTTCGCGGGCTGCGCCGCGAAAATCGGGACAGTCCCCGACGGGGCGAAAATTGGGACAGTCCGCGGCGGGCGAACGTCGTGTAGCTGGGAGGGGGACAGTCCCATTTTCGCGGACTGCGCCGCGAAAATCGGGACAGTCCGCGGCGGGCGAACGTCGTGTAGCTGGGAGGGGGACAGTCCCATTTTCGCGGGCTGCGCCGCGAAAATTGGGACAGTCCCCGACGCCGCGAAAATTGGGACAGTCCCCGACGCCGCGAGAATTGGGACAGTCCCCGGGGGCGAAAATGGGGGCAGTCCCCGGCCGCCGACAGTTCCCGTGAACGGTCATGTCTCTTGCGGTGCGAAAAACAGCTCACGGACCGTTTCGACGGAATCCGGATTTTCGGCGAGTCTCCTCAGGCCGGGCTGGCCAATCACCCGCGAACCGTAGACCGCCGCTCGGTTGCGAACGGAATCTTTCAGGTTGCCGTTTTTGTCCAGCACACTGCCCGACGTGGTGACCAGGTACGAATTGACGCCCAAGGCCCGGAACTGACGCACGACCGCTTCGAGTTTGTGGAGCGCGTCGGCGCCGGGATCGTGGGTTTGGGTTCCCGACTTACACTCCACGACCGCCAGCCGATAGTGGCGCATGAAGGCCACATCGAACTCGCTGGTGGTTTCGACGCCGATCTTGCCGGGTTGGACGCCCAGATGGACGTCCCAGATTTTCAAGGCTTCCTTGTGCTTGTCGAGGAGGCCCCAAAGAAAGACCTCCAGCCATCCTCCGGTGAGGAACTCCACGGCGTACTTGTTTAAACGGCCGCACGGCTTTTGATTGTCTTCGCACAGCCCAAAGGCGCGGCAGATCGCCTGGGACACGTTCGGAGGGATCGCGTTCCAGTGGTGCGGTCGGGCGTCGAGGCCCTTTTTCCGGGCGTCGTCCCATTGCTTCTTGTTTTCCGGGTCGCCCAGGTCGCCGAAATGCAGGATGCCCTTTGCGGGGCAGGTTGCGGCGATTTCCCGAGCGCAAGACCAGGTGCGACGCGCCCGCTCTTCGGCCTGGTGGATGTCGTGGTCCGTCTTGCGAAACTCGAAGCCGTAGCCCGCCAGAAATTCCTTGACCGAGGGCCGATAGGTGCACCGTTCGGCGGCGTGGCCGTCGAGGCCAAGGATTTCGTTGGGGCGGGGCACGTTGATGTAGACCAGCCGGGCTCCCACGGCTTTGAAGAATTCATAGGCCGCGATCGACATGGGTTTGGTTCCGCCGCTCAGATTGACGATCCAATCGGCGTCGGCGTGGCGTCCGAAGGCGGACCGCAAGGCCCGTCCGACCGCATCCAGGCTGTCCTCGGCTTCCAACGGCTGGATGTCGCAGCGACTTGTGTAGTCCAGTCCGCCGAGCTTCAAGGCGTCCAGGAAATGCTCCGCGGTCCGTTTCTTCTGCATGGCTAGGGAGACGATCAGGACCAACCAGTCTGGCTGGAAGTGGTGGACCGAAAGCAGATTGGGAACGTGCTGATCGGACACCAGACAGAGCAAGATTCTCATGGGCGAGGTTCTCCTACGCCAGGGGAATGATCGACACTTGCCCCAGACCCATCACGGTGCCTTTGCCAAGATGGATCCAGAGGGCGGCGGCCAGCAGGGGCCAGAGTTGGCCGGGGCCGCGGGGCAAGTCCAAGAAGCCGGTCACGCCGCGGAGTTCCAATTCCGCGCGCTGACGGCCCGAGTAGCGACGCAGGTCCAACCGCTCGCCCTGCCAGGGTCCTGCGGGGGTGGATCGGGCCAGGTCGAGGGCCTCGCGCGACAGGGCGTCCCAGAGTTCGCGCCGCGGCGGGGCCAGGTACGTCTTGACGCGGCGGCAGGCGGCGGCCACGAGGTCGGCGAGCGTGGGACGCTCGATCAACCGGCCCTGCCGCATAAGGCGCAAGGGAGCGGGGAAACTCAGGCGGCACGGCTGGCGGGAAACGAGGCCGGGCGGCACGTCGCTTTCGCCCCTAGGTGACGCCGGCCAGCGCGCGGACCCGAGCGGCCACGGGGCCATTTGCTCGGCGGTCGCGCCGTCGGGGCCGAGGGCCACGATGCGGCGGATGTGGAATCGCCGCCGCTGCGGCCCAAGGCCCATCCCGCTGGCCACGTCCCACGCCCGGCACAACGCGAACTCGTGATCCAGCGCGGCGGCGATGAGGATCCACTCGACGGCAGGGGCGAAGTGGGGATCGGGGGGCGCAGGCCGGAGCACGTAGCCGGCCGCGGCGGTCCCTCCGCGGACCGGCGGGGGCGGGCCCGCAGAACCCGCCGGACGGGCGGCGCTGAGCGCCTCGCCGTGGCCAAGGGGCGGGGCGGGCCCTGGCGGCGGGCCGCCGGGCCCTCGGGCCGGCTCGTCGTTGGGGGCAAAGACCTCGGCGTAGGCCCGCGGGTCGAGGTCGTGCAGGGCGGCGCCCCACACCCCGCGCAGCATCGGCACCGTGGCCTCCACCCCCGGCGTCTCCAACAACATCCGCCGAGGCAAGATCCGAATCGAGTCCAAAAGGCTCACCAAACGCGAAGCCAACAGGTCGGTCATGGCAGGAACTCAGGCGAAAGTTCGGCACATGGTTGCGATTGGTTCCAGGCAACGGGAAACGAAGCGATCAGCGCCGGCCGGGCCTGCGACTCGGCTGCGGATTGTCGTCGTCCTTGGTGGGCCAGCGGAATTGGGCCTCCCTCCCTCCCGCCATTACCGAGTGAACAACGAGTGTCACGACATCGCCCGGCTTCTTATCGGGGGGGACATCGTTCGTGTTGACAATCGGGCCTGCCAAGCCATCGGGATCGATTTTCGCTTTCCAACCGCCCTTTTTGGTCTTTTCCTCAAGCAGGACGCACTGGACGCGGTCGTTCGTTCGAGGAATCGGGCGGGGCGCGGTGGCCTGAGAGGCTGAAGCCGTTTGAGGGGCGCCGCCTTCCGGAGGGCGCGGATTGACCGGCGAATTTCGGCCGCGTCTGTCCGAAGCGGCAAGTCGGGGCAATTCCTGCTGGACGTAATTGAAGAGTCTCGCTAGAAACGCTCGGCTCTTGCCGGCCGTCGGGTCTTGGGGCAATTCGGGCGAGGGGAACGCCACGGCGCGAATGGCCAGCCCGTCCTTGCCCGGCGCGAAATGGTAGAACACCGGGGAGGCGTGTCGGCCGGTTTTCTGAACGCGGGGGCCGGGCTGAAACGAGCCTCGCACCGGTGGACGCACATTGCGAGGCAGTCCCAACGCCTTCTTTTCCACGTTGTGTTTCTCGCCTTGGGCAAACCGTTGCGCCACGGCCGCCAATTGGTCCAACGCATACCAATAGTTGGTCCACGGCGTTGGAACGTCCTGGAGCGTCAAACATTGCTGGAGGGCGGGAGAGCCCGACGATTTGCCCGTGGAGACCTTGCACGCTTCGCGGAAGCGCTGGGCAGCGTGCTTGCAACGGTCCAAGTTCCAGTCGGCCAATTCGCTGGGCACGGCAAGACTCCCGAACCCCTTGCGCGATTTCGAGCCAATTCCGCCGTAATGGCACAAGAGCCACAGGGCGGACTTAGCCTGATCCAGCAGGATGGTCGCGTCGGCCAGTTGCACGACCGTTGCGTTTTTCTTGTTGGAATCCGCGGAAGCAAAGGCCGTCGGCCGCGCGAGAAGTTTCACGCGCCATTGCGCGCCGGGGGCCAGGAACCAACGCTGATAGCGATGCCGCTCACCGCCGTCTTTTCGCGTGTCGTCCATGCCGAACGAGTGGTACCACAGTCCTTGGGTCGTCTTGTTGTTGGGCGGCCTCGGCAGCTCGTTTCTTTCTTGCAGGAACTGTTTGTCGTAAAGAAGCGGATGGATCTCCGATCCGCGCTCCACCGTGACGCGGACGGCCGCGCCCTGGGCAGTGTCACCCCACACGGTTGCTTCCATGGCGCGGAGCGTGGCGGCGTCGACGAAGCCGGCGTGCATGGTCCGCCACCACCAGCGCATGAGCCCGCGAAGCGTGGCGGGGCGCAGGTCGCAATCCTCGGCTTTCTGTTGGGCCCCGGCCAGGAAGGCGGGGGTGACCAACTCCAGCGTGACCTCCAGCTCTTGACGCTCGGAGGAGGGCACCGTCGGGCGGGGGCCGTCCGCGAGCCGGAAGTTGCCGTAACCCGTATTCGTCTTGGCTCCCGCGCCCAGGTGGCATAGGGCGCCGCCGAGCCACTCGCGGGCTTGGCCCAGGCACTCGTCGGGAACATCCCCGCGGCGCTTCGAGAGCGCGAAGTCAAAGGTCACCGGCGGAGGGACCGCAAGGAAATACACCGGGATCGGGTTCTCCCAGTCGCCCGGCGGCTCGGCCTCTTGATAGTAGGCGGCATGGTGGTTGTTCAGGATGTCCACGAACAGCTTGGGCCATTGGGTGGGCCAGGCGTCGTGGAACACGACGGCGCCGGCGCAGGACTCCTTGGGCGGGGGAACGCCGAGCCGCTGGGCCAACTCGCGGAGGCTCGGCGACGGGGCCCAGCCGAAGACGCGGCAGATCGTCTGCCACGCTTCGTGTTTGTCCTTCTGGCCTGGCAGCCAGATCTCGCACGCATAGGCGTGGGCCATGCCCTTCAGGCCGGAGCCGGGCAGGTAGACGAAGCCGTAGAGCGGGTGGAGGCAGATCCCCGCGTTCTCCAAGGCCGACGCCCGGGCGAGATGGAGCGTCAGTGGGCCGGTGGTGACGCCGCGGAAGATCTGGGCGCCCCTCAAACGGAGCGTGTGTTCATGGCGGCGTTGCAACGCAGGCCAGTCGAGCGTCTCCGGCGGTCGTTGGGACAAGCGGACCACGGCCTCCAGCGAGGGCTTTTGGACTTTTTCCGAAAGCCCTTCGAGCCGGCCCCGTTCGTCCCAGGATTCGACGAACTTGTCCAGCATGAGGCCGGGGTGCGTGTTCAGGCGGAGGTTCCGCCGGATGGGTTCAGGCAGGGGGGCGATCAGGTTCATTCGTTGCCTCCTTCGGTAAGTCCCTCAGCCTCGGCGAAGCGGTTGAGCCATTGCAGATAGGCCAAGACCTCGTCGGTGGCCCGGCGGAGGAAATCGGAGTTGCCGTGGATGATCCGATCGAGCAAATCACGCGGTTCACCCGGCCGGGGCGGCAGACGGCTGGCGACCCAATCGGAGAGCGCCGCCACGAGGCCGGGAGCGTCGTTCTTCGCCTTGAGGAACGCCATCGCCTGGCCCAATCCCGACGCCATGACTCGGACGGGAAGCTTCTTGGCTTGCCCGACGAATTTCTCGTACATTTGGTTTTTCGCCTGCGAAACCGTTTTCCACGCGTGGCTGGCGCGTTGCTGGTCGAGTGTCTTGCCAAGGTTCGTGTCGCTGGCGCTCATCGTGTACCTTCCTTTCCGTTGATCAGCCGGACGGCGCAGAGGCCCTTGCCGATCGTCTCGTCGCCGCCCACCTGGAGGAACTTGACCTGGTTGATTTGCCCTTCGAGGTATTTCAAGACCTCGGCCCCTGGGATGCGGTTCTTGTCGCACCGGCTTTCGGCCGCGAGGACCACGGAATAGAACATGGTCTCGGGCGGGAGGAATTCCTGGTAGAAAAGCGCTCCGTCTTTGACGGTCTTTTTCTCGTAGTCCAGGCCGATGCGGGCCACGACCTCCGTGGCGTGCCGCACGAAATGGGTGAAATCGTCGTCCTGCAAGACCACGACGCGCTGTTTGATGAAGTCGGCCGTCAGTCCGTCGGTCTTGGCGCGATTGGCAATCCACTCGGCCACCTCGTTGGCCTCGGCGACCCGGCTAAACTCGAACTCCTCCAGGACGAGCTTATCCGAGCCCCCGTCGGAGACCAACAAAGGCGAGCCCGCGGCGCAGGCCGCTTGCTCGCGCTTCGCGGGACCGAACGCCGGCAAGGAGTCGATCTTTTTTCTGCCCGCGAGGTGCAAGTCGCGGTTGAGCCGCTCCAGCACGGCCGGGCAGGTTACCCAGGCGAACACGCCCTTGAGCGAACGGACCGGAAAGGCGAGGATCCGGGCGTCGGTCACGCTGATCGCCCCGGCGAACGCCGATTGGTTGTCGGAGATCTCCGCCGGACCGAAGGCGGCGAGGATGTCGGGATCCTTTTTGTTCGCTCGCTGACGCGGGGTGAGATGCTTTTCTTCCTCGTCGCACGCCTCTTGGTACTCGCCCTTGGCCTGTTCCCGGCAGGCGTCGCGGAGGATGCCCTTGAGGGCCGAACCGGGGATGATCGGCCAGCCGGTGTGGCGTTCGCGTTGGACGGGCAGATCGACCACGCCCAGCGCGGTGCCCGAGCCGGGATGGAGCGAGGTTTGGGCGTGGAGAAAAAGGATCGCCGCGTCTCGACCGTTGGTTCCTGTGTCACTTTTGGTTTCCGGCATAGTTCCAAGCTCCTTTCAGATAGCAGCCCCAGCCCTCGCGCGCGTCTTCGACCTTGTCGGCAAGGGAGCCTGGGGGCAAGGGGTCCACGGGATTCGAGAGGAAATAGACGCTGCCGGCGGGGACGGCGAATCGGGCGGGCTTGGGCCCGCCGCGGGCAAGGTCCCAACCGGAAACCGGCACGTGGGCCGGTACGCTGGCCGCCACCAGGCGACCGTCGTTGGCAAGACAGTTCGGGCACCAACCGGCCTCGAACACGGCGGGCGTGGTCAGCAACAGGAGCGTGCCCTTGCCCGAGGCTTGGGGCGGTTCGGGCCATGGGAAGCGTTCGACGCACTCGATCTTGGCTTGCCGCCCCTCGCCGCCCAGGGCGAGCCAGGCCGCGCCGGAAAAGGGGTCCGCGGGGGCGTCATCGGGCAAGACGATCTCCAAGTACCAGCCAACTCCCGGCTTCAGGGCAAGGAAGCTGGCCGTATAGATCAGCGACTCCTGGGCCGAAAGGCGGTCGGGATCGATGCCAATGCCTGTGCGACGGTCGAACGCGTAGAGGTCCTTCGGTTGCAGGACGTCCTCGGGGCCGGGCGCCTGGCCGGCGAGGAACGCTCGCAGGCCGTCTGGCGTGAGGAATCCCCCGGCGCGTTCGGTGCGGGCCTTGGGGAGCAGCCACAGGGGGCGCATCCCCGGCCGCTCCGGGCGCCAACCGGGGAGTTCGTGACCGGGCGAGAGGGGATCGAGCCGGAGCAGTGGATCGGGCTTCCTCCCTTGCCCGGGAGCAGCATCCCCGCCGCCTTGGCCCTTGAGTCGATGGATCGTGCTGGGCATGGGCACGAGGACCTCGGGCTGCTTTCGGGCCTGGTCTTGGTCCGGCAGGCGGGCCAACCAGGGGCCGCGAATGCTCATCCGCCCGACCCAACCGGGCCCACCGGCGGCGTCGATCGCCGCGTCAAGCGGCATTCTTGCGGCGAGACCCTCTTTCAAGCGGTCGAAATCGCAGCCGGCCTCACGGAGCAGGTACGTTCGGATCGCCCCGGCGAACGTCTGCGGCAGAGGGAACCGCGACTGGCCGTCCAGCGCGGCCCCGTAAGGCCGGCCGTCGCGGAAAAACAGCACGTCGAGGGGCTCCAGAGAGAGCCCCGTGGTTCGGGACTGTGGGTTTGGCGCGGTTGCGGTCATCGTCTCTCCTCTCCTCGGGCCAGGAAGGAAGCCGTTTGGCACAACTGGATGAATTGTTCGAACGCCTTGCAATGGGGAACTTTTTCACTCGCGTTGGCGTCCGCCTTCCAGCAACGCTCGGTCAGCTTGAGGTAGCGATCGAAAAGCTCGCAAAGCTTTTTGGCGGCGGACTTGCCGTTGGAGCGGTCGAGGCGTGTGCGGGTGTTGAGGTCGGCGCGGCCGACCTGGCGTTGGATTTCCGCTTGCATGGCCTCGACCGGGAGGGCTTCGAGCGTTTCCGCCTCGCGCCGCAGGTGATAGGCCCAACGGTCCGACGCCCCGTCGCCAAAGGCATCCACCAGGTGGCCGACGTCCTCGGTCATGTCCCAAGGGCAAAGGACCAGGGACCGTTCTCCGGACCGCCGCAAGGCGGCGATGGCCAGGAGGTCGCGTCCGCTGTTCTTGGCGGTCTTCTCAGCGTCCCGCGCGGCCTGCAACGCGGCCCGCAGATCCTCCTTGTAATGCACCACCGCAATGCCCGCGGAAAGCGTGGCCGTGGGGCCCATCATCAACAGGTCGCGGCCCTGGTGGCGATCATAGCCTTTCGGGACGCCGCCATTCCCCTGGGTTTCGCCGCGAAAGGCGCGGCGAAGCTCGCCCGCGCAGGCCACGGCGGTCCGGCGGGGCAGCAAGGCCAACACGTCGTCGCCGCCGGCGTAGATCAGCGTGCCGTGATGTTTTTCGACGACGCGGGGAACGACGTAGAGGGCGAAGTTGGCCAGGGCCTCGCTCATGGCGGCGTGGCGGGCCGGCCCCAGCGGCCGACGAGCCGCCAACCCCGCGGCCGTGTCCGGCTTGTGCTCGAAGTACTTGCGAAGCTTGGGATGAAGGATCTCGCCGACCGAGGGCGATTTCTCGCCGGCCAGCCACGCGCCCATCTGGTCGCCGTCCATGACCAACACCGCATAGTAGGCGGGCGGAGGGCCGAGGTCCTTTTTCGCTTTGCGAATCGCGCGCCAAACCTCGTCCGGGACAGGGCTCTCATCCTTGTCCGCCTGCTGCGTGGCCCAATGGAGCCACTGGCCGCTCCATTCGTCGTGCTGCCTGCGGATTCGATCAGGATCAAGGCCAAAGTCATTTTCGTTGGCCTTGGCGAGCCATTCGGCGGCGGCCACGGTGGCGGTGTCTGGGAAGCGGAGGGAATCGGCGTTGAGTCCCAACTCGTCGGCCAAAAGGGCCGGCCCGGCAAAACGCTTGGCCAGGGCCACCGCGCACAGCGATTCCCCCCTGCGGAGGCGAACGCCATGCCAACGGACTGCCTGGGCCGCGGCGTCCCAGAACTCTCTTGACTCGCTGAACTCGTCCGGTCCCATCTGCTCCAAGGAGCCAAACAGGCTGCACTTGGCGGGGACTTTTTCGTCCGTGCAGGGCCGCGGCACGGGCCGGACGGATCGGCGGACCTGCATCAGCCGCGCCGACAGGTCCACCTGCTCCTGCCAACGCCCGGCGTTGTCCTGCGAATAGCCCGGCCTGTCAGCCCCGGGAATGGCGTCGGCCAATCCGCGGACCTTGGCGAGGTTGGGAAATGCCTCGGCAAAATTGGTGTAACCGGCAAGCCTTGCCAGCGCCTCGTCCCCACACTCGCGGAGGGGCAAAACGGACGTGCGGATCTCGAAATAGTCCTCGATCTGGTCGTCCCAGCGCTTGGCCCAGTCGTCGCAGGCAATGCCTTTTTCCCGGAGTCTCGCATCCAGGCCGTCGCGCACCTTGCCGGCCAGTTCGCGCCACTTGTCGCGCACCTGTTTCTCGCAGAGGTCCGCGATGCTTTGGCCTTGCGGGGCGTTTTCCCAGGGAACCACGGCGAAGAAGCGGTTGGGCAGGCAGGGGGCCTTTCTGGCCGCCTCGGTCAAGCCGGGCACCTCGACGTTTTTCTTCGTGAGCCACAAATCCAGCAGCGGCAAGCCATGCAGCCAAGGATAGACGATGGCCGTGGGCCCGTATCGCTCGATCACCGGCAACATGGCCTGGAAGCTCAGCCACGCGAGGATCATGCTGCCCGACCAGAGGTCGCGGACCGTGCGCGCCGCCTCGATGAACGGCTGGACCGGCCCGAGGGAAAAGGACAGCATGGCCGCCCCCTGCCCGCCAGAATAGGCCGCCTTCAGGCCGGCCGTGATGCACATGTGGTGCCAGATCGTGTGGTCGGGCACGCGGGTGTCGGCGGGCAGGCGGCGGAAGCTGGGGCGCCGCTCGGCCAACCGGTCGGGCAAGAGCCGCCACAGGGCGTAGTAGCAGCCTGGCCCGCCCACGTGCGGGTTGGCGATGTCGCGGATCGTCTCCTCCACCATCGTTTCGTCCAACTCGGCAACGTCAATCTCCTGCGGCGTGCCCGAGAGGGGGTGGAACACCGTGAGGCGGCGGTTTTCCGGCCCGACCGCCCATTCGCCATTGCGCCCGGCTGTGGGCAACGGGAGCCGCTCGGCCGCCGAGGCGTGGGCGTCTTCGGTGCCCTTCAGCTCCGAGGGGGTGACTTCCCGCTGCAACGCCGCCGACAAGTACCTGCAAGCCCGCGGCTCGTGGCCGCGGATCGACAGGGCCTTGTCGGGCGGGTCGTGCAAGTACGCGATCAGGATTTCTTGCCAGTCCTTGTCCATGGTCCTACCCGATTTCAAGGTTCACGAGTGCCAAAACATGGTCCAAGCCGCGTCCGACGCCGCCGGACGCTACGACAACGGAATCGCTCCAAACGTCTTCCTTCCAGATTCAGGGCTTTCGAGCAGGGGGCTTTCGAGCAGGGGGCTTTCGAGCAGGGGGCTTTCGAGCAGGGGGCT
>Ga0073932_1004662_pt1 | contig 15910 bp, 14 predicted proteins | sample DewCreD2012metaG_FD_76967 | JGI IMG/M metagenome (GOLD analysis project Ga0073932, IMG submission 76967) | Hot spring sediment bacterial and archeal communities from British Columbia, Canada, to study Microbial Dark Matter (Phase II) - Dewar... ... | reverse complement strand
CCGGCCACCGTGCCAAAATCGGTCTTGTTGAAGCGGTATTTGCCGCAGGCCAGCGTCAGGATCACGCTGTCGGCAGGGGTCTGCTCGGCGAATTCGGTATAGTAGTTGCGGCCTGGGCGCGCGCCGTCACAGCCGCCCACCAGGAAGAAGTGCCGGATCTGGCCCGTTTTCACTGCATCAATGATGGCTCCAGCGTGGCTGAGCGTGGCCGCGCGGCCAAACCCGACCAGAATGCTCTCCGCCGGTTCGTCTTGCTCAAAGCCGCCCAGCGCCAGGGCCTGCTCGATGATAGGGGTAAAATCCTTCGCGCCGTTGCGCTCTTCGATGTGCTTCACATCCGGCCAGCCTACCACGCCGGTCGTATACAGGCGGTCTTTGTACGAGTCGCGCGGCTCGATCAGGCAGTTGGTGGTCATCAGAATACAGCCGGGCAGATGATGGAACTCGCGCTGCTGATTCTGCCAGGCACTGCCGTAATTTCCAACCAGGTGCGGGTACTTTTTCAGTTCCGGGTAAGCGTGGGCGGGCAGCATCTCGCCGTGAGTATAGATATTCACACCTTTCCCCGCGCTTTGCTCTAAAAGCTGTTTCAGATCGTGCAAATCGTGACCAGAGACCACGATGAAGGGGCCTTTCACGGGCGTCACCCGCACCAGAGTCGGCTCTGGATGCCCAAAAGTGGTGGTGTTGGCGGTGTCCAGCAGTTCCATACAGCGCAGGTTCACCTGACCGAACTCCATGAGGATGCCGACCATCTCTTGCAGAGTCAGGCTGTCGTCAACGATGGCGCTCAGGCCCCGGTATAAATAGCGGTTGACGGTTTCGTCGCGGTAGCCCAACACCCAGGCGTGATAAGCATAGGCGGCCATGCCTTTCAGCCCAAACAACAGCGTGTCTTTCACCGACTGCATATCCGCATCGCGCAGCGCGTAGGGGCGGATGTTTACCCGCTCTGCATCCTGACGGATGGCCTGCTCATCTTCCGGGAGAACGTACAGCGCCGCCAGCGGAACCCGGCCAGCCGGGTTCTGCGCCAGCGCCCGCAGTTCGTACTTATACACCTGCGATTTCTTCAACAGCTCTATAAAGAAATCTGGGATAAAATTCACGTTGGTCAGCGTCGCAAACAGAGCGTCAATCACAAACCGGTCAATTTCTGGGCGTACCACGGCGTTTCGGGCGCGGGCGGCCTGCGCAAAGAAGGCCATCCCTTCCAACTGATACACCAGTAAATCCTGGAGCGCCGCCACTTCGCTGTCTTTTCCGCAGACGCCGAAATCCACGCAGGCGCTTCCGCGCGCGGTCTGTTCGCACTGATAACAAAACATAGAAGCTTCGATTTTCTTTTGCATGGCGTTTCAAAATCCTCTCGTAATCCGATTGGGTGATCATCCGGCCATCGGGCGCGGATTAGTTTGTGAAATATTTCTCAATCTCTTACGAGGGGAATTATAGGACTAGAATAGTCAGAATTCGGTAACGTATGTTACCAGAGGCCTGCGAATGCTTAACCAGGAATCTTTAACGGTACTGCAAAACTGCCCGCTCTTCGCCGCGCTTGCTCCCGGCGAATGGAGCATGATTCTCCCCTACCTGAAAGGGAGCCTGAAGCTCTACAGCCGCGATCAAATCATTGCTTTTGAAGAAGACCCGTGCCAAGCCATCGGAGTCGTCATCGAGGGCAGTATTCACATCCAGCGCATCTTCCCCTCTGGCAAGTCCATCACCATCGAAACCCTGCGCCCCGGCGATAGTTTTGGCGAAGCCCTGCTTTTTGCCAACCAGGGGGTTTACCCCGCCACGTTGATCGCTCCCGAAGACTGCCAGGTGCTGTTCATCCCCAAAGAAGAGGTGTTACTCTTGCTCGAAAAATCGGCGGCTTTCCGCGCCAATATGCTCCGCTCGCTTTCTAACCGCATTCTGCTGCTTAACCGCCGGATTAAAGGCCTGACGCTGGGAACAGTCCGGCAAAAGGTCGCCAACTACCTGCTGGAAGAATGGGCGCGCCAGAAGCGCACTCAACTGGTGATGACCTGGGCGCGCCACGAACTCGCCGACGCGTTGGGCATCCCCCGCCCGTCGCTGTCTCGTGAGTTAATCGCCATGCGCGAGGAAGGCTGGATCCATTTTGACCGCAAGACCATCACCATCCTCAACCTTGCCGCTCTGCGCTCCAGTCTGGGAAATTAAAAAAACCGGCGGCCCGCTTTGCCAGCAGGCCGCCGGTTTCCATGCAGTCTACAGGTCCACCACCGTCACAAACATCGGCTTTTCGACGGTGAACACGTCTCCGGTAGGTTCAGGCATCCCCGTAGTGGGGTTAATCTTGAACAGCACCAGCGAACTGCTCTCCTGGTTTGCCACGATCAGGAATTTTCCATCCGGGTCGAGGGTGAAGTTGCGCGGCCAATGCCCGCCGGTGGAGACAAACCCCACCCGTTCTAAACTACTGCCATCCGCCGATACGCGGAAGGCAGACAGGCTGTCGTGACCACGGTTCGATACGTACAGATACCGGCCGTCGGGCGTCAGGTGGATGTCTGCCACAATGTTATAAGACTGGAACTCCTCCGGCAGTGTGGGCAGGGCCTGGAGCTTCTTCAGCGTTCCGGCGGCGGCGTCCCAGGCATAGACGACCACGGTATTGTTTAACTCGTTGGCAACGTAGAGGAAGCGCCCGTTGGGGTGAAAAGCCATGTGGCGCGGCCCCGCGCCCGGCTCGGCCACCAGCGCCGGCGGGTCGTTGGGGGTCAGAGTTCCGTCCTTTTCCAGCCGGTAGACGTACACCCGGTTGGTCCCCAAATCTGCGGCCAGCACAAAGCGCCCATCGGGCGAGGGGATGATCGAATGCGCGTGAGGCCCTTCCTGACGTTTGGGGTCATCGCCCTTGCCCTGGTGCTGTACCGTAGCGGCCGCCGCGCCCACCGTGCCATCCGGCTGAATCGGCAAGACGCTCACACTGCCGCCGCCGTAATTGGCGACCAGCGCCCAACGGCCATCTGCCGTAATGCTGATGTAGCACGGCCCCAAGCCCTTCACCGGGGCCGTGTTAAGCAGTCGAAGCTGGCCGCTGGCGGGGTCAATCGCAAAAGCCGTTGCCCGGCCCTCGCGCACCTCGTTGATGGCGTACAGGAACCGGCGGTTGGGGTGGACTGCCAGAAAAGAAGGCGTCTCGCCGCTCTCCGCTTTCTGCACCTGGGTCAGTTGGCCGCTCTCTGGGTCCATCCGGTAAACGGTGATGCCCTCCCTGCGGTGGCCGCCTTCCGTCCGGGTCTCAGAGCCAACGTACACGTAGCGGGTCATGTTCCCTCCTTCTGCATCTGAAATACCGTCCTTTTAGGGCCGGCAGGGACTGCCGTCGGGCAGGCGCGTTTGCGTCCACACGTCAACCTCATCCACTACCGGATATTTGGCGGCCAGTTTTTCGTCAAAATCAATGCCCAGGCCGGGCTTATCGTTGGGGTACATATAGCCGTTGCGGACTACCGGCAGGCCGGGGAACATTTCGTAGACCAGTTCGTCAAACCGGCACCATTCCTGAATGCCAAAGTTCGGCGCCCACAGGTCCAGGTGGAGATTGGCGGCGTGACCCACCGGCGAGGTATCGCCCGGACCGTGCCATGCCGTGCGGATGCCGTAAACCTGGGCGTGAATGGCCGCGTTGCGCGCCGGGGTGATGCCGCCCATCTGGCTGACATGCATGCGGATGAAATCCACCAGCTTTTCTTCGATCAACAGCCGCCATTCGCGCGGGTTATTCACCAGCTCGCCCATGGCAATGGGGGTAGCGCACTGCTGGCGCAGCATCCGGTACCACTCAATATCTTCGGGAGCCAGTGAGTCTTCCAGGAAGAAGAGTTTGTAGGGTTCCAGGTCTTTGGCGAATTGGATCGTGTCAATCGGGGAGAGGCGCTCGTGAACATCGTGGAGCAGTTCCACCTCATCGCCCACCTGGGCGCGCACGTATTCGATCATGCGGCGCATATTGCGCATGTAGGCGCGCGGGTCAAAATACGCGCCGGTTGTCGGACTGCCTTCAGGGCTGTAGAGCTTGGCGCTCTTGCCGCCGTAGCCGCCCATCTGAACGCGGATGTAGTGGTAGCCCTGCTCTTGGAATTTGCGCACGTTCTCAACCACTTCCTGCGGGTCGCGTCCATCGGCGTGGGCGTAGCAGGCCGCCGCTTCGCGGACTTTGCCGCCCAGCAGGTCGTAGACCGGCATGTTCGCCATTTTACCCTTAATATCCCACAGCGCCTGGTCAATGCCCGAAATGGCATTGTTCAGCACCGGGCCGTTGCGCCAGTAGCTGTTCACTAACATCATCTGGAACAGCTCTTCGATGCGCGACACATCTTTGCCGATCACAAACGGCTTCAGGTGCTTTTCCAGCGCCGCATACACCGGGTGAACGCGCTGTGTAAAAGTGGCACAGCCCAACCCATAAAGGCCGGGTTCGGAGGTAAGGACTTTGACAACAATAAAACGCGTGCCGGGCCCTCGCGTTTGCACGAGGAAGGTCTGCACATCCTGGATGGTAACAGGCTTTGCCATGAATGACTCCTCTGGAAGGGTGTTGGAGAGTTCTCCTGTGAGGATTATAATACAAGAATATGGCAATCATCACCATCATCGGCGCCGGCATGATGGGCACGGCGATGTGCTGGCCGGCTTCTGACCGCCAACACCACATCCGCCTGGTGGGTACGCCCCTGGATGAGGCAGTCATCCGCTCCGTGCGGCAGGACGGCGTTCACCCCACCCTGGCGCGCCCACTGCCGCCGGGCGTGCAGGTGTTCGATCACCACCAGATTCCACAGGCCCTGGCCGGGGCCGACCTGGTCATCAGCGGGGTCTCCAGCTTTGGGGTGGACTGGTTCGCGCGCGCGGTTGGCCCGCACTTATGGCCGGGCGCGCGCGTGCTGGCGGTGACCAAGGGCCTGGAAGACCAGCCCAACGGTGATTTGCTCACCCTGCCCGCCGCGCTGGACGGCAAAATGCCGCCCTCACTGCGGGGGCAGGTTTCGTTTAACGCCATCGGCGGCCCGTGCATTGCGCACGAACTGGCCGCCCGCCGCCAGACCGGGGTGGTCTTCTGCGGGAGAGACGCCGCCGCGCTCCACGCCCTGCGCGAACTGCTCGCCACGCCGTATTACCATATCTGGACTTCCACCGACCTGGTTGGGGTGGAATGCTGTGCGGCGTTGAAGAACGCCTATGCTCTGGCCGTCGGGTTAGCGGTGGGCATGATGGAACAGGCCGGCCCCGATGGGCTGGCGCAGATGTATAACCCCCAGGCCGCCCTGTTTGGGCAAAGCTGTTATGAAATGAGCCGGATGCTGGCGATCCTCGGCGGCGGGGCCGACAGCGTGGCCTGGCTTCCGGGCGCGGGGGATTTGTACGTTACGGTTTTCGGCGGGCGCACAGTGCGGTTGGGGAAAATGCTCGGCCAGGGCATGCCCTTCAGCGAAGCACGCAGGGTTTTGGCGGGCGTCACCCTCGAATCGGTGGAGATCGTCACCCGCACAGCCAGGGCTTTGCCCAAGCTGGCCGCGCGTGGATTGGCCGACCTGCGAGACTTCCCCCTGCTTCTGCACCTGAACGACGTTCTCAATCACGCCGCCCCGGTCCAAATTCCATGGGATGCGTTTTTTAACAAGGTTGTTTCGACTGCTCCGTAAATCTTAGAAACTACCACCCGATGAGGAGAACAAGAAGATGAATGAAGTACGTCTCGCGCTGGTCGGATTTGGCAACGTGGCCCAGGGACTAACGCAAATTCTGGCGGAGAGCCAGGAAGAGTTTGCGCGGCAGTATGGGTTGGAATTTCTCATCGTTGCCATTGCAGATCCCATCCGGGGTACGGTTTTGTGCCGTGATGGCGTTCCCCCCGCCGCACTGCTGGCCGCAGTGAAGAACGACGGCGTCATCAACGGGCTGGCCGCTCAGCACCCCGATTGGGGCATCGAACACCCCGGCTGGGACGCGCTGGAAATGATCCAAAACAGCCCCGCTGATGTCGTGGTGGAGTTGAGCTACACCAATCTGACCACCGGCGAGCCGGCCACCACCTACATCGCCGAGGCTCTGCGCCGCAAACGCCACGTCATCACCACCAACAAAGGCCCCATTGCCCTTCACTACCAGACCCTGGCAGACCTGGCGCAGATTCACGGCGTTCAGTTGGGCGTAGAGGGGACGGTGATGAGCGGCACGCCCTGCCTGCACATAGGCCGCGAACTGCTGGCCCCGGCCCGCATTCAAAAAATCGCGGGGATCCTCAACGGAACCACCAACTTCATCCTCACCCAAATGGAAACCGGACGCTCTTACGCCGAAGCGCTGGCCGAGGCCCAGGCCATGGGGTACGCCGAGGCCGACCCAACCGGCGACGTCGAAGGCTTCGACGCCGCCGCCAAAGTTGCCATCCTCTCACAGCTCATCCTGGGCATTCCTCTGGAGATGAAGGACATCGAGCGCCAGGGGATTACCGCCATCACCCCAGAGGAAATCGCGGCGGCGCGCGCCAATCACAGCCGTTGGAAGTTAATCGGCTCGCTGGAACCGTCAGATGGCGGCGTGCGCGCCAGCGTCAAGCCGGTCTGCGTGCCAGATGACCATCCACTGGCTCAGGTTGGCGGCGTGACCAACGCCATTTGCTTCTCGACCGAGCGGCTGGGCGACGTTACCGTAATCGGGCCGGGCGCGGGCCGGATGCCAACGGGCTATGCCATTATTCAAGACCTGCTGGCAATTTACGGGCAGGGCATTGGCATTAAGGATATTGATTAACATGCTCCCAACCTCTATTAAAACCGCCTGGAAAGAGCGCCTTGAGCAAGAACTGCGCGGCAACATTTTGCCCTTCTGGATGACCTACCCCGTAGACCGCGAGAACGGCGGGTTCTACGGCGCTGTCACCAATGATCTGCGCGTTTTGAACGACGTTCCGCGTTCGGTGGTGTTGTGCGCCCGCATTTTGTGGAGCTTCGCGGCGGCCTACCGCGCCTACCGCGACGAAGCTTACCTGGAGATCGCCCGCCACGCCTTCGATTACCTGACCACTCGCTTTTGGGATGCGCAGTACGGCGGCTTTTACTGGATGCTCAACCGCTGCGGCCAGCCGGTCAACGACCGCAAGCAGAGCTACGGTCAGGGGTTTGCCCTGTACGGCCTGACGGAGTGGGCCCTGGCCCTTAAAGAAAAGGGTGATCTGCCCGGCTGTGAGAATGCCTTGAACTGGGCCAGAAAAACCTTTGACCTGCTCGAACAACATGCCTGCGACCCCGTTTACGGCGGCTATGTGGAGGCGCGCGGGCGCGATTGGGGCGAACAGACCGACCTGCGCCTGAGCGAAAAAGAGCCGAACGTTGTTAAATCCATGAACACCATGCTCCACATCGTCGAGCCGTACACCAACCTGGTGCGCGCCTGGAATGACCCCCGCGCCCGTCAGGCGCTGGAAAAGGCTTTGCGCGTCTTCCTCGATCGCATCGTTAACCCCGTCACCTACACGACGCACCTGTTCTTCGATATGGATTGGACGGTGCGGGGCAATGCTGTGTCCTATGGGCATGATATTGAGGCCAGTTGGCTGTTGGTGGAAGCCGCCCAGGTTTTAGGCGACCCGCAGTTGATCGCCCGGACCGCGGAACTGGCCGTTCACATGGCGGAGGCCGCCACCGTCGCCCTCGACCCAGACGGCAGTCTGGTCTACGAAGGCGGCCCGCAGGGCTTTACCGTCGTCGAAAAACACTGGTGGGCGCAGGCCGAAGCCATGGTGGGCTTTTACAACGCCGCCCAACTGGCCGCCGCGCCAGAGCAGAAGCGCAGGTTTGCCGAGATCGCTTACCGGCTGTGGGAATATATTGACGCGAAAATCATTGACCGTACCCACGGCGATTGGTTCAAGCGCCTCAGCCGCGATGGCCGCCCCATTGAGCCGGCGGACGGCTTTAAAGCCGGCCCCTGGGACTGCCCCTATCATCACGTGCGCGCCTGCCTGCAAATGATCGAGCGCCTGTCTACTTAAATCACGAAAAAGGGGTTACGCGCGTCTGGCAGTACGGGGAGGCATAAGAAAAGCCATGAGTACGACCCTGGGTTCCATTCTGGTGGTGGATGACGAGCTTCTAAACCGGATTCTGATCCGCACCAACCTGGAAGAGCAGGGCTACCAGGTTGAAGAAGCGGCCGATGGACAGGAAGCCCTCGAAAAAGTCCGCGCGCGCCATTTTGACGTGATCTTGCTCGACCTGTTAATGCCGGTGATGGACGGCTTTGAGGTACTGCGGCAGATCAAATCGGACCCGGCGCTCCATCACATCCCCGTTATCGTCATTTCGGCCATGGATGAGATGGACAGCGTGACCCGCTGTATTGAGATGGGCGCGGCGGATCACCTGCCCAAGCCATTCGACCCGCTGATGCTGCGCGCCCGCATCAATGCCTCCATGGCAAGCAAGCGGATGCACGATATGGAAGTGGCTTATCTCCAACAACTGCGGGCTGAACAGCAGAAGGTCGAAACCCTGCTTCTCAACATCTTGCCGGCCCCCATCAGCGAAAAACTCAAGCAGGGTCAGACTTCCATCGCGGAGTACTTTCCGTCCGTCACCGTGATGTTTGCCGACCTGGTGGGGTTTACGCCGTTTGTGGCCCAACATACCCCCGCCGAGATGATTGACCTGCTCAATACCATTTTCATGGAATTCGACCAGCTCGCCGACCAGCACGGGCTGGAAAAGATCAAAACCATTGGCGACGCCTACATGGTTGCCGGCGGTCTGCCCATTCCGCGCCCCGATCATCTCGAAGCAGTGGCCGATATGGCCCTCGACAGCCACCGGGCGATCACCAAACTGGTCGCTTCCGGCGAGATCCCCCCCTTTAAAATTCGCGTGGGCATCCACACCGGCCCGGTCGTAGCGGGCATTATTGGCCGCCGCAAGTTCGCCTATGATTTATGGGGCGACACGGTCAACATCGCCAGCCGCCTGCATACCTATGCCCCCGCCGAATCCACTCTGGTATCTGAAAGCGTCTACCAACTGCTGTGCGACCGCTACCAGTTCCGCGAACAGGGCATTATCCAGCTTAAGGGCCTGCGCGAGATGAAAGCCTATCTTTTGCTGGGCAAAAAGTAGATTCAGACGGGCGGCGCGGTCTACATCCAATGGGTGCGGTCTTCAAACGAAGGGCGGGCCGGGGGCGGCGCGGCGGACGGGTCTACCACCGGGAAGCCGAGGTAGATAAAACCGATCAGGTGTTGATCGGGAGCCAGGCCAAAGAAATCTTTCACGTCTGGGTCATAGGCCGGGTTGCCGGTGCGCCATTTGGCCCCTAAACCCAACGCATGGGCCGCCAACAGCATGTTCTGCACAGCCGCGGCGGCCGCACAGATATTTTCCACCTCAATCACCCGCGTTTCCGATGGGCGATCCACGCCCACGGCAATGACGACCGGGGCGCGCAGTGGGCGCGCTCTCTCCACATCCATCACCGCGGCCAGAGCCTCTGGAGACAGGTTGGGGTTGCGTTTCTTAACCGCCTCGGCCATGCAGTCACCCAAACGTTCGCGCGCCGCGCCGGTCAGCACAAAAAAGCGCCAGGGGCGGACTTTAAAATGGTTGGGGGCCTGAACGGCCGCCGCCAGGATTTTCTCGATGAGTTCGCGCGGAACCGGATCTGGCCGGACCTTATCCGCCGAGCGGCGCTGGAAAATAGCTTCAAAAAGTTCCATCTTCTTCCCCTATTTTTACCAGTATTGCCGGGCCGCGCGTCAGACCGGCGCCTGCCGGCCCAACGCGCGGCCCCCAAAGACGCTACCCGCCGCTTAATGCGGGCATAAAGTGGATTTCGCTGTCTGCCGATACTTTGTGCCGGAGCTTTAAGGCGCTCACTTCGCCGTCAACCACCACGGCCAGGTTCGGCCTCAGGCGGTCGCCATCCAACAGCCGCGCGCGCAGGCCCGGAAAGCGCGCCTCCAGGTTGTCAATCACCTCGCGCACGGTTGCACCTTCTACTTCCACCTCATGGCGGCCCCCGGTCAGTTCGCGCAGTAAAGACGGGATAATCACCCGCGCCATGCTACTTCTTGGCGGCCAGCGCCGCTAAAATGCGCGCAGGCGACATAGGCAGTTCGTTCAGGCGCACGCCGATAGCCCGGTAAATGGCATTGGCAAGCGCGCCCGCCGGCGGCACAATGGGAACCTCGCCCACGCCGCGCACCCCGTAAGGATGGCCCGGATTGGGCACTTCCACCAGGATCGTTTCGATCATCGGCAGGTCGAGCGCCGTTGGCATGCGGTAGTCGAGCAGGCTGGCGTTGAGCAGGCGGCCTTGCGCATCGTAGACGTATTCCTCGTTCAGGCCCCAGCCCACGCCCTGCGCCACGCCGCCGTGAATCTGGCTCTCCACGTAGCTGGGGTGAATGGCCGTCCCCACGTCCTGCGCGGCGGTATAGCGCAGAACATCCACCTTGCCGGTTTCGGGGTCTACCTCTACGTCAACAATGTGAACCGCAAAGGCCGGCCCCCATTTTTCGGCGCGCACCGAGGCGCTGGCCGAGATCGGCCCGCCCATGTCGTCCATCTGCGAACCCAAATCCGCCAGGGTCAGGCGTCTGCCGTTACAGGTCAACACCCCTTTGGCATACGCCACCTGAGCGGGGTCCACTTCCCAATAGGCGGCGGCGCGCGCCTTGAATTCCTGGATCAGCTTGTTGCCCAACTCATAGGCGGCCCATCCGGTCGCAAAGGTCGTGCGGCTGCCGTAGGTTCCCTCGGTGTACCCGACCGAGTCGGTATCGCCAACCGAAGGGCGGATGCAGTCCACCGCCACGCCCAGGGTTTCGGCTAACTGCATGGCAATGGATGCGCGCGACCCGCCAATATCCACCGACCCTTCCACCAGGCTGATCGTGCCATCGGGGTTCAGGCTGGCAGACGCGCTCGACTTGCCGCCGTAGTTGCCCCAGTAACCCGCCGCCACGCCGCGCCCGCGGTAGGGGCCTTCGAGCTTCGATTGATAATGAGGGCTGTTTTTGGCCGCTTGCAGGGTTTCGATGTACCCGATGCGCGGATACTCCGACCCGCCAGGGTGCTTATCGCCCTCCCGCACGCCGTTGAGGATGCGGAAATCAATGGGGTCCATCCCCAGCTTTTCGGCCAGTTCATCCACCACCACTTCGGCGGCGTAGGCCGCGTTGGTTCCGCCCGGCGCGCGGTAGGCCGCGGCGCGCGGCTTATTAACCACCACGTCATACGAGTCAATCAAGACGTTATCCAACTTATAGGGGGCGAAAATCACCGCCGCCCCCGACCCCACCGGCGAGCCGGGGTAAGCACCGGCCTCATAGGCCAGGTAAGCCTGCGCCGCCGTGATGCGCCCCTCGCGGTTGGCGGCCATCTTGATGCGCATATACGACCCCGAAGTCGGTCCGGTAGCCGCCAGCACTTCGGCCCGGCTCATCGTCAGCTTGACGGGCCGGCGCGCCTTCTTAGAGAGCAGTGCCGCGATTGGCTCCAGGTACACGCCGATCTTGCCGCCAAAGCCGCCGCCAATTTCCATGGGGATGACTTTAATTTTCGATACCGGAATCTCCAGGATTTCAGCCACCTGATCGCGCACGCCAAAAGCGCCCTGCGTACTGCACCAGATCGTCAACTGGTCATCCACGTTCCACAGCGCGGTGGAGTTTTGCGGCTCGATGTAACCCTGGTGAACGGTGGCGGTGGTAAATTCGCGTTCTACCACCACCGCCGCCTCGGCAAAGGCCTTTTCTACGTCGCCCCGGCTGATCTGCGAATGCTCGGCGATGTTAGTAGGCGTAGTGCCTTTCGCGCCCAACTCATCGGTGCGGAGTTCTTCCAGCAAGATTGGGGCATCGGGCCGCATCGCCTCTTGCGCCGTGAGGACGGGCTTCAAAACCTCATACTGCACGTCAATCAGCCCCAAAGCCTCTTCGGCTACGTGAATGCTGGTCGCCGCTACCGCCGCCACCGCGTGACCAAAATACAGCACCTTGTCGCGCGCCAGAACGTTGTTGCTCTGGTAGCGCAGGTTGATCGTCCCCTCGCCCAGTTCCGAAATTTTACTTTCCAGGTCGGGCAGATCGGCGGCCGTCACCACGGCGCGCACGCCGGGCAGTGCCTCGGCCTTGCGGGTATCAATGGAAAGGATGCGGGCGTGGGCGTGCGGACTGCGCAGAACCATGCCGTAGAGCATCCCCGGCAGGCGGATGTCTGCGCCGTACAGCGCCCGCCCGGTCACTTTATCGGTCCCATCCGGGCGAATGGGACGCGTGCCGATCACCTCATACTGCTTTTCAACCGTCATAACGCCACCTCCGGTTTGGTTTCCACCACCGCCCCCGGCCCGCCAGCCTGCGCTTCGCCCCGCAGTACCGCGGCGGCGTCTAACACGGCTCGCACAATCTTATCGTACCCGGTACAGCGGCACAGGTTGCCAGCCAGCCACCGGCGAACCTCGTATTCACTGGGGTTCGGGTTGCGGTCCAGCAGGGCTTTCGCTGCCACCACAAAGCCCGGCGTGCAGACCCCGCACTGCAAAGCGGCGTGTTCCAACAGCTTCTGCTGAATGGGGTGCAGACCGTTGGGCCCGGCAATGCCTTCAGCGGTGATAATCGAGCGGCCGTTCACCTCAACCGCCAGCACCAGGCAGGAATTCACCAACACGCCATCCAGAATGACGTTGCAGGCCCCACAGTTGCCGTTGTTACAGCCTTCCTTCACGCCCGTCAGGCCGAGGGTTTCGCGCAGTACTTCGAGCAGACTCTGGCGCGGCTCGCACAAAAATGTCACTTCCTCACCGTTAATCGTTGCCTCAACAAGAACTTTCTTCGCCATGGTGTCTACCTCGCTTAAAGGATCTATGCCGGAACTTGCAGTGTCTGCCGCGCCCGCTCTACGGCCCCTTCCAGGGCGCGGCGGCTCAACACCGCCGAGAGATGGCGGCGCTGTTCAACCGTGCCGCGCATATCGGTGATCGGGCGCGCCGCGTCACGGGCGATGAAAGACGCCTGACGGAGATTCTCTAAAGAGACGGCTTTGCCCGCCAGAAATTCCCCGGCCGCGTCTACTGCCAGCGGAGTGGGAGCCACCGCGCCCAACGCCACGCGCGCCCACTCGATCACGGACCCATCGGGGCTGAGCTTCACCGCGGCCCCCGCGCCTACCACGGCAATATCCATCTCATTACGCGGGATAAAGCGCAGGTAGCGCGCTCCAAAGCCCTCTGGCGGCGGTGGAACGCGCAGAGCGACCAAAAACTCGCCGGGCTGTAGGGCGTTGCGGCCTGGCGCGGTGCAAAAATCACGCACCGGCAGTTCACGCCGGCCAGCCGGGCCGGCGATCTCGCAGACCGCCCCGTGAACGATCAACGCGGGGATGGTATCCGCCGCGGGCGAAGCATTGCACAAGTTTCCTCCCACCGTCGCCCGCCCCTGAATCTGCGTCCCGCCGATTAAAGAGACCGCGTCCACCAGTCCTGGGTAAGCCGCCGCGATCTGTTCATCGCCGCAAAAACGCAGACACGTGACCGCCGCGCCCAACCGCAGGCCCATCGTTGGGTCAAACTTCAGTTCATTTAGCTCTGGCACTCCCTTAACATCCACCACAAGCCTGGCCTTACGGCGTCCCTCCCGCAGTTGCACCAGCAGGTCCGTACCACCGCTCAGGATACGCACCTGGTCTCCATCGCTGTTCAGCAAGGAAACCACCTCATCAATACGTCTGGCCGCAACATAATCAAAGTCTTGCAAGGCTCCACCTCCACTGACATGTTCCAGGCCTCCGCCTGGCGTTCTTTCTCAGGCATAGCCGGTGTAATGGCCCCCCTCCAACCGCTTTAATTATAGCTTCTAATAGGAAAATACATGACATTTTCGACCGTTGTATAAGCAAAACGCCGAAAGTACCTTAATCAACCAGGCAGTGCTGCCAGGCGTTTTGCCCCAGTAATTCGCCGGGCATGTAAGTTTTGTTGTTAAAATTCTTTCGGCGAATTACCTAGACCGTTTGCAATGCTTTTAAAATGGTGCGCTGGCCGCCGCCAGACGAGGATTGAAATCCACTGCTTTCGGATATATAAAAAAGGGGAGAGAAGGAATAAGCGCGGTTTCGACACAACCGCGCTGGGTTAGGGTACAATTCGCCTGCGGTTTGAAGGAAATGGCCGCTGTCAATGGCAGAGAAACAGCCATCCCCCTCCCGCCAGGAGCAAAGATTGATGAAAGCGACGGACTTTGAATCACAGGCCCCCGCCCGGCTGGAACTCGAAGGTGTCAGCGCGGGCTATAACGGACGCAATGCCCTGGAGCAAATCTCTTTCCAGGTTCCGCATGGCGGTCAGGTGGCCGTTGTCGGCCCCAATGGGGCGGGGAAATCCACCCTGTTTAAAGTCCTGGTAGGGCTGCTGCCGGTGCGCTCCGGGCAGGTGCGCATTCATGGACAGCCGTTGGGTCTGCACAAAGACTGCGTGGCCTACGTTCCTCAGCGCGAGGAAGTGGATTGGCGCTTTCCGGTGACGGTGCTGGACGTGGTGATGATGGGACGTTTCGGCAAAACCGGCTGGCTGCGCCGCGCCTCTCCCCGCGACCGCGAGGTTGTGATGCGCAGTCTGGAGCATATGGGCATTGCTCACCTGGCCGGGCAGACCATCGGCAGTCTTTCGGGCGGACAGCAGCAGCGGGTGTTCCTGGCCCGCGCGCTGGCCCAAGAGCCGCATATTCTGTTAATGGATGAGCCTTTTACCGGGGTGGATGTCTCCACTCAGGAAACTACGCTGAATCTTTTAAACCAGCTCCGCGAACAGCGCGTCACCGTACTGGTCTCTACGCACGATCTCAACATGGCCGCACAGCGCTTCGAGCAGGTTTTACTGCTTAACCGCCGGCTCATCGCCTACGGCGACCCGGCCTACGTGTTCCAGCCTCAGCACTTACAACAGGCCTTTAGCGGGCAACTGCTGTTTCTGGGCGGCGACCAGGGCGCTATCGTGGTGGATCAGTGCTGCCCGGATGAGAACCATGCCCATTCACACGAGGAAAGCCGCGATGCTTGAAGGATTGATTGCCCCCCTGAGCTATGCCTTTATGCAGCGCGGACTGCTGGCCGCCCTGATGGTCGGCGTCTTGTGTTCGATCATCGGCTGTTACGTGGTACTGCGCTCGATGGCCTTCTTAGGCGACGCGCTGGCCCATGCGGTACTGCCGGGCGTTGCCATCGCTTACCTGCTGCACGGCAGTCTGACGCTCGGCGCCCTGGTAGCGGCGGTGATCGTGGCCCTGGGAATTGGCTATTTCACGCGCGAAGGAACCATCAAAGAAGATACTGCCATTGGCATCCTCTTTGCCGCCGCCCTTTCGCTGGGCGTGGCGTTGATCAGCGCGATCCGCAGTAACAATTACGCCACCGACCTGACGCACATCCTGTTTGGCAACGTCTTGGGCGTCTCCAGCGGAGATTTATGGCTGACGGCGGGGCTGGGCGCGGCCATCCTGGGGGTGGTGCTGGCCTGCTACCGCCCCTTCCTGGTCATTTCGTTTGACCCCGTCCTGGCCGCTACCCTGCGCCTGCCTGCCGCCAAACTGCGCTATCTCATGCTGATCTTGCTGGCCCTGACGATTGTCGTCTCGATGCAGACGGTCGGGGTGGGATTAGCCGCCGCCATGCTGGTTACGCCGGCGGCCACGGCCTACCTGCTCACCCGCCGCCTGCCCGCCATGATGGCCCTCTCTGCCGGCGTGGGGGCGTTTTCTTCCATCGTGGGCCTGTACCTCAGTTACTACGCCAATATCTCATCAGGGGCGGCCATTGTGCTGGTCGCCACGGCCTTTTTCGTCGCCGCGTTTGCGCTTTCTCCGAAAAAACGCTAAAAAAACGCGCCGGGT
>Ga0073932_1004651_pt1 | contig 15957 bp, 13 predicted proteins | sample DewCreD2012metaG_FD_76967 | JGI IMG/M metagenome (GOLD analysis project Ga0073932, IMG submission 76967) | Hot spring sediment bacterial and archeal communities from British Columbia, Canada, to study Microbial Dark Matter (Phase II) - Dewar... ... | reverse complement strand
TCCGGGCCGAGGCGGAGGTGGGGGTGCCCGGCGCCCCGGTGCGGGCCGTGGCCATCGTTGGCCCTCCGGGCGTGGGCAAGACTTCAACCCTGGTCAAGCTGGCGGTGCAACTCGGCTTGCAGCGGCGGCTTGCCACCCAGGTGATATCCATGGATGCATACCGCGTTGCGGCGGGCGAGCCGCTCCGCACCTATGCCGCGATTTTGGGAATCCCGTTCCGGCAGACCGACACAGCCGCGGGCCTGCGGCAAGCGCTCACCGACGGCGGCCGCGCCGACCTGGTTCTGATCGACACCCCGGGATTCGGCCCGAACGACACAGAAGCCGCCCTGGATCTGGCGGAAATCCTGCTCCAATATCCCGAGATTGAAGTGCAATTGGCACTAGCGGCGACGGCAAGAAATGCCGATCTAGTTTCTGCGGCCGATCGGTTTGAAGCATTCCGTCCGGCGAAGCTGCTGTTTACGCGGCTAGACGAATCGTCCGTATTTGGGGCGGCGTTCAGCGAGGCGGTTCGGGCCGCCAAGCCGGTCTCGTTCCTGTCCAGCGGGCAGCGAATACCGGAAGACTTGGAGCCGGCCAGCGGCGAACGGTTGATCGACCTGCTGATCGGACCTGACGCCGGCTGACGTCCCGCGGCGGCTGTGGGCCGGCGCAGGCATTGAGCAATGTTTACCGGAGTCCAAAGCGAAGAAGCGTGCAGCGAACGGGAACGCCTGATTCTCGAACACCTGCCGCAGGTTCGCCTCATCGCCCGCCGCATCCACGAGCGCTTGCCGGACAGCGTCAGCCTGGACGACCTCATCTCAACTGGAATCATCGGCCTGATTTCGGCGATCGACAACTTCGACCCCGCTCAGAACGTTAAACTGCGCACCTACGCGGAATACAAGATCCGAGGCGCCATCCTGGACAGCCTGCGGGGATTGGACTGGGCCAGCCGCGACCGCCGCAAGAAAGCCAAACAGATAGAGAACGCGATCGCCGCCGCGGAGCAGAGGCTGCGGCGCACCGCAACCGAGGAGGAAATCGCCGCGGAACTGGGGCTTTCCCTCGAGGAGTACCGCGAGTGGCTGCTGGACATCCAGGGGCTTACGCTCAACAGCCTGGATTACTCCTCGGAACGCGAGGAGGGGCGGAGCCTGCACGACCTGGTCGCCGACAGCGAGCAACACTGGCCCAGCCACATGCTGGAATCCGCGGAACTCGAACGGCTGCTTGCAGCGGCCATCGAGAGGATGCCGCAATCGGAGCGCACTGTGCTCAGCCTCTACTACCGCGAAGAGCTCACACTCCGAGAAATCGCGCAGGTCATGAACCTGCATCTGTCGAGGATTTCCCAGTTGAAGTCTCAAGCCATCGCCCGCCTAAGGTCGTTCCTTGAGAAGCGATGGCCCACGCCAAGGGGGAGGTGAAGCCGGTGGGGCAGCAGGACGCCAGAACAAGACTTAGAGACCTGTGGGCGGAATCCCTCGCGAAGGGGATCGAGTCCATGTCGGGCGTGCGGCCTTCCTTCGCCTGGAGCGCTGACGCTGGCCAGTCCGATTCGTCCATTCTGTGGTGGGAGCAGGGCTTCAATATTCAACCGCACCCGCTGGCGTGGGCCGGCGCCCCGGAAAAGACATGGGCCGAGGTCGGCCGCCGGGCGCTCGAGGCCGCCGGTTTGGAAGAGGTTCAACCCGAAGACGCCAAAGGCACGTGGACGGAGTTGCTGAGTCAGGCATTCTCGGGCCTGGCGCAGGAACTGACGTCGCGGGCCGGAGAGGAGATTTCGGCTCAAGCCGGAAAGCTGGCCGGGGAGCCTCCTCCATACTCCCCACTTCAGTCGGGCGCCCTGAGTCTCGCCGAAAGCGGACCTCTGCCTCTCCTGCTGTTCTTCCATGACTCGCTCATCGCTGCCTGTCAGGCGGGGGAGAACCCGCCACAAGAGCCGCAGGAACCGGTTGTCCGGGCATTCCCGGAGGCGCCCGAGCTGTCCTACAAGACGCTGGACCTTCTCAAGGACGTCGAGTTGCCCGTCAGCGTTTCGTTCGGCCGGACTGAAATGGCGCTTCAGGATGTCCTGAAGCTGACCGCCGGCTCCGTCATCGAGCTTGACCGGCTGGTCGATGAACCCGTGGAATTGATTGTCAACGACACCGTTGTAGCGCTCGGGGAGGTTGTCGTCATCGAAGGCAACTACGGACTTCGGATTCAACGCATCATGAGCCGCGAGGATCTGCTGCGCACCAGCGGAGTGCGGTAGTCTCCGCGGCAAACCATTGCCCAAGAGACCTCCGGGCGGGAGGAGAGGTTTTTTGTGAACTCGACGATCTACATTTTGGCAGGCGTTGCTCTCAGCATCGCCGGAGTCGCGCTCTGTCTTCTGCTTTTCATCAGCCTCAAAAGAGCATTGCGGCGCGCGGACGACGCAGCCGGGCAGCAGCGTGAGGAGACAAGCGGGCGAATGGCGCAGATCGAGGGCGAAGTTCAGCGGCTGGAGCAGAGGCTGCGCCGGCTGGAAGACACAGCCGAGCGTGTGGCCAGCCTGCCCCTGGCCGGCAGCGGCTTGAACCTCAACAAGCGCAGCCAGGCCCTGCGGATGCACCGCCGGGGGGAGACCCCAGGCCGGATCGCCGCCGCCCTGGGTCTGCCGGAAGGCGAAGTGCAGTTTCTCCTCAAAGTGCAGCAGCTCACCGCCGGCGAGGCCGCCAATCCGCCCCGGCGATCACCGGCCCCGAATTGACGGGCGCCCCGAAGGCAGCGCCTCCGCCAGCGGCTGGACTGCCCTTCTGTCCCCTCCTTCCCTGCGGCGCGGGGCCGGGACTCGCGGAAAGAGATAGAATGGTCCGCTTTGGAGCGCCCCAATGCGAACCCAGTGTGCAGCACTTGCACTCTTCTGCCTTCTCACCGCCCCGGCGGCGTTCGCCCAGTCTGCGGAAGAGTTCGCCGCAAACGGAGAAATCTGGCTCAACAAAGGCGACTACCGGCGCGCAATCGACGACCTCTCCCGGGCCGCCGAAGCGGGCCGTGAGAAGACTCCGGCGAAGGTCTATCTGCTGCGGGCCCGAGCTTACGCCGCCTTGAAGCAGTTCCGCTGGGCCGAACAGGACTACCAGAAGGCGATCGAGATCGACCCCGATAACCGCGAGGCTCGACAGGAGATGGAGAAATGGGCGCGCGAGGGACGGATGAGCGCGCCGCCTCCCGGCGGACGCAGGGAGGTCCTCTCCCCTCCCCCGACTGCCACTCCCCCCGTGTCTCCGGCGCCGGCCAAACCCCCAACTGTCCCGGCGCCCGCGCCTCCCGTGAGCGTCCCCGCCCGGACGCAACCTGCGGCCAGCGCCGCGGCGCCGGGTGTCCCCGACTGGCCGGCGGACGACGTGCCGCGCTCCCGCCCGCAGCCGCAGCCCGCCCGCGCTCTGGTGACGGCCAACTTCCGCGATGAAACCACCTGGAAGGTTGCCGACAGCATGTGGAACCGCCGCGCCCTGCCGCCCTTGCCGCCGTTGAAGGCGGCCCCGGCGGCGCCGGAATCGGGCCTGGACATCAATGACCTCACCCCGGCGCATTACCAGGCCGCCGTCTCCGCAGCCAAGGAAGCCATGCGGCTGGTCTATGGCGACATGACGGCGGACGAAGAGAAGCTCTTCGACGCCAAGTGGGCGCCTCTGTTCGACTACCCCGCTCAGGAAGTCATCGAATACCTCAACAAGTTGAATCCGCTGCTGCTCGAGTTTCTCGACCTGCGGGCTGGCTATGTGGAGGCCACGCGCTCCTACGACGAAGCTCAAGTCGAACTGGCGCAGGCGATGGCTGCCGAGTCTCAGGACGATACCGTGGAGGCGATGGAGATTCTGCGGTCGCAGGCGAAGCTCATCCACTCGCTGGCCGCGGGCATGTCTGAGATCGCGGCCAAAATCGAGGGGCTCGGCGAGTTTCCCAATCCCCTGGCCGCCAAGGGCCGGGCCCGCCGCTTGCACGACGATGCTATGAAGTTGCTCGCTCCGGCCCTGTTCGAGGGCGAGTGGGCCACGGCCGACGGCGACCGGGCCTTCTTCAAAGTGATCGAGGACCTGGGCGGCGGCCGCTGGCTGGTTTACCGCGCCGCAAGCGCCCGGTATCACGAACAGACCCGCAACGACGGCAAACCCCACTTTCTGGGGGATCACATCTTCGTTTTCGAAGACCTGGGAGGCGGCAAGTACCTGGAGCTGGCTTGGGTCCTGGTTCCGCAGTTTCACATTCGGGAAGTCTCAGGCAACACCATGGCGGTAACCTCTGTGGTCCCGCCCTGGGACCTGAACACCGAGGGGAGCAGCACGAACTCGACTCTGACGCTGATCACCCGCAGACCGGCGAAGATCTCTTTTCCGAAACAAACCGGGTGGGACGACGTGCTCGCTGTGGCCAAACAAATGAAACAGGGCAAGGTGGAGCAGTACGCCGCCTGGCGCGCCAAGAATCCGAACGCCCAGATGGGTCTGGCGGGCGTCGAGATGGATCCCGAGGCCCGCAAGAGGCTGTATGACGAGGACGTCGCCAGGCTGAAGGAGCAACTGGCGCGGGATCGGGAGGCCTTGCCTGCCTCCATCGAGCTCGGTTACAACTTCGGCTCGGCCCGCCAACAAGGCATCAGTAAGGAAGAATACGCCCGGCAGAGAACGGCAGAGTTCGAGCGGCAGCAGAAAGAGACCGAAGCCCGCGAGATGGCCCGAATCCGGGAGAAACACTATCCGCAGAAGCGCCCGGCCCAAGCGCCTGCCGGCCAAGCTTCCAAGCCAACGGCGGCGCCGGAAGCGCCGGGCGCGGAAAAGGCGAGGCGGGAAGCGGAGCAGGCTCTCATCGCCGAGCGGCGCAAACTCATCCAGGCGGACATCAACGCTTTCACCACGCGGATCGAGCAGGTGCGCTCGCAGATTGCGGCCACGGCGGCCGCCGGCGGGAAGGAACAACTGAACTGGTCGCTAATGGTGCTGGAGCGCAATCTGCAAGACAAGCGGGATGAACTCGCCACGCTCGACACCGGCGAATGGACGCGCACGCGAACCACTTTCGACGAGTACTGCTTCACGCGCGAGGCGGAGAAAAACCGGGAGGCCGCCGAGAAGTGGGGCCAGGTGAGCCGAATGCTGGCCCGCATGGAGCGCCAGATTGCACAGGCGCCGCCCGAGCAGCGGGACCGGCTGCGGGAATTCTGGCATCGACAGGTGACGCCGGAGACCATCGCCAGGCATGACTTCGCCCGGATGGAACAAGCCTCCAGGACCATCTTCGATCAGACCCAAGGCGCGCGCGAGGCCGAAGCCGCGCAGTACGAAGAGCTGGCCGTCCGCCAGGATGAACTCCTGGCGGGAGCGCAGCGGGTCAAGACCGCGGCCGACACCGGTCTGCTGGTGACCTCCATGATCGCGGGTCCCGTCGGGCGGGGCATCTTTGCCGCCTACAGCGGAGTCACGGGGACCATCGAAGGCGGCCCGATCGAGGGCGTCAAGCAGGCGGCGATTGCGGCCTCCAACACCGCCCGCATCATCAACACCGTTTTCGAAAGCTATACCCAGGCGGTTCTCAAGAATCTCAACGATTACGCCGCCAATCCCCAAGCGGTCCAACTCGATGAGACCGGCGCGGGCTTGAACGGCGCGCTTTGGGCCATCGGCAAGGAAGCCGCCTTCCAGGCGGCGATGTCGTTTGTGGTTCAGCCGGCGGTGGCCCGGTTTGTGGGCGGGGGCCAGGCGGCCCCCAGGCCCCGTCTCACCGCAAAGCAGATGATCGCCCAGAGCCAGTTCCGCATGAGACAGTTGCGCGGGCGCGAGGCCATCGAGCGCTTCGTGGACAAAAGCAAAGCGCTCGCCGAGGCCGGCAAGAGCGGCGCCAGCCGCGAAGTCATTCAGCAGCTCCGGCAGGAGGCCGACAGCGCCTACCGGGTGATCAAGGCCGACTACTTCGCCAAGAACTACCTCAAGAACCTGGGCCGCAATAACTCCAAGGCGGTTCACGCCTACAACTCGTTCGACCGGGCCAACATGAACCAGTACATGCAGCGCATCCAGGCCGAGGCCAAACGCCAGGGGTTGAGCCAGCAGCAGTTGTCGCTGTTCAGCAACTCCGCCAGCAAGGGCGGCGTCGGGATGGACGTGGACCTTGGCTTCCGCGAGCCGCCCCGCTTCATCACACAAGCGGGCAAGCTGGTGCCCAACCCCGCTTACCAGCAATGGTCCAGAGGGTTGACGCAGACTCTGCCGGATGGAACCACAGTCCGCCTCACCCCCGGTGAGTACCAGCGCAAGATGCAGAGCATCATGGAGACTTCGTTCACCGATCACTTTGGGCGCGCGCCCGACGAGGCATTCCTGCGCTTCACCTACAGCGGCGATCCCGAAGCCTACAAGAAGCTGGCCTGGATCGGCGGCAAGGGGTTGAAGACGGCCGATTTCGCCGCTCTGTCCGGCGGAGGTCCCAGCTACGCCAAGCAGGCCGGGGATGTGAGCCTTTTCAAAGTCACCGAACTGCCCCAAAACCACCCTTCGCTGGGAACGTACGGCGCCATGCAGGAGCAGTGCCGTGGAATGGTGAAGGACATCACCACCAAGCTTGCCGGCGCTCCGCGCGGGCAGCCAATTGCGCCCAATTCGCCCCTGGCCAGAGCTCCCAAGGCGGTGCAGGATCACTTCACGAAGCTGCGGGAGGTCATGGACGATTTCGCCACGAACCGCATCGGCCCCATCGAGGCGGAACGGCGCATCGGGCTGCTGACCGGTGGCCGCGGCGTGGTCGAAGTGGCGGAGCAGTTCGGCGTAGCCTTGCAGGGCGGAGTGAACCAGATGTCCGGCCGCTGAACCGGGGCGCCGGCGAAATCCTGAACCTCCGGAGCGCCTACTTCCGGCGTTCGGAGACCGAAAGCAGAAATTCGGAGCCCGCTCCGAAGGTGATGTTCGGAGCCTTCACGCTCATTTGAATCAGGATCAGGGAAGCCGCGCCTCCGACGCCCGCTCCGATCGCCGCGCCCTTGCCACCTCCCAGGATGCCGCCCAGCAGCGCGCCCGCTCCGGTGGCCACCGCCACCTTGCCCAGATTGTTCTTCTTCTCGATGACGCGCCCCTCTTCGTCCACGTTGGCTTTACCCTGCGAGTTCACGAAGGACTTCACGTCGGACGTAACGGGCTTGGCCTGGTCCGCGCCCTCGGGCGTCTTGTAATTCAAAGTGTCGAAGGTGAAATGCAGCACCGACGTGCCCTTCAGCTTGGCGCCCGACTTGGAGTCCTTCACCTCGCCTTCCATGATCGCGTTCGCGAATTCCTGCGGACTCACAACCTGCGCCGTGAACTTGTCGCCCTTCTTGTTCGTTTCCGTGCTCAGGGGACCAAGCAGCTTCACCCTGAACTCGGTATTCGGCTTGATCTCCTGCGCTAAGCAGGCCGGCGCCGCCGCCAGTCCGGCCGCCAATACAAAAAGTATGGACCTATTCATGACCGTTCCCCCACTCCAGAGTCTCTTTGGAGCTGCCATCCGAATGAACAATACCACAACTCCGTTCGCGCGAAGAACCCCCGAATGAAGGCTTCCGGCGGCCCTGTCCCAAGCTTGCCCGACCTCCGGATCCATCAGGGCCGGACCGGCGGTGCGTCAAGAGCGGCGGCTGTCCCGCGTCTTTCACTGCCGGCCTGAGCCCGGAAACAACCTCTCATCGAGGCTTCCAGCGGAGCACAGGGCGGCGCGCCGCGGACACCTCATCGACGCGCGCCGTCCGCGTCGAGTGCGGAGCCTTCCGGACCAGATCCGGATCTGTTTCCGCCTCGCGGGCAATCGATATCATCGCATCCACAAACAGGTCCAACTCGCGCTTGCTCTCGGTTTCCGTCGGCTCAATCATCACGGCGCCGGGCACGATCAACGGGAAGCTGACCGTGTATGGGTGAAAGCCATAGTCAATGAGCCGCTTGGCGATGTCCATTGTCCTGACGCCGAGGCGGGCCTGGCGGTGATCGCTGAAGACGCACTCGTGCATCGTCGGCGCCTGATGGGGCAAGTCGTAGTACGGCTCGAGGCGCTTGCGGATGTAGTTGGCGTTGAGCACCGCATCCATGGTTGCCGCCTTGAGCCCATCGGCCCCGTGAGCAAGGATATAGGCCAAGGCGCGAAGCAGGACTCCGAAATTGCCGTAGAAAGCCTTTACCCGGCCGATCGATGCGGGCCTGTCGTAGTCGAACCGCCAGCCTTCGCCGCTCTTCTCCAGCCGGGGCAGCGGCAGAAACGGCTCCAGGTGCCTCTTCACAGCGACCGGGCCGCTCCCCGGCCCGCCGCCGCCGTGCGGCGTCGAGAATGTCTTGTGCAGGTTCAGATGCATCACATCGACGCCGAAATCGCCCGGCCTGGCAATCCCTGCGAGGGCGTTCATGTTCGCGCCGTCCATGTAAAGCTGGGCGCCTTTGGCGTGCAAAATGCCCGCGACTTTGACGATGTCGGTTTCAAACACGCCCAGCGTGTTGGGATTCGTGACCATCAGCGCCGCGACGTCCTCGTTGACCGCTGCTTCGAGGGCGGCCAGATCCACCATTCCGAGATCGTTGGAGCGGATATTCTGGACCTCGTAGCCCGCCATTCTGGCCGTGGCGGGATTGGTGCCGTGCGCCGAGTCCGGCGCCAGGATGATCTTCCTCGGGTTTCCCTGCGATTCCAGCCAGGCGCGCGCCAGCAGGATCCCGGTGAGCTCTCCGTGAGCGCCTGCCGCCGGCTGTAGCGTCGCCGCATCCATGCCGGTGATCTCAACCAGAGCTTCCTCCAGGGCCGCGAAGATTTTCATGGCGCCCTGGCTCAAGGCTTCCGGCTGATAGGGATGAGCCCAGAGCAGGCCTTCGACGCGCGCCGCCGCCTCGTTGACGCGGGGGTTGTACTTCATCGTGCAACTGCCGAGCGGGTACATGCCCAAATCGATGGCGTAGTTCCAAGTGGACAGGCGCGTGAAATGCCGCAGGGCTTCGACCTCGCTCACCTCGGGAAAACCCTCGATTTCCCTCCGAACATGTCCGGGGCCAAGCGCCGCCGCGGGGTCCACCGCCGGCACATCCAGTTCGGGCAACTGCCAGGCCCGTTTCCCGGGGGAGCTGATCTCGAACAGCAACGGCTCGTTCTGCGTGATGTGGGGACTGACCTTGCGGATCATCGCGCGAACTCCTCGGCGAGCGCATCCATCTCGGAACGCGCGTTCATCTCCGTGGCGCACAGCAGCATGGACTGAGCAAGCTCTGGATAATGCCGTCCCAGGGGGAGCCCGCCGATGATCTTTCTGCCGAGCAACTTCCGATTGATTTCTTCGGGCGCGCGCGGTCCGGGGGCGGTGACGAATTCGTTGAAGAAGGGACCCGTGAACCGAGGCGGCACTCTGGAGGCCAGGTAGCGGGATTTAGCCAGATTCTGCGCGGCCAGTTCGCGGAGTCCCTGCTTCCCGTAAACGGTCATGAACACCGTGGCCATGAGAGCGACCAGCGCCTGGTTGGTGCAGATGTTGGAGGTCGCCTTCTCACGACGGATGTGCTGCTCCCGGGTGGAGAGAGTCAGGCAATAGGCCCGATTGCCTCGCGTGTCGGCCGTCTCTCCCACCAGGCGTCCGGGCATCTGGCGGACGTACTTCTCCTTGGTTGCGATCACGCCCGCACAGGGCCCGCCATAACTGGGCGGAAGCGCGAAGGACTGAAGCTCGCCGGCCACGATATCCGCATCCACAGCAGGCTCGAGCAAGCCCAGCGAGACGGCTTCGGTGAAGACGTGGACGAGCAGCGCGCCCTTGCCGTGGGCCAGCGCGGCGGCTTCCTTCATTTCTTCCACGACGCCGAAGAAGTTCGGCGACTGCACGATGACGGCGGCCGTCCGTTCATCCAGCAACCGTTCCATTTCATCCAGGTTCGCCTGCCCTGAGTCCGCATCGTAGCCGAACTCCGCTACCGGCAGGTTCACGTTGCGCAGCAGGGTGGCCAGGGATTCGCGGTACTCGGGATGCACCGCCCGGGAAACCAGCATGCGCTCCCGGCCGGTGATCCGCGCCGCCATCAGAGCCGCTTCCGGCATGGCTGTCGAGCCGCAATACATGGAGGCGTTGGCGACCTCCATGCCGGTGAGCTGGCAGATCATGGTCTGGAACTCGAAGATGCTGGTGAGGATGCCCTGCGAGATCTCAGCCTGGTAGGGGGTGTAGGCGGTGAGGAATTCACCGCGCGACGCCACCACGTCGGCCAGCACAGGACGGTAGTGCCGGTAGACGCCGGCGCCGAGGAAGCAGGCATAGTCCGCCGCGCACTCCGCGCCGCGGGCCTTGAAGTAATCCAGGATTTCGTATTCGGACTTCCCGGAGGGCAGATTCAGCGGCCGGTTCAGACGGACTTCGTCCGGCAGGTGCGCGAAAAGGTCATCCAGGCTGCTCGCGCCGCAGGCCTCCAGCATCAGGCGGCGTTCCGCTTCGGAATTTGGGAGGTAGCGCAAACCTACGACTCCGTGGCGGCGAACGCCTGGTATTGTTCCGCTGTCATCAAATCGCCTGCCTCCTCCGGGTTGTCGAGCTTCACCTTGATCAGCCAGCCCTCGCCGTGCGGATCCTGGTTGAGCTTCTCGGGCGCGTCGGTCAGCGTCTCATTGACCGAAAGGACTTCGCCGGTTACCGGCGCGTAAATGTCGGAGACCGCCTTGACCGACTCGACGGAGCCGAACACCGCGCCCTTGGACACCTTGGCGCCGGCCTCGGGCAATTCCACGTAGACGATATCGCCGAGCTGTTCCTGGGCGTGATGGGTGATGCCCACCGTGCCGGTATCCCCTTCCACCAGCACCCATTCGTGTTCCTTCGTGTAGCGAAGATTCTCCGGGTACATGTTCCTATCTCTCTCTCTTGTAGAAAGGCGCGACGACGGTCCTTGCCGAACACCTCCTGCCGCGCACCAGGATCTCAATCTCCAGATCAGGGACCGCGTGCTCCACGGGCAGATAGCAGAGTCCGATGTTCTTCTTCAGTGTCGGAGAAGGGCCGCCGCTGGTCACCCATCCGGAGGCACAGCCCCGGACACTTACCTCGCAGCCGTCGCGCGCCACCTCTCTGCCCAGCATCTCAAAACCAATCAACTTGCGCTTGACTCCCCGCGCGACCTGGCGCTCCAACGCCTCGCGCCCCAGAAAATCGCCCTTCTGCATCTTAACGATCCATGCCAGGTTTGCTTCGAAGGGGGTGATGGTGGCGTCGATCTCGTGCCCGTAAAGCGCCATGCCCGCCTCCAGGCGCAGCGTGTTGCGCGCGCCGAGACCGCAGGGCTTGATCCCGTGGATCTGTCCCGAGTCGAGGAGCCGGTCCCAGACGCGTTCGGCGTGCTCGGGGGCAATGTAGACCTCGAAGCCGTCTTCTCCGGTGTAACCCGTTCTGGCGATGCGCGCCGGGCTGCCGAGCACGGCCGAGTCGATGAAGTTGTAGTAGCGTATACCCGCCAGATCGGCATGGCACAGCGGCTGAAGAACGGCCGCAGAGTTCGGCCCTTGAATCGCGAGCTGCGCGAAGCGCTCCGAGGCAAACTCCGCCACGGCGTTCCAGCGGTTCGCGCGGCGGATGTGCGCGTAGTCCTTCTCCTGGTTCGCGGCATTCACACAGATAAAGACGCTTTGGGGGCCGGTGCGGTGCACCAAAACGTCATCCACGAATCCGCCGTGGGAGTAGAGAAGGCCGGAATACTGGATCTGCCCTTCTTTGAGCCGCGAAACACTGTTGGTCGTTACGTATTCGGCCAGTTCGATGGCTTCCGGGCCGTGAATTTCGATCTCACCCATGTGGCTGACATCGAAGATCCCGACGTTTCGCCGAACAGCATGATGCTCGTCCAGGATGCCGGAATACTGGAGCGGCATTTCCCAGCCCCCAAAATCGACCATTCGGGCCCCCATCCGGGCGTGGGCGGAGCGGAGAGGGGTGGCCTTCAGCCGGGCGGGACTGGTCATGAAACAGTCAATCTAGCAAGGCGCAAAGAGGCAGTCAAATAAAGATATTGAATGAGGAAAGGATCCGGTGCAATTCCAAAGACGCTGCGGACGGCGGACACCGGCGACTTGGAGGTTCGCCTCACCGAGGCCGCGCCGTTATCGGCTGCTGCTGCCGGCGCCCGTGCGCTACGATGGCGTCATGCGCGACTTCTCTCAATCCAGCCCAACCCGCCTGGGCCGCGAAGTCTTCCGCCTGGGGCTGTCCGGCAGCTACCGGCCGGGCTCGGACGTCGTGCGCAAGGCGCTGGATGCCGGCGTGAATTATCTCTTCTGCTACGGATTCGACACCCACATGACGCGTGTCATCCGGGAGATGACAAGCGCTCAGCGCGAGCGGTGCGTGATCTCCACCGGCGCCTACAACCTCATCTGGACTCACCAGAACCTGCAACGGACACTCGAGAAACGGCTCCGGCAGTTGCGAACCGACTACATCGATGTGTTTCTGTTCCTGGGGGTCATGAAGCCAGAGCAGTTTCCGCCATCGCTGCAAGAGCAATTACGGAAACTGAAGGAGGACGGGCGGGTGCGCCTGGCCGGCATGTCCTGTCACGACCGGCGCTTCGCGGGAGAACTGGCCAGGCAGCGAGCGCTGGATCTGCTGATGATCCGCTACAACGCCGCTCATCCCGGCGCCGAGCAGGATATCTTCCCGTATGTGGGAGAAGATGGGCCGGCCGTGGTCAGCTACACGGCGACTCGATGGAAACGGCTGCTGCGCCGTCCCAAGGGCTGGCCCAAAGACGGACCCGTGCCTACGCCGGCGCAATGCTACCGATTCGTGCTGTCGCATCCCAAAGTGGACGTCTGCCTGACCGCGCCCGCAAAGCTCAGCGAACTGGAGGAGAACCTTCGCGCCGCCGAGCAAGGTCCGCTCGACGAAGACGAGATGCGGTTCCTGCGCCAGTTCGGGGCGGCCGTTCACGACAGCGCGGGCTGGTTCATGTGAGATCTTCTCCGGTCCCGCTACGTCGGGGAGACTACGTCAAGAAGCGGCGTTACGCAGACTTCGCGCCCGGCTTTCCTGTCCCCAGACGCCGGACGTTTTGGTAACCGCAAAACTGGCGGATCTGGTACGCTCACGAATACGGAGCGAATGCCATGGCCATCGCCAAAACCAGCAAACCTGCGGCGCGAAGCAAGCGCACCAAAGTGGAAGTTCAAAGAGAGTTCGCGCAACTCCGAAGTGAGGTGGAGTCCGCGGCAGAGGAGATGGACGAGAAAGCGAAGATGCTGGCAGCCACGAAGGATGCCGCAACGCGCAGCGAAGTCGAGGGTCTCACCGTCGAGCACTTGGTCGAAAGGATCTCCGGCCTGAGCCTCGAAGTCGGCCGGGCGCTGGCCAATCTCGGTGAACAACTCAATCAGGAAGTGAACAGGCTCGCGGCGCTGCGCGAGGCGGTTGAACTCGAGCGTAAGGAGCTTGAACGGCTTCACAAGATAGATATCGCGGCCACCGCGCTCGACCAGTTGATTCAAGACTACGCCCGGGAAAAGGACCGCCTTGAGAATGAGATCGCTTCTCAGCGCAGGGCTTGGGAGGAAGAGCTGCGCGCCGGGGAACGCGAGCGCAAGGAGCAGGAGGAAGCCCTCAAAAAGCAGCGCCAGCGGGAGGCGGAAGAGTACGAATACAAGAAGTCTCTTGAGCGCAAGAAGGCTCAGGACAAATACGAAGAAGAGCTGCGGCTGCGCGAAAAGAGCAATCAGGAGCGGCAGGAAGCCTTGGAGAAGTCCTGGCAAGCCCGCGAGTCGGAGCTGAAAGCCAAGGAGGAGGAACACGAGCGCCTCGCAAAAGAAGTGGCCGAATTCGGCGCGCGCCTCCAGAAGGAGACGGAACTCGCCGCCTCGCGGGCTGCCAGCGGGGCGGAAGCGAAGTACCAGCAGCAGCTTCAGCTTTTGAAGAAGGATGCTGAATCCGAGAAGCGCCTGGCCGAGTTGCGCATTCAGGCGCTGGAGGAGACGGTCAAGCGTCAGACCTCAATGATCGAAACCCTGCAAAAGCAACTCGAGGAAGCCAAGCAGCAGGTGCAGGAGATTGCCGTCAGGGCGATCGAAGGAGCTTCCGGCGCCAAAGCCTTGGCCCACGTAGGCCAGATCGCCATGGAGCAGGCGCGCACGCGCTCTCCGAAGGAATGACGGGACACCGGCTGCGCTGATTTCGGGCCCCACAGACAAGACTTGCGGAAAGGCCGGCGGGCGCTCATCGCTCCCGTCCCGGGCGCGTTTCAGCGCTGTACCAAGCTATCTCCGGCGGGTCGGCGCTACGACCACCGCGCGGTTGGGAGGGGCGCCGATTCCCCGGTAGGAGTGCGGCTCGGTCGCATCGAAGTAAGCGCTGTCGCCGGCTGCCAGAACCCTTTCCTCGCCACAGTAGGTGATCCCAACGGCGCCTTCGACAACGTAAATGAATTCGTGGCCCTCGTGCGCGTGTTTCCTCCCGGTCTCCGGCCTCGGCGGAAACTCCGCCAAGTAGGCGTCGGAGTCCTTGTCCGTGGCGGCGTAGGCGAGGTTCTCAAAGTAAAACGACGGCGAAGGGTCGTCCGGTTTCTCCGGCAGCCGCACGCGATCGCTGGCGCGGACCACCGCAAATTGTTTCCCGGCGCGCTGCGAGCTGAAGAAATGGTCCAGCCCCACATCGAAGACCATGGCGATTCTGGCCATGGTCGGAAGCGTTGGAACGAGCTTGCCGTTCTCAATCTGCGAAAGTAGCGACGCCGATAATCCGGTGTGCTTGCCCAGTTCCTTGAGTCCCAGCTTCTTCCGCAACCTGAGCTCTTTGAGCTTGCGGCCGAGATCGTAGGCCGACAGAACGCGCCGGATTGTCTGTTCGCTCGACTCCATAGAGCCACTCCGGTTCAACGCAACTGAACCTGCTGCACCTGGATTCAGTGTAGCTGAAGTCAGCTTCTCCACCTCTGTATCCCGGCAGCTCAGCGGAGAGTCCAACGGTTAAGAGCAAATAGAGTGGTGTGCTGACGGCCCCACTCCTGGAAGTATCCCCTGGAGGGGTGAGATGAAGCTAACAAGTTACAAGCACTTGGTCTTTGCGCTGGCGCTGGCCCTGGGAATGGCCGGCAGCGCTCCCGCGACCCAGAAAGATGTGGTTGACACAGCGAAGGAAACGGGCTCTTTCCAGATGCTGATTGCCGCGTTGGAAGCTTCGGGTCTGGATCAGACGCTGCGCGGCAAAGGCCCCTTTACGATATTCGCGCCGAACGACGCAGCCTTCGCCAAGCTCCCCGCCGGGAGGGTTGAGGAATTGATGCGGCCGGAGAACCGGAGCAAGCTCGAAGCGCTGCTGAAGTACCACGTGGTGCCCGGCAAGGTGCTATCGAAAGATGTGACCCGCCTCAGCTCGGCCAAGACGGTTCAGGGGCAGCACTTGAAGATCCTGGCGGCCGGCCGTCTTATCGTCGACAATGCCCGCGTCCTTCAGGCGGATATCGAGTCCAGCAATGGAGTCATTCACGTCATCGACGCGGTGCTGCTTCCAAACTAAGAATGTCCGCCGGGTTGGCTCGCCAGGGTCAATTCGTGAAGCGTGCAACGATCTCGCGCCCGGCCGCGCGCCCGGGATCACCCGTTCACCCAGCAGTCTCAGAAACCCTGGAAACACATAGCAACGAGCAGCCCAACCGGAAGGCGGAGCGGGTAGGGTCAATCTCGTGATTCACTGTCATATCAGAGGCAGACTTACCTTGCTGGACCGCGGGCGTCGAGGCGCAGGAGTGGTGTTCTTGGAGAAGCCGGCGCTGTTACAGTCCGCTCGTTTCGGTCTTGGGATAGCGGCGGCACGGGCCGGTAGCGGCCGTGTTCGTCTGTTTCACGCGGCGTGGCCGACTGCCTGCGGCCGCAGTTCAGTGTGTGATGTTTGTCTCGGTTCGAAATAAAAGGGTTGGGAGGCCTCCCGCCGACTGCTCACCCCCGTCGGCGCGCATCAGGGACCGGTGGTTCTCTCGACCGGTT
>Ga0073932_1004650_pt1 | contig 15959 bp, 11 predicted proteins | sample DewCreD2012metaG_FD_76967 | JGI IMG/M metagenome (GOLD analysis project Ga0073932, IMG submission 76967) | Hot spring sediment bacterial and archeal communities from British Columbia, Canada, to study Microbial Dark Matter (Phase II) - Dewar... ... | reverse complement strand
TGATGCCGTCGAAGTCGCCGACGAGCTTGAGCATCTCGGCCTCGGGCAGTGGCCCGCGGGCGGTCTCGATCTGCCAGCCCGACTTTTTCATCAGGTCGTGATGTGCACCGGGGGTATCCATGAACGACGTCGTCGTAACCAGCACTTTCATCCTTCGAGCTCCTGAGTAACCTGGCTATTCCTGCGCTTGCCGCGGCGAGTCCCCACTGGCCATACAAGGCGGGACTTGCAACCAAACGGTGGTTGTACTATACCGTTGCACATCAATGTGGCAATACATAGGAGTCCCCCAATGGGTGAAGTCGCATACGTATTCCCCGTCGAAGAGCACAACAAGCTGATCGCCGCGGTCTACCAGCATCGCGGTTACGATGCCGAAGAGGCCGCCTTGGCTGCCAGGTACTGCGGCCTGGCCAGCTGGCATGGCATCAAGACGCATGGGGGGCTCAAGGCCCTCCACCTCGACGAGATCATCGGCTCGAAGGTCGGCGGCGCCGTTCCCAAGGCCAAGATCAGGAAGATCGAGAGCAAGTTCGCCGCGGCCGAGAAGTGGGACGCCCAGAAGAAACTGGGCCAGCCCGTCGCCCACGAGGCGATGATGCGCTGCTGCGAATTGGCGGACAAGTACGGCGTCGGCATCGTCTCGGTCGATAACGCCTTCCACTACCTCTGGGGCGGCGGCTACGTGATGGAAGCAGCCAAGAAGGGCTATATCGCCTACACCAACTGCACCGCCGGGCTGGCCGAAGTCGTTCCCTTCGGCGGCAAGGTTCCCCGGATCGGCACCAACCCGCACTCCTGGGGCCTGCCGACCACCTCGGCCGTGGGTTACCCCATCGTCATCGACTGGGCGACCAGCGCCGTGGCCATGGGTCGCGTCCAGCAGCTCGCCCGCGAAGGCAAGCAGCTGCCGCCGAACTCAGCCGTGGACAAGGACGGCAACATGACGACGGATCCGGCCAAGGTGGCAGCGCTTCTGCCGTTCGGCGCGCACAAGGGCTACGGCCTGGGCCTGCTGATCGAACTGTACGCCGCGTACATCGGCGGCAACATCCCGAGCCTGCGCGGCAAGCCCCAGGAGGGCGGCCCGCACAAGCGCACGATGTCCTTCTTCTTCCAGGCGATCCATCCCGAGGCCCTCGGCGTCGGCAGCTTTGCCGATCGCAAGGCCATGGAGGAAAACGTCGCCAGGATCATCAAGGACATCCTCTGCCCGGGCAACGACAAGTGCATGCTGCCCGGCCAGATCGAAGCCGAAGGCGCGAAAAAGAGCGAGAAGTACGGCGGCCTGCTGTTCACCGAGAACGAGATCAAGGAATTCAAGCGCGAATTCGAAGAGGCCGGCCTGAAGTGGGATCCGTCCTGCCTCAAGAAGGTGGAGCTGTAGACGGCTGTCCGTTGTTTGTGGTCCGTTGTTCGTAGGGAGTGGAGGCCCAAACAGGCTCTACCGTCTTTCTTGTTGTTGCTGTTGTGGTTTGCTGGCAACCGGCAACTGGCCACCGGCCACTGCTGTTGCCATTGAGTCCCGCCACGAACAACGGAAATGGTGGCGGCCAATCCGGCCCGGAATGCACGAGATATGGAACAGTCGATAATGGAGGAAAACTGAGAGATGGCAGCAATCAAGGTCAAAGATGCCGGTACGACGAAGTATGATCTGGTCACCCTCGGCGAGTGCATGATCCGCCTGAGCCCGCTGGGCCGCGGCCGGATCGAGTATGCCCATGAAATGGACGTCTGGGTCGGCGGCGGCGAGTACAACGTCTCGTACGCCTGCGCCCGCCTGGGCCTCAAGACCGCCTGGCTCAGCCGCAACGTCGACAACCCGCTCGGCCGGCTGATCATGAACCACGCCCGCGCCGTCGGCGTCGATGTCAGCCACGTCAAGATGGTCAAGTACGACGGCGTCGGCAAGAAGGACCGGGTCGGACTGAACTTCACGGAAGTCGGGATCGGCCCGCGCGCCAGCGTCACCATGTACGACCGCGGCCATTCGGCGGCCTCGCACATGTGCCCGCAGGACGTCGATTTCGTCAAGGTCTTCGAGAAGGACGGCACCCGCTGGCTGCACACCGGCGGGATCTTCACCGCCCTGGGCCCCAACTGCGCCGAGACCTGCAAGATGGCCCTCGAGGTCGCCCACAAGAACGGCGCGATCACCAGCTACGACCTGAACTTCCGCTCGAAGCTCTGGTCCAGCGAAGAGGCCATCAAGACCACCAAGCAGCTGCTGCCGTTCATCGACATCCTGATCGGCAACGAGGAAGACTTCCAGAAGGTCTTGGGCTACAAGGTAGAAGGGACCGACGAGAACCTCACCAAGCTGCCCGTCGAGCAGTACAAGAAGATGGTCCAGCGCGTCGTCGCGGACAATCCGAACATCTCCGGCGTCGGCACGACCCTCCGCGAGGTCCTGTCCGGCCTGATCAACAACTGGTCGGCCATTCTCTACTACGACGGCAAGTTCTACGAGAGCCGCAAGTTCGAGAAACTCGAGATCGAAGACCGAGTCGGTGGCGGCGATGGCTTTGCGACCGGCCTGGTATACGGCTTCCTCAACAACCTCGGGCCGGACGGCGCGGTGAACTTCGGCGCAGCCCACGGCGCCCTCGCCCAGACCACCCGCGGCGACACCAGCATGCTGACGCTGCAGGAAGTCCTCGATGTTATGGGCGGCGCCAGCGCCCGCATCAAGCGCTAGATTGCACACGAGGCGGACTTTTGCTATTCTGAAGTCCGAACTCATTCATCCGGATCGATGAGAGAGGGCCGGGCGGAGTCGAAAGGCTCCGCCCGGTTTTTCTTGCACCCGCATGGCGTACCTCTGCCGGCATGCATCTGTCCACGAAAGAAAGCCCCTTGCGCCCGACAGCCTGTTCCTCTACAGGACGGTTATCGTAGTCCGCTGGGGCAGGAGCATCCGCAGGGACGAGGTTCGCAGGTTGGTACAGGTCAAAGACGAAGGCGAAGGCGATGACGACTTCCCCAGCTGGGGTCTTCTGCTGGAAGGCCCCAGAACGCTGAAAATCCTCCGCCGCCTACTGCTGCGCAAACTCGATTACGAACCGCAGAGACACCTCCTGCTGCACCTTCAGCGGCCCGAACGTGATCCGCCGCAGGAGTTCGCCGGCCCGCGACTCCTTGCTCTGCTCAACCAGTTCCTCCACCTGGAACGTCCCCTCTGCACCCTCCGCTTGCAGCCGCAGGACACCGTCTGTCGCAGAGACAACCGTCACGCATCGCCCGTCTTGAGACACCGAAGCAGGCAAGGTGGACACGAACGCCTCCTCCACCGACGCGGGCTGACCGTCGAACACGAACGTGTCCTGTAGGATCACCTGTCGACCGTCCGCACTCAGCGTGATGGCTCTGCCAAGCCGCTTGAGTGACGGCACCTCATACGCCCCAGCCATCTCGATATGGATCACCTTGTTGCCTGGCCCATTCAGCCCTTCCGCCTGCAGCGTTCCCCCAAACTGCCGCCCGGTCGATTGCATCCGACCATTGATCAGCGGCACGCTATGCCCGAACGAGTTGCAGTATACGCTCTCGTACCGGTGCTGGTTGAAGGTCCTCGCCGAGTAGATCGGCGCCCCCGGATCCGTCAGGAAGAATGTTTCGCCTTTGTGCACGATGAAACTGCCGACGTCGTTGTGATTGTGGTGCTCACCGTTGTGGCCGGCCTTGGCGCCGACCGTTACCTCGCCCGCCCTGACCCGCACGACACCCAGCTCAGCAAGCAAGGCATCACCGTGCCCTTCAAGCGGCCGGTACGCGCTGCCGTCGTAGAGCGCCAGATCCAGCAGGTCTGTCAACACCGGCGAGCCGTCCTCTCGCAGCCGGCACAACCCGCATATCTCCGGCACTCGGCAGAACCGGTCGATCAGCATCGCCAGCCACGGCGGAACGAACGCCTGCCCGGTATCCGAGAACGGCAGGCTCTGCCCCGGCCGGATCGTCACCGCCAGCGGATACCGCACGATCCGCCCCACCTTCGGAATCGTCATGATGTCGATCCGCCCGCCGGTGAAGTCATACAACGCCGCCGCGAACCTCACGTACCAGCCGAACCCGAACTGCCAGTAGCCCGGCCCTTCCGTGCACCCGCCGTCCGCCGTGAAACCATCCAGGAAGAACTGCAGGTTGCCCAGCGTCTGCACGATCAGGTCGCCCAGTTTCTCGGGATCCTTCTCGACCAGCATCGCCGCCACACCCACCCCGCCGTGGCACACCGAGTTCCAGTTGCTGTCGACGGTCTTCCAGCCGAATTCGGCATTTGGGTCGAAGAACGAGTCGATCGCCCGCCGGCGGATCTCGCTCGTCACCCGTTGCCGCACCTCCGGATCGATCCGATCGCCAAACGTCTCCAGGATCATCGCCAGTTGCGCCGACTTGGTCGCCACGAACAGGTCGATCGGCCGAGGCTTTCCGGTTCGCCCCAGTCCCTCATGGGCCGGCAACTCCCACCACGTCGCCTCGCAGTCCGCCCACATCAGGTCCTGCAGGTACGTGAAGCAATCGCTGCCCAGGTAGCACGCCATCGCCGCCAAATCCACCTGCTGCGACCGCGCGAACCACACCGCCTCATAGTTCGCTCGGTTCCCGTTCCGCCGGTACTCCCGAAACAGGCTGTGCGGCATCGCGGGGATCGGCTTGTCCGGCGTCAGTTCCTTCCTGAGCCGCTCCAACACTCCCTGCCTCCGCGCCACCTCTGCCGCCCGCGCCCGCACTGCCGGATCGCGCAGATACGGCATCGCCGACCGCCCCATGCTCTCCCGCACAACCGAACGAACGTCCTGCTCCGTCAGCCCGCCAAGCAATGGACTCATACCAATCACCTCCCGGCCAGCCATTCAGCGTAAGTGTCGCCCTACCGGTTGTCCACGCCGCCCCTGCCGCAAGCAAGCAGGCCTCCCCGCAATCGCTCGCGAGGAGGCCTGCACGATTCTGCCCCGGCGTCATGGCCGTATGGCCGTTATAGCGGACAATGAACCACGGGCACGGGACCTCCGTCAGATATTGCTGACCAGATACCCGCCGTCCACCGGCAGCGTTACGCCCGTGATGAACGAGCCGGCGCGGTTGTTGACCAGCAGCAGGATCGCACCCTGCAGCTCTTCGGGCTCGCCGAACCGCCCGAATGGTGTATGAGCAATCACAGCCTGCCCGCGAGCCGTCAGTTTGCCCGTCTTCTCGTCTTCCACCAGCAGCGCCTTGTTCTGCTCCGCCAGGAAGAAGCCCGGGCTGATCGCATTCACGCGAATCCCGTGCGGCGCCAGCTCGCAGGCCGCCTGCTTCGTCAGGTTCATCACCGCCGCCTTGGCTGCGCTGTACCCCCACACGCCCGACAGCGCCAGGTGCGCCGCCATCGACGCGATGTTCAGAATGCTGCCCTTGATCTTGTTCTCGATGCAGTACTTGGCGTAGCTCTTCATCGGCACCATGCAGCCGATCACCAGGTTGAGCCTCAGCACGAACTCGAACGTCTTCATGTCGACTTCGGTCAGCGGGCTCTTGCCGCGATTGCCGCCGGCACCGTTGATCAAAATATCGCATGAACCGAACTTGGCGTGCACGGCCTTGAAGCCGTCCAGCGTGCTGTCGTCGCTCGAGCAATCCACCGCCATCGCGATCGCCTGGGCCTTCTCACCCAGCGCGTCCTTGATCAGTTTGACCGTCTTGTTGCCGATCTCTTCGGTCAGGTCCCAGATCACGACGTTCGCCCCGGCCTTGGCCAGCGCCAACGCCATCTTGCCGCCCAGCACGCCGCCACCTCCGGTGACAACCGCCGTCTTGCCGCTCAGGCCGAAAAGGTCTTCCAGATAGCCGTTCGCCATCGTCCATCTCCTATAAATTGGGATCACGCCCCGTAATATCACGCGGAACCAAGCCTGGTCCGAATCTGCACCAATGTAGCGGGAAGGCGGCCCGTTGTCAGCAGTCCGTTGTCAGTCGTCTCGTGTTGGCACCCAGGGTGCGCGTACGGCCGGACGGGGGCAGGCGATCCGACTGAAGGCGAGTAAAGTTCACCCCATCATCCGGGCATACTCGGCATGGCCAGTTGATCGAACTTTCCTGACGCGCCATCGTCCTCAATGCGCTAGTATCACTCATCTTCCATATAGTTCTGGAACCAGTCACGAAGCACTGGAAGCTCCGCGCGGTCCAGCGCCATGATCTCGCGTGCGAGTTGTTCGATCTTCGTGACACCCGTCCTCTACTTCTTCAGGAACGGCCTGACATGCTTGCCCAGGTGCTTGCACAACACGTCGTCGTAGTCCGCCTCGAACTTGCGCAGGTCGCTGTACAGCCGGTCACGGAAAAGGTAGGAGCCATCCGGCCTCTTCGTCGTCAATACGCTCCCGAAGGTCACGTGCAGCACCTGCCGCGCATGGAAGTCGTCCAGGTACGTCTCGAGCTCCGCGTCCGAAACATCCTTCAGCGGCGTCACCTTCGACAACTCCGCACTGACGTGATATGACGCCTTGTCCGTCTCGTAGCGGTCGATGGCGAACTGCATGATCTCGCGGAACAGCGCCGGGTCCTTGCGGGCGATCACCCGGATCGCCTCCAGGTAACTCGTACCCGCCGTCTTGAGATGTACCAGCCCCTGCGTGTATTTCGCGGCGATCGGGTAGATCAGGAACTTGTCGCTGCCGCTGTGGATGCTGATCTTGTACGGCCCGACGTGTCGCGCAATGGCCGCATGCTGCGCGAACTGCCGCTCGAACTCCGCCAGGTCCCCCTGGTAGTCCACGCCCTTTTCGAACCTGCCGATGAACCGGGGGGCAAGGCTGCTGAACTTCACGCCCATGCACTTGAGTTCGTTGGCGACGTAGAAGTGCTCCACCGGCGTGGTCGGCGAGTCCGTCTCGTCCACCGACATCTCGATCTCGTAGTTGCCTTCGCCCTTGACCTTGTCCAGGTGCCGCGCCAGCCTCACGGTGTAAGCGATCGCCCGGCCGTACTTGCACGCCGCCCGCAGCAGTTCCTCTTCCTTGATCTGCCAGGCACCGATGCCCTCGATGGCGAAAGGCCCGGCCAGGTAATCCGTGCGGCAGGAGTGCGCAGTCTTGCCCAGGTCCACCCACGGCAGCTTCTCATACTTGGCCCGCAGCGTCGTGATATCGTCCCGGCCCGCCGCGTTATCCACGTGCTCGCTCGGGTCGACGGTGAACATCGTGAACCCCGCCGCCGCGGTCACATCGATATCCTCGGTCGTCTTGAGGTGATCGGCATCCGAGCCGAACCCGTCGCGCCAGCCCGCCTGGAAAACGCCCCACGATGCATCGTCCATCACCTGCTGCGGGGTCCGCTGCGTGCGCGTCATCTCCCGGATCGACTGCTGGGCCACGAACGGGACGAGGCCCGTCCCGTCAACCGCCTTGAGATGCCCCGGCGTCGCCAAGCCCAGCCGGTCGCCCATCCCCACGCTTGTCTTCAGACCGATGATCGTCGGCGCCGTGTACGGCAGCACTTGCCGCAGCACCTTGGCGTTGCCCGCATCCACCGGGCAGACCCGCAGCGTCAGCGTCGTGCCGTCCCGATCGACCTGGCGGCTCTGGCCGGAGAACTGGTTGAGCACCTTGTTGGACGGATTCGCCGACAGGGCGATCAGACGCTTTTGGTCTGCCTCCTTCGCCAGCGCCAGGACGGCCCCCTCCAGCGCGGTGATACTTGTGGCATACACGTCCGTCCCGCAGAGCTTGTTGAGCGCGACCCGAATGGTGTTGGCATCCGCCGGGCTCGACTTGGCCGCCAGGCCGGCTGACTTCAGGAGTTCCATGAGTTTCATAGTAGGCCCCTATATTGTGACGTCGATCCGTGATCCGGCTGCTGCGCCCGCTGGTGCAACCGCAAGCCGATGGCCCGCCAGCCGGCCAAGACCCCTGAATCTACCCGCCGCGCAGGCCAAGTCAACATCCGCCGGCGTTGACGCCCGTACCGCGTAGCTTAGTATAGGTCCGTTGAATCCAAGGAGCTGTGTATGGCACGCAAACCAAACGTCGTCGTCTGCTGGCCGAACGACTGGGTCCGCGAAATCATCTTCCCGAAAGAACAGGTCGAGCGACTCAATTGCCTGGCCAATACCACCTGGAACCCCCACCCTCGCCAGTACACCCCCGAAGAACTCCGCGACGCGCTGGCCGGCGTCGAGATCTGCGTGACCGGCTGGGGCACCCCGCGTCTTACGCCGGAGGTACTGGCCAAGGCTGACGCTCTGAAGCTCGTCGTCCACACCGCCGGCTCCATCGGTTCGATCGCCGATGCCGCCGTCTACGACCGCAATATCCCCATCACCAGCAGCAACGACGTCATGGCCCGCCAGGTCGCCGAATTCAACCTCATGCTCACTCTCATGGCCCTGCGCAAGGCCCGGCAGTTCATCGACCCCATGCACGCCCCGGCCGGCCAGTACAAGTGGGTCAACTACTACAAGAGCGGCCTGAACTGCCCTCCCATGTGCCAGGCGACCATCGGCATCATCGGCCTGGGCGCCATCGCCCGCTGGTACATCCAGTTCCTCCAGCCGATGGGCCCGACCATCCTGCTCTACAGCCGGCACACCAAGCCCGATGAAGCCGCCAAACTCGGCGTCCAGCTGGTCGACCTGGATACCCTCCTGGCCGCCAGCGATGTCGTCAACGTCCTCTGTGGCCTGACGGACGAAACCTACCACCTGCTCAACGCCGACCGGCTGGCCAGGATCCGCGACGGTGCAGCCGTCATCAACGTCGGCCGCGGCGCCATCATCGACGAGGAAGCCCTCATCGCCGAACTCAAGGACAACCGCATCTACGCCTTGCTCGATGTCTTTGAGGTCGAACCACTGCCCGAGACCAGCCCGCTCCGCCTGCTGCCCAATGCCACCTGCACTCCCCACATGGCCGGCGCCGGCAACGAAGGCAACTACAGCCGCTACGGCATCGACGAGATCGAGCGCTACCTGGCCAACCAGCCGCTCCAGGGCCTCGTCACCCGCAGCCAATGGCAGAACATGACCCGCGCCGACCTGGTCGACAAGATCAACAAGCAAAAGAGCGAGAAGAAGTAGCGGGTACTATTGCCCAACGGTCAAGTTAGGACTGCATATTTCCCGATAGTAATAACGGGGCCGGAGGCACTACCTCCCGAGATTCCGCATGCCTTCGGCCCCAGGGTCCTCTTGTCCCTTCAACGCAGGTTGTTGCCATGCAGCAGACGCAGGTCGTTCAGTCGCCCGTGATCCTCCGGCACAAGCCAGAAGTCTGCGCATGCATCTGCACCCGCAACAGCCAGGTGACATTGCCCCGCTGCCTCGACTCCCTCGCTGGCCAGCATCTACCCGCCGACCGCTTCAGCATCCTGGTCGTCGACGACGGCTCAACCGATGACACGGCCGACACCTTCCGTGAGTGGCGAGACAATCACCCTGACCTGACAGCCCGGCTGGTCTGCCAGCCGCACGCAGGTCTCGCAGCCACACGCAATGCCGGCCTCCAACTATCCGATGCCGCCCTGGTCGCCTACGTCAGCGCCGAGGCCATCGCCGGACCCGGCTGGTTGACCGGCCTGCTGGATGCGTTCGCCGAGTTCCCGGGCGCTGCAGCCGTCGCAGGTCAGGTCCAGCCCCTCTGGCCGGCAGGCAGGCCCCGCCGGTGGCATAGGGACCTCGCCGCGTTCCTTGGCTGCTTTGATCACGGCGGCCAGCCCTGCACCCTGGCGTTGCCCCACCTGCCCTCCGGCTGCAACTTCGCCGTCCGCCGGAATGTGGCGGTTGGTCTCGGCCGCTTTCGTTCTGAACTCGGCCCGCGGAAAACAACCCTGCTCACTGGCGAGCACACGGAACTGTTCCTCCGCATGCTCGCCACGGACTACCAGGTCGCGTACTGGCCCGATGCCGCCGTGCACCTGGCGATCCCGCCGCAGCGCGTTACCCGCGAATACCTCCTCCACCGCGCCTGGACCCACGGCCGTAGCATGGCCCGCCTGGCATACGCCTGCCCGCAGATCGCCGGCCGGCTGTCCAACCCGGCCGCAAGCCCCGGCGCAATCATCCCTGACAGGCGCCATTCGCCCTTGCACCTGTCATACTGGAGCGACGTGCTCTTTGACCTGGGCTTCCGCTGGCAGCGCGCCGCATTCAGCCAGACCCTGTTCCGTCATCACGCCGCAACCCATCTTCGCCGCGCCGCTGCATACCTGTTCTGAATGACATCCGCGCAGGCCCTGGCTACAATGCCTCATTTGCTGATCGCATTTGAAGTGCGGTGGCTTCGACGCCGCCGTTGGCAGAGCAGAGGGATTCCCATGACCGCCCAACCATTCGAAGAAGGGCCACACAGCCCCGATGTCGCTGAGCGCCAGACCGTCGATGACGGCTTCTCCGCCGGCTGGGGCATGCAATACATGCCCTCCGAACGCTATATCGTCGACTGCCACACTCACTGCCACAGCGTCAACGATCGCTACCAGATCTTCCGCATGCTCGACGCCTTCTTCAGCCGGGCACAAGCCTTCCGCCTCGGCCGCATGGTCGCTCTCGACGGCAACCCGCAGAACCTCGACGCTTACACCGCCGTGGCCAATTTCGACCCGCGCTTCCGTTTCTGGATCCGCCTGGACGACACCAAGCCCGACCTGGATTTCCTCAAAAGGGGCATCGGCGCCGGCGCGGTTGGCTTGAAGATCCTCAACATCCGCATCATCCGCCAGGCCGGCGACCACAAGGTCTGGCTCAGCGAGCCGTGGCAGGCGATCTTCCGTTACCTCGAAAGTCAGAACCGCCCTGTCCTCTGGCATGTAACCCAGCGCCACACCGCCGCCCCCTACATGGGCGGCAACAGGCACTCCTACTGGTCCGAAGGTTGGAAGAACGGCGCCAAATTTACCAACGAGGATCTGCTTCAGGTAGCCCTCGAGAACATCCGCCGTTTCCGGGGCATCCCGTTTATCGGCGCGCACCAGCTGCACGTCGGCTGGGACCGCCTTGACCAACTGTTCGCCGACCACTCCAATCTCAGCACCGATACCAGCTGCGGCTGCATCGTCCGGCCGTACGACCAGATGAGCGAATCCGATCGTTGCCGGCTCAACCAGTTCTTCTGCAAGTGGCCCGACCGAATGCTCTTCGGCACCGACGTCATGCTTGAGCCCGGCCACATCGACGAATACCTTTTGCAACACCTGCTGAACCACATCCGCTTCATCCACCAGCTCAGACTGCCGGATGAGGTCCTTCAGGCGGTGATGCACGCCAACGCCGAACGACTGCTCAAGCTCGACCCGCTGTCTGACATGCGGCGCGGCGCGCTGCGGCCATGACACGCGTGCGACAAAACCGAAAACCAGGTCGGCCGATCCAGCGGCAATCCGTCCCGCTACGGGTCGTGGAACGCAATGCCAATACTGGTAATCGGCTCCGGCTCAGGATTACCCAGTCCTCCCGGACCGCCCATAGCCCCTCCAAAAGTGACTACTCCTAAGGCTATGAGCAAACCAGGCGACCCAGTTCTATCCACTTGCCAATATTTGGGGTTGGAAACCACAAATAGGTTGTGTATAATAAATGCGACGTGGGAAGCCCACGCCAGTGGGCTTTCTGGGATGTAATGTCCTTCCTGCGTTTCACATGCTGCGGCACCCGTCGACCGCGCCAGCATACAGGGTGCCGCAGATCTTTTTTGGGGACCGCCCGGCTGCCTCCGGAAAAGACGAATTCCGATGTCCTTCAATGTCTTACGTTTGCTGCGCAGCCCGCACAGCCAAACCTCTGCGCGCAGCGACTGGAGACGTGTCTTTGTCCGGTGCGCCGCTGTCGCAGCATCGCCACGAAACAAATCACCCTGTCATCTATCGCTACATGCGCCCGGCCAGCTGCTCGCTGCTCAGGTTGTGAACCGGCCCCATTGCGACTACCATTCCTGCTTGGCAGATGCTTCTTGAACCGTTTTGTCCTGTTTATGGGACAGCAACATTGCGGCACGATAAGCCCCTATATCGCCTGCTCTTACTGACTCTCAGCCACCTGATCGTAGATGGCTATGCCAACGTCATCGGGCCGCTGATGATCGTCTTTGCATGGCATGGCGTTTTCTCCGAGGACAACGCGAAGCTCCTGCCGGCCATCACTGCCGCGGCTGGCTCACTCACCCAACCCCTGGCAGGCATCCTGGCCGACCGCGGCGTACCTCGCGGGGCCCTGCTGGCCGGTCCCGCCTTCGCCGCCGGCGGGATTGCCATGGCCATGCTCTCGGAACAGGCCGCACTGGTGGTCGTCTTCCTCGTCGTCAGCGGTGTGGGCATCGCGATCTTCCACCCCGAGGCCGCCGTGCTTGCATCCATAGGGGCCGGCCAGCGAGCCTCTCGCTGGATGAGCATCTTCCTGTTCGGCGGCACCATGGGCCTGTGGCTCGGCCCGGTCCTGTGCGGTTATCTCCTTAAGGTTACCACCATGGCCAACACCGCCCTCATCCTGGCGACGCCGGGCCTGCTCTTCGGGCTCTACCTTAGCCGCAGTTGGATCGCCACGATCCACCCTGAGGCCATGCAGCCCGACCAGCCGGTCACTGGCAGCTCGCCCGCCCGCGACTCAAATACGGCCGCTCAGGCCTCAGCCCTCCGTCCTCAGTCCTCGCCGACTGAGGTTACCACGCCTGCCGCAGCGGCCGCGCCAGAGGCTCGTGCGTGCATGCCAGACCCGCCTCAGCCCTGGCGCAACGCCCCATTGATCTCTCTGACCCTGCAGGCAACACTGCGGGCCCTGGCAATGGGCACTGTGGCCGTCGTAGTGCCTTGGTGGGGCCGCGAACACGGTGCCGCCATCGACGTGATCGGCAACCTCAGCGGCCTGTTCCTCTTCTCCGGCGGCGTGGGCATGCTGCTGGTGGGTCTGCTCTGTACGCCCCGCTGGGAGGTCCCGCTGCTGGTCATCACAGCCATAGCCGGCGCAATACACATTGCCCTGCTCGGCTGGGCCGACACTTTCTGGCAGGCGTCCCTGTGCATCGCAGCCGGCGGTGTGCTGCTCAACGGCCTGAACGCCGTGATCGTCTCGATGGCGCAGCGGACCTCACCACAGGGCACGCGCACCGCCTCGGCCCTGACGATGGGGTTCGCCTGGGGCCTCGGCGGGGTGGCCGGCCCGCTGCTCGTCTGGCTGGTGCAGGACAACACAACAGCCCTGTGTGTCTCCGCCGCCGCCCTGCTCCCAGCCGCTATACTGCCACTGATGATGTCCCGCCTCCCGGAGGTCCCACACGCTCCGGGAGACATCCCCGCCGCCTTGCCTGTCCAGACGGGCAAGTCATAGGCCACAAGACTGCGCCCTCTCACTGCGGTATTATTGTCGGTACGCTGAGACTCGTCGTAACCGTTGTGTTCTGGCCCCAGCGTCAGCAGGGGTGTCGTTGCCGTGGTCGTTTGTGGAACTCGCCGCCCCCGACTGTGGCTGCTGCCGTGGCCGTTATGTGCATAATCTGCGAATAACACCGTTGTCATTGGCGCGGCCGTTTGTATGTCCGATAGGTCCTATGCCCTGCGATCGCAGATCGACAAGGAATGTCCAAGGAGACACCGATGCCGGCAGAAACGATAATCGACCTTCGCAGCGACACCGTCACCAAACCGAGCCCCGCGATGCGACAGGCTATTGCCACCGCCGAAGTCGGCGACGACGTGCTCGGCGATGATCCCACCGTGGCGCGCCTTGAAAAACGCGTGGCCGAACTGCTGGGCAAGGAGACCGCCGTCTACGTCCCCTCCGGCACCATGGCCAACCAGGCCGCCATCCGCGCGCACACCCACCACGGCGACGAGATCATCCTCGACGGCGACAGCCACGTATACTTCTACGAGTGCGGCGCACCCGCCGCCCTCAGCGGCTGCAGCTACCGCTTCGTCCAAGGCTCCCGGCGAGGCATCTTCACCGCCGAGCAGATGCAGGCCGTCCTCAAGCCGCGGACCCTCCACTTCCCGCGCCAAAGCCTCGTCGTCATCGAAAACACCCACAACCGCGGAGGCGGCAGCATCTGGCCCGTTCAGAACATCGCCGCTATCCGCAAGCTCGCCGAGGCGAATGACCTGCGCATGCACATGGACGGCGCACGCCTCATGAACGCCTGCGTCGCCACCGGCTGCAAGCCCACCGACTACACACGGTACTTCGACTCGGTCTCGATGTGCTTTTCCAAGGGCCTCGGCGCCCCCGTCGGTTCCGCCGTCGCCGGCTCCGCCGAGTTCATCGCCAAGGTGCGTTTCTTCCGCAAGCAGTTCGGCGGCGCCATGCGCCAGGCCGGCCTGCTCGCCGCCGCCGCCCTTTACGCCCTCGACCACAACATCGACCGGCTGGCCGAAGATCACGCCAATGCCAGGCGCCTTGCCGAAGGCCTGTCGAAACTCCCCGGCGTCCAGATCGATCCCGCCGAAGTCGAAACCAACATCGTCATTTTCACCATCGCCCCAACCATCGGCACGGCCGCGGAATTCACCGCCAGGCTGAAGGAGGCCGGCATCTGGATGATGCCCAACGCCCCCCAGAAGGTCCGGGCTGTCACGCACCTCGACGTTTCTTGTGAACAGATCGATCAGGCCCTGGCGCGAATCCGGAAGATCGTCACGACCAGGCTATGAACTGGAATATCCCGATCAGCGAAGCGATCCGGGTCCAGAAGGACCTCGCCACCCGCGTCCGCTTCGAACCGCTCCCGCCCGACATCCGCCTCGTCGCCGGCGCCGACGTCGCGATCCTCAAACCCCGCGAAGAACTCCTGGCCGGCATCGTCCTTTGGGACCTGCAAGACAGGAAGGTCGTCGAACAGGCCGCCGCCCGCGCCAGGGCCGCCTTCCCCTACGTCCCCGGCCTGCTCAGTTTCCGAGAAGCCCCCGCCGTGCTCGAGGCCTTCGCGAAACTCTACCACAAGCCCGATGTCGCAATGTTCGACGGCCAGGGCATCGCTCACCCTCGCCGCTTCGGCCTGGCCAGCCACCTCGGCGTCATACTCGACATGCCCAGCATCGGCTGCGCGAAAAGCCGCCTGATCGGCACATACCAGGAACCCGCCCCCGACCGCGGAAGCTGGACCGACCTGACCGACAAAGGCGAAACCATCGGCGCGGTCCTGCGAACCCGCGCCAACGTCAACCCCCTCTACATCTCTGTAGGCCACCGCTGCGACCTTCCCTCCGCGATCAATCTGGTCCTGCAGTGCGCGCCGCGCTACCGCCTGCCCGAACCCACCCGCCTGGCCCACCAACTCGTCACAACCGAGAAGGCCAGGATCCCACCAGCCCCTTGAACCTGCCGTCCGTGCTGTGGTTCTGACCGTTGTTCTCAGGAAGCCGCAGGCGTCGGCCGGGGTTGTGGCCGTTGTTTCTCAGTGTCTTGCCGTGTCCATCCGCGGCCAAGTCGTTGTCGTTGCCACGGACAACGGACCACGTACAACGGACCGCCGTCACGATCTCTTCCGCAGCGCCGGGACCCCTCCTGATCCTTCCAGGTTCGGCAGCGCTACCTCCGTCACGAACCCCTCGACATTCAGATCGCTCTTCGGCACCACCGCCAGGTAGTATGGGCTGCACGGCTGCGGCACGCCCATCTCGCCCGGCTCCGGATGTGCCACCGCGATCCCCACCTTCAGCACCTGCCCTTGCTGCCAGACCCGCTCGATCCGGATCCCGTACGAATCCGAATACACCTGCCCCAACGTCACGAACAGCACCATGTCCGTCTCGAAGTTGACCGGCACGTCCCCCACCGGCACCAGCGCCATGTGCGCCGCGTCGCGAACCACCAGCCGAAGCGGCGTCTTCGCCCCGCAATACTTGCCTTCCTTCGTATACTTGATCGCGAATTCCCGGATCTCCGGAAACGGATCGCCGGATCCAAGCCAGTTTTTGCCTTCCTGCTGTACGCAGCCCGAGGTCATGACCGCCGCCGTCAGCGCCAAACCGACCGCCCACAATCCGATTTGCCTGGTCAC
>Ga0073932_1004648_pt1 | contig 15959 bp, 11 predicted proteins | sample DewCreD2012metaG_FD_76967 | JGI IMG/M metagenome (GOLD analysis project Ga0073932, IMG submission 76967) | Hot spring sediment bacterial and archeal communities from British Columbia, Canada, to study Microbial Dark Matter (Phase II) - Dewar... ... | reverse complement strand
TCGGCGGTGAAGGCGATCACCGCGCCGCGCCCCTCCCTTTGCACGGCGGCCAGAGGCTTATAGGCGAGCTGCTTGCGGTTCTCCTCCCAAAGGTACCCGCTGGCCAGAAGCTCGCCGGGCCCCAGAAAATACGCTGCGTTCACGCCCTTGTCGAGCTTGATGGGCGTAAAGATGTTGCGCCCGCTCACCATGGCGATGACGGTTTCCGCCACGCCGGCGGTGAGCCAGTGCTCTGGGTCGGTGCGCGCGCGCAAGAGCACGCCGGGAACCGCGTCAGGCGGCTCTCGCTCCGCCTCGATGGCCTTCCAGTAGTCCTCAGGAGTGGCGAGGATCTTGCCTGCCACGCGAATGTCGGACGGAGTGGCGGCCGCCGCGGCGGCTGCCGCGGACGGCTGTGCGGAAGGTGCCGCTCCAGCGGTGTCGGGCTTGCGGGCCGGCGCTGCTGCCGGAGCGTCCTTTACGGCGTTTTCCGGCGCTATGGAAAGCAGGCCGGTTCGCGGGTCGGCGAGATAAATGTTGGCTGATCCGATGCCGATGAGCGTCCCGCCCGCCGACACCCAATCCTTCAGCTTGCGCGCTCCATTTGCGCCGATGGAGGTCGAATAACCCTCGGCCTGGCCATCCGGCAAAATGACAACCTGAAAACGGCTCAGATCGGCGGCGGCCAGATTCTGTATGCGAATGGCCGTGACCGGGTAACCGAACTGCCTTTCGAGCACGAAGCGCGCGTGTCCGGAAGAGCCCGGCGCCACCGGACGGTCCCAAGCGATGGCCACCGTGGGACGCCGCAAGGGGAAGACATGGCGGCTGCCGAAATTGACTCCATCCTCCACCCAGCCGCTGTTCGCCGCCACCACCTCGGCGCCGCTTTCCTTTGCGATGCGCGCCACCTGGTCCGCAAGGTCCGCGCCGTTGTCGGCGACGCGCACGATGAGCGTGCCGCGCGGATACTTGCGGTTGTTCTGAGTGAATGCCTTGTCGGCGGTGTGGACCTTCAAACCCGCGCGCAACGCGGCGGTGAGGAACCGCGCTCCCGCCACTCCCCAAGGAACCACATAGGCTACCGTCGCCTTTCCGCCTGCGATCGAGCCGGTCAAGGGAGAACCCGGCTTTACCATCTCGAAATCGCCGCGCACCGGTTCGGCGCTTGCCACCAGCTCCACGTTGAACATTAACGGGAGCGACCAGCCCGTCACGTCATAGATTTCATCCGGGAGCTTGCGTTTGCGGCGGCGCTCCTGCTCTTTGAGGAACTCTTCGCTCATCGGTACATAGGGATCGAGCAGCGTGCGTATGAGACGCTTGGAAGGTTGGGCCAGCGAAATGGCGTAGCTTCCCGGCGGAACTTCCTTCCCGCCCGCTTGGAATGCGGACCTGGAGCGGCGCACCTCCACGCCTTGATCAGCCAGCAGGAGCGCCAACTTGTCCACAACCGCTGTGTCGCCGCGGCGCGGCAGGACATATTCTTTTACCGGCTCCGCTTTGCCCTCTTCGATCGCGCTCTTGCGGTACCGGTAGAAATTCTCGAGAAGCTCGCGCCGCTTGGCGGCTGCCGTTTCGCAAGTCGATAAAGACGCGACGAAGTGATGGCGGATCGTCTCTCGGAACTCGAGCAGCGTCTCATCGATGCGCCGCATCGTCAAACCGCGCGCCGACGCTTGCTCGTACGTCATGGCGATGGCGCCGTAATAAGATGGCCAACTCGCGCCATAGCCCGGATAAAAGGCGTCGTAGATTTCTCTGGTGAAGTAATTGAAGCCGAACTGGTCGAACCACCTGGCGTTGTTCTTGCCAAACCATTCGAGCGAACTCTTCTGTTCCGCTGTGAGATGGGGATTGTAAGGTTTGGCTTCCGGCGCGAAGAAGTAGGTCGTGTCGGCGCCCATCTCGTGCAGGTCGACGTAAACCAGAGGCAGCCACTCAAGCAGCGCCTTCGCCTGCCCCCGTATTTCAGGCTGCGTCAGCGCCATCCAATCGCGGTTCATGTCGAAGTGGTAGTGGTTGAAGCGCCCGCCGGGGAAGGGCTGCGTGTGCTCAAGAGCCATGGGGTTAGGATCCGGCTCGATGCCGTAAGACTGGATGTAGTGATTGACAAAGCGATCCCGCCCATCGGGGTTTTGGGAGGGGACGATGAAAACGATGGCGTTAGACAGAATCTGCTCCGCCATCTTGTCGCCGCGCGAGGCGAGCAAATGATAAGCCAGGAAGAGGGCGGCTTCGGGCGAGGAAATTTCGTCGCCATGGACGCCGGCTGCGATCCACACCAAGGCGGGTAGAGAAGCGATGAGCTTCTGCGCCTCGGCGTCCGGCGTGGCGCGCGGATCGGCAAGCCTGCGCATGCCGGCTTGGACTTCCTTCAAGCGGCGCATATTGGCCTCGCTTGCCAACACAAGGTAGACGAGTTTGCGCCCCTGCCAGCTTCGCGCGTACTCGAAGATTCGGGCTCGTGCGGGCGCGGCGGCGGCTAAAGCCTCCGCATATTGGAGCAAGCCGGAATAGGGAGTGATGACGCTGCCCGGCTTGTGCCCCAAGACTTTCTCGTAAGTTGGGATGGCGGGGTCGTAGCGGGCGCCGGGCCAAAACTCAGAAGAAGGTTGAGCGAGCGCTGTCGTCAGCGCGGCGAGAATGAGAATCAGACGTCGCATAGCGGTGGAACTATCAAACAAAGCATAGTCTAAAACGCGGCCACGGGGAGCGCCGGCCGCTTGCGGAAGTGGTACATTGATGTCTTCAACGGGGAGGAACGATGCGCTGCCTCATGATTGCGGCTGTCTTGTATGCTGGCCTTCAGACGCTCGACGCGGCTGAATTGCAACGCATCTCTGTGCAAACCTTGCGGGACAAAATCGCCGGCGGATGGGCTGGGCAGATGATCGGCGTCAGTTTCGGCGCGCCTACCGAGTTCCGCTACCGGGCGCAAATTAACGAGGACCCGCTGCCGCCCTGGAAGCCGGACCGCGTCTCGAACGCCCTGAACCAGGATGATCTGTACGTGGACATGACCTTCGCCAAGGTCCTGGACGACAAAGGGCTCAACGCCACGACGGAAGACTTCGGCGCCATGTTCCGCGACAGCAAGTACCGCCTGTGGCACGCCAACCTGGCGGCGCGCCGGGCATTAAGGCGCGGCGTGCCTGCCGCTAATTCGGGAACGCCCGAATTTAACGTCCACGCCAACGACATCGACTTCCAGATCGAAGCCGATTTTATCGGCTTGATGGCGCCGGGTTTGTATCAGTCGGCGAACGACATCGCTTGGCGCGCCGGGCGCGTCGTGAACTATGGAGATGGGATCTATGGCGGGATGTTCGTGGCGGCGATGTACGCCGCGGCGTTCTTCGAGAAGGATCCCCGCAAGATTGTCGAGACGGGCGCCGCCGTGCTGCCCGCCAAGAGCCCCTATGCGATGCTGATCCGGGATGTCCTCGCTTGGCACAAACAGCATCCTGGCGATTGGAAGGCGGTTTGGAGCCTCATCGAAAAGAAATGGCACAACCGGGAGCCGTGTCCCTCGGGCGCCTTGCAGCCCTACAACATCGACGCCAAGCTGAACGGCGCTTACATAGCGCTCGGGTTGCTGTACGGAGGGAGCGACATGGGGCGAACGCTAGAAATCTCGACCCGCGCGGGGCAGGACTCGGACTGCAACCCATCGTCGGCGGCTGGCATCCTGGGCGTGATGCTCGGCTATAACGGCATTCCCGATGAATGGAAAAGCGGCATCCCCGCCATCGCCGACAAGAAGTTCAGCTACACGGATTTCACCTTCAGAACCATTTGCGAGAGCACCGAGAAGCGGGCGATTGCGCTGATCTTGAAGACCGGGGGACGGCGCGAAGGCGACACCCTCTGGGTCCGGGCGCAGAAGCCGAAGCCCGCCAAGCTGCAAGTCTGGGACGATTACGGGTCGCCAGTGGAGCGAGTTTCCGTGAGCGACCGCAACCGCTGGCGGTTCACCGGCGACTGGAAGGATTCCAAAGGCACGATGCTCGCGAGCCGGAAGGGCGCCGAGGCCAGTTTCGAGTTCACCGGCACGGGCGTCATCGTGGTGGGTCCCTATTTGGCGGCGGGCGGCAAGGCGGATGTTTATTTGGACGGCAAACTGGTCAAGACGATCGACGTCTATCCGGACGAAGACCAGAACAAAGGCGGCGAGGCGGTGTTCCACGCGTTCAAGCTCAAGAACACGCGCCACACGGTGCGCTTGGCGGTGCGCGGCGAGCCTTATCCCGGATCGAAGGGCGCGGAAATTGGCCTTACCTCAGCCATTGTCTTCCGCTAGAGCGCAGGAGCGCCGCGCGCCCGCGCGCCTTTTGATCCGCGGGGCGAGGCAACTCGTGACGCTGAGGGGTTCGACATCGCCGCGCCGGGGCGCGCAGGCGGGCGAACTGGCCATCATTCCCGATGGCGCGGTGCTCATCGAGGGCGAGACCATCGCCGAAGTGGGTCCCGGACGCCGCGTGATGAATCTGGAAGCGGCCAGAAAAGCGGAAGAGTTCGACGCCGCGGGCCGCGTGGTGATGCCCGGCTTCGTCGATGGCCACACGCATCTGGTGAGCGGACCGCAAGGCAACGCGGTAGGCGCGATTCCCGGCGGCAGGCTGGCGCACTCAGCGCGAAAGCTGGCGGCAACCGCCGTACGACACGGCACCACCACGCTTGAAGCGAAAACCGGCTGCGGAGCCGACGCGCGGGGCGAGTTGAAATCGCTGCGGGCGTTAAGGGATCTCAAAGGGTTTCCCCTGGACATCTTCCCGACTCTGCTAGCCGGGCGTTGCGTGCCGTCTGAATGGAGCGGCAAGCCGGGCGAGTATCTGGAATGGTTTGCCTGGGAACTGCTTCCGAAGGTGCATCGCCGTGGGCTGGCGCGATTCGTGGACGTCGATCACAGCGCAGGATTCAGCGAGGCGGAGGTGGAACGGTTCTATCATTCGGCGCTCGCCTTGGGCTTCGACATACGGCTGCACGGAGGCGGCGCGGTGCTGGCTTTGCGCCTCGGGGCGCGCAGCGTCGACGTGAGCCGCCCGGAGGAAGCTCTGGCTCTTGCAGGCTCCGACATCGTCGCCACACTGCTTCCTATGGAAGCCTTCTTCCGCGGGGATCCGCCCTCCGGCGCCGCGCGAAAACTTGTGGAAGCAGGCGTCCCGGTGGCCATCGCGTCGGGTTTTGACCGCGCGGGCTGCGCCAGCCTGTCGATGCCCGCAGCCGTCGCGCTTGCCTGCCGCCTGTTCGGCATGAGGCCGGCGGAAGCCATCGCCGCGGCAACCGTGAACGCCGCGCACGCGTTGGGAGTGGCTTGGGCCATTGGCTCGATCGAGTGCCGGAAGCTGGCGGATTTGATCGTGCTCGATGTGTCCGACTACCGCGACGTGGCTTCCGCGCTGGGCGTGAATCCCGTACTGGCCGTGATCAAGCGGGGGCGCGTCGTGTACAAACGAAGTCCGGTCGAAGGGAGCGAAGATGAGTAGGACGGTCATGGAGTGCGTGCCGAATTTCTCTGAAGGCAGGGATCGCGGCGTGGTCGAGGCGATCGTCGAGGCGGCGAGTTCGGCGCGCGGCGCGGCGGTGCTCGATTGGACGATGGACCCGGACCACCACCGCTCCGTAGTCACCCTCGCGGGAGAGCCGGAAGCCGTGCTCGAGGCCGCTGTTCGCAGCGTGGGAGCGGCGGTGGAGCGCATCGACCTGACGCAGCACCGGGGCGTGCATCCACGCATCGGGGCGGCGGACGTGGTGCCCTTCGTCCCTGTTTCCGGCATAACTCTGGGCGATTGCGCCGCCTTGGCGAGGCGCGCGGGCGAGGAGATCTGGCGGCGCTACCGGGTTCCGGTGTATTTTTACGAGGCCGCGGCGATGACGCCTGAGCGCAGGCGTCTGGAACTGGTGCGGCGGGGGCAGTTCGAGGAATTGCGCCACGCGGTGGCGCACGATGCCTCTCGCGCTCCCGACGTCGGCGGACCGCTGCTGCACCCCACGGCGGGCGCTGTGGCCGTGGGTGCGCGCAAATTCCTGGTGGCTTTCAACGTCGACCTCGAAACGCGGGACGCCGCCGTGGCGCGGCGCATCGCGCGCCGCATCCGAGAGTCTTCCGGGGGCTTGCCGGGTGTGAAGGCGATCGGCGTCTACCTCGCCTCGCGCGGCGTGGCGCAGGTGTCGATGAACTTGACGGATTTTGAGCGCACCCCGGCCGGAACGGTCTTCGACGCCATTGAAGAGGAAGCCAGGCGGGAAGGCGTAGCGATTGCGTCGAGCGAAATTATCGGGCTGGTGCCGGCGGCGGCGCTAAGCCCCGGAGAGGCGCGCCGCTTGAAAGTGGCCAATTTCCATCAGGGAATGATTCTGGAATACCGTTTGGAGCGGGCGTTACAATAAGGGCAGTGCTGGTTTCCATCGAACCCCGGTTTGAGCGCCCGCAGTGGCTCCGCGCGCCCGCGCCAGTAGGGAAGAATTACAACGAGATCAAGCAGATCATCCAGCACCTGCGTCTGCATACGGTGTGCGAGAGCGCGGCCTGCCCCAACGTTGGCGAGTGCTGGAACCACCGCACCGCCACGTTTATGATCTTAGGCAACGTCTGCACCCGGCGCTGCGGGTTTTGCGCCGTGCAAAAGGGCGCGCCGCTGGCGGTGGATTACGACGAACCCCGGCGGGTGGCCGAAGCCGTGGCGGCGCTCGGTTTGCGCTATGCCGTGGTGACGAGCGTGAACCGGGACGATCGCAAGGACGGAGGCGCGGAGTTGTTCCGGCTCACGATTCTGGCCATTCGGGAGCGGGTGCCGGGCTGCCGGGTGGAGGTCCTCGTCCCGGACTTCCAAGGCAAACGCGAGGCGGTGGACGCTGTTCTCGACGCCGCGCCCGACGTCTTTAACCACAACATCGAAACCGTCCCGCGTTTGTACCGTCAGGTGCGCATGGGCGCGCGCTATGAGCGCTCGCTGGACGTTCTGGCGTATGCCGCCGCGAAGCGCCCGGACATTCCCACCAAGTCCGGCTTGATGCTCGGCTTGGGCGAGACGAAAGACGAAGTGCGGGCGGTGATGCGCGATCTGCGGGCGAACCATGTGGCCATTCTTACGATGGGGCAGTACTTGCGCCCATCACCCAAACACCTTCCGGTGATTCGCTTTGTTCCCGTTGAGGAGTTCGAGGAGTATCGCCGGGAGGGGCTCGGCATGGGCTTCGCGCACGTCGAGAGCGGTCCGCTGGTGCGAAGCTCATATCACGCGGGCGATCACGGTCCGCGATTCCGGTAGACTGAAGTGTTCGATGGACGTCCCTAGGCAAAGAACAGGCCGCCGGAAGCTGGTCCTGGCCTTGGCGGCGGCAGCCGCCGTGCTGGTCGCCATCCCGCTGATCACGTTGGGATTGGCGCGCTTGCAGCCCGCACCTCCGGCGGTGGACCGCGCTTCGGTGTGGATCGACTCTGTCAAGCGGGGAGACATGTTGAGGGAGGTGCGGGGGCTCGGCACGCTCGTACCGGAAGAGATCCTCTGGATACCATCCACCACCGAGGGGCGGGTCGAGAAAATCCTCGTGCGCCCCGGCGCGCGCGTCCGGAAGAACACGGTGCTCATGATTTTGAGCAATCCACAGCTTGAAAACGACGCCTTGGATGCGCTTTACCAGCTCCGGGCGGCCGAAGCGGCGCTGGTGGACCTGAAGGTGAAGCTGGAAAGCGCCAAGCTGCAACAGGAGGCCTCCACCGCGCAGCTCAAGTCCGACTACGCTCTGGCCAAGATCGAGGCCGAGAAGCAGGAGACCCTCGCCAAACTGGGCCTGCAAGCCGATATCACCGCCAAAGTGGCGCGCGCCAAGGCAGATGAACTTGCCAACCGCTACGGCATCGAGCAGAAGCGGCTGGATATCAGCGACGAGTCCATACGGGCGCAGCTTTCGGCCCAGCAAGTGCAAGTGGAAAAGCTCCGAGCGCTGCATAAGCTGCGGCGCAGCCAGGTGGATCAGTTGCGGGTGCGCGCGGGCGCCGAGGGCGTGCTCCAATCCGTGCCCGTGGAGGTGGGTCAGAAGCTCGCGGCAGGCGCCGTGCTGGCTAAAGTCTCGCAGCCGGCCAGGTTGAAGGCGGAATTGAAGGTGTCTGAGACGCAGGTGAAAGACATTGTCGTAGGGTTGCCAGTGGCGGTGGACACGCGCAACGGCGTGGTGGTAGGCCGGGTGTCGCGCATCGATCCAGCGGCGGTGAACGGCGCGGTGACTGTGGACGTGCGGCTGGAAGGTCCGCTGCCGCGCGGCGCGCGCCCGGATCTGAGCGTCGACGGAGTCATTGAAATCGAGCGGTTGAAAGACGTCCTTTACATCGGCAAGCCTGCCTCAGGGCAGCCGAACAGCATGATTTCGCTATTTAAGCTGGATCCCGACGGGAAGCGCGCGCAGCGCGTTCAGGTCCGTTTGGGACGAGCGTCGGTGAATCACGTGGAAGTAGTCGAAGGGCTCCAAGCAGGCGACCGAGTGATTTTGTCAGATACGGCGCAGTACGATTCCCACTCGCAGATTCGTTTGAACTGACTATGTCCGATACGCTCCCCTTGATACGGCTGGAAGACGTCACCAAGATCTATCTCACGGACGAGGTGGAGACCCACGCTCTGTCCGGAGTGAGTCTGGAGATTCATCGCGGCGAGTATTTAGCCATTGCCGGACCTTCGGGCTGCGGAAAGTCCACACTGCTTTCCATTCTGGGTTTGCTCGATACGCCCACGGCGGGGCGCTACTTTCTGGACGGGCGCCCGGTGCAGGATCTCTCTCGCGCTGAACGCGCGCGGGTGCGCAATCGCGAGATCGGTTTCATCTTCCAGGCGTTCAATCTGATCAACGAACTGACGGTGCACGAAAACGTCGAACTGCCGCTCACCTACCGCGGCATGGGAGCGGGCGAGCGGCGCAAGCGCGTCGAGGAAGCGCTCGACCGGGTGGGCATGGCGCACCGGGCGAAGCACTATCCGGCGCAGTTGTCCGGCGGGCAGCAGCAGCGCGTTGCCGTAGCGCGGGCTCTGGCGGGCAGCCCTTCGATCCTGTTAGCGGACGAGCCCACGGGGAATTTGGATTCCGCCAACGGCGAAGCCGTGATGGAGCTCTTGAGGGACCTCAACCGCAACGGCGCCACCGTCTGCATGGTCACCCATGACCCGCGCTACGCGAGTCACGCAACTCGGACGGTTCAGTTGTTCGACGGTAAGATCCAGCCGTCAAACGGCTAACTCTTCACGCTCCATTTGCCAGCCGTCCAGCCGCCCGAGCACGCAGAGCGTGATCAGTTCCTGACGGAAGAATTCCGACGCCACCTGTTGAACTTCCTCCGCCGTTACCGCCTCTACCGCTGCCGCGATTTCATCGATGGTGAAGAAACGCCCGAAGAATAGCTCTTGCCGCGCCAGGTTGGACATCCGGCTGGAGGTGCTTTCAAGGCTCATAATCAGCGAGCCTTTCAGGTGATCCTTGGCGAGGCGGAGCTCGTCTTCGGGCAGGAGTTCGTCTTTCATGCGCCTGAGCTCGTGAAGAATCAGCGACACCACCTGCCGGGCGCGTTCGGTTGACGTGCCCGCCGAGACGATGAGCGAAGCCGAATCCCGGTAGGTGTTGAGTTCGCTCATGACGGCGTAAACCAAGCCCTGCCGCTCGCGGATGTTCTGGAACAAGCGGGAACTCATGCTGCCGCCGAGAATGGTGTTGAGAACATAGCAGGCGTAACGCTTTTCGTGCGGCAGCGGATGGATAGGCACTCCCAGGCAAAGATGCGTCTGTTCGAGCGAGCGTTTCTCCTTCAGGCGGATCTGGGCGTGCGTGCGCGGAGTCTCGTCGCGCGCTCCGACGGGGCGCGCCGGCAGCCCCTCGAGCGCCTCTCCCGCCATCGCTTGCATGTCCTGATGGCGCAGGCTTCCGGCGGCGGTGAAGACGAGGTTCGCCGGCGTGTAAACGGAGTCGTAGTAATCACGCAGCATTTGCGGCGTGAAGGAACGTATGGTCTCCCGCGTGCCGAGGATCGAACGCCCCAACGCGTGCCCGCGCCAGAACGTGCTGCAATAAATCTCGTGGATTTGGTACTCGGGGTTGTCGACTTCCATCTTCAACTCTTCAAGCACCACGCCTTTCTCTTTCTCCGTGTCTTCGGCTGAGAAAAGCGGGTGGAGAAGGAGATCGGAGAGAATGTCGAATCCCCGGCGCGCGTGCTCGTCGAGGACTTTGATGTTGAAACTCACCATCTCCTTGGCGGTGAATGCGTCCAGATTGCCGCCGATGGCGTCGGTTTCCTTCGCGATTTGCTCCGCCGTGCGGTTGGTGGTTCCCTTGAACAGCATGTGTTCGATGAAGTGCGAGATGCCGTTTTGCTTGGGGCTTTCGAGCCGGGAGCCGGTGCCCAGCCACAATCCCATGGAAACCGAGCGCACGTTGGGCATCGATTCGGTGATGATCTTCACGCCGTTCGAGAGCGTGCGGACTTCGATATCGCGGTGGGACGGATTAGAAACTGACATGGGAAAGGGAGCGCTTACAGCCTACTTTCATTTTATCGCGCTACACTGGGAGTAGGATGGCCGTCCCTCTGGTCGGACTGGAACTAAATGAAATAACAGCACTTATTGGCGACGAGCAGCCGTCCTTCCGCAGCCGGCAGATTTACGAAGCCGTCTACCGGCGGAGGCTTTTTTCACTCGATCAGGCCACTGATTTGCCTGCGGCGCTGCGCCGCGAGTTGGCTGGGCAGACAATGAGCGGAATCCCGGAAGTAGCGGCGCGTTATGAGTCGGCTGACGGCACGAAGCGCTATCTGCTCGAACTCAGCGACGGCAAGACGGTGGAAGCGGTGTGGATGCCCGAGGAGGGGCGCAGCACGCTGTGCATTTCGACGCAAGTAGGTTGCCCGGTAAATTGCCGGTTCTGTCTCACTGCGCGGATGGGTTTGGAGCGGAACCTCACGGCGGGCGAAATCGTAGGACAGGTGCTGCGGCTGGCTGCCGACAGCGCTCTCGACCCGCGCGATCAGAGAGTGAACGTGGTGATGATGGGGCAGGGAGAACCGCTGCTCAATTTGGAGAACGTATTGAAGGCGTGCCGTTTGTTGACGGATCCCGCGGGGATCGGCATTTCACCGCGCCGGATCACGGTTTCCACAGCGGGCATCACGCCGAAAATCGCCGAATTTGGCGCGGCGCCCGAACGGGGGAAGCTCGCCATTTCGCTCAACGCCTCGAGCGGGGAGCAGCGCTGTGAACTGATGCCGGTCACCCGCAAGTACCCGCTGAAAGAGCTGCTCGCGGCGTGCAAGCGCTATCCCTTGCGGCCATGGGAGCGGCTGACGTTTGAATACGTGTTGTTAAAGGGAGTCAACGACGCCGACGCGGACGCGCGCCGGGTGGCGAAACTGCTCGCGAATTTGAAGTGCAAGGTGAACTTGATCGCGTTGAACCCGGGACCGGAGATTCTTTTTGAGACTCCGCCGCTGGAGCGCGTGCTCGCGTTTCAGGCGATCTTGAGACGCTCCCTGCCGTGCTTCATACGGAAACCGCGCGGCAGAGATATCTACGCGGCTTGCGGGCAGCTCAAGCGGATGAAGGCTGAGGCGCCGCTCGCCGCGTTGCCGGGAGGCGCTTAAGCGGCGGGGTGGGGGAACAGCCGCGCCGGGTTGTCGTAGAGGAACATGCGTCCGAGCTCGGCGGCGTCATCCTCGCGAATCGTTCCGCGCTCGACGCGCGCCGCCAGCGTCTCGGCGATATTGCGGCGAGCCATCGCGGCATGCGCGTAGGTCAGCTCGGCGAAGCGATAATCGCCCCCGAACCCTAAGATCTTATTGGCGGGCACGGTCTCCAAAAACTCGTCCAACGCGCGTTGCGCGGCATGCGGCGCGACGATGTGCGCCCAGCAGAAGTCGATGCAGACGTTGGGATAAAGCTTGGCGAGCACCGCCATTTCGCTTTGGTACGGATAGCCGATGTGAAAAAGATCGAAGGTGACTTGCGGATAAAGCGCGAACAAGTTGGTGAGGTGGGAAGGATTGGTGTTGGGCGTGTAACCGCTGTTGCCCGCCAGCAGGCCCGTGTGAATTTGGACCGCCAAACGGTGCTCCGCGGCCAGGCGGATGATGTGATGGAAGAGATGATCCTCGAGCTTGCGGTAGGGGCGGTGCAGGGCGGATTGGAAGCCGGATGGCGAAGGGCGTTCGCCGCGCATCATGGCCTCGAATTCGCGCTCGGCTTCAGCCTGCGGCACGTCGTCGAAGAAAAGTTCGCGCTGATAGGCCAGGGCGCTCTTCACCGCGATCATGCCCAAAGGTTTAGCGCGTTGGAAATCCTTTTCGAGGGCGCGCTTCAAGTCTGCGAGCGTGGCGATGGATTCGCCCGTCAATTCTTCGAGCGACCGGATGCCCGAGCGCCCGCGCGCGGTGACGAAGCGGTCGAAGCGGGCGGCGACGACGAAGTAACGCGGGTCCGGTCGAACCGCTTTTGCGCCGAACGATTGGTCCAAGACGGCGTAAGCGATGCGGGCGCGACGTTTGAGCACGTCCTCGTAAAGCCCTGGTTTGTTCTTCGCGCCGATGGCCTCGTTGAGGCGGGCGATGGTTCCGGCGGAAAGCTCTTCTACTTCATATATATCGCGCATGGCGATACGCAGGCACTGCCCGTAGCCGGTAAAGCGCGCGGATTTCCAGTGCGGCTCGAACAGCCGCCAGCGCTCCGCCAATGGCGTCTTGGGGTCCCGCACCCGGGCGGCGTCGTCCTTGCCCAATCCCGCGGAAATGACGTCGTTCAACGCGTAATGCCCGGCGAGGGTGAAGAAATCGACCGGTTGCGCCGTCCTTTCGGCTTCAGGCAAAAGGTGTTCGTGCGTATCGACGATTTCCAGTTTGGTGAATGCCGATTCCAGACGGTTTACCAAAGCGGCGCTCTTGGGGGCGGCGCCCGCCGCCGCTGCCGAGTAAGAGAGAAATGCCCGGCGCTCCATGCATCGATTGTCCCTCGCCCGCCCGCCGCGCGCCAGGCCTGCCGCTCCTAAAGTTTGGAGACCAGCCGGAAGGGCAACGTGACGATGGCCCACACCAGCGCCAGCGCGCCGCCGACCGCGATGCCAATGATCTTAAACGGCAGCAGCAACAGCCAAACGATAGGGTAGGCGACCAGCGCCAGCAGCGCCAGCGGCCAGCACAGAACGAACAGAATCAGCCAAAGAAGAAACTTGATCATCGTCCGGCTCCAGCATGTTATACGAACGCCGGGCTGCGCCGGTTCACAAAATCAGACGACCTTAGGATACACCTTCCGGATGGCCGCTACGATGTCGTCGCAATCCTGCTTGGTGTATTTCGGATCGAGCAAGACGCCGCCGAAGCGGCTCAGGATGTCAATGGTCCGCGGGCACGCCGCCGCGCCGTATTGGATGGATCGCCCCCGCGGCGAGGTGAACGACGGCCATGCGGGATGGTGGGTGCGTTTGTTCTCGATGTACTTGACCGTAGGCAGAATGACCGAACCGCCGGGCGCGGCGGCGGGGACGTTTTCCGCCGAAAGCAGCTTGAGGAAGCGGTCGCGCTGCGCCTTCGTGGGGAATTCCATGAACACTCCTACGCCGATTTCGCCCTCCGGATCGTAGCGCTTGCGGAAACGGATGCCCGGCAGATCCTGCACGCCTTCATAAACGCGCTTGGCGTTGGCGCGCACGCTGTTGACGATGAGGTCAAGCTTGCGGAGTTGGGCGAGCAGCACGCCGCCGGAGAATTCATTCAGCCGGAAGTTGGTTCCGGTGAACGGCTCGTCATGCGCGGAGCCCGCCCATTGCTCGTGGAGCGGGCGGAACGTGCCGACGTCGTGGAAGCGGACAGCCCGCTCGAACAACAGCGGATCGTTGGTCACGACCGCGCCGCCTTCGCCCGCCGAGATCGTCTTGTTGATTTGAAGGCTGTAGATCGAGATATCGCCGTAAGAGCCCAGCGGCCGGCCTTTGTAATGGCCGCCCACGCTTTGCGCGCAATCTTCAAGCACGCGGATTTTGTGCTTGCGCGCGATGGCGAGGATGGGATCGAGCGCCGCGGGATTGCCTTGCAGATGGACCGCCATGACGAGCTTGGTCTGCGGCGTGATGCGCCGTTCGATGTCGTTGGGGTCGATGTTGAAAGACTCGTCAATTTCGGCGAAGACCGGCAACGCCCCGGCGAGCACAACGGCGGTGTAGCAGGAGTGCCAGGTCCACGCGGGCAGAATGACTTCGTCGCCCGGACCGATGCCCAGCGCCGCCACGGCGCATTGGAGCGCCGCGGTGCCGGAGGTCACCGCCAGGGCGAAGCGGGTTTGCATATGGGCGGCGAACTCTTTTTCAAACGTCGCCACCTTCATCGGAGGCTGGTTTCCGGGTCCGTGCCAGCGGAAGGGACGCCGGGTCTCAAAAACTTCGTTGATTTGTTCACGCTCCTTTTCGTCATAGAAAAGAGGACCGTAGTAGCCAGGGCGCAGGGGGGCGGCGCGCACGGGCTTTCCGCCCTCAGCGGCGAGCGTGGCGGATTCGGCTGAAGCGGCTGCGGCAGCCGACGCGGCAAGAAAGGTTCGTCGGTTCATGGCAATGGGCTCCATCAGTCAACTGGCTTGGCTTCCAGTGTACTCGTCCGCGGAGCCGGGCGGGTGGCATCGCCGCGCAGGGCGTGGCGCAGCCGCTCTTCCTCCCGCATCCTTTGCCGGTGTCCGGCGATTTGATGGTGATCCGTCACACCGGTTGCGGAATGCTTTCCTTCAGAGGCGACGGGTTGGTAGCTCGGTGGCGGGCGAATTCACGGGCGGCGCGTACTACTCCCCTCATGCCGCGGAGCCGACTTCCACTCGCCCTGATAAAAGGCGAATGGCGGGGACGACGGGGCTCGAACCCGCGACCTCCGACGTGACAGGCCGGCGTTCTGACCAACTGAACTACGTCCCCGCTCAGCGGTTTAAGTCTGCCTCAATTAGGATACCACAACCGTCAAATCGGAAGTCCGCCGCCGGCCGTTCTCACTCTTCACCAGCAGGGCACGCCAACGGCCAAACATCCGCCCGGTGTCCGCCCAGGCGTTCACAGCGCTTCGAGGATGAGGCACTTCAGGTAAAGGGTCTCCGGAACGGAAAGCAGCACCGGGTGGTCTTGCGCTTGCATTCGGCGCTCCAAGATTCGTACTGCCCTGCCCGCGTCCCTGGCCGCATCCGAAATCACCCCCAGCAACTCGGCTTCGCTCAGATGGTGCGAACAGGAGCAGCTAACCAGGATGCCTCCGGGGGCGAGCAGCCGCAGCGCCCTGAGGTTGATCTCTTTATAAGCCCGGACGGCGGCGTCAAGGTTCGACCGTGATTTGGCGAAGGCGGGGGGATCGAGCACGATGGTATCGAAACGTCGGCGGGCAAAGGCGGGAGCGTTCAACAGGTCAAAAACGTTGGCTTCGAGAAAATCGATGTTTTCGATGCCGTTCAGCGCCGCGTTGCGCCGCGCCACCGCGAGCGACGCAGCCGAGCTGTCCACGGCCAAGACCCGTTCGCAACGGCCCGCCATATGGATGGCGAATCCACCCGTGCAGGTGAAGCAGTCGAGCGCCTGCCCCCGAGCGTACCGGGCTGCCGCTAAGTAGTTCTCCCTTTGGTCAAGGAAGATCCCGGTTTTCTGCCCGGTTCTCAACTCGGCCTCAAGAGTGAAACCGTTGATCCGCAGCGTCACCACGTCGGGAACTTCGCCATCCAACACCTTCACTTCACGGGGAAGCTCCTCTTTGACCCGCACCGGGGCGTCGTTGCGCGCCAGGATTCCCTTGGGCTGAAACAATTCCCGCAGTACGGCGGCGATCTTTTCCTGCTCCCGGTCCATGCCTTGGCTCAGCGCTTGCACCACAAGATGGGCGCCATAGCGGTCGACGATCAAGCCCGGCAAAAAGTCGGCTTCGCTGTAGACCAACCGGAGGGAATCCGTTCCTGTCACCACTTTTTCGCGGAAGGCGGCGGCTT
>Ga0073932_1004644_pt1 | contig 15965 bp, 14 predicted proteins | sample DewCreD2012metaG_FD_76967 | JGI IMG/M metagenome (GOLD analysis project Ga0073932, IMG submission 76967) | Hot spring sediment bacterial and archeal communities from British Columbia, Canada, to study Microbial Dark Matter (Phase II) - Dewar... ... | reverse complement strand
TCGCGCAGGGCCTCGCTACGGTTGACGTAGTGGCGCTTCGCGATCAACTCGTCGAACTGCTGAAGCAGGCCGGACTCCATCGACACGCCGAAACGGACCAGTTCGCCCATGACTGTGCCTCCACCACTGGTTATATTGCGGCAAGCCGCGGCGGGCAAGGCCGGGCGGGAGGCGTACGAGGATGCAGAACGACCGGGACACTACCGTGTGGCAGCTCCGCCAGGAGATGGCGCGTTTCGTAGCGGAGCGTGAATGGGAGCAGTTCCACGACCCGAAGAACCTGGCGATGTCGATCGCCATCGAGGCCGCAGAGCTGATGGAACACTTCCAGTGGTTGACCAGCCAGGAGGCCCGGGAGATCCTCAAGTACCCGGAAGAGATGAGCGAGGTGGCTGACGAGGTAGCGGACATTCTGTCGTTCACGCTGTCGTTCGCCAACCGCTGCGGGATCGACCTGACCGACGCGTTGCGGAAGAAGATGGAAGCGAATCGGCGCAAGTACCCGGTCGAGAAGTACAAGGGGAAGTTTCGGTGACCGGCTTCATCCCAGCCAATAAGGAACCATCGGACACATGGCCAGGCTGACGGGCAGCAGGAGGACGGCTGCCACCAGACCAACCCAGGCCTTGGCCGCCGGCACCTCCAGCCGCAGAGCCTCTCGGGCCTCCTCAGGCAGGTTGCGGAACTTGACGATGTGCGCGCAGAGGAAGATGCCGCACAAGGCGATGCACACTTCGATCATCTTCAGGACGATCAGAATTACAAACAGCGAGAACGGCAGGCGGTGAAGCGCAACCAACAGGCTGTAGGCGACCGTCGTGAGGATCGCCAGCCCCCAGCCGACACACGTCAGCCAGAAGCCGAAGACGATCTCTTCCGGCATGGTTTTGAGGCCCATCGCGTCGAGCCACTGCACGCGGGCCTTGCGTCGCACGGTCCGCCAGTCGAAGCGGCAGCCACACTCCGGACAGAGAGGATCCTCCAGGCCCGTGAGGTTGTAGCCGCAATGGGGACAGGCCGGCGCCACCGGCGTGGGCAATTGCGTCCGCATGATCTTGTTCAGCTCATTGTCGTCAATCGGCATGCGAGGCTCCGGGTCGCCGACCAAGCCGGCAGGGCATGGCCATGCGCCCCTGCGCCTGCGGGGGTAGTTTACCCGATCCTCGCAGCCGTGATAACAGGAAAGTGCGCGTAAGGGTCGGCATCCGGCGCTGGTGCCGCCGGGGCCTTCGTCGGCGGAGTCCGGCCGTCGGCCCGCGTTTGTTTCACCGGGAAGGGCACGAAGGGCCAACAGCCGTTGACAGGGATGGACAGGAAGGGACTATCTCGCCGGCCGGCGGGGCGCGGTCGGCGGCTCGTCGGGGGCACCGAACCGGCGGAGCTGGACGGGCACGGCGAACTTGTGCGAGCGGCTGATCATGCGGACGAAGCCGGGGGCGGTGGTTCGCAGCACGTCGGCGCCCACGTCGCGGAAACCAAAGAAGCGCGTGAGGGCCTTGACCTCGCGCTGGTCGTTGAGATGGCCGACCAGGAAGTTCTCGGTATTGGCCAGCAGGTCGGGGTTGAGCGCGTCGATGCGCTGGGTCGAGTAGACGATGCCGATGTGCAGTTTCGCCCCCTCCTGGGCCAGGCGGTTGTAGAACATGCGGGGCCCGGCGTCGGTCTTGGGGAACAACTGCTCGGCCTCGTCGAAGTAGAACTGCACGTAGTGGTCGCCCAGCATGTTCGCGGTGAACTTGCTCATCTGGTGGGCGAAGATCGCCTTGGCGACGAGGTCGCCGAAGAAGCGCACCAGTTCCCGCGCCGCATTCGACAGGTCGATGATGACCGTGCGTCCCTCGTCCAGCGCGCTGAGCACCTCGTCGAGCAGCAGGCCGCTGCGCGGCCAGTGGTACCGGCGGAACGGCAGGAACTTGCGGAACCCGCTGACGGCGTTGCCTGTGGCGGTGCGCTGGGTGAGAATCGTCAGCAGCGACTGGGCCGTCTCGTCGAAATAGGGACGGCCCGACTGCGTCACGAAGGCCGGGCTGCCCTGCGCGTAGATCTCCCAGGCCTTGCTGAAGACGGGCGCGGCGACATCGAGCGTGGCCGAGCGCGGAATGCGTATGACGCCGTCGGCCTCACGGACGCCCCATTCGGGCAAGAGCAGCGCGATCGTTTCGCGGACCGTCTTGTTCAAGTGGAGATCGACCGCCATCTGGGGGTCGTGCTCAAAGCCGGCCGCGTGCAGGACGCACAGGTAGATGCTGAGTTGCCGGCGGTAGCGGGTCGCAGCGGCCCCATCGATCCGCTCCAGGTTCGAGATGTCGAGGTTTGTCAGCACCTCCCAGTTCAGGAAGGGCAGTTCATACTGCGCGGGTGTGCCGACCTGCTGGCTGTACAACTCCGTGATGATGCGGTGGCCGAGGGCGACATCGGTATAGAAGTTGGCCTTGAGCACGCGGACAGCCTCTTGGGGCTCGGGCCGAAGGGTGTAGCGCAGCGTGCGGTCCGGGTGTCGCTCGTGCAGCGCGCTGATCTCGCCGTCCTGGCGATAGGCATATTTGCCGTCGAGGTCAAAGAGAATCTGCCCGGTGCGCCGGCCGGACGAGAGAATCATGTCGGCCAGCACCTTGGCGGCGTTGCTTCGGCCGCTGCCTGGCTTGCCGAACAGAGCGGTCCGGGCGCCGACGAAGTCCTCCGGCAGGACGCGGATCGGCACCGGCGGGCTCTGGCGGTTCAACCGGCTCTCGGTCAGGCGCAGCGTGCCAATCTGGACGCCCTTGCGCCGGTCGACGAAGGCGTTGATGATGCGCTCGAGCATTTCCGGCGTGGGCAGATGCACCGTGTAGAGCCGGGGCGAGAGGAACACCTCGATGTCGCCGCCGAAGGCGATCGCCCGGCTGTCGGGATCGTCGAAGATTGTGCCCAGGATGCTGATTCGCACGGTGCCCCAGCGGAAGTCACCCTTGGTGATGGCCTCGGCCTCGGGCATGTGGGCCTTGTGCAGCGGCGTGTAGACCTCCGCGGCCTCGGCCGGCAGCGGGCTCAGGGTCGGCTCAAGCAGCCGGGCGAGAATCAGGTAGGGCGAGCCGTCGCGGAAGTCGTTGACGGCGTCGCGATCCTCCGGGCGGAGCAGGTCCGCGGCCGCACCGGGGCGAATCAACACGAACGCATTGCGGCTGAGGCCGCCGCTGCGCAGGACGTAGTAGTCGTTGGTCAGGATGGTCGCCTCGTCGCAGCCGAAGCCCATCAGGTAGCCGACGAAGCTCTTGCGGTCGGCATCAAGTTCACTGAAGAAACGGGCGATATCGCCGACATCCCGCCGGGCGGTTGGTTGTACGTTCTTGATCATGATGCCCCCGAGCCTGCGCCGGCTGGCAGGAGCGTCCGAACGGAGGTCGCTGGCCTGCAAGGGCATGCGGCGACAGGGTGTACACATTCACTGCATGATTATAGGCGGCGGAAGCCGGACCGGCGCGGCGCGGGCGGGGCAGCAGCCCAAGGGGCAAGACCTGGCACTGGCGGCCGGCCTTCGTCCGGCGGCGCGCAGCAACGGCAAGAGCGTCTACGAGTTCCGCTCACCCGTTTCCTGCTGGTGCGCTTCTTTCAAGGCCTGGGCCACCGCATGCTCGGCCAGGGGGATGGTCATGCGGTCGAAGTCCTGCAGGGCCTGGTAGATCGCCTCGGAGTCCTCGCTCGTTTCGGCAAGTCTGCGGAGGTTCGCCATGGACTCGGTGATTGTCTTGCGAAGGTTCGGATCGAGCGTTGGGCCGGCCTTGCGGAGCGCCTGCTCGGCCTTGGCAGTGTCGAAGACCACTTGGTTTCGCACGTCGATCAGGCGGTGGATCTTCATGTCCTGGCGGGCGTGCGCGTAGGCGTCCTTCTCCATCTGGCGGACCTCCTCGCGGGTCAGGCCGTGCGCCGGGATCACCTGGATGGACGCCTCCTTGCCGCTGCGCTGCTCCCGAGCCGAGACGTGCAGGATGCCGTTCTGGTCGATCAGGAACGTCACCTGGACCTTGGGCATGCCGGCCGGCATCGGCGGGATGCCCCGCAGTTCGAACTCGCCGAGCGTGCGGCAGTCCTTGGCCAGTTCGCGCTCGCCCTGCAGCACCGTAAGCTTGATGCTGGTCTGGCCGTCGAGGAACGTCGTGAACATCTCGGTCGCCTGGCAGGGCATGCGGGTGTTGCGGAGGATCAGTTTGGCGACGGCGCCGCCGAGAGTCTCGATGCCCAGGCTCAGCGGCACGACGTCCAGCAGCAGCACCTCGCGTTTCAGGCCGGCCATGACGGAGGCCTGGACCGACGCGCCCAGCGCCACGACCTCGTCCGGGTTCAGCGCCGAGTAGGGTTCCTTGCCGAAGACCTCCCGCAGCCGGCGGCGGACGTAGGGGATGCGCGTCGAGCCGCCGACCAGCACGACCTGGTCGATCGCGTCCGGCTCGAGTTTTGCATCGCACAGCGCCTGCCGGCACGAGTCGATCGTCCGCTGCACATACGGCTCGATCATCCTCTCCAGATCGCCGCGCGTCAGTTGCATGCCAAAATTCCGCCCTTGGCCCAGGTCGATTTCGAAGTCGACCTGGTCCTGGCTGGACAGGCGGATCTTGACCGCCTCCGCCAGGTTGCGCAGGCCCTGCAACGTGCTGGGCGGGAACGCCAGGTGCTCACCGTAGCGGCGGCGGACCTCCTGCTGGACGAGGCGGATGATCTCCCAATCGAAGTCGTCGCCGCCGAGATGGGTGTCGCCGTGGGTGCTGAGCACCTCGAAGGTTCCGCCGGACAGCCGCAGGATCGACACGTCGAAGGTGCCGCCGCCCAGGTCGTATACCGCAATCGTCGAGTCGTCGTGACGGTCGAGGCCGTAGGCGAGCGCCGCGGCGGTCGGCTCGTTGATGATTCGGATGACGTCCAGTCCGGCGATTTTGCCGGCGTCGCGCGTGGCCTGGCGCTGCGTGTCGTCGAAGTAGGCGGGCACCGTAATGATCGCCTTGCTGATGGGCCGCTCGAAGTAGGCCTCCGCCCGGGCCTTGAGTTCGCGCAGGATAAAGGCGGAGATCTCCGGCGGCGTGTAGACGCGCGAACCGATCTGCACGGCGGCGATATCGCGGCCCTGGCCGCCGGCGCGGCGCACGACGCGGTAGGGGAGCCGGCGGGCCTCCTCCTGGACATCCTCGAAGCCTCGGCCCATAAGGCGTTTGATGGAATAGACGGTGATTTCCGGGCGCTCGATGGCGTGCAGCCGGGCCGACCGGCCGACGTCGATGACCCCGCCGGCCGGATCGATCGCCACGACCGACGGCACCATGCCGTTGTCGCGTGCGCCGTCGCGGGTGGTGTAGATCACCCGCGGCCCGCGCTCATCGGCGTAGGCGACCAGCGAGTTGGTTGTGCCCAGGTCGATCCCGACGATTGTGTCCGTCTGTCCAGTCGGCATCGAGGTTACCCCTTGCTATCAGGCCGCGGTGCATTCACCACGGACACGGAGAGAATACAAGCACAGGCAAGACCGATTGAGCGCCTCCTAGGGTTCGATCTGGCGCAGCAGGCCGGTCCAGTACTGGCTGGCGTTAAGCTGCTTGCGGAGTTCCGCCCGCTCAATGTCGCTGTCGGACTGGCAAACCCGCCGCGCCAGGGCGCCAACGACTTCCATCGCCTCCTGCCGGCGCGCGGCGATCCGCTCGTGCAGGGTCTTGAGCGCCAGCGCGTCGTTGTTCTGCCTGGCCTCGTCGATCTGGTCGCGGAGCATCATGACCGTCCCGAGCAGTTCCGTGGGCACGGACTTGTCCTGGCTGCTGGACGGTCCGCCGCAGATGTGCAGGATGTACTCGGCCCGCTGGACGGGGTCGCGGAGAGTCTCGTAGGCGCTGTTGATCTGGGCGGCGATCCGCATGGAGGCGTTCTTGACATCGTCGTCCTCGGCGCTGAAGAAATCGGGGTGGATCCGGCGGTTGAGCGCCAGGAAGTTCCTGCGAAGCTTTTCCAGGTCCAGGTCATACTGGCGCGGCACGCCGAGAAGTTCGAAGTAATCGACCTGTTCGCGCGGCGGATAGAGGGTGTGGCACGCCTCGCAGACGACGGGCCAGGTCATCTCGGACTGGCAGTGCCGGCAGCGCAGCGGCCTCGAGGAATGGTCGTGATGGTGAGCGTTCAAGTCGGCTGTCATTGGCGTCTGTGCCCTCGCTGGCGAACCCGGGCATGCGGCCCGCAAGAAGGCCGCGCGGCGCACGGAGAACGCAGCCCTGGCGGGTTCTAGACGGAGAAGCTGCTGCCGCACCCGCAGGATCGCGACGCATTCGGGTTTTTGAACACGAAGCTGCGTCCCATGAGTTCGTCCTTGAAATCGATCGTGGTGCCGTCGAGGAAGAGCATGCTCTTGGGATCGCTGATGATGCGGATGCCATGGCTGACCGTCTCCTCGTCGAACTCGCCCTTGCTGTCGGTCAGGTCCATCGCATACTGGAACCCGCTGCACCCGCCGCCCTTGACCGCCACTCGCAGGTACACCTTCTCGACGTCCTGGTTCTGCTTGGCGAGGATCTGCTTGATCTCCTCGGCCGCCCGTTCGCTTACTTCGATCGCCATGTTGCGTCACCTCTTACTGCCTGTCCGTTGTCCGTTGCATGCTGCCTGCACATCCCGCCAACATGCATTAGCCCGCCTGCGACGTTTGCTCTGCGGGTCGCGCCTGGCCGTTACCGCCCTGCTCTTTCTTGCGCTTGTAGTCCAGGATCGCGGCGCGCACGGCGTCCTCGGCCAGCACCGAGCAGTGGATCTTGACCGGCGGCAGGGCCAGTTCCTTGGCGATCTGGGTGTTCTTGACTTCCAGGGCCTCTTCAACCGTCCGCCCCTTGATCCACTCCGTGGCCAGCGAACTTGAGGCGATCGCGCTGCCGCAGCCAAAGGTCTTGAACTTCGCGTCGACGATCCGGCCGGAGTCATCGACCCTGATCTGGAGCTTCATCACATCCCCGCATTGCGGCGCGCCGACGATGCCGGTGCCGACGTTCGGATCGTCCTTGGCCATCGAGCCGACGTTCCGCGGGTTGTTGAAATGGTCGATCAGTTTGTCGCTGTATTGCATTGCAATCCTTCTCCGCGTCTCCTGCGTACCTGGATGTACCTGTCCGTTGTTCGTCGTTCGTGGTCCGTTGTACGCAGCCAGAGCCGCTGCCGCAGGCGCCATCGCGACGGACCAGGGACCACGGACAACGGACCGCCGTTAATCATGCTTCCACTGCACCTGGGTTAAGTCCACGCCTTCCTTGACCATCTCGTACAGCGGGCTCATCTCCCGCAGTCGGTTGATCGTTTCCACGAGTCTGTCGGCCGTGTACTCCAGCTGGTCTTGCGTGTTGAACCGCCCGAGGCTGAACCGCAGCGAACCGTGCGCCAGTTCGTCGGTCACCCCGCAGGCCGTCAGCACGTAACTCGGCTCGAGCGTCGCGCTGGTGCACGCCGAACCGCTGGAGACGGCAATCTCCGGGATGTTCAGCATGATGCTCTCGCCTTCGACGTAGGCGAAACTGATGTTGATCGTGTTGGGCAGCACGTGCTCGGGGTGGCCGTTGCGGTGGATCTCGTCCAGCCGGCCCGACAGGTTCGCCCAGAACCGGTCGCGTATGCCGGCCAGCCTTGCAGATTCGTCGGCCATCTCCTGCCGCGCCAGTTCGCACGCCTTGCCGATGCCGACGATGCCGGGGACGTTAAGCGTCCCGCTGCGGAAGCCCCGCTCGTGCCCGCCGCCGTGAATGACCGGCTCGAGTTTGACCCGCGGGTCCTTGCTCCGCACGTATAGCGCGCCGACGCCCTTCGGCCCGTAGAGTTTGTGGCCTGACATGCTCAGCAGGTGGATGCCCTGCCTGGCCACGTCGATCGGCACCTTGCCAACGGCCTGGGTGGCATCACAATGAAACAGAATGCCTCGCTCGGCGCAGATCCGGCCGATCGCGTCGGCCGGCTGGATGGTGCCGATCTCGTTGTTGGCCAGCATGATCGTCACGAGGATCGTCTTGTCGGTGATGGCCGCCTCGAGCTGGGCCAGGTCGATCAGGCCCGTGCGATCCACCGGCAGGTAGGTGACCCGGAAGCCCTGCCGCTCGAGCCACTTGCACGTATCGAGCACCGCCTTGTGCTCGGTGACCTGGGTGATGATGTGGTCGCCCTTGCCCCGGTAGGCGAACGCGGCGCCCTTGATGGCCAGGTTGTCGCTTTCGGTGGCGCCGCTGGTCCAGATGATCTCCTTGGCCTCGGCACCGATCAGCAAGGCCACCTGCTCGCGCCCGGTATCGACCGCCTTGGCCGCGGCATGGCCGAACGCGTGCGTCCGGCTGGCCGCGTTGCCGAATGTGTCGGTCAGGTACGGCATCATGGCATCGAGCACGCGCGGGTCGACCGGCGTGGTGGCATTATTGTCCAGGTAGATCGGCAGCTTCATTCGTCAATTCCTCCGTGAGGGCGGCGAGGTGGATGTCCGTGTGCGGCTCAAGCACCTTGGCGGTCGCCTGGGCCGCCATTTTCGCCACGTCGGCAATCGTCAGTTCCGCCAGGAAACCTTGCAGCCGCATGTGTACGCTGTTAACCGCCACCCGCACCGGACAGCACGAGCCGACCTGGCAGGGACTGGCGTCCTTGCCGGCCGGCTGGATGTTCCCCTGCGGCTCGGTCAGACCGTGGCACTGATTGAGCCTGAGCGGCCCTTCGATGGCCTCGACGAGCTCGACCAGGGTGATCCGCTCGGCGGTCCGGGCGAGCCGATAGCCGCCACGCGCCCCCCGGACGCTTTCGATGAGTCCGTGGGCTGCACAGAGCTTCAGCAGGTTCATCAGCAGCGGCAGCGGCACCTTGTATTGCTCGGCGATCTCCCGCGCCGAGACCACGCGCCCCTGGTTCGAGGCCAAGTGGCTCATGGCGATGAGGGCGTAATCGGTCTTGCGGGTCAATGTAAGCATGAAGGATCCCTCTTACAGCCAGCGCACGTATGCTCTACTAAGTAGCACTAAACTAGTCCCATATCAATAGGGGAATCGGCGGAATGTATTGCTAGTGGGACATTTCGCTCACCGGGTGAACGTACTAAAGTGGTTAGCCGACAGCAGATAACGAATACGGAAGCGACGGAATGGTGCGGTCAATCGTTGGAAAGTGGCTCGGATTCCGGGGCAACAGCATCTGCCGCAGCCCGCTGTTGGGCCGATGCCCCGCAGACCCCCCGCTTCGTCGGGACTTGGAGGAACTCGACCAACCGCCTGCCAGCTGGGGTCATCAGTGTCGCAGCCAGCTGCGCCACGGCAGCCCCGAAGGTCTTGCCGGATCGGTACAACGTCCGATAAGCCAGCCGAGCCTCAGCGATCTCGTCTTTGTTGAAGCCCGCCCGGCGCAACCCGACCACATTGACTGTCGCGCATTCGTTCTCGTGCACGCACATGAAGAACGGCGGAACATCCATGCTGACCCGGCTGCCGCCGCCGATCATGGCGTACTCGCCGATCCGGGTGAACTGGTGGATCAGCGAGTAGCCGCTGACAAACGCCCCCTGCCCCACCGTCACATGCCCGGACAAGGCCGCCATGTTGGCGATTTTGACGTTGTCAGCCACCAGGCAATTGTGCCCGATGTGGGAGTAACCCATGATGAAGCAATTCCTGCCGATGACCGTTGACGACTCCGGCTGGGTTCCGCGGTGGATGCTGGCGTGCTCCCGGACGATCGTACCGTCGCCAATGCGAAGATATGTTCGCGACCCGTCGAAGTGGAAGTCTTGCGGCAAGTGACCGAGCACCGCGCCGGGGTGGACCTGGCAGTTGGCGCCGATCTCGACCCAGCCGCTGATGTAGGCATGCGGGTAGACGACCGTGTGGGGGCCGATCCGTACCTCGCCTTCGATGATCGTGTAGGCACCGATCGTGGCGGATGCGTCGATCGATGCTTTGGCGTCCACAACCGCGGTTGGATGTATGGGCATGGCAGACTCCCTGAGGCTGGCGGCATCAGGCAGGTATGCCCCGCCTGCCACGCCTCGCATATTCAGGCCATTTTACCGCCGGACCAGCCGATGCACTACAATCGGCGCAGGCAAAAGTCCTGTCCGACTGTCTGAGCCTTATATACAATGGAGCGCGCACGCAGGAACAGCAGCACCGTCCTGGTGCGTCTGGCGACGGCCGCTGCCACGTGCATGGAGGAGGGAAGCCGCATGTTCACCAAGATCTTTGCATTTACGACGCTGATGATATTTCCCGCGACATCGCCGGTCGTTGCCGCGATCAGTGTGCCATTGATCGTCGAGGAACACAATGCCGTAGCGCGTAGCGGCGAGATCGTCTCGAGCGGCGTACCGTTTGCGATCGGAACGCTGCGCGACGCAGACCTAGCGAACCTGCGGGTGGAGAACAGCCAGGGCCATGCGGTGCCCGCGCAGTTCACCGTGCTGAGCCGCTGGTGGACACCCCGGTACGACAACAGCATCCGCTGGCTGCTGGTGACCTTCCCGGCTGACGCCGGCGCCAATGCGACCAGCACCTACACGCTCAAGAGCGGCACGAACGTCGCGCCGCCGAGCCCGGTGCGCGTCGAGACGGGGGCCAGCGCGATCACCGTCGACACGGGCCGGATCCGAGCGGTCATCAGCAGCGGCTGTTGTTTTCGGCTGTTCGACACCGTCTGGTATGACGCCGACGCGAACGGCCAGTACGACGAGACTGAGAAGGTTGTCGAGGCCGCCGACGGCGACGGCATCGTTCTGACCAGCGGCGACTGGCCTGACCTTGGGCTGGCGGCTGGACAGGAGTTCCGCGCCGACCAGGCCACCGCCACAGTGGTGGTCGAGGAGGCCGGCCCGCTCCGTGCGGTCCTCTGCTGCACCGGCACGTTCCAGCGCCCGGGCCTGCCGGCTGTGACGCCTTACTACGAGTACACCGTCCGCATGTATTTTTACGCGGGCCAGTCCACCGTCCGCTGCCACGTCACACTCAAGAACAACCGGATCGCCGACAAGAAGACCTGGATCTGGCCGATCGAGGATCTGACCGTCCGGACCAGCCTGGCCTCCACGGCGGAACAGCAGTACGCGCTGCTCGGCCAAGGCAGCCCTGTCCGCGGCAGCAGCGGCACGGAGGTCGTCAAACTCTACCAGGACTCCAACGGCACGGACAACTGGTTGACCATGCCCGGGGGCACCTACGAAAAGTGGCTGTGCCCCTGGACCAACGGCACGCAGGTCCGCGGGGTGACCTTTCGCGGCTACAAGGTGTACAAGGGCTCCACGGAACTGGAACAGAGCAACTATGCCAGGGGCTGGCTCGACCTGTCGGGCGGGGGGCTGGGCTGCGCCGTGGGCGTGAAGGATTTCTGGCAGCAGTATCCCAAGGCACTGCGGACCGCGGCGGGCCGGATGGAGGTGGGCCTGCTGCCGGGCGAATGGTCGGAGGTCTTCTCGCTGGCCCAAGGCAGCCGCAAGCGCCACGAGATCGTCTACCACTTTCACGCCGGCGCCTTGACTGACTCGCAAATGACGGACCTGTTCGCGCAGGTCGACCGGCCGCTGCGCTTCCGCTGCCCCGCGTCGGTCTACATCGACAGCGACGCCTGGGACGGCGGGCTTGCCAACGCGCCGCAGCAACCGGCCAGCACCTTCAGCAAGACGGCCACGACCGGCAGCAACATCGGCGTCCGCTACGGCTGGGACTGGTACGGCTGGATAACCGGGTGGAACTCGGCCGGCGGGCACGAGAATGAAGCCTCGATGTTCATGCCCTACGTGCTTTGGGGGGACTGGCGCAAGTTTGAAGACGCGGAGATCAAGACCCTGTGGGGCGAACTGTCGCCGTCGATCATGTTCGACCCGCCGATCGACATGGTCAACCATTGGCACTACCTGTACGCGTGGCCCAACATCGGCTCGACGGGCGTGACGGAAACGAAGCACCCGGCCTACTACAACCGCGCGGTATGGGGCCGGCCCGACAGCGGGCACTGCGGCATGTTCCAGCAACTCGAATACTACTATCTGACCGGCGACCGGCATGCGCTCGAGCAGGTTCTCTACTACGGCCAGTACGCGAACTGGTACTTTCACCCGCACTTCCATCTGGGCAAGAAATACCAGTACTCGAACTACAACGGCGACCCGGACGACCCGAACTACGTCTACGGCAATCGGTACTGGACCTGGCCGGTGTGGAACTTGGCCCAGGCCTACGCCGCCAGCGGCGAGGCGCGATGGCTGGGCGATGCGTGGCTGGCGATCCGCGGGGTGCGCAACGCGCTGCGTCTGAGTCCGCTGAAGTTCGCGTCCGGCGAAGTCTACGACGCCGGCAGCACGCTGGGCTACTATGCGCAGTGGCCGGGGACCACCCGCGCGACCTCGGCCAGCCAGGGCTACGCCATCTTCCAGCTGGCCATCGCCGCCCGTGCCGCCGCCCGGTACTACCAGGAGACGGGGGACGAGGAAGCCTTCGACGTGATGGCCGGCTTCGGCGACTTCCTCGTCGAAAGCGGGGCGACCCGCGACGCCGGGGGCAACATCGTCGGCTATCCGTACTGCTGGGGCGACTACTGGGGTCCGCCGGCACCTGGCACGGGAGTGCACAGCGATGTCAGCAGCGCCCTCGGCATGCTCTGGCACTTCGTTCGCAAGAGCGCCTACACACGCGACCTGAACACGATGTACGGCGCCAACCAGGTCACGCCCCCCAACTGGCCGCTCAACGGTTATTACCTGCGTGCCAACCTCCACCCGCCGACGGACCTGACGCCGCCGGCGGCGGTCGACAACCTGCGCGCCCGGCTGCGCCCCGACGGCGGCGTCCTGGTCCGCTGGACAGCCCCGGGCAACGACGGCACCGCCGGCCGCGCCGCCCGTTACCAGCTCAAATACGCAACGGCACCAATCGTCGAGTCCGTGGCCGGTTGGCCCGACCGCACCGAACCGTTGCCGATGACCGCAGCCGAGTGGAAGAGTCGGGCCGCGGCCATACAGGCGAACCAGCTACCCTTCGTCAGCGCGTGGAACGTTGCCAATGAGCCCACACCGCTGCCCGCGGGTCTGATGCAGTCGGCGACGATTGCCGGCCTGCAGGCGGGTCAGACATACCGTCTGGCGATCAAGAGCCTCGACGCCGCGAACAATCTGTCGGACCTGAGCAACGTCGCCAGTATCGTGCCGGGTACATACAAACCGGGCGACATCACAGCCGACAGCCGCGTGAACGTCTTCGACCTGCAGATGTTGGGCGCCAGTTGGAACAGGCGCGCCGGCCAGCCGGGCTACGACCCGCTGTGCGACCTCAACGAGGACGGCAGCGTGAACGTCTTCGACCTGCAGATCATGGGAAGCGGGTGGATGGACAGGTAGGAGACAGCCTTCGGATGCTGTCGGCTGTTCCGGTCTATCCTGTTCATTTTGTCCCATTGCCGCAAGTTGCCGTCTACCTGACCCGGGTTCCGAACGCACGGCGCAATTGCGTCTGAACTTGGCCAGGCCGCCCGCTTTCGGTACCATGGAACCTGGCGTTGGGCCGGTTCGCTCTTTGCACAATCCCGCCGCGCCGTTTGGAGATCCGCTGGATGCCCGCGACCAGACCGACATACGATGACGTCATAACGGAGTGCCAGGCGCTGGCGCGACAGGTGCCCGGCTACTGTACCCTCGAATCGATGGGCGCGTCGTGGGAAGGACGGGACATCCCTCTGCTCACACTCACCGACCCTGCAGTGCCGCTCGCCGAGAAGAGCGTCGCGTTCTTTACCGGCGGCACGCACGGGTCGGAGGAGGTCGGGCGGGCTGCCACGCTCGCCCTGGCGCGCTGGCTGCTGACCAGCGAAGGCTCGCAGCACCTGCGCTCGCAGGTGGTGCTGATCTGCCCGTGCCTGAACCCCGACGGCGCGGTCCGCAACTGCTACCACAACGCGCAGGACATCAACATCTACACCGCCTACCCGCTGGGCACCGAACCGCTCACGCCGGAGGCCAAGGCCGCCTACGCGGTCGCGCGGCAATGGATCCCCGACTGCTACGCCGACGTCCACGGCCTGGCGGGCGGGGCGATCGGCGACAGCCAGTACGTGCCGCAGGGCCGCAACAATGGCCTGTTCCTGATGAGCCTGGCGATCAGCCACGAGATGGACGCCGCCGCCGAGGCCGCCGGCTACCCGCAGCGCTTCTGCCACATCGTGCCGCTGCGCCGCGGCGAGCAGCACCAGGATTCGCTCTTCCTGCGCCTGCTGGCGGAGGACAACGCGCTGACCTACACCGTCGAGACCACCGAAAACTACTACCCGCTCGACGACTCGATCCGCTCGGCCCTGGCCCGCCTGACCACGCTGATCAAGTGCGGCGACCGCATGCAGTGGTACCAGCCGTATCGCGGCTATCCGTGCGATCTGCTGGCCGGCTCGCCGGTCGGCTGCCTGATGACATATGGCGCGGACCACCAGCAGCGCCGCATCAACCGCCGCAAGACGTCGACGGCGATCCACAACGGCCAGATCTTCTCAGTCGGCCGGGTGGCCGGCGACGCGGACCACGTGGCGACGGTCCGGGTGCAGGTCAATAGCGAGATCGCCGATCCGCCGGACGGCTGCGTGCTGCAACTGCGCCTCGATCCGCGGGTACGCATCAGGCGGGTCACCTTCAACGGCGCCGAGTTGAACCCCTGCCGGTGCGACGGCTACCAGGTTGAGACGGGCCCGAACCACCTGGCGGTGCGTGCGAACCTGCACCGGCCGCTTCTCGTGGGACAGAACGACCTGTGCGTGGAATATGATGCACCATTCGTTCCGCATGCGGAGTAAGCCGGACGGGTTCGACGGCAGACACAGGAGAACATGAGCATGCGACCAACGATAACCGTACTGGTGATGGCAGCGCTGCTCTCGGTGGGCGCCACGACGGCCATTGACTGCCAGGGACTGCTGGCCGGCCTGTTCGGCAAGAGCCTCATTCCGCCACTGACAGTCAGCGTCCACGTGATCAACGATGCCTATGGACCGATTTCGGTAGAAGTGGTCAGCGGCGCAGCTGGCGAAGAGACGACGGAGCTCGGCGATGTCGCCGGCGTCACAGCCGAAGCCGCAGCCAGCCAACCGGCCGGCGGTAACACCCTCGAGCGCGGCGAAGAGTACACCACGACCTTCCTGTGCGCGGCCGCACCGCAGAGCCTGGCGGTCGAGGCCACGCTGGCAGCCGAGGGGCAACCCGAGTTGTCCGCCACATCGCCGACCCTGCAGTACGGCGCCCAGTTCACCTGCGGGGACCGCGTCGAATTCACCGTTCGCTCGGCCGCGATGGCGGGACTCGTGGTAGGCTACTCGGTCGTCGAAGGCGGCGCCGCCGGAGACCTGCTGCCCGACTGACAGTTGAACCGGCCCCATTCGAACCCGCCTTCAAGACCCGCCTGCGTGCCAGTTCCCGCTCGTGCCGGCGTGCACGGTCTGCTTATCCCCTGTCGCCCAGTCTCTTGGACGCGGCTGTCCCGGCCGGTCCTGCACCGTCGCTACAATTCAGCAAGATACACAGATGGCTGGCCGCTGAGCGCCTCGTGTCACAGTCGGCTGTGGCGATCGGCCGGCCGTCTCAGGAGACTATACGATGCGCAACATCCTGTTCGCTCTGTTGTTCCTGGTGCTCTTCAACGTAGGGGCAACGGCCACGATCAACTGCCGCGAGCTGCCCGGAATCGTCTGGCTCTTTCCGGTAGACAACGATGACGACGATGACGATCTCGACGACCTCGATGATGAGATCGAAGACGAGATCGACGAGGCGTTCTGATCCGCCACTGTCCGGCAGGCTGTTGCAGCATTCGTTGTTGAGGATCCTGCGACAGCCCGCCTGACAGGAATGGCCTGAGGCACTTGCCGTGGCCGTAATTACCGTGCGGGGTCTGTCAGCGCACCGCCGCCCACACATCGCGATCCGCCTGGCTTACCTGCACGTTCAGACCGGGAAGCTTTTCGCCGATGCGCCTGGCTAGTGACGGCAG
>Ga0073932_1004636_pt1 | contig 15985 bp, 18 predicted proteins | sample DewCreD2012metaG_FD_76967 | JGI IMG/M metagenome (GOLD analysis project Ga0073932, IMG submission 76967) | Hot spring sediment bacterial and archeal communities from British Columbia, Canada, to study Microbial Dark Matter (Phase II) - Dewar... ... | reverse complement strand
TTCGCGGTGGTGGCCGCCAACCTGCGCCGCCGCGCCCAGGTGGAACGCCTGATCACGGTCGTGGTCATCACCAGTTTGCCGATCAGCGTGTACGGGCTGTTGCAGCGCTACCGGCTGGACCCGCTGCCCTGGGGCGGGGACACGGTGGAGCGCGTCACCGGCCACATGGGCAACGCCATCTTCCTGGCCGCCTACCTGATCATGGCGGCCATGCTGGTGCTCGGCCGCCTGGTGACGGCGTTCCGGGCGGTGATGACCAGTTCCGAGCGCCTGCCCCTGCACACCGCGCGCGCCGCCGTCTACGTTTTCATCTTCGCCGTGAACCTGGTGGCGATCTGGTTCACGCAGAGCCGCGGCCCGCAGCTAGGCCTCTTGGCCGGGCTGTTCTTTTTCTTTGTCCTGCTGGCCCTGCACTATCGCCAGCGCTGGCTGGTGATCACCACCATTGCGCTCGGCGCGGCCGCCGGCGCGTTTATCCTGGCGCTCAACATCCCCAACACGCCGCTCTCCCCGCTGGCCGAGGTGCGCGGCCTCAACCGCCTGGCGCGCGTCTTCGACGAAATCCAGGGCAACACCGGGACCGGCCGGGTGCGCGTGCTGATCTGGACCGGCGTAGTGGAAATGATGACGCCCCACGCGCCGCTCGAGACGCCGGACGGGCAGCCCGACGTCTGGAACGCCTTCCGGCCGCTGGTGGGCTACGGGCCGGAGGCGATGCTGATCGGCTACAACCGTTTCTACCCGCCCGAGCTCGGCCAGCTGGAGGCCCGCAACGCCTCGCCCGACCGGTCGCACAACGAGACTTTCGACGCGCTGGCCTTCACGGGCGTGCTCGGACTGCTGGCGCAGCTCAGCCTGTTCGTGCTGATCTTTTACCTTAGCCTGAAGTGGCTGGGCCTGATCACGTCCCCCACCAGCCGCAATGTCTTCCTCGGCCTGGTGCTCGGCGGCGGCCTGGTCAGCACCGTCGGCTTCGTGGCCTGGCAGGGGCCGCAATTCTTCGGCGTCAGCCTGCCGTTCGGCATGGTGCTCGGCCTGATCGTGTTCCTGGCGCTGTACGCGCTCCGTCCGCGCGCCAGCGACGAGCCGGAGCCGCCGGCGCTGGAGACCTGGCGGGCGCTCACGCTCATCAGCCTGTTCGCGGCCATCGTCGCGCACTTCACCGAGATCCACTTCGGCATCGCCATCGCGTCCACGCGCACGCACTTCTGGGTGTTCCTGGGCGTGATGCTGGTGCTGGGCCATCTGCTGCCGCCGGACCGCGCCGCGGCGCCTGAGCCGCCGCCCCCCGGTGCGACGGCCTCCAAAACCGCCCGCGCCGGCCGCCGGCGCGCGGCCGAGGCCGGCCGCAGCGGCCCCGCAGACGAGTTGTTCACGCCGGCCGGGCTGGCGGTGGGGATGACGGCGCCGGTCCTGCTGACCCTCGGTTTCAATTACATCAACAACCCGAGCCGCTCGACTGATGCGCTGACCGTCATCGCCAACGCGCTGACGCTCCTGCCCATGTCCGGCGGGAATCGGCCCTCGTTCGGTATCCTGGGGTTGGTGCTCCTCGCCTGGCTGATGGGCGGGGCGCTGGCGTACATTGAAGAGGGCCGGGAGACGCTGCGCGCCGCCGCGCCCACCCGCTGGCTGGCCGGCCTGGCGGCGGCCCTCGGGCTGACGTTCCTGGTCACGGCGCTGGCCTGGCTGCTCCACGCCGGCCTGCTGGTGCAGATCGCCGGCGTCGTCCCCCAGACCATCGAAGAGCTGCGCGCCTCGGTGGGGATGGTGGCCGGCGTGCTGACCCTGTACTACGGCCTGCTGCTCGCCCTCGGCCTGAGCTGGAGCTGGGTGCTTACATTAGATCGGCCGGCGCCCGCGCGGGCGCGCTCCGGGCCGTCCGGGGCCGCCTGGCTGACGGCCGTCGCCCTGCCCCTGGTGGCCGTGCTGGCCTCGGTCAACCTCAACCTGCAGGTCATCCAGGCCGACGTGATCTACAAGACCGGCCTGCAGCTTGACGAGCAGGGTCAGCCGCAGGCGGCCATCCCGCTTTTCCAGGAGACCCTCCGGCTGGCGCCCAGCCAGGACTTTTATTACCTGTTCCTGGGGCGGTCGTACCTGAACGCCAGCGGCGCCGTCGCCGCCGAGCAGCGCGACGCCCTGTTCCGGACGGCGGAGGCGGAATTGCAGAAGGCGCGCCGCCTCAACCCGCTCAACACCGACCACACCGCCAACCTGGCGCGCCTCAACCGCCAGTGGGCGCTCCTGACCACGGACGCGGCGCTGCGCGCCGACCGCGCCCGGCAGTCCGACGAGTTCTACCGCCAGGCGACCCGCCTCAGCCCCAACAACGCCGGCTTGTGGAATGAATGGGGGTTGCTGGCGCTTCAGCTCCTGGACGACCCGGCGGCGGCCCAGGCCCACCTGGAACAGTCGCTGGCCCTGGACCCGGAGTTCGACCAGACGTACTGGTACCTGGGCGACCTGTACCAGACCCTGGCGCGCCGGGCCGGCGACGCCGCCGAGCAGAAGGCGCTGTACGACAAAGCGCTGGAGGCCTATCAGCAGGGGATCACCGTCGGGCAGGCGGGACGTTCCACCAGCGCGCTCAATTTGCGGCTGGGGATGGCCAGCGTCTACGTGGCGACCCAGCAGACTCAGCCCGCCATCGACGCGTATCTGCAGGTGGCGCAACTGAACGCGGGCGTCAACCAATGGCAGGCGTTCCGGGCGCTGAGCGAGCTGTTCCGGCAGGTCGGCGACCTGGTGCAGGCCCGGCTCTACGGCCAGCAGGCGCTGGACGCGGCGCCGGAGGCGGAGAAGGCCGCCCTGCAGGCCTGGTTGAGCGCGCTGCCCTGACCGACCGATAAGCCTAAAAGCCGACGCCAACGGGCCGGGTAGTTATCCCCGGCCCGTTCGTTGAGAGCCTCGTCCTTTGCGGGTTAAGTCCCAGGCCTGTCCATGGAGCGCGCCTGTCACACCGCCTCGACGCGCTGGAGCTCCGGGAAGAACGGCCGCACGGTGCCCTCGATCCAGCCATGCAGGGTCAGCGGCGTCAGATGACAGCCCTGGCACTTGCCGCTCATGCGGACCCGCAGCACGGCCCCGTCGAAGCTGACCAGCTCGACGCCGCCGCCGTGGTAATACTCCATGTAGGCGCTGAGCGATTCGATCAGGGCCTTCATGCGCGCCGCGGGCGAGGTCTCGGCCTGGGCGCTGCTGACATCGGGCTCATGGGTCGTCATCGGATCACCTCGGGGGCTCAGGTCGGATTACGGACGGGTTTCCCCTATATTTTTGTTGGTTCTCGGCCCGGCGTCAACCCGGAATCCGGCCGGTCGGTCAGCGCAGGTCGCGCGCGGCCGGCCGGACGATCAGCATCGAACAGTGCGCCGTCCGCAGCACTTTCTCGGTGATGCTGCCGTAAACCCACCGGCGCAGCCCGGTGCGGCCGTGCGTGGCGATGGCGATCAGGTCGCTGGCGTGCGCCGCCGCGTAGTTCAGGATGACGTCCGCCGGCGAGCCTTCCTCCACATGCCGATGGATGGTCAGGCCCTCGACCGCCTCGCGCGCTTCGACGGCGGCCAGATAAGCCCCGGCCTGATCCAGCAGCGCCGCGCCCTCCGCAGCGCGCCGCTCCGAGCCTTTCTCGAGATGTTCAAGCGGCGCCAGCTCGGCCCGGCTCACGCCGTGGAGGTCGTCGACGACGCGCAGGAGCGTCACCTCGGCCGACAGGCAGCGGGCGAGCGCCAGCGCCGGCGCCACCGCCGTCTCCGCCAGCGGCGAGCCGTCCAGCGTCACCAGGATCCGGCGCGGCGGCTGTCGGGAACGCAGCACCAGCGTCGGGCACTGGGCCGCGCGCAGGATCTTCTCGGTCGTGCTGCCGAGCATCCAGCGTGTGAAGCCGGAGTGGCCGTGCGTGGACATGCAGATCAGGTCCACGCCCTCCGCCGCGGCCGTGTCCACGATCACACTGGCCACATCGCCCTCATGCAGCAGCGTCCGCACCGACACGTCGGGGCTGGCCCAGGTCTTCTCTAAAGCCGCCAGATATTTGCGCGCTTCCTGGCGCGAATACACCAGGGACTGATCGGGCCACAGCACGCCGGTCGTGCCCGCCATCGGCACAAACAGCACCGCCGCGGTCGGCACACGCAGCAGGATCACGCCGCCGTGCGCGGCGCGGGCCAGCGTGCAGGCAATTTCGATGGCGTTTTCAGCGACCAGGGACCCATCGAGCGGGACGAGGATTTTGTGGAACATGCGGCCTCCCTCCGATCTTCCGCCAGGAGATCGTCGACAACCTGGCAGGGCGCCCGGCCTGCACAGGTTGAAGGCGCACACATTGGGGGCAAACCTGCTCTGAGCATAAAGCGAATCGACAGCGACTCCAAGTGCCACCTGTCAACACCTGTCCGACTGGCTTTATGTCTCTGCGCCAGGTACCTTTGTCTATAGGAGCGGGTGACGGAGGACACTACGGCAGACGGGGGAGGACCACTATGCTAAAAACAGAACAAGTGGGCAAAGGAGGCCGTTAATGTCGAAAGGCCATATCGTCATCGACGAGGCGCGCTGTAAAGGCTGCGCGCTGTGCGTTTCGGTATGCCAGCAGGAACTGATCCAGATAGCGCCGGAGCGCCTCAACGTGCGGGGCTATCACCCGGCGGAATATGTTGATCCGGCGGCGCGCTGCACCGGCTGCACCTTGTGCGCCGTCATCTGTCCGGACGCCTGCATCACGGTCTTCCGGAGCCACCGGCCGGTCATCCGAAGCCAGAAGGTCAGCGTTTAGCCCGGACCCTCTGGCTTTTTTATCTCACCCCGGAAATATCGCATGGCCAAGCAACTTCTGAAAGGTAATGAAGCGATTGCCGAAGCCGCCGTTCGGGCCGGAGTCCAGGCGTACTTCGGCTACCCTATCACGCCGCAGACCGAATTGCTCGAATACATGGCGCGCCGCATGCCGGAACTGGGCCGGGCCTTCCTCCAGGCCGAGAGCGAGGTCGCGGCCATCAACATGGTCTACGGCGCGGCCTGCACCGGCCGGCGCGTGATGACGTCCTCATCCAGCCCCGGCGTCAGCCTGATGATGGAGGGCCTCTCCTACATCGCCGGCTCCGAGGTCCCGTGTGTGCTCGTGGACGTGATGCGCGGCGGCCCCGGCCTGGGCAACATCGCGCCCGCGCAGGGCGACTATTACCAGATCGTCAAGGGCGGCGGCCACGGCGACTTTCGCATGATCGTGCTGGCGCCCGCCACCGTGCAGGAGGCCATTGACCTGACCGGTCTGGCCTTCGACCTGGCCGACCGGTACCGGATGGTGGCCGTGGTCCTGCTGGATGGCAACGTCGGTCAGTTGATGGAGCCGGCCGAGCTGCCTCCCATGCGCAGCGTGCTGAACGGCGGATCGAACGGCCCGGCGCCGGAGTGGGCGCTGGTCGGCGCCCAGGGGCGGCCGAAGCGCGTCGTCTCCTCGATTTACATCGTCCCCGAGGACGAGGAGAAGTTCAACCAGAGGCTGCAAGCCAAGTACGCGCAGATCGCGGCGGCCGAGGTGCGCTACCACGAGTACCAGACCGAGGACGCCGAGTTGATCGTGGTGGGCTTCGGCACCGCCGGGCGCGTCGCCCAGACCGCCGTCAAGCAGGCGCGCGAGCTCGGGATCAAAGCCGGGCTGCATCGCCCGATCACGCTCTTCCCGTTCCCGGAGAAACGGCTGGCCGAGCTGGCCGACCGGGCGCGCGGCCTGCTGGTGGTGGAGATGAACGCCGGCCAGATGCTGGACGATGTGCGGCTGGCCGTGAACGGCAAGGTCCCGGTGAAGTTCTATGGGCGCATGGGCGGCGTGGCGCCGCTGCCGGATGAGATCCTGGAACAGATCAAGCGGATAGCGGCCGAGTTCGGCCACACGCCGCGCCACTCGCCGGTGAGCTGCCTGCCCCTGGACGGGCAGCCGGGCTGAGCCACCCCGACAAGGAGCCAAAATGCTGGCGGATACGCAACTTCAGGAAGAGATCGTCTACACCCGGCCGCAGGCCCTGGCGGAGACCGTCACGCACTACTGCCCCGGCTGCACGCACGGCGTCGCCCACAAGCTGGTGGCGGAGGTCATCGACGAACTGGGCCTGCGCGAGCGGACCATCGGCGTCGCGCCGGTCGGCTGCGCGGTGTTTGCCTACAACTACTTCAACGTGGACTTCGCCGAGGCCGCGCACGGCCGGGCGCCGGCCATGGCCACCGGCATCAAGCGTGTCCTGCCGGAGCGCATCGTCTTCACGTACCAGGGCGACGGCGACCTGGCCTCCATCGGCCTGTCCGAGATCACGCACTGCGCGGCGCGCGGCGAGAATATCACCGTCATCTTCATCAACAACGCGATCTACGGCATGACCGGCGGCCAGATGGCGCCCACCACCCTGCCCGGCCAGAAGACCACGTCGTCGCCGTGCGGGCGCGATGTGGAGACGATGGGCATGCCGCTGCGCATGGCCGAGATGCTGGCCGGGATGCCGGGCGCGGCCTATGTCGTGCGCCGCAGCCTGCACAACGTCAAAGAGATCAACCGCGCCCGGAAGGCCATCCGCACGGCCTTCCAGGTCCAGCAAGCCGGCCTGGGTTTTGCGCTGGTGGAGCTGCTCTCCAGCTGCCCGACCAACTGGGGCCTCCCGCCGCTCGAGGCGCTCAAATGGATCGAGGCGCACATGCTGCCGTACTATCCGCTGGGCGACTACAAGGTCGCCGAAGGCGTGGAGAAACTCTGATGCAGACCGAGATCATCATCTCCGGCTTCGGCGGGCAGGGCGTGCTCTTCGCCGGCCAGGTCCTGGCCTACGCGGCCATGGACGAGAATCTACACGTCACCTGGATTCCCTCGTACGGCCCGGAGATGCGCGGCGGCACGGCCCATTGCACGGTGATCATCAGCGACGACGAGATCGGCTCGCCGCTGGTGCGCCACCCGGCGGCCGCCGTCGTCTTCAACCAGCCGTCGCTGGACAAGTACGAGCCGCTCGTGGCGCCCGGGGGCGTCCTGATCGTCAACTCGTCCATGACCACCCGGCGCCCGCAGCGCGGCGACATCCGCGTGATCGAGATCCCGGCCAACACCATCGCCGAGGAGCTGGGCAACATGCGCCTGGCCAACATCGTGCTGACCGGCGCGCTGCTGGCGGCCACCGGCGTCCTCTCGGTGGAGGCCGTGGAGCGCGCGCTGGGCGCGCACCTGCCGGAGCGCCACCGGCACCTGCTGCCCGCCAACGGCCAGGCCCTGCGACGCGGCGCGGCGCTGGCCGCCGCGCAACCGGCCTGAAACGCGCCGCCGTCCTTTCCGTCCTGGAGGCCCGCATGTCCGCCATCGTTTGGGAAGTGATCGATACGATCCAGTGCGAGCGCACCGGCGAGCCGGCCCAACTGCTCGAAGAGCGCGTCTACCTGGGCGACCCGCTGCCGGACATCGGCCGCCCGTTCAAGGTGCGGGCGCGCAAGTGCTCGCTCGGCACGGAGTGCAACCTGTTCGGCTACCAGTGCCGCTGGTCGTACCTCAACCCCAGCTTCGACCCCTTCACCGACCGGTAACCGGTCGGCCGCCCCAGGACCCCTGTACATGCCGACCATCATCCTGGCCAGGGCGGGCCGATTGTGGTGCTACCGCGCCCGGCAGGAGGCGGACCTCCTGGAGGCGCGTGAATACGCCGACGGCGTGACCCCCGGCCCCCAGGCGCCCTACACCGTCCGCGCCTGGCGCTGCAGCCTGGACGAGACGTGCAACGCCCAGGGTCTGGCCTGCCGTCTGTCTCAGCCCGACGACCTGCCGGCCCCGGCGCCTTAGCCCGCTGACCGCCCCGGCCTCCGCCATCACCGACCCAGGAAGTGCACAGCCTCATGTCCAATAACGACCCACGCCTCCTCGAACTGCGCGCCCGGCGCGAACGCGCCCGCCAGGGCGGCGGCGCCGAACGCATCGCCAGGCAGCACGCCAGGGGCAAGCTCACGGCCCGCGAGCGCCTGGACCTGCTGCTCGATCCCGGCTCGTTCAACGAACTGGAGCCGTTCATCACCCACCGCAGCCATGAGCTCGGCCAGGACGAGCACTATGACGGCGACGGCGTCATCACCGGTTACGGCCAGATCGACGGCCGGACCGTCTATGTCTACGCCCAAGACTTCACCATCTACGGCGGCGCGCTGGGCGAGATGCACGCGCACAAGATCTGCCGCGTGATGGACCTGGCGCTGCGCAACGGCGCGCCCATCATCGGCCTGATCGACTCGGGCGGCGCGCGCATCCAGGAGGGCGTGCGCGCCCTGGGCGGTTACGCCGAGATCTTCCGGCGCAACGCCCAGTACTCGGGCGTCATCCCGCAGATCAGCGTCATGCTCGGCCCGTGCGCGGGCGGCGCCGCCTATTCCCCGGCCCTGACCGACCTGATCATCATGGTCGAAAAGAAGTCCTACATGTTCCTGACCGGCCCGGAGGTGATCAAGGCCGTCACCGGCGAGGTGATCGACTCCGAGCGCCTGGGCGGCGCCGACGTCCACCTGAGCATCAGCGGCAACGCCCACCTGGCCGCCGCTTCGGAGCACGACGCCCTGGCTCTGTGCCGGCGCGCGCTGAGCTACCTGCCGTCCAACAACATCGAGAACCCGCCCTACAAGCCGAACGGCGACGACCCGTTGCGCATGGACGAGTCCCTCAATCACGCGGTCCCCCTGGACCCGAGCGCGCCCTACCAGATGCACGCCATCATCGCCAGCGTGGTTGACCAGGGCACCTTCCTGGAGCTGCAGCCGACCTGGGCGCGCAACGCCATCGTCGGCTGGGCGCGCATCGGCGGCCACAGCGTCGGCCTCGTGGCCCAGGAGCCGAACGTGATGGCCGGCGTCATCGACATTGACGCTTCGGACAAGATCACGCGTTTCGTGCGCATGTGCGACTGTTTCAACCTGCCCGTGATCACGTTCGTCGACTCACCCGGCTTCCTGCCCGGCGTGGCCCAGGAGCACGGCGGCATCATCCGCCACGGCGCCAAGGTGCTGTACGCCTACTCGGAGGCCACCGTGCCCAAGATCAGCGTCATCACGCGCAAGGCCTACGGCGGCGCTTACGTGGTGATGAGCAGCAAATACCTCGGGACCGACGTCAACTACGCCTGGCCCAGCGCCGAGATCGCCGTGATCGGGGCGGAAGGCGCGGTGAACATCCTCTACCGCGACCGGATCGCGTCCGCCGCGGACCCGGCCGCCGAGCGCGCCAGCCTGGCCGCCGAGTACCGGCGCAAATTCAACAACCCGTACCACGCCGCCAGCGCCGGCTATGTGGACGACGTCATCGAGCCGCGCGAGACCCGGCCCAAGATCATCGCCGCCCTGGGCGCCCTGCGCGACAAGTACGCGCCGGCCCCACGCCGCAAGCACGGAAATATCCCGGTGTGACCAAAGACCACGGGCGAAGGCCGCAGGCACGGGGCTAGCGCCTTCCGTCCTCCGTCCTTCGCCAAGCGCCTATGCCCCCCAACCTTCAACTCGCCCTGCAAATCACCCTGATTGGCATGAGCCTGGTCTTCGGCGCCATCGTGCTGTTCTGGGGCCTGATGTCGCTCCTGGTGCGCGCGGCCGCAGACCCTGTCGAACGCCGGACCCACGACGAGCGCGACCTCCGGCGGCGCGCGGCGGTCGCGGCGGTCGCCGCCGCCCTGGCGGAACTCCAGGCGCGCGGAGCCGGCGAGAGACCCCACGTCCCGCCGCTGCCGCCGACGGCCCTGCTCAGCGCCTGGCAGGTGGCCATGCGCGCCAACCAGCTCAACCAACGAGGACCCGTCCGATGAAGTACACCGTCAAGATCGGCGAGCGCACCTTCACCGTCGAGATCGGCGACCTGGACGACCGCCCGATCCACGTCCTGGTAGACGGCGAGCCGCTGGAAGTATGGCCGGAGCAGGCGGCGGAGCGCGAAACGGATAAACGGGTGAAAACGGAGGCGGCCCAGCCGGGCGCGACGCCGGTCCCCGCCCGCGCCGAAGCCCTGCCGGGCGCCGCTCCCCCGGCGCCGGCCGCTCACGCCGTCCTGGCCCCCATCCCGGGCGTCATCATCGCCCTCGCCGTCCAGGCCGGCGACCAGGTGGAGACCGGCCAGGAGCTGTGCGTGCTGGAGGCGATGAAGATGAAGAGCCCGATCCGGGCGCCGCGCGCCGGCGTGATCGCGGCCGTGCGGGTCGCCGCCGGGCAGCAGGTGAAACACAAAGATGTGCTGGTGGAATATGCGGATTGAACTGCGCCTGTCCCTGGGCCTGGCCCTGGCGCTCAGCCTGGCCGCCTGCGCGCCGGCCGCGCCCCGATCGGATCAGATCAGCGTGGACCAGGTGGAACATGCGGCCGGGCGGCTGACGGCCAGCGGCGCCGCCCGCCTGCCGGATGGCGCCTGTCTGGTGAGCCAGCTCCTGGCGGGCGACCATCTCGTCCCGGACTGGCCCGTTGACTGCCTCCGGACGGCCAATGGCGCCTGGAGCCTGAGCGTGACGCTCGGCGAGCGCGGCGGACCGCCCGAACTCAACCCGGACACCGGCTACACGCTCTACGTCTGGCTGCGAGACGACCCGGCCGTGGCGACGGCCTTCCCGTTCGACCTGAGCGGGCCGGCCGCGCCGCGTTAGCCCTTCCCAACCTATGGATTTCGCCCTGCTCCTCGACGAACTCACCAAAGGCCTGGCCAGCTTCAACGCCGGCAACGCGCTGATGATCGCCGTCGGCGCGGCGCTGGTGTGGCTGGCGGTGGCCAAGGAATATGAGCCGGTCCTGCTGCTGCCCATCGGCGTCGGCTGCCTGCTGGCCAATATCCCCCTCACCGGCATGACCGAGGCCGGCGGGGTCCTGCGGGTGTTGTACGACGCCGGCATCCGCACCGAGCTGTTCCCGCTGCTGATCTTCATCGGCGTGGGCGCCATGATCGACTTCAGCCCCCTGCTCGCCCAGCCCCGCATGGTGCTGCTGGGGGCCGCCGGCCAGTTCGGCATCTTCGGCACCCTGATCCTGGCGACGCTGCTCGGCTTCCCGCTCAACCAGGCGGCCTCCATCGGCGTCATCGGCGCCATCGACGGGCCGACCTCGATCTTCGTCGCCACCAAGCTGGCGCCCGAGATCCTGGCCCCCATCGCCGTGGCCGCGTATTCCTACATGAGCCTGATCCCCATCATCCAGCCGCCCCTGATGCGGTTGTTGACGACCCGGGCCGAGCGCCGCATCCGCATGGAGTACGCGCCCCGGCCGGTCTCGCAGCGGGCGCGCGTGATCTTCCCGATCGTGGTGACGCTGGTGGTGGGCCTGCTGGTGCCGGACGCGACGCCGCTTATCAGCATGCTGATGCTGGGCAACCTGCTGCGCGAGAGCGGCGTGGTGGAGCGCCTGAACAAGGCCGCCCAGAACGAGATCATCAACATCGCCACGCTCTTCCTGGGGCTGACCATCGGCTCGACGATGAGCGCGGACAGCTTCCTCAACCTGGCGACGCTCCAGATCATGCTGCTGGGCCTGCTGGCGTTCGGGCTGGACACCGTGGCCGGCCTGCTGTTCGGCAAGCTGATGTCCTTCGTCTCGGGCGGGCGGGTCAACCCCCTCATCGGCGCGGCCGGCATCAGCGCCTTCCCCATGGCCGGGCGGCTGGCGGCGCGCATGGCCCAGGACGAGGACTTCGAGAACTTCATCCTGATGCACGCCATGGGCGCTAACACCGCCGGGCAGCTCGGCAGCGTGATTGCCGGCGGCGTCCTCCTGGCGCTGGTCTCCGGCCTGGTTTGACGGGGATGCGGCCACGGGGACACCGGGACACGCAGCGGCGGCCGCCGCGCCGGGAGAGGCGGCGCCGGGGACGAATGCCGCTACAATGGCCCCTCTGAACCATCTCCAGGAGGCGCCTATGTCCCGTTCGTTCGCCTACCGCGCCGCGCTCGTCGCCCTGCTGGCGGCGACGCTGGCCTGCAGCACCGTCACCGACCTGATCAACCGGGGCCGCAGCGCCCAGTCCACGGTCGAAGCCTTCGCCACCGAGGGGAATGCGCTGGCCGCCACCGCCCAGGCCCTGGCCACCGAAATCGACCCGGCCGGTCTGGAAGCCACGGCGGAGGCGCTGGCGACCGAGTTCGAAGCCGGCGGTCTGGAGGCGACGGTGGAAGCGCTGGCCACGCAGGCGGCGCCGGGCGACCTGCCCACCCTGCCCCCGCCGGCCACGCCGGGTCCGTTTGACCAGGGCGAAGCTCCCGCCGACATCCCGGTCATGGACGGCGAGAAGGAATTCTTCTTCGGCTCCGACGAAGTGGTCTCGTACTTCATCCAGGCCGGCTTCGCCGACGTGCTGGACTTCTACAAGACAGAAATGCCGGCCAACGACTGGACGCTCGTGCCGGACCAGACCATCGAGAGCGGGGACACGGCCCTGTTGACCTATGAGAAGGCGGACAAGATCGCGCTGGTCACGATCAGCCGCGACGCCGCGCAGGCCCAGACCGTGGTCCAGGTGCTGATCCAACCCAAATAAGATGAGACTCAAAGCACAGGACGCCAATTCGCTGCGCCAGATTGAATTGGGCCTCGGCACCTGGCAATGGGGCGACCGGTTCTTCTGGAATTTCGGCCAGGGCTACGCCGAGGCCGACGTGCGCGCCGCGTTCGACGCCGGCCTGGCGGCCGGGCTGAGGCTGTTCGACACGGCCGAGGTCTACGGCCTGGGCCGCTCGGAGGCCTACCTGGGCCGGTTCGCGCGCGCGTCGGGCGCTCCGATCCTGGTCGCCACCAAGTTCTTCCCCTTCCCCTGGCGGCTGACGAAGGGCGCGCTGCTCAAGGCGCTGCGCGGCAGCCTGCAGCGCCTGGGGCGGGAGGCCGTGGACCTGTATCAGATTCACTGGCCCTTTCCGCCGGCGGCGATCGAGACCTGGATGGAGGCGCTGGCCGACGCCGTGGAGGCCGGGCTCGCGCGCGCCGTGGGCGTCTCCAACTACGGCCCCGAGCAGACCCGGCGCGCCTACGCCGCCCTGAAACGGCGCGGCCTGGCCCTGGCCTCCAACCAGGTGCCTTACAGCCTGCTGGACCGCCGCATCGAGCAAAACGGGCTGCTGGCGCTGTGCCAGGAACTGGACATCCGCGTCATCGCCTACAGCCCGCTCGCGCAGGGGATATTGAGCGGGAAGTACTCGCCCGAAAACCCGCCGCCGGGCGTGCGCGGGCGCCGCTACGCGCGCGTCCTGCGTCAGGTGGAGCCGCTGCTCCGGGCGCTGCGCGCCATCGGCGAGGCGCACCCCGGCCCGCACGGGCCGCGGACGCCGGCCCAGGTGGCGCTCAACTGGTGCATGGCCAAGGGGACGCTGCCGATCCCGGGCGCAAAAAACGCGCGCCAGGTCGAACAGAACGCGGGCGCGCTGGGATGGCGTCTGACGCGCGCCGAAGTCGAAGAATTGGATCGGGTCAGCGCGGCCCTCAGCCGCTGAATCCCCTCACCGTTAACAACTCAACTCGCCAACGGGCAGGCGCCCGGCCCGGGCAAGGCGTTCCCGGACCAGAGCCACGAACACGGTCACTATCCTGGGGTCGAACTGGCGGCCACGGGCGGCCAGGATATGGGCGACGGCCTGCTCCGGGCGCCAGGCCGCCTTGTAGGGGCGCGGGCTGGTCAATGCGTCGTACACGTCGGCCACCGCCACGATACGGGCGCAGAGCGGGATCTGGGAATCTTTCAAGGCATGGGGATAGCCCGAACCATCCCAGCTCTCGTGATGGCAACGAATGACGCGCCTGACCGTGCCCGGGGTGAAGGACAGCCAGGCATAGGCGCACTGGGTATGCCGGCGCATGACCTCGCGTTCGTGAGATTCGAGATGCCCGGGCTTGTGCAACAGACGGGCCGGCAGCCTGAGCTTGCCAATATCATGCAAGAGAGCCCCCAGAAACAGGCACAACCCGGAGAGCCACGACCAACCCAGACGCTGAGCGATCCGCACCGACCAGTACGCAGTCCGGACCGGGTGCCCCATCAAATCGTCCAGCCACCACTTCATGCCGCCTCCGTGTCTGCTTTATGCGCCATCCACTGCGTCGTCCGGCCTGCGTCCATATCATGTCAGGGCGACCGTCGCCTCAATAGTGATAAACGTCATCGGATTTAGCTGAAACCGATCATGCCGCTGGGTTCAGGCCCAGGCCCGCAGGATGGCGTCGACCTCGGCCCGGTACCCACCCCCAAACAGGTTGAGGTGGTTCAGGAGATGATAGAGGTTGTACAGGTCGAACCGCTGGCGGAAGCCGGGCGCCAGCGGCCGTCCCGCGCTTAGAGCCGCCTCGGCGTAGGCGTCGTAGAAGGCCGCCGGGAAGCCGCCGAACAGCGCCGTCATCGCCAGTTCCGCTTCGGCCCAGCCGTAGTGCGCGGCCGGGTCGATCAGGCACAGTTCCCCGTCCGGGCCCGGGATGACGTTGCCGCCCCACAGATCGCCGTGGATCAGGCTGGCGGGCTGTTCGGGGATCAGGTCGCGCAGGCGTCCGGCCAGCCGCTCGACCGCCCGCAGGCCGGCGGCGGGCAGACGGCCCCGCTCGAAGGCCAGCCGCGCCTGGAACAGCAGCCGCCGTTCGGCGAAGAACTCAAAACCATCGGCGGCCGGTGTGTTAGGTTGCGGGGTACGGCCGAGGTAGTTATCGTGCGGGAAGCCGAAGCGCGGGGCGGTGTGCGCGTGCAGGGCGGCCAGGCGCCGGCCAAAGATTTCCCAGGCCCCCGCCGCGCGCGGCGCCGGCGCCAGGTACTCAAGCAGGAGCCAGCCCTCGCCCGCCGCCAGCGGCTGAGGCACCCGCGGCCCATCGGCCTGGGAGAGCGCTGCCAGGCCCTCCGCTTCCCGGACGAACATATCGGCGGGCGCGTCGGCGTTCGATTTCAGAAAAAACTGGAGGCCGCGCGCGGTGTGCAGCACGCGCCCGTCGTTGATGCACCCGCCGCCCACCGGTTCGGCGCGGGCCACCCTCCCCCACCCCTGGGCCTCGAGATACGCCTGGACGGCTTCCGGCAAATTCACGCCCGGCTACGGGTCGGCCGGAGCGCCCGGCGCTGCGCCATCGGCCGACAGGCGCTCCAGCAGGCCCCGGCAGGCGCGCTCGATCATGGCATAGGCGCGCTCGAAATCGTCCAGGTCGCCGTAATACGGATCGGGCACGTCCCGGCTGCGGCCCGCCTGTGGATCAAAGGCGCGCAGGTAATGGATCTTGCGCCGGGCCTCGGCCGCCGGCGCCAGGCTGTGCAGTTCGTCATGCACCTCGCTGTCCAGCGCCAGGACGAGATCGAAGCGGTCAAAATCGCGCGGCCGAAACTGCCGGGCCCGGCCAGCAAGCGACACGCCGTGGAGGGCCGCCACATGCGTCGCGCGGCCATCCGGCGGCTGGCCCACGTGCCAGTGGCCCAGGCCGGCCGACTCCACCTGGAAGGCCGCGGCCAGGCCGGCCTCGGCCGCCAAGTGCTTGAACACCCCCTCGGCCATGGGGCTGCGGCAGATATTGCCCAGACAGACGAAACAGAGGCGGGTTGGAGCCATCATGATTTTTGCAGCAAGATGGCCGCGAAGCGCGGGTCGCGTTCCAGCGTCAGGCGCAGCCCGTCGAGCAGGCCGATCTTGGGGCGGAAGCCGAGTTTCTCGGCCGCCAGCGTCAGGTCGGCGCACATGCGCGAGACGCCGGCGTCCTCGGCGGTGTAGAGCACATCCACCCGGGCGCCGGTCACCTGGCGGATGCCGTCCACCAGGGCGCGCGTGCTCACCTCCTGGCCGCTGCCGACGTTGATGACGTGCCGGTCGACGGTGTGGGCTGTGGCGGCGGCCGCCAGCGCGTCCACCACGTCGTCAATATACACGTAATCGCGCGTGTGCCTGCCGTCGCCGTGGACCACCAGCGAGCCGCCGGTGAGGGCCTGGCGCAGGAAGCGCGGGATGACGGGCGCGTGGGCGGCGGGCAGCGGCTGGTGCGGGCCGTAGGCGTTGAACAC
>Ga0073932_1004635_pt1 | contig 15990 bp, 11 predicted proteins | sample DewCreD2012metaG_FD_76967 | JGI IMG/M metagenome (GOLD analysis project Ga0073932, IMG submission 76967) | Hot spring sediment bacterial and archeal communities from British Columbia, Canada, to study Microbial Dark Matter (Phase II) - Dewar... ... | reverse complement strand
TTTACGACCCCTGTTGCGGGACCGGAGGTATGCTCACCATTGCCAAGGAGCGTATTTTGGAGATCAACCCCAAAGCCGACGTTCACCTCTTTGGCCAGGAAGTAAACCCTGAAACCTTTGCCGTCTGCAAGTCCGACCTGTATATGAAGAGTGCCGACGGCCGGGATGCAGAGAATATCAAACACGGGAGCACCCTCTCCGAGGACCATCTCTCCCATATGCGCTTTGACTACCTGCTCACCAATCCGCCTTTCGGCAAGGAATGGAAGAAGGATGAAGCGGCGGTGCGAGCCGAAGCGGAGCGAGGCTATGCCGGGCGCTTCGGGGCGGGTCTCCCCCGCATCAGCGACGGCCAACTGTTGTTCCTGATGCATATGCTGGCCCGGATGAAACATCCTCACCAGGGAGGCGGTCGCATTGCCATTGTCATGAACGGCTCGCCGCTGTTCACCGGGGATGCCGGGAGCGGCGAGACTTAAATCCGGCGCTGGATTCTGGAAAATGACTTCCTGGAAGCCATCATCGCCCTCCCAGAGCAGCTCTTCTACAACACCGGCATCGCCACCTATGTCTGGATCCTGACCAACCGTAAAGAGCAACGCCGCCGCCAAAAGGTCCAGCTCATCAACGCCTCTTCCTTTTGGACCCCCATGAAGAAAAGCCTGGGGGACAAAAGGCGGCAGATTGCCCCCGAGCAGATCAAGGACATCACCCAAATCTACCGGAATTTTGAAGAGGGCGAACATTCCAAAATCTTCGACACCGAGGACTTCGGTTATCGCAAGATTACGGTGGAGCGGCCCCTGCGCCTGAATTTCCAGGTCATCCCGGAAAGGCTGGCCCGACTTCAGGTTCATAAAGCTTTTTTGAGTTTGGCGGAGAGTAAAAAGAAGGATGCCAAACAAAAGAGCTTCGAGAAAATGGCCGGCCGGAAGCAGCAAGAGGCTATCCTGGGGATGCTTGCCGCCATGCCTGACATCTTGTTCAAGGACCGGTCCATCTTTGAAAATGCCTTGGAGAAAGCGGCTAAAACCGCCCAGGTCAAATTGACCGCGCCCCTCCGAAAGGCCATCCTGGCTGCCTTGTCGGAACGGGACGAGACCGCCGAAATCTGCCGGGATGCCGAGGGCCACCCGGAGCCCGATCCGGAGCTCCGGGACTACGAGCAGGTCCCCCTCAAGGAAGATATTTACACCTATTTTGACCGGGAAGTCCGCCCCCACGTGCCCGACGCCTGGATCAACACCGCCATCCGGGACCACAAAGACGACGAGGTTGGCAAAGTAGGCTACGAAATCAATTTCAATCGCTATTTTTATACGTATCAGCCGCCCCGGCCTCTGGAAGAGATCGAAGCGGACATCAAGAAGATCGAAAGAGAGATTCTGGAGTTAATGCGGGAGGTGACATGATGCCAGGAATAAGCACGTTTGACAGCACCAAGGAGTTGCTTCCGGATCTCCTCAAGAGCATTCGAGAAGGCAAGACTCAGCTCCCAGATTTTCAACGAGGGTGGATCTGGGATGACGACCACATTAAGAGCCTGCCAGCCTGGATCGAGCATGCCCTAGGCAAGCCCATTGCCCAGGAGGCCGTGCCGGAGCCGCCGGAAGCGGTGGCTGATTACCAGGATGAAGAGGAAGAGGCGTCGTGATGACAGAACTTCAGACCTCAGGAAACGGCCCTCGTTGGCGGCCCTACCCGGCCTACAAGGATTCGGGGGTAGATTGGCTGGGAAAGATTCCGGTGCATTGGAAAATTATTCGTTTAAAGTACATTGCCGAAGTACCAAAAATCAAATTGATGGAGAAGCCCGATGACCTTACATATCTTGGACTTGAACATGTTGAATCTAAAACAGGACGTCTTACTCTTGAAACTCCAGTTGATGAAATAGATAGTATTGTTGCTGTATTCGAGAGAGGTGATATTCTTTTTGGCAAGTTGCGCCCTTATCTTGCAAAAGTGTATTTGGCTAATTTTGAAGGGACTTGCACAACAGAATTTTTGATTTTAAGAGCTAATAATAGAGTGGTTCAAAAATACCTTTTTTATCAAATAGTTTCAGAAGGGTTTATCAATCTTGTGAACTCCATGACATATGGGGCAAAGATGCCTCGTGCAAATTACCAGCAAATTATCAATATTTATATTTTAATTCCGCCCGAAGAAGAGCAAAGTTTAATAATCTCCTTTATTGATCTTGAATTGAAAAAAATAGACGACTTGGTAGCCAAGAAGGAGCGGCAGATTGAGTTGTTGCAGGAGAAGCGCACGGCCCTCATCAGCCGGGCCGTCACCCGGGGCCTGGACCCGAACGTCCCCCTCAAGGACTCCGGCATCGACTGGCTGGGCCACATACCGGCACATTGGGAAGTTTTGCGCCTTAAGTTTCTGATTAGTTTTGTGACAAGTGGATCCCGAGGATGGGCACAATACTATAGTGATGAAGGAGCACTTTTTTTGCGAATCGGCAACTTATCGAGAATATCGCTGGACCTGAACCTGGATGAAGTTCAGTTTGTTGAGCCGCCAGCAGGTGCAGAGGTTGACCGGACACGGGTCGGGAAAGATGATGTCCTTATCTCCATCACAGCCTACATCGGATCAATAGCAGTTATCGAAAAGGACATTGGCGAGGCGTATGTAAACCAACATATTGCTCTGACCAGACCTTTGTCTCTAAAGGTAAAACCGAAATGGTTGGGGTATGCTTTGCTTTCAGAAATAGGACAACACCAATTCCGTATTCTGCTTTATGGGGGGACTAAAGATGGCCTGGGCCTTGACGATGTAAAAGACCTTTTCATCTTCCTTCCCCCTCCCAAAGAGCAGGAAACTATTGTCTCGTTTCTCGATCAAGAGACCGCCAAAATCGACGCCCTCATCACCAAAATCCGGGAGAGCATCGAGAGGCTCAAGGAATACCGCACCGCCCTGATTTCGGCGGCGGTGACGGGAAAGATCGATGTGCGGGGAGCAGATATTTACCCAAAGGACACTGAGAACGCCAAGGAATAAAAACTTGGAGGCCTTGGCGTCTTGGAGAGAAAAGAAAAACAATCTCTCGCTAAGGCGCTAAGATCGCCAAAAGAGAAAATGAAACCTTTACCCCTGGGCCCGCAGTTCCTCCCGGATGACCCGGCGCAAGGTCTCCTCCAGGGTCTTGTCCTGCTGCTGGATGTGGGCGCGCAAGGCCTCGTTGATCATGGTCTGGTAGTTGCCGCCGCCCTGTTCGTTCACCTTGTTCCGGAACCAGTCCAAAATGTCGGCGTCCAGGCGGATGGTGATGCGCACCTTGCCGGGCGGCGCCGGGACCACCGGACCACGCTTTCCCTGGCTGAAATCATATTCTTTTTTCATACATGCTCACCTCTTTCTTCGTGGCTTTGCGGGCGGAAATGAGGCGCAGCGCCTCACCCCGATAGGTATAGACCACCACAATAATGCGGCCCAGGAAATCCATGCCGATGGAGACAAACCGTTGCTCTCCTTCGGGGTCCGGGTCTTCGAGGGTGATGGCCCGGGGGTCTTCAAAGACCCCCACCGCATCAGCAAACTCCACCCGGTGTTTCTTGACGTTGGCCCGGGCCTTCTCCGGATCCCATTGGTACTTCATATGCACCAATTGTATGCACAACAATCTAATTTGTCAAACAAGAAAGGGTTCTTTGTCGTCTCCCGGCCAGGACGAGAGATTAAGTGAACCCGCCGCGACAAGGAAGACCGACTTGCCCGAGGAGGCTTCGTCATGAGCGACATCAAGCTGTTCCAGATAAACGGTCCAGAGGTGCGGGAATTGGCTGGCCAATCCGTAGCCGTGGAAAAATCCCTGCAAAACCTCATCGAAAAGCATCTGGAAGCCTTCTTCGGGGTGCGCTTCCTGGCCTCGGAGTATCCCACCGGCAAGACGCATGGGGGTCGCATCGACACCCTGGGTTTGGATGAAAACGGCTGTCCGGTGATCATCGAATACAAGCGAGCCCTGAACGAGAATGTCATTAACCAAGGACTCTTTTATCTGGATTGGCTTTTGGATCACAAAGGCGAGTTTACTCTGCTGGTGCTCAAGCGGATCGGCCCAGAAGCCGCCGACGGCATCGAATGGTCCAGTCCCCGTTTGATGTGCATCGCCGGGGATTTTACCCGCTATGACGAACATGCGGTCCAGCAGATCAACCGGAACATCGAGTTGATCCGCTACCGGCGTTACGGCGACTCTCTGGTGCTCTTCGAGCTGATCAACGCCACCACCGCCCAACCCCCCGACGTCATTGGCACCCCTACGGACAAAGGCAAGGTGTATAAAACGGTAAGCGACTATCTGGCGCAGGCCAAAGAAGACTTAAGAGACCGATTCGAAGCCCTGAAGGCTTTTCTCCTGGCCTTGGGCGACGATGTTCAGATGAAAACCCTGAAATTCTATTTCGCCTTCAAGCGCATCAAGAACTTCGCCTGCGTTGAAATCAGACCCCAGACCGGAACCCTTCTCGTTTATGTGAAAATTAATCCAGACACCGTGACACTGGCAGAGGGATTCTTGAGGGATGTTCGCCACATCGGGCACTTCGGTACGGGGGATTTGGAGATCACCATTGACTCGGATGAGGCTTTGGAGAGGGCCAAACCCTTTTTAGTGCAGAGCTACGAGGCCAGTTAAATGGACATTTCGGAAAAAAACTTTGAGGCTGCCATTGAGGAAGGGCTGATCGCCCGGGGCTATCGGAAACGCCGCCCGGAGGACTTTGACCGCACCTTGTGCCTGGACCCGGAGGCGGTGCTGGACTTCATCTATGCCACCCAACCGAAAGAGTGGGAGAAGCTCAAGAAACAACACGGGGCGGAGGTGAAGGAGCGCTTCCTGCAGCGCCTGTCCAAAGAAGTGGCGCGCCGAGGCACCCTGGACGTGCTGCGCAAGGGCATCAAGGATTCGGGCTGCACGTTCAAAATGGCCTATTTCCAGCCCGTAAGCGGTCTTAACCCCGACTTGCAGAAGCTCTACCAGGCGAACCAGTTCACCTTGATTCGGCAACTGCGGTTTAGCGAGAAGACGGAACAGAGCCTGGACCTGGGGTTGTTTTTGAACGGTTTGCCCATCTTTACCGCCGAGTTGAAAAACCCTCTCACGGGCCAAAATGTCCAGGATGCCATCCGGCAGTACCGGTTTGAGCGCAATCCCAAAGAGCCCTTTTTTGCCTTGGGCCGCTGCCTGGCCCACTTCGCGGTGGACCCGGACCTGGTGTACCTCACCACCAGGTTGGAAGGCCCCAAGACCCGCTTTTTGCCCTTTAACCAGGGACGGAATGGCGGGGCCGGGAACCCCCCTTCCTGGCAGGGCTTTGCCACCGCCTACCTGTGGGAGGACATCTGGAGCCGGGACAGCGTGTTGAATCTCATCCAACACTTCGTTCATATCGTGGAAGTGGAGGACGATAAGGGGAGGAAGACCGGGGAAAGACGGGTGATTTTCCCCCGATACCACCAATTGGAATCTGTGCGGCGTCTGGTAGCCGCGGCCAGACAGGAGGGCGCAGGGCACCATTACCTTATCCAACATAGCGCCGGAAGCGGCAAGAGCAACTCCATTGCCTGGCTGGCCCATCAGTTATCGGTACTCCATGATGACCAAGACAAAAGGGTCTTTGATTCCATTATCGTCATCACCGACCGACGGGTGCTGGATCGCCAAATTCAGCGCACGGTCAGGCAGTTCGAGCTGACCCCGGGAGTGGTGGAGAACATTGACAAGACTTCCCGGCAGCTTAAAGAGGCCTTGGAGAGCGGCAAGACCATCATTGTCACCACCCTGCAAAAGTTTCCCGTCATCGCTGACCAGATGGGGGCCCTTCCTGGGAAGCGGTTCGCCGTCATCGTGGACGAAGCCCACTCCTCCCAGACCGGGGAGAGCACCAAAAGTTTAAAGGCAGTATTAGCGGTGGGTAGCCTGGAGGAGGCGGAACAGGAGGAGGGGGGCGAACCGGAGGACCTGGAAGACCTCATTGCCGCGGAGATGAAAAAGCGGGGGAGGCTGCCTAATGTGAGCACTTTCGCCTTTACCGCCACGCCCAAGCCCAAGACCCTGGAACTCTTCGGCACCCGTCGGGAAGACGGCAAGTTCGAGCCCTTCAGCCTTTATTCCATGCGTCAAGCCATTGAAGAGAACTTCATCATGGATGTTCTCCAGAACTATACGACCTACAAGGCCTATTGGAACCTTCTCAAAAAGATCAAGGATGACCCCCACTACGACCGGAGAAAAGCCACCTACCTCCTCAAGGCCTTTGTGGACCTTCATGAGCACACCATTGCCAAGAAAGTGGAAATTATGATGTACCACTTCGCCGGACAGGTGGCCTCCCGGATTGGCGGCCGGGCCAAGGCCATGATTGTGACCAGGTCAAGGCTTCATGCCGTGCGCTACAAACTTGAAGTGGATAAGTACCTCAAGGAGAGAGGCTTGCCTTACAAGGCGTTGGTGGCCTTCTCCGGTACCGTGCGGGACGGCGGGCAGGATTACACCGAAGCCGGCATGAATGGTTTTCCTGACACCCAGACCGCCAAGACTTTTGAGCGGCCCGAGTATCGTTTTTTAATCGTGGCAGAGAAGTTCCAGACGGGGTTCGACCAGCCGCTCCTGCACACCATGTATGTGGACCGCAAGCTGGCAGGAGTACACGCCGTACAAACCCTTTCCCGGCTGAATCGGGTTCGCCCCGGCAAAGAGGAAACCGTGGTCTTGGATTTTGCCAATGAGGCCGAGGCCATCAAAGAAGCTTTTGAACCTTATTATGACCGCATCCTGCTCTCGGAAGCGACGGACCCCAACCTCTTATATGATCTTCAGACCCGCCTGGCGAATTTTCAATTTTATACCCAAGCGGAAATCGACCGTTTTGCCCAGATTTATTTCAATCCCAAGGCCACCCAGGACAAGCTCCATGCCGCTCTTGCCCCTGCCGTTGACCGCTTCCATGACGCCACTAAAGAGGAGCAGGTGGATTTTCGGGGTCAGCTTAACGATTATGTGCGGCTTTATGCCTTCCTCTCCCAGGTGATTACCTTTTTTGACCCGGACCTCGAAAAGCTTTATGTGTTTGGACGCTTTCTATTGCGAAAGTGTGTGATTGAAGGGGAACCACTCCCAAAGGAAGTGCTGCAAGCCATTGACATGGAATCTTACCGGCTGGCACAGACTCGTAAAGGCAAGATCAAATTGGAGCGGGGCACGACGGAGGTCGAACCCATCGGCCCCAAAGCTCACCAGCCGGCGCCGAATGAAAAAGAAGCCCTATCCAGGATTATTCAAGAGCTTAATGAGCGGTTCGGCACCGACTTTAGCGAAGAAGACAGGGTTTTCATTCAACAACTGGAGGAGAGGCTGGCAGCCGACCCAGGACTTGAAGCCAGCGTCAAGGTAAATCCGCCTGAGAATGCCCGCCTCACTTTCGATCATGTCCTCAATGATCGCGTTCAAGAAATGATCGACGCCAATTTCAAATTCTATAAGCAGATTAATGATGATCCCGAATTCGGCAAATTCTTCTCGGACTGGTTATTTGATAGGTACCTTAGGTCTAAAAAGGCTAATGCTCCATAACAGTTCCTTATATATGATTATGGTGTTTGCATCCTATTATATAAGCTATGATAGCTGTATTAGTTTTTTAGTATTTAAGCATGAGGGTTAAAATTATGGAAAGCATCATAGCAGAGTTGTTTAAAAACCTTTCTGAAGCTTTAAGCACTTTTCTTGGTGAAATGCTTCCAATAATATCCCGTAATTGGTGGAGTGAGCTTGTATTGAATGCTCTGACTCCTCAACAGCGACGACACATTGCACAAAAAAACTTGTCTTCCCTTACATCTTTGGATTTGGCGGCGCTTATCCGTATTTTCGACCAGAACTGGCATCTAATAGCCCCTAAAAAGAACTTTTCTTCAGAACAAAGGCATTTCGTCAAGGAAATGCAGACGGTGCGTAACCGCTGGGCGCATGCCGGGTCGGAAAGCTTTCCCTATGACCTGGTTTATCGAGACCTTGACACCATTCAGCGTTTTGCCTCCATGATAGAATCTCCTGGCGATATGATTTCAAAAATAACCGAACTAAAGCAATATATTCTGGGAAAATCCGGAATATCAAAGGCAAGAGAAACTGGGCAGAAATCAGAAAACTCCATAACTGGAAGTTCTCAAATGTCGGAATTTGCGTTGGGACAAATAGTTTGCTTAAAATCCAACCCATCATTAAGAGGAGCGGTCATTAACATAATTCCAAATGAGCCTGAAAACCGTTATTCAGTTTTTATAAATGGCTCTGTTCAGATGTTCTATGCCTCCCAACTTAAAATTGTAGAACCTGTTCGTCCTGGTTTGCAGTGGAAAGCTCTACCTCTTTTTCATTCTTATCTAACCGCATTACATCTTCGTCATCCGAGTCTCTCCGCGTTGTATTCCTTAAATGCAGGCAGGATAGACTTCATTCCTTACCAATTCCGGCCGGTATTAAAATTCATCCGATCTGACCGGCCTCGCCTCCTCATAGCCGATAGCGTAGGAATAGGAAAAACCATCGAAGCTGGGTTGATATTGCGTGAACTTCAAGCCAGACGAGACATTAAATCCGTATTGATCATCTGTCCCCGTCCCTTGGTGACCGAACGCAAGTGGGAACTGGAAATGAAGCGGTTTGACGAACGTTTTATTCATGTGGATGGAAGCATCCTAAGATATTGTCTCAGGGAAATGGACTTGGAAGGAGTATGGCCAGACCAATATGAAAAGGTCATTATTCCCTATTCACTCTTTGATAGTGCCCTGTTATATGGGTCTGCCTCACAACACGGAAGACGCCGCAAAGGATTATTAGACCTTGATCCTCCGCCTCGATTTGATTTGGTGATCGTGGATGAAGCGCATCATATTCGCAATCCCAATACCTTTGCTCATGAAGCCGTGCGATTCTTCTGCAATCACGCTGAAGCGGTTCTCTTAATTACCGCCACGCCCATTCAACTGGGCAGCGATGACCTTTATATCCTTTTACAAGTGCTCCGGCCTGACCTGATTATCGACCGGGAAAGTTTTGAACACATGGCAGCCCCCAATCCATATATCAATCAGGCTGTCTCTCTGGCCAGGGCGCAGCCGCCGGGATGGCAGAAACAAGCTGCTGAAGCCTTGAGGGAGGCTGCGGCAACTTCCTGGGGGCAGGCCATTCTCCAGAAGGACCCTGTTTTTCAGCAAAGTTGTCACCTTTTGGGCGAAAGACCACTTACCCAGGAAGAACGCATTGCCTTAATCAACGATCTGGAGCAATTGCACACCTTCTCCGGCATCATCAGTCGTACCAGACGGCGGGATATCGGCGATTTCACTATTCGAAAGCCAGAAACTGTGACAGTTCCCTTCACTCCAGAACAAAAACAACTCCATGATGAACTTCTAAAAATACAGGCTGAAATATTGACCCGTTTACATGGCAATGTGAACGTCAAATTTTTAATGACCACCTTGAGGCGTCAGGCTGCCAGTTGCATTTATGGCTTGGCCCCGCTTATCCAGGATATTTTGACCCGCCGATTGAATGAAGTTATATGGGATGAAATAGATAACTCTATAGATCCCCCAGAGGTTAATGGATTTGAAGACATTAAATCTCAGGTTAATAGAGTCCTGGAACAAGCCGCCAACATTAAACCATATGATCCAAAACTTGAGACGTTGCGTAAGATTATTTGGGATAAACAGAAATTGCCCAATAACAAAGTTATGTTGTTCAGCAGTTTTAGACATACACTATCCTATATTTATCATCATCTTTCAACTGACGGCTTCCGAGTGGGGTTAGTACATGGGGACACAGTGGATGAGGATCGTCGGGAGATTCGCAAAAGATTTCAGCTACCAAAAGAAGATCCGGAGGCCTTCGATATTCTGCTTTTCTCTGAAGTAGGCTGCGAAGGTCTGGATTACCAGTTCTGCGATTGTATTATTAATTATGACCTGCCCTGGAACCCCATGCGGGTGGACCAGCGCATCGGCCGCATTGACCGCCATGGACAACGCAGCCCCACCGTGGCCATTTTCAATCTGATTACCCCGGGCACAGTTGACGCCGATATTTATGAGCGTTGTTTATGGAGGATAGGCGTCTTCCATCAAGCCTTGGGGGAATGCGAGGAAATCCTGGGGGAAATTACCCGTGAGATTCGGGACATCGCTGAGAATTTTTCTCTTACCGAAGCTCAACGGCAGGAGAAACTACAGCAGTTAGCCGATAACAAAATCCGGCTTATCCGGGAACAAGCAGAGTTAGAAGAAAGGCAAAAAGAGTTTTTCGGCCTCAGACTGCCCTTGGAACAAGCAGAAAAAGATATCGGCGCGGCATCAAGCTATTGGCTGTCGCCCAAGTCTTTGCAAAACCTGGTCACCCATTATCTCCAAATAACCCTTGGTAAGGAAAAGGAATACCTTTTGGGGGAAAAGCCGTTAAAAACCTTAAGGTTGTCCCATGAGGCACGCACCCGGGTGTTACAAGACTTCCGCCAACTCCCCCGCCATACCTCTCCGGTCTATCGGGATTGGGAAAGATGGTTGCAAGGAGCCACCCCCCATCTTTCCCTCACTTTCGAAGCGGAATGCGCTTCCCAAAACTCCGACGCTACTTTTATCACACCCATTCACCCCTTGGTGCGCCAGGCGGCCGCGGCTTTAGACCTTGAAAAGCACATCGTCACTGCCTTACTATGTGAAGATGAAGCAATTCCTCCAGGCGAATACCCCTTTGCCATTTACCAATGGGAGTTTTATGGCATCAGGGAGGACCTGAAGTTGGTTCCGGTTTCCCAGGTAGAGATTATCACGAAACGTCTCATCGAGCTTTTGGAAAAGGGACAACCCCTGGATTTAGACCCTAACTATCTGACAGACCTGGATATCTGGAATCGTCTGGATTCTCATCATTATAAGCTCTGGTCTGAAGCCCTCCAGCACCATAAAGAGCAGACCCAGGAATTGGCCAAATACCGTCGGGAAAGCCTGACCACCAGCCACCGCGCCCGCCTGGCCCTTCTAAACGAGCAACTTTCGCAAGCCACTGATGACCGCATCCGCCGGATGCGGGCCAGCCAGATCGCCAGCGCTGAGGCTGATTTTGCCAGGAGAATGCAGGAAATTGATCTGGGGGTGGAACGGGCCGACATTATCGCCCAAGCCGTGGCTTTTGGAATATTAACCATAAAGCGGAGTGACTCCCATGGCCAGTAACTACCAGAGAATCTTAAGAGACAACCTCCGTGAGTATGGGGAAGGGACGCGTCATTTGGAGTTTTTCGGCCGTCTCTATAGCGATAAGACTCACTTCATCTATGAGCTTCTCCAAAATGCTGAAGATGCCGGGGCTACCCGGGTTAGTTTTTTTCTTAGTTCCGGAGACCTCAAAATGAAGCATGATGGCCGCCTTTTTAATGAACAGGATGTCCGGGGGGTCTGTGGCGTTGGCGAGGGAACCAAGGCGGAGGATTTGACCCAGATCGGCAAATTCGGTATCGGCTTCAAATCGGTCTATGCCTATACCTTAACTCCTGAAATCCACTCCGGAGACGAGCATTTTCGAATTGAACACTATGTCCGTCCCTTTGCCGCTGATCCTTTGGAACCTGGAAGCAACTGGACTACCCTTTTTATACTCCCTTTTGACCGAAATGATAGCGGCGCTGAAGAGGCTTTTAAGGATATTGCCGCACGTCTGATAAATCTCGGTGTCAGGACCCTGCTCTTCCTGAGAAATATTAAGCAGATCGAATGGGCCATTTCAGGAGGCCCAACTGGATGTTATCTGAGAGAGACCCAGCCTATTGCTGAGAAATCCCGTCGGGTCACGGTCATCGGTCAGAAAAATCACGAGGAAGAGGAAGAGGAGTGGCTGATTTTTGACCAGCCCTTAAGACTTCCTGATGGCGATGGCGAGGTAAGGGTCGAGATCGCCTTCCGGCTGTTTCCAACAGAAGAAGGTAATGGGAAGACAATCAAAAAAATCAAGGACTCCCCCCTGGTGGTTTTTTTCCCCACCGAAAAGGAAACCCGCCTCGGTTTTTTGCTCCAGGGCCCATTCCGCACCACTCTGGCCCGGGACAACATCCCCAAGGAAGATGACTGGAACCAGAAATTGCTACAAACAGCCGCCGACTTGTTGTCCCATACTTTGCCTTGCCTCCGAGACCTGGGGTATCTCACAGTCAGTCTCCTGGAGGCCTTGCCCATAAAACCCGATGATTTCCCCGATGGGGGCATGTTTTTCCCTCTCGCTGCAGCGGTCCGCCAAACTTTAAGGGAGCAACCGTTGCTCCCCGCAGCTGACGGCACCTTTGTCTCGGCCAGTCAGGCCAAACTGGCCGGGAGCGCCGACCTACGGGAGTTAGTGGGCCACAAGCAACTACAAAGGCTCCTTGACGCCGACCAGCCGATCCGTTGGCTTTCAGGAGAAATTACCGAGAGAGGGACGCCGGAGCTGTGGAAATACCTTCGGAATGCATTGGACATCGAAGAGATTGACGCGGAGTATTTTGCCCGCCGGTTGAACGAAGGTTTTCTGCAAAAACAGGGCGATAAGTGGCTGATCCGGTTTTATGCTTTCCTTGCCAACCAACGGGCCCTTTGGCGTCCGCCTCGAGCAAACCAGGCCCCTGGGATCTTAAGAAACAAACCGATAATCAGGCTCAGCGATAATCGCCAGGTTATCCCCTTCCAACTCGTCGGCGATAAGGAACAGCCCAACGCCTATCTCCCTACTGCGGCTGATTCCGAAATAGAATCTGAATTCCCCTTGGTCAAGGAAAGTATCGTCAGGGATGAAGCGGCCCGGGAATTTCTTCAGGAACTGGGCCTCCCTCAGGCCGATCTGGTCTCCGAGGTTATAGACAAGATTCTCCCCCAATATAAAGAAGCGAAGGGGCGAGTCATATCACCAAAGGAGCATAATCGCCATATCGACAAAATTCTCAGGGCCTGGGCTGTCACTTCTGAAGACAACCGTAAGCCAGACCGGGAAAGACTAGTCGCAGCTTTAAAGGAAACTCCTTTTCTAAACGCGGTCAATAATGTGACCGGCAGTGAGGCTTATAAAAAGCCGGAGGAGATTTATTTCCGCTCTCCGGAACTTGAGCTTTATTTCCAGGGTTATCAAGATGCCTGGTTCATTAATGAAAACAAAGGGGAGACGGTATGGGAAAAGCTACGTGTTGCAAATATTCCTCGTTTTTTAGAATTTGATCCCCAATTATCCTGGCAACAAAAATCTGCTTTGAGGAGAGACTATGGTTGTACTCGTGATTGGCCAGCAAATGATTATCGTGTGGATGGATTGGAAAATTTTCTTGATAACCTATCTAATTTTAATGAGGAACAACAAAAGTCACGCTCAAAACAATTATGGTCCTTTCTTGTTGATTTTTTCAAAGATATGTCTGACTGGGATAAGAATAGTTTTTTCCATGGTACCTATAAATGGTTTTATTATTCCAAGCATTACGCATATTTTAATGCGCATTGGCTGAAGCTTCTCCAGGGAAATCCTTGGCTGCCTTCTCCCGCAGGAGGGCTTTGCAAACCGGCTGAAATAACATTTGATCAGCTTCCCCCTGAATTTCCGCGGGATGATTATCTCATCAAAAAACTCGGCTTCAAGCCGGATGAAGGAGAGGAAATAAGGGAGTTAGCCCAAAAAACCGGGGTTCCCGAAGATATTCTTGTAATCTTGAAAAGCCGCCCCGAGTTAATGCCGGAACTGAGAAGATTAGCCTCCCAGCCAATTTTCCCCTCAAGAAGCAGTGCTGAGGGCTCGGAGGAGCGCTACTGGGAAGGGATAGAACATGCTCCCCCAGTTGAATTTAATCAGAGAGTGCGCAATATTCGCATCTCTCGAGGCAAGATTGATCCTCAGACCTGGCTAAGATCGCAGTATACCAATCAAGATGACGAAATGGTCTGCCAATTATGTAAACAAGTCATGCCCTTTAAAAAACTTGACGGGAACTACTATTTTGAAGCAGTGGAAATTATAAAGGGCATAAAAGAAGAATTAGAAGAGAAATATTTGGCTCTCTGTCCGGTCTGTGCAGCAAAATACAAATATTATGTAAAAGGAGCCCAAGGCGGCAGAAACAATATGAATGAAATAAAATTCTATATCTTAGAGAATGACGCCTTGGAAATCCCTGTCAAATTGGAAAATGAGGAGGAAACCATAAAATTTACCCAACTCCATTACAAACGCCTCAAATTGATATGTCAAAAACAATAACAACCATGATGTTACACGTTTAATGTGAAAAATAATATATTCATTATTACTCAGTTTCCCCAATAAAAAACCTCGAACTCAAAGTTATTTTACACGAAACAGACCGAAGGCCCAACTATAGTCACCGTCGCCTTGCTCGTCGATATGGGAGCCCACGAGTGTGCAGTCAAGACCTGCTTCCCAGTTTTTTAGGCGGTTTTTTAACGTTTGGACCCGCCTTATCCCCTTTGCCTGAGTATAAGCCAGGAGATAACATGATCTTACGTATTTTTTCTATTTAATATATTTGGCTATCTTCTCTCGATCACTTTTGAGCCCTGCTATGTCCCAGGCCTGCTTAATCTCAAGCACTGCCCTTATGTTATCACTCAACTTCGCCCATATCACCAAATCAAACTTTTGCTTGAAGTTCCCTGAAGGGTGCCCCTTTGGTCGTTCACCTCTTTCTTCCATAATCTTTTTGGGGGAAGCCTCAGGATAAACCAAGAACTTTTCTTCCTTTAATTTCATGGCAACGGTATAGCTGATAAAATATTCTGGCCCATGCCATAGCCAATATCCTCCCGTCATGTCAACATATTCTTTCTGGGCAGTCTTGGCTCCTTCAAGTATCGCCTCCTCCAATTTGGTCATGATAAATTCTCCATTTCAAACCATTGGTTCAATCGAGAAGCTTAAGCCTCCCATTTGACGTGGCCTCAAGCATCTGACAAGGCATTATTAATCTCGAAAGCACACCGGGCCGGCATACGGCTTCTGCATTCTGCCGCCGCACCTGGGGCAGGGTCGGAATCTGGGCCAGGGGATTACCTGGCGGCCACGGCAGCTGGGGCAGCGGCCTAAGATGTGAGTATCGCTAACGAGGGAACGGGGATGTGATTCCCCCATCACCACATCCACCACTTCCTTGCAGTCGAGGCAGGTCATGGTTTGGGTGAGGATAAGCCAACCCGCCTCCCCCCCGCCGGAGACCTCGGCCCGGTAGCCGCACTGTCCGCAGCCGAATTCAAAAAGCCGGCCCAAGGTCTTAACCTCTCTGAGAAGGTTTCTGCCATGTTATCGGCTTTTGACCAGGTTTTTTAAATCTTTGAGATGTTCCCCCGCTTTCCAAATGTCCGGCCAGCCCAGGTCAGGCGCCGCCGGGCTTATGTGGTGGCAGGAATAATTTTCTTGCGCCACTTCACAGCAACCCTCTGGAAGCCAAAACCTCTCGCTGCGGCGGGTTCTGGCTTCGGGTAAGGGTTTAACCCGGGCCCTGGAATTCTCATCCACTCGGGGGAACACCCAGCGACCATCGAGATGCTTCCCCATGCTTCTCTGACCGCCTTGGGCCCACTTCAGGGGGTGGAATTGATGGGCATGGGAACGATTTCCCCGAACCCCCCCGAAGAATTTTTAGAAAATTTCCGTGACCATCATATTGACCCGGGGGCCGGGACTCCGATCCCCGGTTTTCGGTTTCAGGCCGGGCAAAGGGGGACAGAGGTAGGGAGGGCGGGCGGCCTCCGGGGAGCGGGAGGGGAGATGAGCCTCTCCACCAGGAGCACGTCAGGCGTGGGGGCCATAGAGGTATCGGATGCAGCCCGCAGTGCACCATGGCAAACGACCGGTGGGGGCAGGCTACCGCTACGAGGCGGCCCGGATCGGCAGGAGGTTGGGGCCGCAGTGATCAAAGGTATGGAGACTTA
>Ga0073932_1004632_pt1 | contig 15998 bp, 22 predicted proteins | sample DewCreD2012metaG_FD_76967 | JGI IMG/M metagenome (GOLD analysis project Ga0073932, IMG submission 76967) | Hot spring sediment bacterial and archeal communities from British Columbia, Canada, to study Microbial Dark Matter (Phase II) - Dewar... ... | reverse complement strand
GGGTGAGGGTGTTGACCCCCACCCAGAATCCGCCCCACTTCACCATCTCCAGGGTATGGCCGAGGCGACGTCCGGGCCGGGCCGCGGGGGAGACGAGCACCTCGCACCCTTCCCGCAGCAGGCCCAGCATGCTCCCCGAGTTGTTGCAGTGGACCCATGTGGGAACGCCGTCCAGCTCGACTTCCACCCGAAAGCGCTTCTCACGCCGCAGAAAACGCGCCACTGTGCACTCGGAGGAAAACGGAAGCAGCACCTCCACTGGCGGACTCTCTTTGGCAGTTCTCCTCACACTTTTCCCTTCTTGAACACAGCTGTTGGTCCCTGCTCGGGTGGAGACTTTACCATGCACGCGGCACAAAAGGTAATCGGGGGGTCCGATACCCGTTCACGGAGCAGGGTGATCATGCTACAAGCAGTCGATGATATTGAGCTAATGTCCGGAGATCGAAAGCCGATCGGTCGTTTTGGCCGTCAGTTTGTGCTCGACCGCAATGAGAGGGTTCCGTATATTCGGACACCACGAGGCGGGTTTCGTCAAATCAAAGTTCTCGAATTTGGACGCCAAAACGGGCCAATGCAGATTGTCTTCATGAGGTGATCCATGGAATTTCCCCCCAACCCATCTTGGGAAATCACACAGGAAAAGGTTGAAGCCGCCATCAAGAAGATCATCGAGGTTGGCAAGCCCAAGAAGATCATTCTCTTCGGCTCCTATGTAAAAGACAGAATTCACATAAACAGCGATGTGGACTTCATGGTCATTGCCAGCAACGAAATTGAAAATCCACGTAGGGAAAGCGTCCGGCTTCGGAGGGCCCTTCGCGGCATTTCGATGCCGATGGATATCATCGTCGTGCCGGAGCAGGTCTGGAGGCAGCTCAAGAAGCAGCCCGGCATGATTTACCGCGAAGCGGCGCGGGAGGGAAGGATCGTCTATGAATCCTCGACATAGAGGGAGAGCTCCCGGTTCCCCCCTTGAGTGGTTGGATCATGCGAAAAGCGATCTGAGGCTTGCACAGCTCGCCGCCAAGGACGAATTCGTGCGGAAAGAGCAGGTCTGTTTCCACGCCCAACAGGCAGCCGAGAAGGCCATCAAAGCCGTCCTGCTATCACACAACCTCGACTTCCCTCTGACCCACGATGTCGATCATCTTTTGGAAATCGCGGAAAATGGTGGTTTGCTTCTTTCGGAAGGTATACAGGAATCCGGGCTTCTGACACCCTATGCCGTTGAATCGCGCTACCCCGGATACTGGTTTGAAATTACGGAAGATGACGTGATAGAGGCTCTGCAGGCAGCGGAACGTGCCGTGGGATGGGCTGAAAAAGAGCTCGTAGGCAGCGTGGGAGACGCGGTGTGAGCATCCATCCCCTTCGCCCATGGATCGACCTGATCAAGCTTCGCTTCCTTATTTGCTCCTCTTGCCAATCGCTCGCCGATCCGGTATGCTGCAGCATCCTGTGGACCTCGGCCGGACGGTTCGTGGATCGCGGAACCTCGAAGGAAAAAGGACGCCCCATGTCTCACGAGATGGCTGCAGCATCCGACTTTGTCGAGAGAAGAAGCGGCGTGGACCGCCGCAGGAAGCCCACTTCGCCCTTCTCCCTGAGCAGCCTCTTCGGGTCGAGGCGGTACGGGAGGCGCAAGGACGACCGGCTGATCCACTATTACGTCGACCGCTACGGCTGGCGCTCCGTCTCGGCCGTGCTCGCCTCCCTCCTCCTCTGCCTGACCGACGCCTTCATGACCCTCCATCTGCTGAGCCGGGGAGCCCAGGAGCTCAACCCGGTGATGGACTACTTCATCAACATCGGCCCCATGGCGTTCCTGGCAGTCAAGTATGCGATCACCGGGGCCGCTCTCACCTGGCTGCTCATCCACAAGGATTACCCCTTGTTCAAAGGCCGCATCACGGGCAAGAGCCTCCTCCTGCCCGTTCCCATCCTCTATGCGCTCCTGGTGGTCTACGAGCTCTTCCTCGTCTTCCTCTACATCCCCTGAAGCGTTCCAGCTCGGCGCTCTATTTACCCATGGCTCCGGCGGCGATCCAGTCCTCCAGGACTTTCACCGCTTCGTCGGTGAGCCAGGGCGGGCCGCCGATGGGCATGCGGGGCTCGCGGGAGCCCTTGACGCGCAGGATCAGCTCGCTCTTTTCCGGCGCCCCGGGAATGACCACCGGGCCGTTCCTGCTCCCCTTCATGAGATTTTCGTGGGTATCCAGTCTCAACCCTTTGCGGGGCTCCTCTCCCATGTGACATATTCTGCAGTTGTACCGGTCCAGGACAGCCGCCACTTCCTCGAAGGCAGGGGGTGACATCGCCCTGGCCATGAGCAATGGTCCATGGGCCGTGCCCTCCTGGGGCGGCAGCATGCTCCCATTCCCGGCGGAAGTCACTCCATCGCCGCCCGAAAAGCCCACGGCGAAACAGGCCGCCAAAGCCAGCATGCAAATCCGGTTGATGCTCTTCATGCTCCGTGTCCTTTCAAGGGTCAGACCCGGATCCGCCGACCGGCACCCATGCACCCCGGTGTCGGTCGACGTCTCTTAGAGTCCGTCTGCAAAGTGCTTATCCTGCTGTCGCGGGTGGGGGGTGAGCCAGCGCCGGCCGGGACGTAACCCGCCCCTACCGCTGAATAACCTTTTCGGTAGGCCAGGCCGTTACCCGACCGTGATATGACCTTGCCGGTGCGGCCGTCCACTTCGAGCCGACTACACTAGTGGCCTTCTTCGTAGGCCAGCTCATCTTCTTCCAGCATATCCTTAAAGACTCGATGGGCCCAAACCTGATAGGCAATCACAATGGGAATGCACGTGAGGGCCACGCCCAGCATGATCTTCAGGGTGAGCGGGCTGGATGCCGAGTTGTGGATGGTCAGGCTGAACGCGGGATCGATGCTCGACGGCAGGAGGTTTGGATAGAGTCCGGCCACGCCGAAGAGCGTCGCACCCACGATGAGCCCGCTCGATGCGAACCAAGCCTTCCAGTACTGCCTGCGTCCGATGAACAGGCCGACCAGCACGAGAGAGCTCAGGACGACGAGGGGGATGAGAATGATGGGGACCACGTAAAGGAGCGGGTTATTGAGATAGTTGTCGTAAAGCCTCGTGGCGAACCAGGTGGCCACCAGGAAGGCAACGGCCACCAGGGCCAGGGCTATCCAGAGCTTCCCCGCCAGGGCCACCGCGCGGTCGTGAATGTCCCCCTCGGACTTGACGGCCAGCCACAGAGCGCCATGGACCATGAACATCACCACGAAAAACACCCCGCCCAGAATGCCGTAAGGGTTGAGAAGGGTGAAAAGCGTCCCTTGGTAGACGCCCGCCTCATCAATGGGTATTCCCTTGAATATATTTGCGAAAGCGACTCCCAGGAGGAGGGCGGGCAGGAAGCTCCCCAGGATGATGAACAGGTCCCAGGTTGAGCGCCAGCGCGGGTCACTGCGCTGATCCCGATACTCCATGGAGATGCCCCGCATGATGAGAGCGAAAAGGATGATCATGAGCGCCGAATAGAGTCCGCTGAACATGACGGCGTAAGTCGTCGGAAAAGCGGCAAAGGTGACCCCGCCGGCCGTGATGAGCCAGACCTCGTTGCCGTTCCAGAAGGGCCCCATGGCGTTTAGAATGGTCTTCCTGTCTTCCTCCGTCTTCCCCAAAACCGGCATCAGGGTGCCCAGCCCCAGGTCGAAGCCGTCCATCATGAAATACACGGCCCACAGAATGCCCCACAACGCAAACCATATGGACTCGAACATCTTCCACCCCCTCCCTTTACTTGGACGATACCGTGGCCACGGCGGGTGCAGGCCCCTTCCGCGCGGCGGATGCGATCAGGTAGAACGCCACGATGCCCAGCACCGTGTACACGCCGATGAAGGCGATCAGTGAGGTCGTGACCTGGGAAACGGCGATGGGAGAGACCGCGTCCGCCGTCCTCATCACCCCGTAGACCACCCAGGGCTGCCGCCCGACCTCGGCCACGATCCATCCGGCCTGCAGCGCGATATAAGGGAGCGGGATCGCGTAAAGCAACACCTTGAGATACCCAGGAGAATCCAGGAGACGGTTTCGTTTGAACCACCCGACGACGCTCAGGAGAAGAAAGAGGAAGCCAAGCCCCACCATGACACGGAAGGCGATAAAGGTGATGGTCACCGGCGGTCTCTCGTCACTGGGGAAATCCTTGAGACCCTTCACCGGCGCCTGAGTGTCATGATAGGCCAGAAGGCTAAGCAATCCGGGGATCTCTCCAAATTCGAGCCGGTTGCTCTCGTTCTTCTCGTCCGGGATCACCAGTAGATACTGCGGGGCGCTCTGCCGCGTTTCCCAGAGCGACTCCATCGCCGCGAGCTTGGTCGGCTGCGCTTCGGCGACCTTGGCGCCGTTGGCGTGGCCCTGCACCACTTCCACGACGGAAAAGATGAGCGCGAAGGCAAGTCCCATGCGAAAGGATTTGGTGAAAAAGTCGATCTCCTGCCTTCTCAGGAGATGGTAGGCGCTCACGCCCATCACGAAAAACCCCCCCAGAATGTAAGCCCCGGCCAGGGTGTGGATGATCTGGTGCACCGCATAGGACTGGGTCACCACGGCGAAGAAATCCGTGAGCTCCGCCCGGCCGTTTCGGATGACGTATCCCACGGGGTGCTGCATCCAGGCGTTGGCCATGAGAATAAAGAAAGACGAGATGTTGGCGGCGAGAGCCACCAGCCAGATGGTCACCGCATGCGCCTTGGGCGAAAGGCGCTTCCACCCGAAAGCCCAGACGCCGACGAAGGTGGACTCGAGAAAAAAAGCCACCGAAGCCTCGATGGCGAGCAGGGATCCGAAGACATCGCCAACGTAGCGGGAGTACCTGGACCAGTTGGTCCCGAACTGAAACTCGAGGGTGATTCCGGTCACGACACCAATGGCGAAATTGATCAGAAAAATCTTGCCCCAGAACTTCGCCATCCTCTTGTATTCCTCGTCGCCCGTCCGCACATACCTCGTCTCCATGATGGCGATCATGAGAGAAAGGCCCAGGGTGAGGGGGACGAAGAGGAAGTGAAAGAACGTCGCGGCGGCGAACTGCAGCCGGGACAACAACAAAACGTCCATGCTCACTCTCCTTTTCTGATTGCTTGAGCTTCACGGAGTTGAGCGTCACTTCCGCCTGCCTCCGGCGGGAATCCGGCTTCTCGAGCGAGAATGAATTCAAACCGGAGACAGGAGGGTATGACGAGGATGCGACATTGGGGCATTCACCCCTCTACCGTGGGTATTCAGGAAGCCTTCCAGAGTCCATGGAGGTTGCAGTACTCCCTGGCCACCACCGGCCCGGACTCGGCGCAGAACAGTGCCTCGGGACTCTCGCCGGGCTTGAGAAACTGGCGGTAGACCTTGTCCCCCGCAATGACTTCCACCCACTCGATGTAGTGCTTCTCTTCCATGGGATGAGGCACGCTCCCGACTTTCACCCGGATCCCCTGATCCGTCCGCTCGATGACCGGCACATGCTTTTCCCTGGCGGCATCCACCGTGTTTTCGACAAAGAGCTTCATCGGTTGCCCGCAGCAAACGAGTTCCCCGCCACCGCCGTGAAGAACGTCCACGATGTTTCCACACAGCTCACACTTGTAAACCTGCAGTCTTTCAGCCATCACTTACCTCCTCGTTTATGGGTGGAACATCGAACAAGCCTAGAGTCCAAGTTTCTTCGCGATTTCTTTGCCATAATCCTGTGCCATCTGGATTCCACCGCCCAGGGACGGGTTCTTCAGCATCAGGGGACCGGCCACCATGTCCATTTTGTAGATGTTCTTCAGGGTATCGTAGATCCGACCCGGAGCCTCGCCGCTCCAACCGTAAGCTCCGAAAGCCCCGCCGATCTTCCCTTCCAGCGAGAACTTCTCCAGGTTGAAGAGGAACGTCTTCATGGTCTGGATCATTTCCCCGTGATAGGTCGCCGCACCCAGGATGATGGCGTCGAACACCTGGGGATCGACCCCCTTCTTGTCGAATTCGTTCACGTTCACCACGGTGACTTCACAGCCCTTGAGCCGCATGCCCTCCGCCACAAGGTCGGCGATCCCCTTGGTCTGATTGGTGCGTGTCGCATAAATGACCAGAGCCTTAGCCATGATTTCACTCCTCGCTTGATTTGGATTAAATGGTCATGCCCGATGGATGGGCACCGATAGTCGCGGCACGAGACCGATGCTCAGGAGGTTGAGCCCCCGGACTCTGCCTCGGGTTCCTTCCACCAGCCCTTGCGGATGTGGGCTTCACGCTCCTCCTCGGCCAGCCTTCGGATCTTGTAGGCCGCGTCCCGCAGCATTCCATACAAAACGCCGCATCCCACGTCCTCTCGGGCGCTGTCTCCCTCGTCGGCGATCTCCGACATGGCATCCGCCAAGGCCAGCGTTCTGCGAAGGATTTCATCGCATCTTTTCATAGGCCTTCCGTCCCCGTCGATTCCCTCGAACCGCGTTCCCAAAGACGTTCCAGGGCAAGGAACGTACCAGGCAATCCGGGATGGTTAATGCCGAGCGAAGGTTTATGTATATCGGGATGTTAGCCGCCGGATGACCTCAGTGGCCGATCGGCCGTCCAAGGGTCGACCGAGCATGAGACACCAGGGACCGGGCGCCGCCAGCCGGTCGCTAATATTCAGTCGATTGATATTTCAAGGAAAAACTCCAGGCGAAATGGGTCTGTCTGTCTCACGTCGATAAGTGAGACAAAACTGTCTCATGATACATCCACCCGAACCCGCTCCAGGAATCGGTACAGAGTGGCGCGGCCGACTCCGAGGATGCGGGCCGCCTTGACCTTGTTGCCTCCCGCCTGCAGGAGAGCATCCCGCACGGATCGGGGATCGAGCTTCCGGAAAGCGCACACTTCCCGATTCCTGAGCGTGGCCTTGCGGATTTCGGGCGGGAGGTCCTCCAGCTGGACCTCTCGACCCTTGCCCTTGACCAGAGCGAAGTGGATGGAATTCTGAAGCTCTCTCACATTACCCGGCCAGGCGTAATCCATCATGGCCGAGAGCGCCTCGCCGGAGATTCCGGCCGCCCTCTGGCCCCGCTTGCGCGCCTGATCCAGGAAGTGGGAAGTCAGCAGGGGGATGTCGTTGCGCCTCTCCCTCAGAGGGGGCAGGTGAATCGGGAAAACACAGAGCCGGTAGTACAGGTCGTCCCTGAAATTCTGCCTTTCGACCTCGCGCCTGAGGTCCAGGTTGGTTGCGCTGATGATCCGCACGTCGGCGTGGATGGTCTTCTCCCCGCCCACCCGGTCGAAGGTCCCCGCCTGCAGCACCCTCAGCAGCTTGACCTGCATGGACTTGGGGAGGTCTCCAACCTCATCCAGAAAAATGGTGCCTCCGTCGGCCAGCTCGAACCGTCCCTCCCTGTCCCGCACCGCCCCGGAAAAAGCCCCCCTCACATGCCCGAACAACTCGCTTTCCAGGAGACCTTCCGGCAGCGCTCCGCAGTTCACCGGAACGAAGGGGCGGCCGCCCCGCCGGCTCTCGTTGTGGATTGCCGCGGCCACCAGCTCCTTGCCGGTACCCGTCTCTCCACTGATGTGCACCGGGTAGTCGTTGGCGGCGAGCTCCCGGATCTGCTCGTATATCTGCAGCATCTTGTGGTCCCGGCCGATGATGCCGGCAAAGGAATTCAACTCCCCGAGCCTGGTCTTCAGGCCGATGAGGTCCGTCACATCCCGGAATGCCGCAAGCACTCCGACGAAGCACCCGGTCTCGTCCGTCATTCCAGTGACCGACATCTCGATGCGCCTGGGCTCGCCATGCTTGGTCAGAATGTTCAGGGGGTACGAGAGATGCTCCAGGAACTCGGGCGCCGATCCGCAGAACGAGCAGCGCTCCCCGCAGAAGGGCGAGGAGAAGGCTTCGTGGCAGTCCTTTCCGATGACCTCGCCCTTGCTGTAGCCTGTGATCTCCTCGGCGGCCCGGTTGAAGAAAAGGATCCTGCGCTCCCGATCGTGAGCGATGATCCCTTCCATCAGGTTGTCGAGAATCTGCTCGAGATTCTTCTTGTCGGCCAGGAGGTCTTCAAGGGCGGAGCTCATGGTGACCTTTGCGCCCGGCTTTACTGATTGGAAGATCCCTTCGCGCCGGGCATGACCGGCATGGTCATCTTCTCATAGCCTGAAGGAACATCAAACTGTGCATCCGCGACCGACCCTTCCTTGATGTTCCTGTATTCCATGACGGACTCTGAATCCTCGATCTTGACGGGGAAGTTGAGCTTCTTCGAAATCCAGTAGGTCACCTTCTCGCCCTCTTCCATGGCCTCATACTTCTTGGCGGGATGGCCGTTGATGGTCTCTTCGCCCACGTACTTGGCGCTCTTTTCCTTCTCGGCGGACCAGGGCTCGACCGACTGGCTGTCCGATTCGTAGGGAATCTCCATGTACATCTTCTCATCCGGGGTGATCATCCAGGTCACGTTCTTGTCGGGGCGGATGATCAGGATCTGCGTGTCCCCCTCCTCGGTCACTTCCTGGCGGATCTTGTTGCCCTTGACGAAGATCTTGCCCTTGACTTCGTCCTCGCCGGTGGTCTTGACCGAGAAGTCCGCGGAAAACTCCGCGGCCAGGGAAAAACCGAATGTCGTCAGGGTGACCGCGATCCATACAGCCACAAAAAGCACAAACGGCTTACAAGAACGGTTCTTCATATGCTTTCCCCCTCAAGTGTGTTATGCACCTGCTTCCAGCGGGGTTCTATCTTGCCTTGAATCAGGTTGTCAATCGTATATTCAAGGGGGACTTGAAGTTGACAGTCGGCGTGAAACCCAGTAGTTTTAAAAATTGTTTCGGCATAGGATGAATGTGTCATGGAACTCTGAGCGAAAGCCGACCATGGCCGGCTTTTGAATCTTTTCGAGGTGAAATCGACCATCATGTTTATCGTAGGTTACCTGTTCGAGGCCCTCGCTTACGTGATCGCAATGGTGCTCAACATCTACATGTGGATCATCATTGCCCGCGCAGTCCTTTCCTGGGTGAACCCCGACCCGTACAACCCCATCGTCCGGTTCCTCTACAGCGTCACCGAGCCGGTGCTGGGAGCCCTCAGGCGCCAGATTCCCCTTTACTTCGGAGGGATCGACTTCGCCCCCATGGTGGTGATCCTGGCCATTGTCTTCCTTGAGAAATTCCTGGTCCCGACGCTTTTCGCCCTGGCCAGGCAGTTCGGTGGCTGATGATGGACACGGTGAACGCCCTGGACTGGACGCCGGCCGACATCCAGCACAAGCAGTTCCGCAAGCGTCTGATGGGGCTGGATCCGAAGGAGGTGGAACAGTTCCTCCAGATGGCGGCGGAGGAGATGGCTCATCGGCGGATGGAGTCGGCGGAGCTGCGCCAGAGGATCAACGAGCAGGAAAAGGAGCTCAGGGAGTACAAGGAAAGAGAGAAGACCATTCGCAATGTGCTCATCAACGCTCACAAGACCGTCGAGCAGATGAAGGCCAACGCGGAGAGGGAAGCGAAGCTGATCATTGCCGATGCCGAGCTCAAGGCCGAGAAAATGCTTCAATCGGCGCACCAGCGTCTCGCCCGACTCCACCAGGATATCGCCGAGCTCAAGCGACAGAGAATCCAGCTCGAATCCAAACTGCGCTCGACCATCGAGAGCTACCAGCAGATGTTGGACATACAGAAGGACAACGAAGCCGATAATGGCTCGTGACGCAGGCCATAACGGCCCATGATGGTCCGGCCCTCGCTGCCCGCCGGGTTCACCGGACCTCTGATTCCACGAGATCGAAGGCAATCTCCATCATTTCACAAGGACCGACCATGCCCATCAGCAAGGAGCTTCTCGACATTCTCGCCTGCCCCAAATGCAAGGGCCCTATTGAGCTCAACGAGGCCCAGGATGGCTTGATCTGCGAGGCGTGCCGGCTCGTCTACGAGATTCGGGACGGCATCCCCATCATGCTCATCGACGAGGCCAAACCCCTGCCGAAATGAGGTGCAAGTCAGCCATTCCATGCACACCCATCTTTCCTTCGATCCGGCGCTGACACCGCGGCTGAAGGAAGCTTTGAACCGCTTCCCCTCATGTCGCATCATGGTCATCGGCGACCTCATGCTGGACGTATTCGTCTGGGGAGAGGTCCAGCGCATCTCTCCCGAGGCTCCGGTCCCGGTGGTGGATGTTCATGAGGAGACCCGACTGCTCGGGGGATCCGCCAACGTGGTCCACAACGTCGCGGCCCTCGGCGCCAGGGCCATGGTATCGGGCGTGGTGGGGAACGATATGGGCGGGCGGGAGCTCGTGAGACTGCTTCGCCGCGCGGGCGTCTCCACCGAGGGCGTGGTGGTGGAGGAAAACCGCCCCACAACCATGAAGACCCGCATCATCGCGCGAAACCAGCAGGTGGTCCGGTTCGACCGAGAGGAAAGAAGGCCCGTCGAGCACGACACGATGGATCATATCGCCAGGTATCTCGAGGACAACCTGGGTCACGTGGATGCCCTGATTCTCTCCGATTACGCCAAGGGAGTCATCACTCCGGAGTTCATGGACAGGACCCGGTCCATGAAGGCTGCGTCGCGGGTTCCCGTCATCGTGGACCCCAAGGTACAGAATCCCGTCATGTACCGTGGAGTCACGCTCATCACACCGAACCATCATGAGGCCGCCCGCATGGCCGGGGTCGAGATTCGGGACGAGGGGGGTCTGAAGGCGGCCGCCGATGTTCTCCTGCGCAACCTCGAATGTGAATCGGTTCTGATCACCCGGGGGAAGGACGGCATGAGCCTCTTTCACCGGAATGGAGACATGGCGTCCATTCCCACCGTGGCCCGAAGGGTTTTCGATGTGACGGGAGCCGGCGACACGGTCATCGCCACCATGGCCCTGGGGATGGCCGCGGGACTTTCGACGGTGGATGCCGCACTGCTGGCGAACCTGGCTGCCGGCATCGTGGTGGGTGAGGTCGGCACGGCAGCGGTGAACCGCGAGAACCTCGCCCAAGCCCTGGAAACCTTTGCATGCTGACGGGATGAGGAATCGCCGATGAGCCGGCCGAGCAAGCCTCCCCCCGCTAAACTGATCGTTGGACTGCTGTTTCGTGAAGGAGATGTTCGAGGGAAGGCCCTCGACATCCTCCAGGAAAGACTCGGGAGGCTGGATATGCTCACCGAGCCGATTCCATTCGTTTACACCACTTATTACGAGAGGGAGATGGGAGCCGGACTGGTGAGGCAGCTGGCCAGTTTCGAAAACCTGGTGGAACCGGAAGCCCTGCCGGACATCAAGCTCGCCACGAACGAACTGGAGATCGGGCTTTCCGACCAGGGCAAACGACGCATCAACCTGGATCCTGGAATTCTCACCGAGGAGCGGCTGATCCTGGCAAGCGGCAAGAACTTCACTCACCGTATTTACCTGAGGAAGGGGATCTATGCCGATCTGACCCTCATCTACCAGAAGGGAGGTTATCGCGCCCTCCCCTGGACCTATGCCGATTACCGCGAGCCGATGCTCCTCCATTTCCTCAAGGCGCTCAGGCGAAAGCTCCTGTTTCAGCGAACCGGCCGTCTGCCCCGAACCTTATCCTGAGGAGACCCGCGTGATCCGAAGCATGACGGCTTTTGGCCGCACCCAGAAGGAAGCCGACGGATGCTCGATCGCCGTCGAAATGCGCACGCTCAACGGGCGCTCCCTCGATGTATCGCTGCGGCTGCCCAAGCATTTGCTGGAATTTGAGGACATGCTGCGCAAGCAAATCGGTCGCTCCCTGCGCCGCGGGCGCATCGAGGTTTTCGTGCAGGTGGAAAGCACAACCCCAGCACAAACGGCCCCTCGGATCAGCATCCCGCTGGCCCTCCATTACTGGGAGCAGCTCATGGAGCTCCATCGACGGCTGTCGGGCACGGAGCACCCCACCCTCAACCATCTCCTGAAAATCCCCTACATTTACGAGCCTCAAAACGACACTCCGCGGCGCGAGGAAATACAGTCAGCTCTTGCCGAAGCCATGGACGAGGTGATCGCCCAGGTCGTGTCGATGCGGAATCGCGAAGGGGAAGCACTGCGATTGGACTTTCTCGAGCGGTTGCGCGCCATCGAGGAGGACTTGAACATCATCGACGGGCGCAAGGATCTCGTCAGCGAGGAGCTCAGAAGGCGGCTCCTCGAAAGAATGAGCGAGCTGCTCGGAGATGCTTACGTCGATGAGAACCGCGTGCTCCAGGAGGTGGCCTGCCTCGCCGAACGCTCAGACATCAACGAGGAGATCGTCAGGCTGAGGAGCCACATCCGACAATTCAGGAGCCTGATCGAGCCTCCGGCTGAATCCGACGGGAGGAAGCTCGACTTCATGACCCAGGAACTCCATCGCGAAACCAATACCATCGGATGCAAGACCGGTGATCTGGATTTGATCCAGGCAGTTGTCAGGATGAAAGGAGAGATTGCCAAACTCAAGGAACAGGTTCAGAATATCGAATGATTGCCGGCCCATCGACGGTTAGATCCTCCAGGGTACGGCCGGCCGCCGTCCCGGGGGACAACATTCACTTCGCGAACGGGGACTGCGAATGGAAGTAAAACTGCTGAACATTGGATTTGGGAACACGGTTCTTGCCAACCGTGTGGTCGCCATCGTTTCGCCGGCATCGGCCCCCATGAAGCGCCTCAAAGAGGACGCGAGGCAGGCCAACAAGCTGGTAGACGCCACCATGGGCCGCCGGACGCGTTCCATCATCATCACCGACAGCGACCACGTGATTCTGTCGGGCGTCCAGGCCGAAACCATCGCCCAGAGGCTCGTCTCCGACGCGAGCACCAGGGAAACGGGTGCATCCGCCAAGGCAGCCAAGGAATAGACCGGGATAGTGACATCCTATGTCCGGTAAACTGTTTATCGTTTCAGCGCCTTCGGGAGTGGGCAAGACCACGATCATTCAGTCCGTCCTGTCTCGATGGCCTTCCGTACGCTTTTCGGTGTCGTGCACCACCCGCAAGCCTCGTCCCGGCGAAGTGAACGGCCGGGACTATCACTTTCTGAGTCGGCGGGAGTTCCTGGAAGGTGTCGAACGGTCCAGGTTCCTCGAATGGGCCGAGGTCCATGGCGAGCTTTACGGAACCGACGGCGAGGCGGTGGAGCGCTGGATCAAATCGGGCAGCGACGTCCTCTTCGACATCGATGTACAGGGGGCGCGCCAGGTTCTTATCACCCATCCGACAGCCACGACCATTTTCATCCTGCCCCCGTCCATGGAAATCCTCGAGGCCCGTTTGTCGAAACGGGGAACCGAATCGGAAGGGCAGCTCCGCAAACGGCTCGAAACGGCAACCGCCGAGATGGCACAGGCGCCATGGTACGATTTCTTGATTGTGAATGACGATCTGGATGAGGCCATGGCCGACTTCGAATCGATCCTGAGGGCGACCCGCTGCATGCGGCGGCACCAGTCGCATCATCTCCAGGCTTTGTTGAAACAGCCCTCCCCCGCCTAACCGTCATGAGCCCCGAGCGTGCGTCCTGCCAACCCGATGGCTGAGCTCACTCGGCCCGGAAAGGTATTCATGGCTCCCAAATCGACCGCGGCGCAAGATAAAACCATCTGGATCTCGGGCTTCAACCCCGTTTCGGAGGCTATCCTATCCGGGAGCGTGCGGCTCCTCGAGCTGATCGTCGCCAGGAGCGACGCGCGGACCGAGGAGCTCAAAGCGCGGGCGGCGGCGCGGAGCATTCCCGTGCGCAAGGAAGATCGGGAGGCCATGACCCGGCGCCTCGGACATCCGCACCATCAGGGCATCGCGGCGCTGGCAACCCGATTCCCGTCCTTGGACCTCGAGTCACTGCTGGAGCGGCCCCTGGCCGAGCGGGAGCCACTCCTGATTCTGGACAGCATACAGGATCCTCAGAATTTGGGGGCGTTGATCCGCAGCGGGTGTTTTCTGGGGGCCAGAGGTGTTGTGCTGCCAAAGGACCGGGCGGCTCAGGTCACTGGAACCGTCGTCAGGATCGCCGCGGGAGGGACGTCCCATGTTCCCGTGGTCCAGGCGACCAACCTGATTCGGGCCATGGAGGCGATCAAAACATCCGGCCTCTGGATCGCCGGCCTCGATGCGCAGGGGGCGGTCAGCATCCATGAGGCCGACCTGACCGTTCCTCTGGCCCTGGTTATCGGAAACGAACAGAAAGGACTCAGGCCGCTGGTCCGCAGGGAGTGTGACCTCCTGGTCCGCATCCCGGCCCGCGGCCCCATCGACTCCCTCAACGCCGCCACCGCCGGAGCCATTGCCCTGGCGGAGCTGCAGCGCCAGCGCTCGGATAAGTCCCGGAGCTCCTGATCAGGTCAGCCTGGGACCGAAAAGGGCTGTTCCAACCCGAATCATAGTAGCCCCCTCCTCGATGGCCACTTCGAAATCGTGGCTCATTCCCATGGAGAGTTCCGAAAGCTCCTCGGGCCTGGGAGCCGCCTGCCGAAGTTCCCCCAGGAGCTCACGCATCCTTCGGAAATAGGGGCGAACCGCCTCGGGCTCTTCCTCATAGGGAGGAAGTGCCATGAGGCCGCGCACGGCGATCCCGTCCAATGACGAGGCCAGATCGAAGAGTGACCTCGCCTCCCGCGCCGGAATGCCGCTTTTGCTCCCCTCGTCCCCCACGTTGATCTCCAGGAGCACAGGCACCCTTCTGCCCTGGCGATGCGCCTGGCGGTCCAGTTCACGGGCAAGGCTCGCACGGTCCAGGGTGTGAATCCACTCGAACGATTCGACGGCCAGCCGAGCCTTGTTGGACTGGAGATGCCCTATGAAATGCCAGGAAACGGGCAGATCGGAGAGCTGTTCCATCTTGGCCCTGGCCTCCTGAACATAATTCTCGCCCAGAACGTTGAGACCCGCTTCCACTCCGGCTCGGACGATGTGCGCGGGGACGGTCTTGGTCACAGCGATGAGACAGACCGACGAAGGGTCACGGCCGGACCTCGAGCAGGCCGAGTGGATTCTGTCACGAATGACCTTCAGATTCGCTGCAATGCTGGTCATTGGTCACCTTTCGCGAGCCCCATCGCCATTGGCCGCCGGGCGCTCACCTCGGTTCAATGATTTCGTGATGGAGCAGCCACTCCAGGGTCTCTCCCAGGGGCAGCCCGACGACATTGGTGTAGGACCCTTCGATGGATCGCACCAGGAAAGCCCCCAGATCCTGGATCCCGTAAGCGCCGGCCTTGTCGAAAGGCTCCCGCGTTCCGATATAGGCCCGGATCTCAGCCGGCCTGAGCGTTCTGAATGAAACGAAAGTGCAGCAGGAGCCTTGCCTGGCAACCCCCTCCCCCCGGTGAATCAACGCCATCCCACTGAATACGCGGTGTGTCCTGCCATTGAGCGCCTGGAGCATGGCTGCGGCTTCGGCTTCGTCGGACGGTTTGCCGAACAGGCGGTCGCCAAGGACCACCACGGTGTCGGCGGCGAGCACCCAGGCAGCGGGGTGGTCAGCCGCCACCCGCCCGGCCTTCTCGAGGGCCCATCGGCGAGCCAGGACCACGGGATCCCCGACGTCCTCGGACAGGCTTTCGTCCACGCCGCTTGGAACCACACTGAATTCGATTCCCAGCGATTCCAGCATCATCCGGCGCCTCGGTGACCCAGAGGCCAGAATCAGAGGTTTAAGATTATGGTAAAGCACCGTTGGTCCTTGAATGCAGTTCTTTCCGCCGCAGTTCCGTGCTTCACGGAATGGATCGTTCGAGTTTCAGCACCTGCGTCCGCGCTTCCACGCCTCAGTGGGGAATCCCAAAGGCGTCACGGGCATTCCGGGTGGTGTGGCGAGCCACTTCATCCAGCGAGCACCCCCGGAGCTGAGCGATCTTCTGGGCCGTGTAAAGCACGTAAGCGGGCTCGTTGTCCTTTCCGCGAAACGGCACCGGCGCCAGAAAAGGTGCATCGGTCTCGATGAGAAGCCTGTCCACGGGGCAGCGCCTCACCACCTCATGCTGCACTTCGGCCCTGGGATACGTCACCGTCCCGGG
>Ga0073932_1004625_pt1 | contig 16023 bp, 11 predicted proteins | sample DewCreD2012metaG_FD_76967 | JGI IMG/M metagenome (GOLD analysis project Ga0073932, IMG submission 76967) | Hot spring sediment bacterial and archeal communities from British Columbia, Canada, to study Microbial Dark Matter (Phase II) - Dewar... ... | reverse complement strand
TTTGTTTATTTTAATAAATGGTTTTTTTATATATAGATACAATCCTTATAATTACTATTTTAATTCAATCAAAAAAATCATACCATATCCTGCTATGACTATTGGGAATAGAATAATTACAGTTAGTAGATTAAACAATTTAGTTGATATAAATAGGAAGATTTATGAAAATGCTTATAGGGTTAGTTTTGGTAAAACAAAAGAGGGGATTAATAATTTGGAGGTTCTAAGAAAAAATACAAAAGAAGAATTAATTAATAATATTATTATGGAGGATATCCTAAAGGAGATAGATAAAAGTATTTCAAATAAAGAAGTTATAAGTGAATATAAGAAACTTTTAAGTCAGATGGGTAGTAATAAAGATATTGAGATGGTTTTGAAGTATTCATCCAACATAAAAGAATCTGATATTATTAAAAAAATATATATAAAAATGCTTAAAGAAAGAGTTAGTGAAAATGTTTTGTATAATTTAAAGATGAAGGTTTTATTAATAAAACCGGACAATAAAGAAGACCAAGCTGATTGGGATATAGCTCTTGGTAAGTCTCAGAAGATATCCCAATTAATAAGAGAGGATAAGAATGCTATCAATGAATATCTGGAACTTTATCAAGATAAAAGTGATTATATAGTACAAAATTTTGGAAGAGAATATTATTTTCTAGAAGATTTACCGGAAGATTTTAGAGAAGTTTTTAAATCTTTAAAACCAGGTTCAGTTAGCGATCCAGTAAAGGGGGATTCGGGATATTATATATTTAAAGTAGAAGAATCAAGGGGTCATTATCTGGGAACTTTGGATGATTTTTTAAAGAGTCAGAGGGAAAAATTAGAGATAAGGTATTTTATACGTTAATCCTTGAAAAAAATATATTTTTGATATATAATGTTTTTTATGAAATCAGTAGCTTATGGACCCGTAGTGAAGAGGCCTATCACGTCTCCCTGTCACGGAGAAGATCGCCGGTTCGAATCCGGTCGGGTCCGTTTATTTGGAAAATATTGTTTTTATAAAGGATAAAGCCCATTATGATAGATGAAATAAAAAAAAGAATTTCTCATTTTGTGGTTTTGGGTTTTTCAAGAAATTCAATTTATAAATATCTGTATCTAAAAATATTTTTAAGAAACAAACATGTTCTCGCTTTAGTTTTTTCTTTGTTTTTAATAATTATTTTAAATTGGTTTTTATGGATTTTAAAAATAGGAAGATCTGGTTTTGCTATAGAATCTAATTTTAATTTTCTTCTTAATATTCCTTTTATTCCAAAGCTTTACTCTTTGGTTTTTATTATATCTCTAATGTCTCTAGTTAATCTTTTTTTGGCTTTTATGATTTATAGAAAAAATTCTTTCCTTAGTTTTATTTTAATATTCACTTCTATTTTTCTAAATGTATTTATTTTAGCTTTATCAATTTTTTATATATTTAGCTTTAATCTCTAAATCTACTTTCTCATTTTGATTGCCTTTTCAGTTACCTGATATTCCAGATATTTGCCAAGAGCTAGTCTTGTTTGTGAATCAAGTGCAGCTACTGAACTAAAAAATATACTAACCAAAGGTGCTAGAGCCCATTGATAAATCATTTCTATATATCTAAATTTGGTTCGGTGCTTTGGTCTAGGAGGTAGGAGCAGAAAGTTTAGATAAATCATAACAAACCAACCCATTGATGCAAAATTTAAAATACTTTTTATTACGGTTGGGTAGTTTTGACCCAAAACTGTGTCTCTAAAATCTGGATGAAATAAAAAAGGGGTCCAGCCCAAAACAGTAAGATAAATTGGTGTTACAGACCAAAGAAGATGGTTCTCGGTTAATTGATATATTTGATAAAATTTTTTTGGCCAGGGTATTTTCTTATCCTTTATTGATTTCTTTACTAAAAAAGGGAAATCAACTACTCCCCATGCCCATCTTCTCAATTGTCTATATTGGTTTAATATCGTTTTTTTGTAGGTGTCTGCAAGTACAGCGTCCATATGAAGTGGCAGATAAATTGGTGTTACCTTGTAATCACCTTTGTAGTAGAAAAAAGAAGTATAGTATTGGCGGCTATCTTCTGGTATTACATCCGTAGCCCAATAGTCAATATTTACTAATGATTGAAAGCAGTCAGAACGAGAAGAAAAATTATGGAGTCTGTTTTGTCTAAAAGTATTAAACAATGCCACAAATGTTCCTGTTATAGCTACTATCCTTGATATTGCTGGAGCATCCCAAATATTGTTGCTATATACATGGAAGGGTTGATAGGCTGTTTTTATTCTTTCTTCTTTTCCAAGACTTAAAAATCTATAAGTAACACAGGCAAAATATTGTTTTTCAACTGAAGTATCACAATCAAAATTATGAGAAATGACATTTTCTGCAGATATATTTTTTTGATCAAGAAATTTTTTTAATTCTCTTGCTGCCCAAGTAGCATTGGCGCTTTTTGATTTTAATTCACCTGGTATGTTTTTGGGATGAGTTGTTGCTATAAAAGCAAAAAATTCTTTACCGAATTCTTTTTTGACAGTATTTTTTAATTTTTCTGCGTAATCTCCCGCGGCCTCTTCAGTTCCCAAAACAAAAATAATTTTTTCTTTAGGATAGTTTGAGTCTATGTATGTTTTTATAGATCTCAATACTAATTCTTCTGGTTCTTTATAAACTACGAATATTATGGCATGATATATTTTTTCAAATTCTTCTGACTTTTCTTTTTTTATTTTATTTAGCCAATTTATTTTTTTTGTTTTTGAATATTTTATATAACCCCTTACTATGTTTATAGAAAAAAGAACCGATCTAAACAGCCAATAAAAAGTAAAAACTATTAAAAAATAAATTAAGTATTTGGGTAAAAAAAATGCAAATATTAATGGTACAATTATCATGAACCAAGATATAAAGGCAGGTATTGTTTCTAAAAATCTAGTAAATCTATCTTTTTTCATTTTAGTGTGATTTAATAAATATAATAACAATTTTAACACGAATTTTGTTATCTAGCAAATAAATGAATCTTAATATTATTAGTTATGTATTGAATATTTTTTGATTAAATGATATAATTTTTGGGTATATCGGGGAGTAGCGTAGCTGGCTAGCGCGTCCGGTTTGGGACCGGGAGGTCGCAGGTTCGAATCCTGTCTCCCCGATTTGTCTGGCAATAATTTAAAAATTAAAGCAAAAATTTATACCTTAGCTAAAACATAATAGTAGAATTTTTGCTTAAGAGGAGCGGTTGCAGAGTGCTCGTAAGAAAAACTCAAATCCTTTGAGTTTTTATAGAGAGCGCGTCGCGAACCGCGACATGCGGGTGTCGTACAATGGTTAGTACACTAGCCTTCCAAGCTGGGGATGACGGTTCGATTCCGTTCACCCGCTTTTTAAAAAAATAAGCCACAACTGGCGGGTATGGTTTAGTGGCAGAACGTGACCTTCCCAAGGTTAAGACACGGGTTCGATTCCCGTTACCCGCTTTGGGTTTATTAATTGTTGCTGTTTTTGCCTCCTTAGTTCAGTGGCAGAACAGTGGTATCGTAAACCATAGGCATCAGTTCGATTCTGATAGGAGGCTTTGTACCCCGGTAGCTCAACTGGATAGAGCACTTGGCTTCGAACCAAGAGGTTGTGGGTTCAAATCCTGCCCGGGGTATTTTATAAAATTTAAATCTAAAATCTCAAAATTAAAAACTATTATACTAGATTTGAGAATTGAGATTTAAATTTTGAGATTTTTGTGGTGGCCATAGTTTAGTGGTAAAACGCTAGTTTGTGGCACTGGTGTCGAGGGTTCAATTCCCTCTGGCCACCTTTGAGCGCCCGTAGCTCAGCTGGATAGAGCGACAGCCTTCTAAGCTGTAGGTCACAGGTTCGAATCCTGTCGGGCGTGTTTTAGAATAGCTTTTAGCTTTTAGCGATTAGCTTTTTTAGACTTGAAAAAATAGTTTTTTAAATATATAATATAGACCTGTAGCTCAGCTGGTTAGAGCACCTGCCTCTTAAGCAGGGTGTCGAGGGTTCGAGCCCCTCCAGGTCTATTTATTTAAAATCAAAAAATAAAAAATAAAAAATAAAAAATCTAAACAATATAAATATATAGTAGGATTTTTTATTAGAGGAGTGATTGCGAAGTGGACGAAAGAAAAAATTTTAATTAAATTTTTTCTGAAGTTTAACGAAGCGAATCACGACGAGGCCTCATCGTCTAGTGGTTAGGACGTCAGCTTTTCAAGCTGAAAACCGGGGTTCGATCCCCCGTGGGGCTGTTTTGAGATAGCTTTTAGCTTTTAGCGATTGGCAATTAATTGTTGGTAGGATAAATACCTTTTTTGAGGTATTTATTATTTTTTGGTATAATATGTATATGTCTAAAAATAAATTTTTTGGTTTGAGTGAAAAAAAAATAAACCAAATTCAAAATGAAAAAAAAGGATTGAATTATTGGTTGAGTAGTAAATACAAAGAAATCAATTGGTATTTGTTTTTGATTTTTTTGTTTAGTTTTTTGGTGGTTTTGATTTTATCAGTTTTTCCATTATTTTCTGTAAAATATCAAATAGCCTCAAGTTCTTTTGATAATAGTATAGAAGAAAAAATAATTGAGGGTTATTACAAAGATATTGAAAAAGAAAAAAACATCCAAAATATAAATAAAAAAGAGCAGATAGATGATTTGAATGAATATATTAAAAAAGAGGTAAGTGGACTTTCTGGGGAATATGGTTTTTATATAAAAGACCTAGGAAACGGAAATACATTTGGTTTTAATGAAGATAATATTTTTACAGCAGCTAGTTTATCAAAACTTTTTGTGGCAGGAAATTTTTATAATCGATTTGGTTTTGATGAAAAATTAAAAACAAGCAATCTTTATTTAATGAAAGAGGATAGGGTTAATGGTAGTGAAATAAAAGAAAACCCAATCGGTTCTCAATATGAAGCAAAAGATCTAATAGCTAAAATGCTTTATTCAAGTGATAACACGGCTATGACTATTATGACTAGGGAGTTGGGCGTAAAGGAAGTCCAGAGGTTTATTGATTTTATAAAATTGGAAAACACTTCTTTTACAAAAAATACATCCACTCCAAAAGATATTGGTTTGTTCTTGGAAAAATTAGAAAAAAGAGAGTTCCTTGATTCTGATTCGGCTTCGGAAATGATCGCTTTTATGCAAAACACAACCAATGAAGATCGTCTACCTTATTATTTACCCGAGGGGGTGAGGATAGCCCACAAAATAGGAACTTGGGATGGAGCTTATAGTGATGCTGGAATAGTTTTTGGAGAAAATAAAAAATACATAATTGTCGCGATGACGGAAGAAGCAAACTATGTAGAAGCGATTGAAGCAATGAGAAAAATATCTTTAGGTGTATATAATTATTTTAATTAAAAAATCAATTTATTTTTTCTGGTAATATATTGATCAATATATTTTTTCTTTGTTCTTCGGTAGTAAATCTTGGTTGAGCATAGTCATAAAGCATAGTGGTTAAGATTTCTATCGATAGCAGTCTACCATTGGAAAAAGTAAGACGAGGTATAACACCTTGTCTAGTTGGTTCTGACCACATTTGATCAAAAAATAGGTTTCCCAAACCATAAAAAATAATTTTATCATTATAGAATTCTATTTCTTGGGGTTGGTGAGATTGAACACCAATCACCATATCAGCTCCTGCATCTATGGTGGATCTAAAGACCTCTCTTTGTTTTAATAGAGGAGTGTAGCTATAAGTTTCATTGAATTGATAATCAACTACAACAAAATCAGAATTTTTACTTGCTTCTGCTACATTTAGATTCATTTTTTCTAAATTATAAAAATTAACTCCAGCTCTTTCTCCATTTGCGATATTGCGGTAAGCTTTACCATTTAGAGAATCAAAATAAGCATAACTCAAAAAAGCTATTTTTGTGCCACTCGTTTCTTTGTATAAAATTTTGGCTGCATCTGTTTCATTTTTACCCCCTCCAAAATATTGCATTCCATTTTCTTCTAGGTGACCAATTGATTCTAGGAATTTTTCTGTACCAAAATCAGTTTGGTGATTACCATTGAGGTCCACAATGTTTGTACCGATTGCTTTTAATGATTTTATGGATTCTGTCTTACCACATAAAATCAGGCTTTCAGCTGGGTTGGTTGGGCAAGTATCAAAAAAAGAATTTTCACTATTTACATGGACTATGTCGGATTTTTTTAATTCATCCATAATAGCTCGGGCTGGGAAAATATGATCGCGCTTTAGATCTATCATGGTTTGGACTGTTCGACTAATAGCGGTTACGCCAGTAAAGACAGCTTGGATATTTTTTTCTTTTTGAAAATTAGAACCTTCTGTTTTTCCTTCTATATATATTGTAGGATATTTTGAATTTTTGATATCAATATTTTTGTCTAAAATATTTTGATCATCTATTTTTAAAACCTTTAACTGAGGTATCAATTTATCAAAAGGAACAAGTGCAATATCACTGGTAGTTATTATATTTTTTAATTCTTCAATTGAATCAATGTTTTTGGCGTTCAATTTGCTGCCGAAAAACCCTAATAATTCTCTTTGATTTTCTTTTAAAATAAAATTGCCAGAAAATATTTTCTGGTTGTAATTACTAAATACTTCTTTTAATTCAGAATAAGAAATGTTTTCTTTTGGTGAGCTGAAATGAGTTACTGGAACAAAAACTTTTTGATATATTTTTTTATCATTTTTATTTAAATCAAAACCAAACATTTTATCATCTTCGATTTTCAGATTTTTTTCTAATATTTCTTTTTTTGATTTTTCAAATTCTTGCTTTTTTGTTTTTGCCGTAGTATGATTGAAAAACAAGACTATAGCAAGAGAGAAAAAAGAGAATACTATGAAAATGAGTATTTTTTTATTTTTATTTTTCATGATAAATAAATTATAACACAAAAAAACCATTATGCAGGAAGATATTTTAAAAGATTTAAATAGCGAACAAAAAAAAGCCGTTACTACTATTGATGGTCCTATATTGATTTTGGCCGGAGCGGGGAGTGGCAAAACCAGAGTGATCACATATCGTATTGCTTATCTTATTTCCAAGGGAGTGAAACCAGAAAATATTCTAGCGGTTACTTTTACCAATAAAGCAGCAGGAGAGATGAAAGAAAGAGTGGTAAAACTTTTGGGAGAAAAGGTAAAATTAAATCTTTGGATAGGTACATTTCATAGTATTTGCGCTAGAATTTTGAGACGCGAAATCGGAAGAATTGGTTTTGGTAGTAATTTTTCAATCTATGATACAGCTGATCAAATACATCTGATTAAGGAGATTTTAAAGACTCTAAGTTATGATGAAAAACAATTCAATCCCAATGCTATAGCCTCCAGAATCAGTTCTATTAAAAGTGAATTAATAAAACCTACAACTTATGCTGGAAACTATGCAAATTCTTTTTTTGAGGAAAAAGTATCTGAGGTTTACGAACTTTATGAAAAAGAATTACAAAAAAGAAATGCTTTGGATTTTGATGATTTAATTATCAAAGTAATTGAAATTTTTAATAATCACCCAGAGGTTGTAGAAAAATACAAAAATCTTTTTCATTATATATTGGTGGATGAATATCAAGATACAAACAAAAGCCAATATATGTTGATAAAATTATTGGTAAATAAAAATAAAAATATTTGTGTAGTAGGTGACCCAGATCAATCGATTTATAATTTTCGCGGGGCTGACATTCGTAATATTTTAAATTTTGAAAAAGACTATCCAGAAACCAAGATTTTTAAATTGGAGCAAAACTATCGTAGTACTCAAAATATTTTAAATTGTGCTCAAAAATTAATTGAGAAAAATAAGCAAAGAAAAAGCAAAGAGGTTTGGACAGAAAATGAAGCAGGAGAATTGGTTACTGTTTTTCAGGCTTTCAATCAAATAGAAGAAGGAGAATTTATAATCTCAGAAATCAGATCACTAATTCGTAAAAATCCATTAGCTTCTTTGAATGATATGGTGGTTTTTTATCGTACGCACGCTCAAAGTAGAGCATTGGAAGAAGTTTTTATAAATAATTCTATGCCTTACAGAATTATTGGTGGAGTAAGTTTTTATGCTAGACGCGAAATAAAAGATATTCTAGCTTATCTTTCAATTATTGCCAATCCTCGAGATCTTACTTCGCTAAAGAGAATTATAAATATTCCAGCCAGAGGAATAGGTCCGGGAAGTATGAAGTATTTATCTGAAATTAATATCATAGACGATATCGCAAATATAATTGAAAGAGCTGACACTAGAGCAAAGAAAGGTTTTTCCGGTTTTTATGGTATTTATTTAAAATTAAGAGAAGCAGGCCAAAATGTTAGAGTTTCTGATTTGATCAATCTGGTTATTCGAGAAATAAATTATAAAGAACATCTGCTAGATGGTAGTACCGAAGGAGAAGTGAGGTGGGAGAATGTAAAAGAACTTTTGTCAGTAGCCAAAAGATTTGATGGGCTTGACCCAATTGATTCTCTGAATTCTTTTTTACAAGATGTTTCGCTTTTGACCAATGCTGATAATCAAGATTATAATAAAGATTCAGTTTCTTTGATGACATTGCATAGTGCTAAAGGACTAGAATTTGACTATGTTTTTATGGTGGGTATGGAAGAAAACCTATTTCCTCATTCTCAGAGTATGACAGATGAATATGACCTGGAAGAAGAGAGGCGTCTTTGTTATGTTGGAATAACTAGGGCTAGAAAAAAATTATATTTAATATATACTAATACCCGTCTTCTTTATGGAGGAGTGCAATCAAACCCCCCATCTAGATTTCTTGACGAGATAGACCAAGGCGTGGTAAAATATAGTCAGTGAAGCCATTTTTATGGTTTCGCATATTTTAAAAAAAGGAGACTTTTTATGCCCGGTAAAACGATTGGTTATGGATATGTCGTTAGTTACGGTGATGATTACGAAGATTTGAAAAAGATTTATGCTGTTGAAACGAAAAAACTTTGTGGACTAAAAAGAGGTACAATCGAACATGCAGTAACAATGCAAAGGTGCCGAGAGGTGGCCGCAAGGATGAAAGAACTTCGGACCTAAAACAAAACCATTCATTGATTCAAGAACTCTACTTGAAATCCCAAAGCCAGTTTTACTGGCTTTTTTTATTTTGTTAATGTCATTCCCGAGCACCGTTCGTAATCGAACAGTAAGTCGGGAATCCACTACCAAAATATAATATATTATTTATTCTTGTTGTTATGGATCCCCGATATTCTCTTCATCCTTTTTATTGTATAATATTGAAAGGATGAAATAGAGTTCGAGGATGACAATACCGTATATAAATAATTTTATTAATGACCTATAAACCAAAGAAACAATTAGGACAAAATTTTTTATCAGACAAAAAAATTTTGATGAAAATTGTAGAATCAGTTGATATCAAAAAAGATGATACTATTCTTGAAATTGGTCCGGGTCAAGGATCATTAACTTATCATCTGGCACAAAAAGCAGGTAAAGTGATAGCAGTGGAAAAGGATACTGAGCTGGTAGAGTATTTAGGAAAAAAATTTGAGAATCTAAAAAATCTAGAGATAATTAATGACGATATATTGAATTTCTTAGAATCAGGAATCAAGAATCATGAATTATGGAATAAAAAATATATTATTATAGGAAACATTCCTTACTATCTTACCTCATTTCTTTTGAGAAAAATATTCGAGATAAAAAACAAACCATCAGAGATTGTATTGATGGTACAAAAAGAAGTAGCCGAAAGAATGGTGGCAAAACCTCTCGACAAGACTCGAGGTAAGCAAGGCGAGATGAATTTATTGGCTATTTCCGTCCAGATTTTTGCAGAGCCAGAAATATTATTTTATGTTTCCAAAAATAGTTTTTGGCCAAAGCCAAAAGTAGATAGTGCGGTTATAAAAATTTCAAATTTCAAAAATAAAATCTCAAATTTGGACCCGGAAAAGTTTATGGTTTTAATTAAAGCAGGATTTAGCGCAAAAAGAAAATTATTAGTAAATAATTTATCAAAAAGTCTGGATATCCCAAAAGAAAAAATATATGATATATTTAGAGTAGTAGGGTTGGATTTTAATGTTAGAGCGCAAGATTTGAGTTTGGGAGATTGGGATAATATTTACAAGCAAATAAATTTTTAAATAACTATGAAAAAAACAAAAGCAAATTCACCTCATCATCTCAAAAACAAAAGCAAATTAAGCGAATTGAAAAAAACAATAGGTCCAGGCTTTATTACGGGGTCAGCTGATAATGATCCGTCCGGGATAGGTACTTATTCTATGTCTGGTGCAAGGTTTGGATTTGGTCAAGTATGGATAATTATCTTCAATCTTCCAATGATGATCGCGGTACAAGAAATGTGTGGTCGCCTAGGGATGGTAACCGGGACTGGATTGGCTGGAAATATAAAAAAACACTTTTCTTTAAAATGGCTTTACCTTTGTGTTGTATTTTTGGTATTTGCAAATGTTTTTAATATAGGAGCAAACCTGGCTGTCATGTCCTCCGTTGTAAAATTGCTCGTTGGTGGTAATGTTTATTTTTGGGGGCTCTTTATAGCACTACTTATCGTATTTTTAGAATTATTAGTTCCGTATAAAAAATACACCTCGATCCTAAAATGGTTAACCATACCTTTTTTTGCCTATGTGATAGTTGCTTTTATGGTTCCTCAGGATTGGGGAGATATTTTAAAAGCATTGGTAATACCCGGGTTTGAGTTTAATAGTACCTATATAATGCTTTTGGTTGGTTTTATAGGTACTACCATATCTCCTTATTTGTTTTTTTGGCAAGCATCCGAAGAGGTAGAAGAAGAGGTAGAAAATAAAGTGATTAGTGATATGGACGAGAAACCAAAAAGAGTATTTTCTAAAAATATTTCAAAAATGAGAATTGACACTATTGTAGGTATGGTTTTTTCTCAAATCATAGCTTTTTTTATAGTGATAACTTGCGCTTCCACCCTTTTTAAGTCAGGAATTTTTGAAATAAATGATGCAAAAGAGGCGGCATTGGCCTTAAGGCCTTTGGCTGGCAATTGGGCTTTTTTGCTTTTTGCAATAGGTATAATTGGTGCTGGTTTTATGGGAATACCTACGCTGGCTGGGTCAGCAGCTTATGCTGTAAGTGAAGTTTTTGATTGGAAACAAGGTCTTTTTAAAAAATTCAAACAAGCCAGCAGGTTTTATATGGTGATTGTGTTAGCTACTATTTTTGGTCTTTTTATTAATGTATTAGGGTTAAATCCAATAAAAACTCTTCTTTACTCAGCTGTTATTAATGGGGTTGTTTCCATACCTTTGATAGCATTTATAATACTGCTGACGAATAATAGTAAGGTTATGGGTAAACATAAAAATAAACCAATATCAAATATCCTTGGATGGTTTACTTTTGGGGTTATGTTGTTAGCTTCAGTGATGATGGTGATTTATTGGTAGAAATAAAATAATTTTGTAATTATTTGTAATTAATGGTAATTTTTAGTAATTTATTCTTTATGGAATTAAAAGATTTGGAAATATATAGAATTTCGAGGGGGTTAAGTGGAGAATGTTGGTCTATATATAACAGAATGGAATGGCAAGATAAAAAAATTATTGGCAATCAATTTATTACAGCAGTTGATTCGGTGGGAGCTAATATAGCAGAGGGTTTTGGAAGATTTCATTATTTAGATAGAAATAAATTTAATTATAACTCCAGAGGTTCATTATTAGAGAGTGTTCATTGGTTGGAATTACTTTTTGAAAGAGGCAAGATATCAAATGAAGAGTTTAATTTTATCTCGGAAAAATTAAAATTATTACATTTAAAATTAAACAACTATATTACCATAACAAAAAAACAGGTATTAATTAAATAATTACAATTAATTACTAATTACTAAATAAAAATGTCAAAACTATACATTGTTGGCACTCCAATTGGAAATCTTGAAGATCTGACTTTTCGAGCATTTAATACTTTGCGAAAGGTAGATTTTGTATTGGCTGAAGACACGCGTAAAACCAAGATTTTACTCGACCGTTATGATATTGAAAAGCCGATAATTTCTTATCATCAACATTCAAAAATAACAAAGGTTGAAAAAATTATAGAACTTTTAAAAGAGGGGAAAGAACTGGCTCTAGTAACTGATGCCGGTACCCCGGGGATATCGGATCCGGGAAATGAATTGGTAGAAAGGATACTGATACACAATAAGGCTACACGCCCTCTCCAGAATTGGCGGGCAGGCAGGAGTATGGAGCCAACATTCGAGATTATTCCGATACCTGGTGTGAGCGCGGTGACTACTATTTTATCAGTTTGTGGTTTTCCGACAGATGATTTTCTTTTTTTGGGTTTTTTACCAAAGAAAAAAGGTAAGGAAACTTTGCTCAAAAGTCTGGCTAATCAAAAAAGAACAGTTGTCTTTTTTGAATCACCACACAGAATAGTAAAAATATTACAGAATATTATGGGGCACTTGGGAGATATTGAAGTTGTGGTTGGTAGGGAATTAACCAAAAAATTTGAGGAGGTATTGAGGGGCAAAATAAGTGAGGTAGTAGGTGAATTAAGTTCTCGTAGTAGTATAAAAGGGGAAATAGTAGTTGTTTTGGGTAAGAAGATAAAAAACTAAGATTAAAGCATTAAAGGAATAAATAAATGAGGATTAGTAATTAAGTAATTTATGCTTCGCATGTAATTGATAGTAATTAAGTAATTAAAAAAATAATTACCTAATTACTATAAATTACTTAATTACTATTAATTATATATATTTCATAAAAACCTTGCAATTTTGGCTAAAATATGTTATTATTTCAAAAATCCTGATAAGTATACTTTTATACAGAAAGGAGTGATGGAAGCACCTTAAAAACCAGTATTTTATATCTTACCAGCTAGCAAGGCTAGTATTGATATAAAAAACCTCTTTTAAAGAGGAAAAATACTTTATTTGGAGGTGCGCTAATGCGTACTATCGTGAAAAACAAGAGCATGGTGCTCTTGTCGTTTTTCTGTTTTTCGGTGGCATTCTTTTTTCATGGCTGCGGAGGCGGAGGCGGGACATCTGTAAGTCTGCTACCTCCCACAAATTCGGCCGGAATTACTCTTGCTGATATTCAGTCGGCTATCGCCCAGGAGGGCGCCGAATGGACAGCGGGGGAGACGGAAGTCTCCGGAAGAATGGTTGGATTGACCGAGCAAGAGATAGCTCTCCAACTCGCCGGAGCTTTGGTTGAAGAGCATGATGAAAGCAGTGCTCTTTCAAAACCTTTTTATGCTGGCAGAGCTGCACAGGCCTATGTGGTCCCCAGTTTTTTTGACTGGAGAAATTACCAGAACAAAAACTGGATGACCTCGATCAAAAATCAGGGTTCCTGTGGTGCCTGCACAGCTTTTGGCGCGCTGGGCGCGCTGGAGCCAATCTATAGATTCAAAAAAGGTAACAGCGAGTTGTCAGTTGATTTCTCCGAAGCAGATCTTTTCTTTTGCACCGGGGGAAAGTGTAATTCAGGGGGTTACCTGAGTTCGGTAGCCAATCGTATGAAAAAAGATGGTGTGGTTGACGAGCATGCTCTCATATATCATGCCGTGGATTATTCAGCTAATCACTGTAATATCAATCGACCTACGGGTATTGATGTTTACAAAATCAGTGATTGGGGTTGGGCTAGTTCCAATCTCAATGTTATCAAGTATGTCATCACCAAATACGGACCCTCGCCGGCGGTGATGAAGCTTTCTCCGGATTTTATGTACTACAAATCAGGGGTTTACAAACCGGTTAAAACATCGATCGGTTACCATACTATCACTATCGTCGGTTGGAAAGATACCGGCGGGACGACCAGGATCGCGGGGGCTACGGTTCCCGATGGTTACTGGATCATAAAAAATAGCTGGGGCGAGGACTGGGGCATGGATGGATATGCCTATGTGTCTTACGGCTCCGTTGATCTGGAGCAGCACACTATGGTGTTGATTGCTCCTGATGAAGCGCAGCCAAACACACCCCCGACAGTCTCGATAACTGCTACTCCGACATCGGGAGACGCTCCGCTGGCAGTGAACTTTACCAGTTCCTGCACCGACAGCGATGGCGAATGCTCTGCCTACTCCTGGAATTTTGGAGACGGTGGAATAGCTGGGTCAACTAATCCCAGCTATACTTTCTCGACAGCCGGGGTTTACAATGTTTCTCTGACTGTTACTGATGATGATGGAGCCACAGCTTTGGCTTCGACCACTATCACAGTAAATGCACCTCCGGTAAATAACAACCCAACAGCTAATGCTGGAGTGGACCAGGCAATTACTTTGCCGACTTCAACCGCTACTTTGACAGGTAGCGGCAGTGATCCGGATGGAGACACGGTCTCTTGTTCTTGGACGCAGTCAAGTGGTCCCGGTACAGCAACGCTTTCGGGGCAAAATACCTGTACGCTCACAGCGAGCGCACTGGTACAGGGAAACTATGTTTTCCAACTGGCAGTTAGCGATGGCAGGGGAGGAACGGCAACGGATACAGCGACTATTACAGTCAATCCGGAGCCCAACACACCTCCGACAGCCACAGCATCTTCCAGTGTGGGGCTCGGTATGGTGCCTTTGGCGGTTAATTTTACCGGCACCTGCACGGATAGTGATGGGACTTGCGTTTCTTACTCCTGGGATTTTGGAGATGGAGCGACCAGTACCGATCAAAATCCGAGCCATACCTATACTATTCCCGCTTCTTATGTCGTTACACTGACAGTGACTGACGACGATGGTGCGACAGCGACAGACACTGTTACGGTTATCGCCAATGCCCCGCCTGTGGTGGGTGCTTCGGCAGACCTGACATACGCTCTGACGCTGGAGACAGTTAATTTTACCGGTACCTGTACGGATACCGGCGGATCGTGTACCTCATACCTCTGGGACTTTGGGGATGGCAATACCAGCACTCTCATTAGCCCCTCGTATAGCTACACCGCCACCGGAACCTACACTGTTACCTTTACTGCTATGGATGATCAAGGCGCTATGACCAGCGCCACATTCACCTTTGGCGTATATCTGTCAAATGACTGGATCACCATCCCAGCAGGAGATTTTCTGATGGGATGCGCGAGTGGGGATCCGCTTTGTGGATTTGTACCCCAGGAGACACCACTTCACACAGTCACTGTTCCGTATTACGAAATACAGAAGTATGAAGTAACTACATTTCAGTACAAAAAGTGTGTGGATGCAGGTGCATGCACTGTACCCCAGGATCTGAGTAATTTCTATGAACCTAACTATTTTGGTAACTCTGTTTATGCCGATTATCCTGTGATAATGCTGGATTGGACACAAGCCAGTACTTATTGCAACTGGATAGGAGCTAGACTTCCCTCTGAAGCTGAATGGGAAAAGGCGGCTCGCGGATCTTCACCGAGTGAAAACATCTACCCATGGGGGGATACATCGCCGGATTGTTCATTGGCTGATGTTGCAGGATGCGCGGCAGTTTCACCAAATGTTTATATGGTAGGTAGTTATCCTCTTGGAGCTAGTGTTTACGGAGTCATGGACATGTCAGCTAATGCCTGGGAATGGGTAGAAGATGACTGGCACACCGACTATACTGGGGCTCCCACAGACGGTTCAGCTTGGATAGATGGACCGAGGTCAGGTGAGAGAGTGCTTAGAAGTGGAAATAACGCTTCAAACTTTGTTATCAGGGTTTCGTATCGTCAAGGTGGTTTAGTGAACCAATTTAATGCTACAAACGGTATCCGCTGCGCCAGATAGTTATTTCTTTTTCAAATTCATCCCCCGATGCAAATCGGGGGATTTTTTTTTCTGAACCACAGATGGCGCAGATGATGATTTGTAATTATATTTAAATAAAATGTAAGATTTAACAGCGTTGTTTACATTTCATTAGGATAAAAGTAATTTATTAATTTTTCCATTGGTGTTAGGTTATCAATTCCTTTATGGGGTTTTACGGTGTTGTAATAGTTAACA
>Ga0073932_1004619_pt1 | contig 16042 bp, 13 predicted proteins | sample DewCreD2012metaG_FD_76967 | JGI IMG/M metagenome (GOLD analysis project Ga0073932, IMG submission 76967) | Hot spring sediment bacterial and archeal communities from British Columbia, Canada, to study Microbial Dark Matter (Phase II) - Dewar... ... | reverse complement strand
CTCGGCCACCGGCTGCCCTGTTTCCTTCGTTCTCATTCAGCCCCACGACAAAAAAATGGCCGCCAAAACGACATAAAAAATTACCTTAAAAGGTTGACAACCCTCATAGCAGGGGAAAAGGCGGCAACGAATACGAAGGGTTTCCGTTGTCAAACAGCGGGCTGACCGATGCTCCTTGCCCCGCCTTTGCCCACTGGAAACGTTGAGGAACCAAAAAATCTTTGCCCGCGCACTTTTGCATTGCCTGCTGCCCGGCCGTTGGCCATGCTTTTGGGAAAAATAGCGTTAATGAGATGGCGGCGGCCGCGCCGGAAAGGGTGGTTTAGCCGTCCGCAAAAGAAACAACAATTATGAGCAACAATTATCCCAAGTTACACAACGCGATGTGGCCCGGTTTGGTGGGCAAAGGCAGCCCCGGCGCCGAACCGTGCATAGACCTGGACACCATGCTTGATCTCACCGCCAAGGCCGAGGTCAACGGCGTGCGCTTCGACGGCGTGGATATTTTCCTGTTCGAGCCGCACGTGAACATTGACTCGAGCGACGACGACCTCAAGCGGCTGGCGGAGAAGATCGCCAAAAAGCAGCTCGTGGTGGGCTCGGTGGTTGCCCCGATCTGGACGCCCACCGGCGGCGGCTCCGCGATGGGCGGCGAGGAGGACCGCCAGAAATTCGTCGGCCAAGTGCGCAAAGGCTGCCGCATCGCGGCCAAGCTGCGCGAGCTGGGAGTGCGCCCCCACGGGGTGGTCCGGATTGACTCCGCCTGCAGCGTGACCGACTGGGACAAAGACCCCAAGGGCAACACCAAGAAGATCATCCAAACCTTCAAGGAAGCCGCCAAGGTCGCGCGCGACGCCGGCGAGCGGCTCGCCGCCGAGGGCGAAATTTGCTGGGGCGCGATGCACAGTTGGAAATACATGCTCCAAGTTTTGGAGGGGGTGGGGCAGCCCAAATACCTCGGCTTCCAGGCCGACATGGCGCACACGCTCCTTTATGTTCTGGGCGCCAACGCCCCGGAGCACCGGCTGGTGCCCGAAAAATTCAACTGGGAGCCGGACAAGTTCCACGCGGCGATGAAAAAGCTGACCAAGGCGTTGCGGCCCTGGACGATTGACTTCCACGTGGCGCAAAACGACGCGACGGTGAAGGGCAGCGGCTCGCACGACAAGACTGGCAAGCACTGCATGGCGACCGATCCCAACGGCAAGTTGAACATCGCCCGGGACGCCGGCTACTGGATGCGGGACGACGCCGGCAAGGTGACGAAGAAATTCAAGCACATCTGCTGGGACGGCTGCATGTTCTCCAACGAAAACATGATGAAACAACAAACCTGGAACGACATCCTGGCGGCGATGATCCAGGTGCGGGAAAACCACGGCTGGAAAGCGTGATGGGAATGGCCGCTAAAAGGTGCAAAAACAAAAAACCTCGAAATATATGAAACAACTCAATGTGGCAGTCATCGGGTGCGGCTTTATGGGCCGCGCGCATTCGAACGCGCACCGCAAGGTGTGGAACTTCTTCGACCTCGAGTATCGCCCGGTCCTAAAGGCGATCTGCGATTTCAACGAGGAAAAGGCCAAGGCCCACGCCGCCAAGTGGGGTTTCGAGTCGGTCGAGACCGATTTTCGCAAGCTGCTGGCGCGGGATGACATTGACCTGGTGGACATCTGTCTGCCCAACAATCTGCACGCGGAGGTCGCCATCGCCGCCGCCAAAGCCGGCAAGATGATCATCTGCGAAAAGCCCCTGGCCCGCGACGGCAAGGAAGCCGAGCCGATGGTCAAGGCGGTCGAAAAAGCGGGGGTGCCGAATTTCGTCTCCTTTAACTACCGCCGCATCCCCGCCGTCACCCTGGCCAAGCGCCTGATTGACGAGGGGCGACTGGGCAAGGTGTTTCATTACCGGGCCAAGTTCCTCCAGGACTGGACCATCTCGCGCGACGTGCCGCAGGGCGGCGACGCCTTGTGGCGGCTCGATGTGAAGGCCGCCGGCAGCGGCGTCACCGGCGACCTGCTCGCCCATTGCATTGACACCGCGCTCTGGCTCAACGGCAGCATCGCGGATGTCAGCGCCATGACCGAAACCTTTGTCAAGGAGCGCAAGCACCAGCTCACCGGCAAGATGGAGAAGGTCGGCATTGACGACGCCTGCGCGTTCCTGGCGCATTTCACCAACGGCTCGCTGGCCACGTTCGAGTCCACCCGCTATGCGCGCGGACACAAGGCCCTTTACACCTTTGAGGTCAACGGCGAAAAGGCCTCCATCGCCTGGGATTTGCACGACCTGCACCGGCTGCAATACTTCGACCACGGCGACCAAGGCAAGCTGCGCGGCTGGCGCTCGATCCACGTCACCGACCACGGCGGCGAGCATCCTTACATGGACAAGTGGTGGGTGCCCGGCCTGAACATCGGCTTCGAGCACTCGTTTGTGCATCAGTTGGCCGACTTCCTTCAGGGCCTGGCCAGCGGCAAGCCCGCCAGCCCCACCTTCCGCGAGGCGCTCGAAACGCAATATGTCTGCGACGCCGTTCTCAAATCGGCCAAGACTGGCCGCTGGGAGAAGGTAAAAAAGGTCAAGTAATCGAAGTCCGCGCTTGAATAACCGCGCTTGGGCCATCGTCTCAAGCGCGGTTAATTTTAACATTTAGAAGTTATGAAAGTTAAAAGTATGAATTGGTTCGCGGCCGTCCTGCTCGCCGGCGGAATCCTGCCGCTGGCCGCCGCCGATAAAATGCCGCCGGCCTCGGCCAAACAAGGCGTGACGTTCGACAAGGACATCAAGCCCATCTTCGAGGCTTCCTGCGTAAAATGCCACGGGCCGGAGAAGCAAAAGGGCAAGCTGCGCCTGGACACTTTGGACTTTGCCCGCAAAACAGGCCAGAAGCATATCCTGCCCGGCAAAAGCGCGGAAAGCCGGCTGGTGATATCCGTGGCGCGACTGGCCCAAAACGAGGACGAGAACATGCCGCCCGCCGGCAAAGGCGAACCGCTGACCGCGGAGCAAGTCGGCCTCATCCGCGCCTGGATTGACCAGGGAACGAAGTAAGCAAGGAACAACAGGACTGCCGCATTCCACCACGCTGGCGCGAGATTGCAGGCTCCGCGCGAAGCCCGAGGGCCGGTTATTTCCGCAAGTCTTCGCGGAATAAGTATGGCGTTCAGCCCCGGCTGAGGTAACTTTGATAATAACGGGTTGCGACGAAGGGCAGCCCTCCGCTTTAGCCATTTTGCTTTATGCGCACTGAATCATTGGCGTTTTTGCAACAACTGGTGAACACCCCCAGCCCCAGCGGCCACGAGACCGCCGGCCAGCGGGTCTGGCTGGGCTACGTCAAGGCGTTTGCCCAGGAAACCTTCAGCGATGCTCACGGCAACTGCGTCGCCGTCCTGAACAAGGGCGGCTCGCCGCGGCTGATGCTGGCGGCGCACGCCGACGAGATCGCCATGGCGGTGAATTACGTGGATGAAAACGGCTATCTTTACGTGCGGCGATTGGGCGGGGTGGACCCGGCCATCACCAAGGCCCAGCGCGTGGTCATCCACACCCGCCAGGGCCCGGTCAAAGGGGTGGTGGGCAACGTGGCCCCGCACCTGACCAAGCAGGAAGGCGAGCGCAAGGTCCCCAAGATCGAAGACCTGTTTGTGGACATCGGCGCCGGCAGCCGCAAGGAGGCGGAAAAACTGGTGCGCGTGGGGGACCCGATGACGCTGGCCGATCAATTTGAAATCCTGCGCGGGGATGTCGCGGTGGCGCGGGCTTTTGACAACCGGATTGGCACCTTTGCGGTCGCCGAGGCGCTGCGGCTGCTGGCCGCCAGCGGCAAAGGGCTCAAGGCTGAGGTCTGCGCCGTCTCGAACATCATGGAAGAGGTCGGCTTATTTGGCGCGCGGCAGATCGCCTACTCGTTGAAGCCGGACTGCGCGCTGGTGGTGGATGTCACCCACGCGACGGATTACCCGACGGTCAACAAGGCGCAGCATGGCGACATCAAGCTCGGCAAAGGGCCGACGCTGACCCACGGCGGCTGTAATCATCCGGCCATGGTCGAGCGGCTCGAAGCGGTGGCCAAAGCGAAAAAAATTCCGCTGCAGCACGAAGCGATGTCCGCCACCAGCGGCACCGACACCGACGTGATTTTCTGGACGCGCGGCGGCATCCCCAGCGCGCTGGTGAGCCTGCCCAACCGCTACATGCACTCGCCGGTGGAACTGGTGAATCTGAAGGACCTCGAAAAAATCCCCGAGTTGCTGGCCGCTTTTGCCTTGTCGCTCAAGGCGGGCGAGCAGTTCAAGGTGGCCATCGCGGGCTGAGTTTACCGGAGCCGCTCGCCGGTCAGCATCTGCCAGATCAACTCGGCCCCCTTCTGGATCATCAGAGGCCGCAGGGCCGCAAAGATGTCCTCCTGCTGCCGGATGCTGGTGATGGTGTAATTGTCAATAAACAGGTCGAAATCACCCACCGTGTTGGTGCGCAGGCTGCTGTATTTGATCCGGCGGAAGGTCAGGACCAGCGTGTCTATGCCGGCGAATTCGGGCTCCGGGGATCGGGCCGTTCGGTTGGCGGCGGGCTGGTTTTGGGCCAGCAAGCCGATCCGCTCATCCAGCGCCCGGAGATTGGTGCGGCCGTCGGGGCCCTCGATGACGTGAATCTCCGCCAGGTTGAAGCGCAGCCGCGTGATATGCAGCTTGTTATGCATCAGCTCCCGCCAGCGGTATTCGACCAGCACCTCCGGCAGGCTGATCATGGGCGCGCCGCCGAAAGGCGGCGCATTGTAGAGCACCAGGTTTTCCACGCGAAACTTGGGATTGAGCAGGCCAACCTCCATCCTGCCGATGGTGACCGGCAGGCCGGTTTGGCGGGCGATCTCGCGCTCGGCCAGCGCCTTGGCCATCGTGTCGAGCAGCAGCACGAACGCAACCGCCAGGACCACGAGAAGAACCAGCAACCGGAACAGCCAGCGAAACAGCGTTTTCATGGACCCGGCGCGATGTCTTCCGGCCGCACGTCCAGGCACTCGTCCTGGTCTTCCCACACCACCGCCGGATACGCTTCCAAAAAAAGGGGCGCCAGGCGCCGGCGCAGGTCGGCCAGCAGGATTTCCGCTTCGTCTGCCGCTTTGTCCAGGGCGTCGTCGTAATTGGGAACACGCCGCCGGGCATGTTCCTCCCAATGCGCCACCTGGTGAACAGGCTCGTATTGCTCCGCCCAAGCGGCGCACTGCGCCTGGAGGTCCTCCGGCAAATCGGCAAAAGGCACGGCAATTTCCCCGCAGTGCAGGCAGAGCAAACCCTCGGTCTGGATGTCGCGGGTCAGCAACGGCAGCAACGGGGCGCGGCAGCACGGCGCGTCGGCGTAGGCCGCCGGCTTGGATGCCAGCCGCTTGAGCCAGACCTGCCGCTCGTTGGCCAGTTGCGCGGCCAGACGGTAAGCGCCGACCAAAGGATGGGAATAGCGCCAAACCTTGCCCTGCAGTTGCCCCAGCGTTTGGGCCATCCACCGCGCCAGGGTCAGGTCGTCAAAATCGCGGAAGCCCACGGCGTATTCCCGCCAGAGTTTGTCCAGCGAATCATCCTGTCTTTCTTCCATCCGCCCAAGCATGAGGCAAGAGCGGCAAACTTCAAGCCGTAAGCTTTCTGAAATGCGGCCCTGCTCCGGCAGACCTTGGATGCGAATGGGCTGCGGACAAAATCGCGGCGCATACTGTATAGTCTCCGGGATGCCATGCACAATTTGTCACTGAGCGCGACGTTCTCCCTCTCCCCCTTGGGGGGAGAGACTTCCCCGAAAACCGGTTTCGCGCCTTGCCACCCCTAAACCGCGTAGGAGCCGACGTAAGGAGGCTCTGCTATCGTGGCCATCACACCCGGGGTCAAATTTGAGCCTCCTTACGTCGGCTCCTACAACCAAGAGATTCATGGGGAGGGCAGGGTGAGGGGGCGCGTGTCGTTTATCCCAAGCATTCATCAGTAACCGCCCGCCGCCCGTGTGGGAGGACGCGGGCGTGCCGCCAATTAACATGGGTCAACCTCTTGCCAAAATGGCGCGGATAGGCTGGCCCAGCCCGTCGCGGGTCACGTAAAACGGGCGTTTTTCCACTTCATACGCCAACTTGGGCGAAATCCCGAGTGTTTGATAGATCGTCGCGTGCAGGTCCTCGATGACCACGCGGTCGGCGAGAGTTTTGCAGGGGCGCTCGTCGGCGGTAACCCCGTGCAGATGGCCTTTTTTGATGCCGCCGCCGAACAGCAGCACGCAACCCGCGTCGGTGAAGTGCCTGTGCATCCCGTAATGTTTGAGGTCCTCGATCTTGTCCGGCACGGGCACCTGGTCCTTGACTAATTTATCGGGTTTGCCTTCCACCAAGGAATCGCGGCTGAACTCGGTGGCCAGCACGATCAGGGTGCGGTCGAGCAATCCGCGCGCTTCCAGGTCTAAAACCAATTGGGCGACCGGCGCGTCAATCGCCTTTTTCATGTGCACCAGCTTTTCATGGCCGTTTTCATGCGTGTCCCAGTTGAGAAACGGGATGTATTCGGTGGTGACTTCGATGAAACGGGCGCCGGCTTCGATCAAACGCCGGGCCAGCAGGCAGCCCAGGCCAAACCGTCCGACCGTGCTTTTTTCATAAGAGCCGTCGCGCGTTTGGCCGGCCGCGGAAACCTGGGAAAGATCGGCGATGCCGCCGGTGTATTTGAGCAGCGATTCCTTCGGCTCCAGGGAGAGGTCGAAGGCGCGGGCCGCGGGGGAATTGAGCAGGCGATGCGCGTTATCAACCGACCGCACCAGCGACTCGCGCTGGTAATCGGAGCCGTGCAGCATCACGGGATTCCGCGCCAGCAATTGGCGGTAAAATTTTTCGCGGTTCTGGAAACGTCCCGGCGTCATGCCCAGCGGCGGTTGGATGGTCTGGGCCGCCTGCTCCGGAAACGGAATGTTGAACGGCCCGAATTCGCTGCCCAGGAACCCGGCGGTGGTGAACGCCTTCAATTCCTCGCCCTCGCCCACGTCAAAGCGCTGGCCGATGTTGATGAAGGCGGGCAGCGCGGGATTGAGCGGGCCGAGGGTGCGGGAAATCACCGCGCCAAGGTGCGGGCAGGCGACGGTTTGCGGCGGCGCGTAGCCGGTGTGCCAGTGGAATTGATGCCGCGAGTGCAGGATGAACCCCAAATCGCCGGCGGTGTAGGACCGGATCAAGGTGCCGCGGTCCATCACCCGGGCCAGGTTTTCCAAGCCGGCGGAAAAACGGATGCCGTCCACACTGGTTGGGATGTCGGGAAAAGTGCTGAGCACGTCCCCGGGCTTCAGCCCTTTCGCGAACGGCGTGTGGCGCTTGGGATCGAAAGTCTCCGTGTGCGCCATGCCGCCGGCCATCCAGAGGATGATGACCGAATCGGCCGTCGCCTTGATCGGCCCGGTTTCGTCGGCGGCGACCCGCCGGGGGTAACCGGCCAGCAGCGCGCCCAGCGTGGCCGCGCCGGCGGTTTGCAAAAAGTCACGGCGGGAATGCGGGCTAAAGCTCATATCAATAGATCAATTGAAACTCAGGCAGCATGGCCACGGACCATAGCAGGTCTTCGATCCCTTCCGCGCGAACTGGTTCGCCCACCAGCGGCGCGGCCAGCGCGATTTCACCGGCGGTGGCGGGCCGGCCCAAACCACGTTGAAAAATGACTTCCACCAGTCGGCGGTTGCCGGTCGGATGATTGGCAAGAAGCTTTTCGGCGCCGGCGCGCAGCACGGCGGCGAGCGTGCCGCCGTTGGTCAGTTCCAGGGCTTGCAAAGTGGTGGCCTGCGTGGGGCGGACCGTGCAAACCTGCTCGCGGTTGGGCCGTCCCAGCGCCATCGCCAGCGGGTCCGCCGCCACCCACGCGGCGCGCACCCGGCCCATTTCCGATCGCTGAAAGATGGCCGCCGCCACCGCCCGGGCGTCCAAGCCGGCGGCTGGTCCGCCGCCGGCGCTTTCCGGCACGGCGGCCCACGCCGCCGTCCGGGAAAGGTCCGGTTTGGTGTCCTCGTTGCCGGTCGCATAACGCCAGGCATCATCGGCGTGAAACGATACGGTCCGTCCGCCGGCTTGAATTTCAAAAAAACCGGCGAATCCCTTGGGAAGCAATTTCGGCGGCGGGGCGGCTTTCTTTCCGTCCTTGCCTTTGATCGCCTCGGCGCCGGGCTTGGCCCCGATTTGCAGGACGACCTGGTTGATGCCTTCGCGCAGGTGTTTGTGGAGGTCCAGGTGGGCCGGTTCTTTGGCCTTGCGCGAACCGCCGACGGCCTGCCCGTTGACGAACACCGTGAAGACGTCCGAGGCGGCAACCACCGCCGCGGCCCGCTCAATCCGTCCCGTCAGGCTCAGCTCCCGGCCAAACCAGGTCAGCCAATGGTTGGTTGGGACCTCGGTGGCTTCGGAAACCACCAAGGGCGCGGCTTGCCGCAGCAATGTTTGCCGCACACTTTCCGGCTGGCCGGCGAGCCAATCCACTTGGGCGGCCGGCTGGGCGTAGCCCGCGCCGGTGAGGCTGGTCAGCGCGTCGCGGAATTGCTCGGCCGTCAACCGTCGCACCAGCGGGCCGTGAAAGACGTAATGCGCCTCGGGGCCTTCGCCGCCGGGCACGGCTGGGCGCTGATAGGCCCGGGAGGTCAGTATCGTGGCGATGGTGTGTTTTAGATTATAACCATGCGCCACCAAGTCCTCGGCCAGCCAGTTCAGCAGGTCCGGATGCCAGGCCGGCCCGTCCATTTCGTCCACTGGCTCCACCAGTCCGCGCCCAAAAAAGCGCGCCCACAAACGGTTGACCACCGTGCGGGATAACCGCCCATTGTCTTTGCTGGTGATGATTTCGGAAAGTTGCCGCAACCGCTCCGGTCGCTTGGCGCTCGCGGAGATAACGCCAAAGCCGGGGTAGAAGAAACGGGTTTCGGCTTTGATGCCGGTGGGCTTGTCGCATTGGAACAATTCCAGCGGCTCGTCGCTGAACACGTTGGCCAGGGCGTAGGTGTCGGCCAGCGTGTAATCGTTGATGAAACTGTCATGGCACGAGGCGCACTTGAGGTTTACCCCCATGAAAACCTGTGACAGGTTTTGGGCGGCCTGCATGGCGGGGGTTTGGCTGGAGTTGACCGCGCCGCGCCAAACGATGCCCTTGAGGAAACCCTCCGCCTCCGGCGGCGGATTGATGAGTTGCGCCACCATCCGGTCGTACGGCTGGTTGGTCGCCAAAGCGCGGTAAAGCCAGGCCGTGATTTGCTTGCGCCCGCCGTCAATGTAGCCAGTCCCTTTGTAATCGTTGCGCAGCAGATCATTCCAAAAGGACAGCCAATGCTCCGCGTAACGGTGGTTGTTCGCCAGCAGGCGATGCACCAGGCGCTCCCGCTTGTCCGGAGCCCGCTCGCGCGCAAATGCCTCCAACTCTTCCGGCGGCGGCAAAAGACCGATCACATCCAGATAAACCCGCCGGGCAAACAGCCGGTCCTCCACCGGCGGCGCTTTCCCGACTTTATGCCGCTCGTAGTAAGGTTGCAGCAGACGGTCCACCGGATGTTCGCCAGCCTGTCGGGAGGCGGGCGGGATAGGGGGCTGCTGCGGTCGCAGGTTTTCGATGGGCTGGCGGGCAAAGGTGATCTCCTTGGGCCAGGGCAGGCCCTGGTCAATCCAGCCGCGCAGCAGCCCCACCTGCTCGGCCGTCAGCCGCCGGCCTTTTTGCGGCATCAGGTTGTCGGGATCCAAACCGCTCACCAGCTCGATGACCAGGCTGTCGGCGCTCCGGCCCGCCACCGCCCCCGGCCCCGCATCGCCCCCTTGCAGGAAGGTTTCCCGGGTGTCAATGCGGAAACCGCCTTTGTCCTTGCCCCGGCCATGGCACTGGGCGCAACTGTTTTGCAACAGCGGCTGGATATCCTTGGCGAAATCCACCGGGCGCCCCACCGGTGGCGGCAGGCTCCGCTTCTGCTCCGGAGACAAAGCCGCCTGAACCGGGAGGCTCAACCATCCCAGCGCGGCCAAAACAAAAAGGCGATGCCGGATCATCCGCCATTAGGTAGCACGATTTTTTATATTTCCAAATGAGATAATTCACCGCACCGGGAACGCGGCGAAAAGGCCCGTTCCCCGCCTCGGCGGAAGCCACGCATCCCCCCAGTCATCCCGCGCGCCACAGGGCAATTGGCGCTTAAGCGAGGGCCTCTTTGCAAAATTGGACGCACTTGCCGACTTCGGCCACGGCGTTCGAGCCTTCGGGAATTTTGTATTCCAGCTCGATGTCGCCCGGGAAGGTCCATTTCTCCTTGCGCATCAATTGCAGGATTTCCTTGAGCGGGGTTTTTCCCTGGCCCCACGGCAGGTTGCCGCCCTCGGCGGTGCGGTCCTTGAGGTGCAGGCTGACGATGCGTTTATGGTATTTCTCGAGGACCGGGATGGGCGACAACCCCTTGGTGCCGGCAAAGTAATGGCCCACATCGAAATTGAAGCCGATGTATTGGCCGTATTCCAGGATTGGGTCTTCCTTGTCCATCACCGGATAGTTGTTGGTGTGGTTATGGAAGCCCACCCAAATTTTGTGCTTGTCGGCAAAAGGCGCGAGTTTTTTGGCCAGGGGCTCCGAGCGCTCCAGGGTGATGCCCGTGCAGCCCAGCGCCTTGGCCACAAGGAAATTAAAATCAATCTCCTCGTCGGACTGGCCAAAGCTCATCTTATGAATATGAATGTTCACGCCGGCGTCGTTATACATCTTGCGCAGCTCCCGGCACTTGGCCAGTTGCGCCTCGCGCTGGGCGTCAGTCGGCTTGGCCTGGGGTTCGGCGGGAGTGTCTTTGCCCTTGCCCTTGGCCCTGGGCGCGCCGGCGATGCCGGCAAAAGTCTGGATAGGCCCGCCCATCAGTTCCACCTCGCTGAGGCCATTCTCCAACAGCGCCTTGAGCGTTTCCTCCGCGGTGTTGACGCTGCCGCCGCGGTAGCTGTAGGTGATGCAACCAATGCGCACTCCGTTGAAGACGGAATTGGGCTTGCCGGACGCGGCCGCCCCCAGCAGGCGATGCGGCGCCAAGGCGCAGGCGGCGAGAGTTGCGGCGCTGCCGATAAACGCGCGCCGGGTGGTCAGCGAATCAGTGGTCATGTTTGTTTTCATGGGTTTAGAATACCGGATTTCAGGTTGGTTACAATGGCAAATAAAACACGCTGTTGGCACAGTCCGCAGGTTCAAGGGTCTTGGCCATAATTTCCAAATCCTCAACGCATTGACCAATGGTGGCGCCAAGCTGGTGCGCGCAGATCACGCCGGCGAATGGTATTTTGCCGCGTTGACGACGGGCTGCCACTGCGAGCAAATCCTCGTCCTGGGTAAACAGGGTCCGCCCGATCAGGAAAGCGCGGTCCAAAAGCAGGTCATCCGGCATCCGTGCCGCGTGATCCTCCTGGGCGGTCAAAACATCAACTTGGCGCAAGCGCAAACCTCGGGTGATGGAGGCCGGCACATGCACGTCCATGTATAGTGCCAGGCTCACCCGGTTTTAACCGCGGCCAGCAATTTTCTGCGAAGCGGAGAATTCAGGGTTTTTGCCCGTGCTTTTCGATAGCGCCCAAGCGAGGCTTTGATTTCGGTGTCCAAGGCCGCTTGATGGTCGTAATAAAAGGCGATTGCCGCATGAATTTGGGCCAGACTCAGGTGCGGATGCTGAAAATGAATTTCCTCCGGACTCCAGCCGTGCGCCATCATGTCTTGGACAATTTGAATGACCTTGGTGTTAGCCTGGTCAACCCAAGCCACTCCATTCTCGTCCAGCCAAACATGTGGCGCAGCCATGCTTGAAACGCTCTTCATGTCGCAAAACAATAATCCCAAAGCGCGAAGATTCAATCAGGAAAAACCAAGGGGCCTTTGCCGGTGCGTGAACAAAAATGGCTGGCTGGCGTCCAAGCAAACGTGACATTATTGGCAAGCCGTTCTCGGCGCGGATCATGAATCTACGCAGGCATCATTTGGCGGCGCTTTGGCTGGGGCTGGCTTGGCTGGCCGGCCCGCTCGCCGCCCACGCCGCCGGCGCGCGCAGTCCGGTGTATATTTCCGAATTCCTGGCGGAAAACCGCGGCGGGATCAAAGACGAAGATGGTGAGCACCACGGCTGGATCGAAATTCACAATAGCGGCGCCAAGCCGGTCAACCTGGAAGGAGGGTTCCTCACCGATTCCCCCACCAACCCCGCCAAGTGGCGCTTGCCCGCCGTCACCCTGTTGCCCGACAAATACCTGCTGGTGTTCGCCTCCGGCAAGAACCGCACCAACCCGGTGGGTCGGCTCCACACCAATTTCCGCCTGCCAAAACTTGGCGGTTACCTGGCTCTGGCAAATCCCGCCGGCAAAGTGGTTTCCGAATTTTCGCCCTATCCCCTCCAATTCACCGATATTTCCTTCGGCTGCGCCCGCACCGAGCCTGAACTGACCGGCCCGTTTTTGCAGCCCACTCCCGGCAAGCCCAACGCCATTCAAGGCCGTCTCTGCGCGCCGGAAGTTCGCTTCTCCCGGCCCGGCGGCACTTTCACGGAGCCTTGGGTTCTTAAACTCGAATGTCCCGGTGCCGGGGTGGTCATCCGCTACACGCTGGACGGCGCCTTGCCGGACAGCCAGTCGCCCATATATGAAGCGCCGTTGCGTCTGACCAACAGCGTCCAAGTAACCGCCCGGGCCTACCAAAAGAACCGGTTGCCCGGCCCCCCCGCCAGCGCCGCCTATTTGCTCCTGCACACCAACGCCCTATCCTTCAAATCCAACCTGCCATTGCTCATCATGGACACCTTTGGCCGCAAGCGTCCCACTTCGGCCAAATCCGCCGCCGTGCATCTGACCCTGTTCGAACCGGCCAACGGCGTGGCGACGTTGACGAATCCCGTCGCGCTTTCCACCCGGGCGGGTTTCCATGAGCGCGGCTCGACCTCGCGGGGCATGCCGCAACGATCGTTCGCGCTCGAATTTCTCGATGAATTCGACGATGACCGGGACCTTGGTCTCCTAGGGATGCCGCCCGGTTCCGACTGGGTCTTGTATGCGCCCAACTCCTTCGATCCGGTCATGATTCACAATCCGTTCGCGCACCAATTAAGCCGCGATATGGGTTGCTACTCGCCGCGCACGCGATTCGTCGAGGTCTTCCTGGCGCGGGAACCGGGGCCGGTGACGGCGGACCATTACCACGGGCTTTACGTGCTCGAGGAAAAAATCGCCATCGGCAAACACCGGGTCAACATTGACCGCCTGGGCGCGAACGATTTGCAGCCGCCGGCAGTCACCGGCGGTTACCTGCTGAAAATTGACCGCTTGGGGCCGGGCGAGCAGGGGCTGGGCGCGGCGGGCGTTCAGCTTGTCTTTGTGGACCCGAAAGAGCCGGTCATCCGCCTGCCGCAACGCGCGCCGCAATTGGAATACCTGCGCCAATATTTTCGCGATTTCGAGCGCGCCCTCAACGGCCCCCATTGGAAGGACCCCGCCGCCGGTTACCGGGCCTATCTGGACGAACGCGCCTGGATTGATTTCCATGTTCTGGAAGTGCTTACCGGCAACGTGGACGCCCTGGCTCTCAGCACCTATTTTTACAAGCCGCGCGGCGGCAAAATAACCTTCGGCCCGCACTGGGATTTTGATCGCGCGCTCGGCTCGACCGATGGCCGCGACGCCAATCCCCGGCATTGGCAGACCGGTCCCTATTTCGGCGCGGCTTGGTGGAACCGGCTGTTTCAAGATGTGGACTTCTGGCAACTTTGGGTGGACCGCTGGCAGGAGCTGCGCCGCACCCACTTTTCCCAGCCCAACCTGGAAGGTTTGATTGACCGCCTGACTGGCGAATTGCGGGAAGCCCAGCCGCGCCAAGCCCGGCGCTGGGGCCTGCAACCGCGCGGCGGCAGCTACCAGAGCGAGATCAACCACATGAAAAACTGGCTCTCCAACCGTGTGGATTTCATTGACCGCCAACTGACGCCCCCGCCCCGGTTGAGCCACGCGGGAGGGGCCGTCGCCGCCGGCTTCACCCTCGCTTTGAGCGGCGCCACCAACGCCGTCATTTATTACACTTTGGACGGCTCCGATCCGCGCCTGCCGCAAGGCGGCATCGCGGCCAACGCCGTCCCTTACGCCGGTCCCATCGTGTTGCGGTCCAACGCGCAGGTGGTCGCCCGCGCGCACAATCCTAAACAACATCAGACCGGCGGTCCGCCGGTTTCAACCCCGTGGTCCAGCCCGGTTTCGGCCCGATTCACCGTAAAACCACGCTAACCGGAGGGCCAAATTCAGTTTGAATCCCGCCACGGCAAACCATAGAATCGCGACCATGACACACATCATGCCACGCCGCCAATTCCTCAAGGTGGGGACCGGCGCCACCGCCTTTTCGCTGCTGCAACTGCGCGCCGCTGAATTAATGGACCAGAAACCGCGCCGGGTGGGCTTGATCGGGACCGGCTGGTATGGCAAGTGCGACCTTTGGCGCCTGCTCCAAGTGGCCCCGGTCGAGATCGTTTCGCTGTGCGACGTGGACAAAAAGATGCTGGCTGAAGCGGCGGACATGGCCGCCGCCAAGCAGGCCTCGAAAAAACGCCCGCGCACCTACGGTGATTACCGGGAGATGCTGAAGGAAAAGGACCTTGATTTGGTGTTGGTCGGCACGCCCGACCATTGGCACGCCCTGCCGGCCATCGCCGCCATCCAAGCCGGGGCCGATGTCTATTTGCAGAAGCCGACCAGCGTGGATGTGGTCGAGAGCCAGGCCATTTTGGCCGCCGCCCGCAAGCACGGGCGGGTGGTGCAGATCGGCACCCAGCGGCGCAGCACCCCGCATCTCATCGAGGCCCGCGACAAGGTCATCCGCGAGGGCCGCCTGGGCCGGATCGGCCACGTGGAAATCTGCTGCTACTGGCACATGCGCGCGAAGGGCGATTGCCCGGATTTGCCGGTGCCGGAGCATTTAAACTACGATATGTGGGTGGGCCCGGCGCCCATGATGCCCTACAACCAATGGATTCATCCCCGCCGCTGGCGCGCCTACATGGAATACGGCAACGGCATCGTCGGCGACATGTGCGTCCACATGCTCGACATGGTGCGCTGGATGATGGACCTGGGCTGGCCGAAGCAGATTTCCTCCAGCGGCGGCATCCTGGTGGACAAAAAGAGCCGCGCCAACATCTCCGACACCCAGACCGCGACTTTCGATTACGGGGACCTCCAGGTGGTCTGGAAACACCGCACTTGGGGCGAGATGCCCGACAAGGACTACCCCTGGGCCGCCACTTTCTACGGCGAAAAAGGCACGCTCAAAGCCAGCGTTTTCAAATATGATTTCCTCCCCCGCGACGGCGGGTCGGCGCTGCGCGGCGAGCCGCTGTTCGAATACGAGAAATATCCCGAAGACAGAACCGAGAAAGACCTCGAAAAGCACTGCGCCTCGGCCATCCGCTGGCACATGAAAGACTGGCTTTCCTGTGTGGCCTCCCGCGGCAAACCAGTGGCTGACATCGAGCAGGGGCACATCTCGACGGTCTCGTGCATCCTGGCCAACCACGCGATGAAACTGGGTCGGACACTGGCCTGGGACCCGGCGGCGGGCAAAGTGGTGGGCGACGATGAGGCCAACCGCCTGCTGCTGCGGCCCTACCGCGCCCCGTGGGTCCATCCCGAGCCTGGGAATGTTTAACCTGACTTCACCGCGCCACGTCGAGCGGCGCCGGGATGCGGCGTCAAAGGGCAAATCCGTCTGATCACGAACAAACGAACCGGCTCCCCGGATGGCCAATGTTTTCGGTTCCTCGACGTTTCCAGTGGGTAAAGGCGGGGCAAGGAGCATCGGCCAGCCCGCTGTTTGACAACGGAACCCCTTCGCATTCGTTGGCGCCATTTCCCCTCACCCTTAATCCCTCTCCCTTGGGGAGAGGGAAACATCGCAGGCGGCGCATTGTGCAGTCGCAGCGTCCGATACCTTCGAGCGCCGGCGAACAGTTCTCCCTCCCCATGAACCCCCTGGTTGTAGGAGCCGACGTAAGGAGGCTCAAATTTGTG
>Ga0073932_1004614_pt1 | contig 16051 bp, 15 predicted proteins | sample DewCreD2012metaG_FD_76967 | JGI IMG/M metagenome (GOLD analysis project Ga0073932, IMG submission 76967) | Hot spring sediment bacterial and archeal communities from British Columbia, Canada, to study Microbial Dark Matter (Phase II) - Dewar... ... | reverse complement strand
TTATCCCCATCCATAAACTGCCAGGTGCCTTCCACTGTTTCACTATAAGAAGAAGAATAACCAGTACCTGTAATAGTATAGGAGGTTTGAGATTTATAGGTGCCATCTTTATCAATAGTAAGCGTACCTGAACCGATGCCTGTTGAAGAGCCGCCGGCAGAGATTATTGTTACTGATCCGTTATTAAACTTTGTAGTTGAAACATCACCACTTGAGGTGGTAACGATTTCGGATGTTGAAAGCACCCATTCGCCGGCAATGCGGGCCTTTCGTGATTTAAGCGAAATAAAAGGGTCATTTTCGCCTTTTTTGCATGAGCCAATTACAGCCATTACTGCCAAGAAGATTATTATTTTTTTCATTTTGTTTTAAATTTATATTTTGCAACTAACTACTATTTTTTAAAAAAAAAGCCCTGCAATATACAGGGCTTTAAAATATTATCAGGGCAAATTATTCCTGTGTATAAGTTACTGTTCCTGTGGTGCTTCCTGAACCAGTAAAAGCGTTTGCTGCACCCGTTGTAGTAGAGGTAAATGTGTATGCATTATCATAAAGGATTACCATTTCCTTACCTGCTAACTTATCAAAATACATGATATCAGAATCATTATCAATACCAGTAAAAGTATAAGTAGTAGTAGTCGTACTCGCTGCTGGCGGAGTATAACCAGGAATAGTTGAAGTTGTTGATGTTACAGTTTGACTTATCTTTGATGTTGGCTGAAAAGCAGCACCTTCTTTGTCTTTAGTTTCCAGTTCTTTGTTACCATCAACCCAGAACCAAACACCCTCTTCAGTCTTATCTGTAGTTTCTGTGGTGGTTGTGCTATAACTTCCAGCAGGCGTAACCGTGGTCTTAACCTCGTTTGTAACTTTTTTGTAGGTTCCATCTTTTTCAATGGTAAGTGTTTCCGAATAGGTGGACGTAGTAGTTATAGTTGTATCCTTTTTGTATGTATTGGTACCATCAAATAAAGGTTGTGTCACTGTTTCAGTTAACATTGCACCATCCATTTTAGAAACAGTAGTTTTGTCATGATTTTTTGAATCCTGGAAATACAAACTGTTTTCTTTGGAAGTTACTTCTCCTGATTTAAGTTTCCATTCTCCAGTTAAACGGCCTTTGCGCGATTTAAGACTCATTTTGTCATTTTCGCCTTTTTTGCAGCTGCTTAATACTATAACTGCCACGAGTAAAATACTGAATATCTTTTTCATAATTTTAAAAATTAGAGTTAAGTAAATTATTAATATAAATTTTTAACCAATGCAAAGAAAGTGTTTTTTTTCATTGTATCAAAGAAATTGATGTTTTTTTTTGTGTAAAAACAGGTAATAAACGGGTTTTTACTAAATAAATAATTGAAAATCAAATATATAGAATTAATACACCACGAACACACAATTTATTAACATATTGAAAAAATGAGGGTTATATATTGTTAAACCCGCAAATTTCGTCCAATAATTTTCGTTTTTGCTGATGCCTGTCAGGGTCTGACTCATCGGCCGGATAGCCGACGGGAATAAGCGCAACGGGCTCAATGTGGTGCGGGATATTAAAAACCGATTTGCATTGCGCAACATCAAAATTACATACACAGCAAGTTGCCAATCCCTTGTCAGTTGCAGCAAGCATAATATGATCAATAGCAATAGCGCGATCAATATCGGTATGGTCTTTCCCTTCGGCACGTTTCCAAGCCCGGCTATGGTCACCGCAACATATAATGATTGCCGGAGCTGTTTTTAGCCATTCTTTGGAATAGGAGTTCCATAATTGAGAAAGCAGCGAAGGTTCAGTAATCACAATAAAATACCATGGCTGCATATTTTTGGCCGAAGGCGCGACGCGCGCTGCATCAATAATGGTTTTAAGCAACTGTTCATCCACCGGCCGGCTCTGGTAGCTGCGGCACGAATAGCGTGTCCGGGAGAGTTGTGTGAAATCCATAGGCAGAAATTATTCAGTTTTTGGTTATAATTAATCCGTTATTTACAAACCACGTCCGGCTGCACCGGTCAACGGAGCAAAAATACTCAGGGATTATAAACCGAAAGCCGCAAAATTTCCTGATACGCGGTATTATTCATTAATCCGGACAGTTTAACATTTTTATTCTTCATCATGTATTGCTCAATAATCTTATAACCCAGCCAGTTTGCGGCGCCACCGGGTGATTCAACGGTAAAATCCTTAGTAAAGGGCCCTTCACCGGTAAATTTCCGGATGGTGAGATAATCTTTCACATACAGCAGTTTATGCTCAATAAGGTAGATCCACATTTTCGCTTCGTTGCGTGAACAAAATTTCAGTTGAGAACCGGAATAGCCAAAGATCAGGGAATCATGAACAGAAGGTAGCATCTGACGGGTAAACCAAAAAATCTTGCCAAAATACAGCATGTGATCCAACAAAGCAGCAGAACTATCGTTGAGTGGGAACTCGGTAAGCGCCCATCCGCGTATACAATCCGGCGCAATATTCTGCCGGTTCATGTTACGTGTCATATACCGTGGCCATCCCAGCCGCGCATAAAAATCACAATCCTCTCCCAGATACTTATCCAAGCTGACAGCCAGAACATCCTCGGTAACAATAATGGATTGATTAAAGCCCGACATGACAGTATAAACGCTTGGAATTATTTTACCGGGAAATGCAGCGGCATAACGCCTGAATCCATCCGTAAGCAATCGTTCCACATCGCTGACATCAGGATAAACCGACATGATTTTCTGATAATTCAAATTCATGGTATAATCGGTTAGGAATGCCTTAAGATAAACAGGATAAGTTTTATTCTCCGTCCCACCGATATTGATAATCTGGTTATTATACAAATCGAAAAACCGGCTATAAACGGACTGAAGATGCAAGATATGTCTGTCGAGTGTATCAAAATCCACCGTAAACAGGTCCTTTTCAAACCGTTTAATGCAAACATTTACGGTATCAGTTACAGAGTTGTTTTCGGCGGTACCTGCACAAGAAGAAAGGAAAATCCATAGCCCCGTGAATACGGCTATAATCATCCGGAACTTAATCCAAGCCATAGAATTGCGATTTTTTATTGTCATTTTATATTGGATTATTCATTAAATGTTCAAAGATATTTTAATTGCCAAAGAGAAGCACAAAGATTTATCATTATTTTTACACAAAGCAGAAAAGAAAAACCACAGGTATGGAAAAAAAAAGCATAATACGTATACTCATTATAAATCTGTTTTGTTTGTATTTGAACAATGGGCATGCACAGGAACTACGGTTTGGGTTGTACGGCGACCCAAAACTCTCGTGGATGACGCCTGTGTCGAAGAGCATAGACAATAAGAACGTGGCAACGGGGATCAATTATGGCTTTTACCTGGATAAGTTCTTCGCCGAAAACTATGCCTTCAGTACCGGCCTGTCCATTGATAACATGGGCGCCGGCCTGCGCTTCACCGATACCTTTCTGATTGAGATTGACGATACCAAGGACAGTATAGTCAATGGCAGCAGCATTGATTATCATCTGCAGTATGTGCGGCTTCCAATCGGACTGAAGCTGTTTACCGACGAGATGGGGTATATAAAATTCTATGCCGACCTGGGGCTGACAACCGGTTTCAATATCAAAGCAACAGCCGATTACGACACACTGGACAAGGCAGATATCATGAAAGAAATTTCATTTCTGAACCTTGGATATCACTTCGGCATTGGTATTCAATACTCGCTTGGCGGCACGACAGCATTAAATTTCGGCATTTTATACACCAACGGATTCTGGAATGTAACCGGATTTAAAGATAAGGTAACCTTAAGCAATGTAGCGTTGCGGATAGGAATTGTATTTTGACAGAATAGCCATGAAAATAGCGCTTGCACAACTGAATTACCATATCGGCAATTTCGAGCTGAATACGGCAAAAATACTGGGAGCCATACAGCAAGCCACGGAGCAGGGTGCTGATTTGATTGTTTTTTCGGAACTCGCGATATGCGGTTATCCCCCGCAGGACCTTCTGGAGCGCAGTGAATTTATTGACCGGTGCATAATAGCGATAAACAAAATCGCCATCCATAGCAAACAAACGGCAGTGCTTATCGGCGGCCCTTCATTAAACAAAGGGAGTAAAGGGAAAAGCTTGTTTAACTCCTGCTATTTTCTGGCCGAAGGGAAAATTGCCGCTGTAGTGAACAAAACCCTTCTACCCACCTATGATGTGTTTGATGAATACCGCTATTTTGAGCCCAACACACATTTTGAACTGATCAACTATAAAGGGATGAAAATAGCCGTCACGATTTGTGAAGACCTGTGGGACGAACAGCCACAGGTCACCCCGATGGACAGGGAAAAACCCTATAAACTTTCACCTCTTGAAGAATTATCGAAGCAGAATCCGGACATGATTATCAATATCGCGGCTTCGCCATTTGCATACACACGGATACAAACAAAACAAGATATCTTTTCCCAAAAAGCAAAGCGCTATGGGGTGCCGGTGATATATGTAAACCAAACAGGCGGACATACCGAACTTGTATTTGAAGGAAATTCGATGGTATTTAACCGGCAGGGATTACTGGTAAAACGATTAGCGGGCTTTTCTGAAGATATCGCGATTGCCGATACCGGCATACTCAACAAAATGGCTCCATTAGCCGACTTGAAGCCGGATAATGCCGAGCTGATCCATGATGCATTAATATGCGGGATAAAAGATTTTTTCGCCAAAACAGGATTCACCCGCGCAGTGCTTGGCCTATCCGGAGGTATTGATTCGGCGATTACATTAGTGCTTGCATCAAGAGCGTTAGCCCCTGAAAACGTGCATGCCCTGCTGATGCCTTCGAAATATTCATCGGCGCACTCCATTGACGATTCGGTAAAACTTGCAACACACCTTGGCATTACCCATGATATCATCTCCATTGAGCCAATAGTCAATAGTTTTCACAGTACATTGCAGCCGTTTTTTAATGAAGCGGTAGACGGTGTTACTGAAGAAAACATACAGTCGCGGATAAGGGCTGTACTGCTGATGGCCTATTCGAATAAGTACGGATATATATTACTGAACACTTCCAATAAAAGCGAGGCAGCCGTTGGATATGGAACTCTTTATGGCGATATGGCAGGAGGATTATCTGTGCTTGGTGATGTTTATAAAAGCAAAATTTATGAACTGGCCGGCTATATTAACCGCCATGAGGAAATTATCCCGCATAACATCATCGAAAAGCCGCCATCGGCCGAATTGAGGCCGAACCAGAAAGACACTGATTCGCTGCCTGAATATTCACTGCTCGACCAGATTCTGTATAAATATATTGAGCAACAGCTTGCGCCGTCAGCCATTATTGAAGCAGGATACAATGAACAACTTGTTAAGAAAGTAGTACAGCTTGTCAACACTAATGAGTACAAGCGTTACCAGACCCCCCCTATGCTTCGCGTATCGCCCAAGGCATTTGGCATTGGCCGGAGAATGCCAATAGCAGCAAAATACTGACAACACAAGTATTTAACTTTCAAATAATTATAAAAACATATTGTATTCCGGAACAGTAACATCACCAATTTATTCGTGAACTATATGTAATGTTGAAATAAAATTTTTAATTTTGCACGCGAAGTTCTTATATTTACTGTAAAAACATCAGGCGGAAGTAGCTCAGTTGGTAGAGCATAACCTTGCCAAGGTTAGGGTCGCGAGTTCGAGTCTCGTCTTCCGCTCAAAAAAACACCAAAAAAATAAGCAGACCAACCGTTCGTTCATCAAACATCATAATTACAAGAAAATTATGACGAACACTGCTTTACCGACAACGATAAGCCCGGGTGGTGGAACTGGTAGACACGCAGGACTTAAAATCCTGTGGCCAGTAATGGCTGTGCGGGTTCAAGTCCCGCCCCGGGTACGCCGGATTCATTTTTTCCCTTCCACCACAATTACAATTTCACCTTTTACATTTCCTTTAGCAAAGTAATGAGCCAGCGCAAAAAGCGTATCCCTTTTAGTTTCTTCGTAAAGTTTGGTTAGTTCCCGCGACACACTGGCATTACGTTCACCGCCCAAATACTCTGCAAGGTCGGTGAGTGTTTTGACCAGCCGGTGAGGTGATTCATAAAAAATCATTGTACGCAATTCGGATGCCAGTTCTTTCAGTCGTGTCTGCCGGCCTTTCTTTAACGGCAGAAAACCCTCGAAGCAAAAGCGGTCCGAAGGTAACCCGGAATTAACCAATGCTGGAATAAGCGCAGTGGGTCCCGGAAGACATTCAACTGTCAGCCCATTACTAATGGCCTCGCGAACAAGCATAAATCCCGGGTCGGAAACCGAGGGAGTGCCTGCATCTGAAACAAGAGCAATTACTTTTCCGGCAAGCATACTATCAATAAACCGTTTTAACGTGCTCCGTTCATTAAATTTATGATGACTGAAAAGAGGTTTATCAATCGTGTAATGATCAAGCAACCGGCGGGTAACACGTGTATCTTCAGCAATAATAAATTCAACTGTCTTTAATACATCCAGAGCCCTGCAGGTGATATCGTTCAGATTACCTATGGGTGTAGGAACGATAAAGAGAGAAGTCATAATTATTCTGTTTGCATTTTTAGTTCAGCCCTATCAAGAAACTATATGATAACAAGTAACCATTAATTGCTGTAACGGCGTTTAAGAAAAGCCATAAACCCGACAACAACATCATTATCCATCACCCATCTGAAATTCTGTTTGATGTAGGCCTCGGCATCTTCAAATGACTGCAGTGCATTAAGATCATTGATTACCTGATTAAATTTTTCCCTGTCGCCATTGAAGAGTTCTTTAGTCAGCAAATATTTATCATTTACGCCCAGCGCTTTGCCAAGATCATCAATTGGTTTATTAATAAATTTACTGCTCAAATCATTAATGCTCTTTTTACGGGATAAGTTTTCGTTCAGATTTTTTGTAGTACCGGAGAATTTATCTGCAACGGTTTTGGCTTTAGCCGAAGGATTTTTGCGGACTGGTTTAGCCGGTTCATCGTGAACAGAAACCTCAATATCCTGATTAATCGGGACAGTTAAGGAGTCAGAATGAAATCGCGGCAAAGAGATTTTTTTTCCTGCTCCGGGCTGAGATTGTTTTAAGCGGATCAGATAAGCATAGATTTCGCGCAATTTGTCGAGTGCAAGATCAATTTCGATTTCCGGAATCTCATCCGTATAATTTTCGAAATATTCGATCAGGTTTTCCACCTCACGCAGGTCGTGAAGGATGTGAGCGCAGATTTTTACTGAATCATTCATTGCTGTTACAGATTAAAATGTAAAAATAGCAGAAAATAATTAACCCATTCTATGCAATAGAAGGTTTTCTATTGCATAGAATGGATAATAGTGAATGTTATTGTTTGGGTCGTATTAGAGTTAAACGAGATATTTTAATTTGAATAATCCCCCCTGCCCCCCTTTTTCAAAGGGGGAAGTAAGAATCCGCATTCTTCAAAGAGGGGAAGTAAGAATTCGCGTTCTTTAAAGGAAGAATTAGGAATTCGCATTTTATAAAGGGGACTGGAATTTGTAATTTTTAGCATCTCCCCCTTTGAAAAAGGGGGGCAGGGGGGATTACATTTTTCAAGAGCGTCAATCATTGCCCTATACCATTTGGAATTATAATCCGGGATATTGCAAGGCAAAACGACAGACAGGTAATCAAATACCTGCAAATACGATGTTAAACACCACTAAGTTTTTTATAACGCAGCCGTTTGGGTTCAGCATTGCCGAGCCGTTTTTTCTTGTTTTCTTCGTAATCGCTGAATCCACCTTCAAAGTAATAAACCTGAGAGTCGCCCTCAAATGCAATAATATGTGTACAAACCCTGTCGAGGAACCACCTGTCATGAGAAATAATAACTGCGCAGCCGGCAAAATTATCAAGCGCCTCTTCAAGGGCACGCAGCGTATTAACATCCAAATCGTTTGTTGGCTCATCGAGCAGCAACACATTAGCGCTTCGTTTAAGCGTTAGTGCCAGATGAAGGCGATTTCGTTCTCCACCCGAAAGAACGCCACACTTTTTACTCTGATCGGCTCCACTGAAATTAAACCGCGCGATATACGAACGGGCATTAATGATCTTACCATTGATTTCAATATTTTCGGTACCGCCCGAGATAACGTCAAACACACTTTTATCGGGATGGATCTCTTTATGCACCTGATCAACATAAGCCAGCACAACCGATTCGCCAATTTTGATTGTTCCCTTATCCGGTTTCTCTTCGTTCATGATCATACGAAACAGCGTTGTTTTGCCGGCACCATTCGGGCCGATGATACCCACAATACCGGCCGGAGGGAGGTTAAAAGTAAAATTCTCGATCAACAGTTTTTCGCCAAATGCTTTAGACAATCCGTTGGCGCTGATAACCTCATTTCCAAGCCGGGGCCCGTTAGGGATAAATAATTCAAGACGTTCTTCTTTTTGTTTAATATCCTCATTAAGCATCTTCTCATAATTCTGCAAACGTGCTTTTCCCTTTGCATGCCGGCCTTTAGCGCCTTGTCTTATCCAGTCCAGTTCACGTTCGAGGGTTTTACGACGTTTACTTTCCTGTTTTTCTTCCGTAGCCAGACGTTGTGTTTTCTGTTCGAGCCATGATGAGTAATTACCCTGCCAGGGTATTCCCATTCCCCTGTCCAGTTCAAGAATCCATCCTGCTACATTATCGAGAAAATACCGGTCGTGTGTAACAGCAATGATTGTTCCTTTATATTGCTGCAAATGCATTTCGAGCCATTGAACAGTTTCGGCATCCAGATGGTTTGTCGGCTCATCAAGCAACAAAATATCCGGTTCCTGCAAGAGCAGCCGACATAATGCTACCCGGCGACGTTCACCGCCCGACATGGTTTTTACCAAAGTATTACTTTCTGGACAATTAAGGGCAGACATGGCCTGTTCGAGGCGATTATCAAGATTCCACAAATCGTGCTGTTCTATTTGATCATTCAATGCCGATTGCCTATTAATTAACTTCTCCATCTCTTCATCGCTCATCGGCTCGCTGAATTTATTATTTACTTTATCATACTCATCCAGAATATCGGTATAATGCTTCACCCCTTCCCTTACGATCTCAATCGCTGTTTTCGATTCATCCAGTTTAGGTTCCTGTTCAAGTATGCCAACAGAATAACCGGGAGTAAAATGAATATCGCCCTGAAAATCCTTATCTATCCCGGCAATAATTCGCAGAAGAGTTGATTTACCAGCACCATTCAAACCAAGAATACCGATTTTGGCTCCATAATAAAAAGAAAGATAAATATCCTTAAGAATCGTTTTACCGGTATTTAATGTTTTTGTTACATTAACAAGAGAAAAAATAATTTGTCGGTCCATATCATTACTATTTTAAGTGCAAATATAATTGAGAAAAACAATCTAATACCAAAGTGCAAAAGTATTTAGTATAAAGTGCAAAAAGTATGTCTATTTTAATTATATCATTGGATAAACCCATTCTAGAAGGGTTTCTATTGCATAGCGATTAAAAAAACACATACCATTTAGCTTGTTTATCAACAACCTAAATTCGGGATTAACCCAACTAATCCAATAGTGTACCATTTCTAATGGTTTCCATTGAATAAGTTGGGATAAATATTTCCGCATTTTCTAATGCGGAATGTGGCTCAAAATGAACAAATAAAACCCGGGAAAATACTATTTCCACCAATAACAGAATAAAACCGGTTATTGAACTATATATCCGTTATTTTGATTAGTTCCCTGTACACCCTGTCAACCGGAAGCCCCATTACATTATAAAATGAGCCCTCAATCTTTTTTATTCCGATATACCCGATCCATTCCTGAATACCATAAGCGCCGGCCTTGTCGAATGGTTTAAAGGTACGGATATAATATAAAATCTGTTCAGACGAAAGCCGGTTAAAATAAACCCTGCTTTTCTCATAAAAAGCCATTTCACGATGAGAAGAGAGCAGGCAAACCCCGGTAAGCACCTCATGCATCTGGCCCGATAAGGCCGAAAGGATATTAAATGCATCCTGTTCGTTAGTTGGTTTGTTAATAACCCTGTTTTTAAGCCAGACAATGGTATCGGCGCCAATGATAACAGTATTACCCTTAATCATTGAAGAGACAGCGCGGGCTTTACGTTGGGCAAGGAATACAGGGATGCGTGTTTTAGAAAGATGCCCGGGGTACTTTTCGTCAATATCTTTAGCAATAACCACTTCGTAGGGGATGCCGGCATCTTTCATCAACTGTTGCCGTCTGGGGGAAGTTGAAGCAAGGATAATCCTGTAATTACCAAACTTATTAACAGACATTACCCGGCTGATTGAAGGATTAAGAAACCAAACACAAGAGAATACAATATCCCGGTAACCATAACCAGCTTAATCACTGATGCAGCAAGCATATACTGGTCTCTGCGCTTTGCGCGGATAACCGTTGCGCCGGAAAAGAGCAAGGGGATTAAAATAAAGAAAAACAGATAAAACAAGCTATAATACTCGACGCTACCATCGGAACGGATAACAAGAAATCGAACAAACAACCACAAAATTGCAGCAATCACAATTGAAGCCAAAAGGCAGATAACCACCTTTGTAATGTTCATTCCAGCCACAACAGGAAGGGTTTTTTTACCGGCAATGATATCTCCATTCACGTCAGCGGCATCTTTAATCAACTCACGCAAAAGAGACACCAAAAAGCCAAAACCGGAAAACAAGGAGATAATTAAAAACACCGGCCTGAAACTGGTACCGGCATTAAAAAGGATATCGTGATACCTGATATTCAGTAAAGGGATTTCGAAAATAACAGCCATAACCGGGATAACGGCTGTAAGAGCAGAAACAACTATACTGCCGACAAAAACCTGAAACTTATAAGTAATAGAATAAAAATACAACAATCCGGCAGGAATAATAAACAGCATAAGCAAAACCATGTTTCCGCAATAGATGGAGAGCACAGCGCCACCTGAAATACCCAGCAGATTAAGGAGGTAATAAACCATTATTACCACCCTTCGGCTAACCACCTTTTTCGGATTTGCAGATGACCGGTTCACTACATCTGATTCAATATCATAATAATCATTAATAATATACCCCGCGGCAGCAATAAACAGAACAGACATAACCAGAAGAGCAAAAAAAAGCGGCTTCAACTGCAAGTCCATTTCATTAACACGCAGAACAGGATACAAAATAAAAAAGCGCATACAACACAAAGTAAGAGCTATAATGAGCAAATTTGGCCACCGTATAATCTGCCACCATGATTTATAAATATACGTTTTAATCATTTATTTTCACCAGTTAAGAAATTGGGGATCGAGCCAATTTCCTTGTAACTTAAGCACTTGTTCAATCACATCACGGACACATCCCTGTCCGCCCTGTTTATCCGAAATATACGAACAAACCTGTCTGACCTCTTCGGCAGCATCAGCAGGACAGCAAGCCATACCACAAAATGTAAGCGCCTCGATATCAGGAATATCGTCGCCCATAAATAAAATATTTTCGGGTGACAAATGATATTTGTATGCAAAATCGAGAAGAGAATCTTTTTTATTAAAAGCCCTGCTATAAATATCTATAATACCCAGATTGGCGAATCGTTTATAAAGTGGGTCGGAATGGCCGCCGGAAATAATAGCAACAGGATACTGTTTTTTAACTGCATATTGCAAAGCATAACTGTCTTTAATATTCATATTACGAAGCATTTCACCCGAAGAGTCAAGCACTAAACTGGATCCGGATAAAACGCCATCCACATCAAAGCCAAATGCCTTGATTTTCACAAGATCACGTCTGAAATCATTCATTTATTGCTGTAATAATCAAAAATACTGCTGGAGACAAATCTATATAATTTCGCTGAATCAGGATCATCTTTGAGATAAGACAGATGACGCTTAATGGTATTACTATCGCCCCGGCGGGCAGGTCCTGTCTGAATATCTATTGGATTATATTTTAATGCCTTATAAATTGTTTCATTAAGTAAAGGTTTAAATACGTTGAAAGATATTTTCTCCTTTTTTACAACTTCCTTTGCTCTTGCAATGAAATGATTCACAAAATTACAGCAAAAAACGGCTGCAACATGTAAAGCGATGCGTTGCCTGTATGTTGAGCTACGAACCTGTAAAGACAAAGTCGCTGCCATTTTGCCCAAAGCAATAGTTGTTTGATTATCAGATCCTTCAATAAATAAAGGGATATCAGAAAAACTGATTTCACGGGATTTTGAAAAGGTTTGCAAAGGATAAAGCACACCACATGAAGCGGTAAATTCGGAGAGCACATCTAACGGAACTCCGGCAGCAGTGTGCACAAGCCGTTTATTTCGCAGAGGTCTGGCAGCAGCAACACGTGCAATAGCGTTGTCAGAAACAGCAATCAGGTACCAGGAAGCATCCGGAACTACCCTTGCGGTATTAGTTGTATAGCCGCAATTAAGCCGGGCAGCGAGTTTGCGTGCATTAGCCGCAGTCGGGCTATAAACCTGCAAAGGCCGGTAACCCTTTCGCTTCAATGCCAAAGAAAGATGCCATCCAACATTTCCCGAACCAAGAATTACAAAAGATTTACCAAAACCCATTTAGCTTTTCATCTTTACCAGTTTACCACACATTTCATAATTTTCGGCGTTGGTATAATAATCAATCAGTTTTTCAAAAAAACCAGTATCATTGTACATCGGGTGCGTAGAATTAAAAACGAGATCTCCCCTGATAGTCATTTCAAAAAGATCGGCCTCACTGGTGTTAGGATCAATAAAATGTATTTCGATGGGCTGAATATGTTTTACCTGCTCAAGATACTTAATAATAGACAGTTGCAGATTTATCGCTTCATGGTTATCTTCTAAAAGCTTTTTATTTTCATTGAATTTCATTTCCAGTTTCTCCGATCGTGAAGAACAAACCGGTTCGTTTTGTAATAAGGCACGAACGATTCCCTCGTTATTATGAATGATATCCAGATTAATATTCACCTTCTGCCTCAAAAGTTCAATACTTTGTTGCAGTTGTTCTTTAATTCTGTTATTTAAATTCATACTCATAAGTTTTTAGATATCAATTTTTTAATAGATATATAAACATCTTATTTTTACGTATATAATTTTTCATCAAATTGTTGATAAATCAAATCAATACTGTAAAATTAATCTAAATGACTGATTTATAAAAAGATGTACTTTTATTTTATAGACAAGTTTTCAACAATGTAAGCCATCCGGGAAGATGACAAATGATAATCGTCTGATTTTAAATTGATTAATCCAAAACCGGTTTAAAAATTTTAACCGTCTAATGTTGGTTAAATTTAAAAAAGTTGAATCAGAAAGGATTATCACTGTCGGCCGGTGGGCCGTCGGGATAGAAATTTCGGGGAGCCCGCTGAGCGGGATTATCAACATTCATTTTAGACCCGAAAGTAACAGCCTGGTAAGGTGAATACTGTTCAGGCGACATATCATCAACAGGTGTTATTGACTCGCTGATTTCTATAAACTTAGCCGACTCCTCTTTAAATTTAAGTTTAACATCACCAATTGGCCCGTTTCTATGTTTTGCAATAATAATTTCGGCCATACCAATAGTTGAAACACCATCAGCATCTTCGGTAATGTTATACTTCTCCGGCCTGTGGATAAAGATAACCAGGTCGGCGTCCTGCTCAATAGCTCCTGATTCGCGTAAGTCCGAGAGCATTGGCCGGCGATAACCGCCTCTTGACTCCACTGAGCGGTTAAGCTGGGATAGAGCAATAATAGGGATATCCAGTTCTTTGGCAATCCCTTTAAGGGACCGGGAAATGATACTGACCTCCTGTTCCCTGTTCATACGGTTATCCCCGGGTCCTGACATAAGCTGCAGATAATCAACAATAACAAGTTGAATATTATGATTTGCTTTAAGCCGCCTGCATTTAGCTCTGAGTTCAAAAATGGATAAAGCCGGAGTATCGTCAATAAATAACGGGGCATCAATCAACGTATTAACCTTATAATGAAGCTGTTCCCATTCATAATCTTTCAATCGTCCATTGCGAATTTTATCAGACGGTAATTCCGTTTCCGAAACAATCATACGATTAACCAGTTGGATAGACGACATTTCGAGTGAAAAAAGCGCCACCGGGCGTTTATGTTCAACGGTTATATTACGCGCCATAGAGAGAACAAATGCCGTTTTACCCATTGATGGCCTTGCTGCAACAATAATCAGGTCCGACTTTTGCCAACCCGAAGTAATACGGTCAATTCGGGTGAATCCGGAAGGCACACCGATTAAGCTATCCTCTTTACGGCTCGACTCCTCAATCTGGTTAATGGCCTCTTTAAGCAAAACATTAAGTTTTGAGCTTTCGCGCCGGATATGGCCTTCGGCAATACCAAACAATTCACGTTCCGAATAATCGAGCAGATCGTCAACATCAGTGCCGGCATCAAACGCCTTGCGTTGTATTTCAGACGACACCCGTATGAGTTCGCGCTGGATATATTTCTGAGCAATAATGCGCGCATGAAATTCAACATTCACAGCCGATGGCACTTTACCCGTTAGCTGAGCAATATACACAGCGCCGCCAACGATATCCAGGTTTTTCTGTTTTCGGAGCCGCTCAGTAACTGTCAAAATATCAACTGCCTCATGATTAGTAGCCAATTCAACAATTGCGGTAAATATTTTCTGATGATTATCCAGATAAAAATACTCAGGTTTAAGGATTTCCATTACCGAAATAATTGCATCCTTTTCGAGCATTACCGCGCCAAGCACAGCTTCTTCAAGATCAATGACCTGTGGGGGCATTTTTCCTATTTCGGCCTGTGCAACCACATTTTTATCCATAAACTGCGTACTTGTTTTTTCGGCCATTTCGTATTATTTTTGAATCGGTAAATTTATGATAGTACAAAACATCAGGCATCAAAAAGCGCCGGTTTATTTATAAACTGATATTTGTTTAAACAATGTTCATAACTCCCATTTCAGGCAATAAATGATTGTATTCCCATTAGCAAAGATTAATATTGGCTTACATGTGTTAAACCGCAGGGCAGATGGCTACCATGACATTGAAAGCGCTTTTTACCCGGTTCCACTGTGCGATATTCTTGAGGTTACGCGGCTAAAGCGCGGAATGGAAACGATTTTTACAGAGAGCGGACTTATTTCGGGTTGTACAGCAGACGAGAATCTGGTAATGAAAGCATATAGGTTGCTAAAAAAGAGTCACCGGCTGCTACCGGTTAAAATCCACCTGCATAAAAACATACCATCCGGCGCAGGTCTTGGCGGCGGTTCATCCGATGCCGGATATATGCTTACCGCGCTGAATGAATTATTCGGGCTGAAACTACCGGATAAGGAGTTAAAAAAGTACGCCCTTGAATTAGGGAGCGATTGTCCGTTTTTTATCCATCCTAAGCCATCAGTTGCAACCGGTCGCGGAGAATTGTTAACCAGTGCAAAAGTAGATATCAATGGATTCTTTATCATGATTGTCAAACCGCCGGTACATATCTCCACCAAAGAAGCATACGGTTTAATCCGTTCCGATACCAAAAGGCCAGCCATTGCCGAACTCATCCAAAAACCAATAGATAAATGGGAAGGATGTATACATAACGATTTTTTCAATCCTATAGCCATAAAGCACCCCGTAATCGCTGATATTCGCGAAAATATGTATCGGGCAGGAGCAGTATATTCCTCGATGACAGGCAGTGGTTCGGCAGTATACGGACTATTTAAACAGGAAGAACAGATGAAGAACATCAACTATCCGGATTTTTTTCAGTTCCGGGGGCTTATAAACAATTAAGCCAATTTATTTTATAGTTCGTCTCTTTGCAGAGAGTTCTATTGAAACAACCATTAAAGCGAGCTTTCACCCTATCGCATGAAAATTACGCACAGAATAAGGGGCATTGGTATTAACTTGCATGTAAAAAAAACATGGAAGAAATGATTATGAAAGGCTGT